>JABAOE010006271.1_pt2 | contig 12076 bp, 11 predicted proteins | sample 7062141 | NCBI WGS metagenome assembly JABAOE01 (sample SAMN14538627, study PRJNA623070) | marine sediment metagenome | biome: marine biome [ENVO:00000428]; feature: marine pelagic biome [ENVO:01000023]; material: deep marine sediment [ENVO:00002113] | place: India: Gulf of Khambhat ...
CTTGCAGGGCCCGCACCACTCGGCCCAGAAGTCCAGCAGCACGGGTTGCTCCGCCTGCAGCACATCGGCCTCGAAGCTATCGTCCGAGATATGCACGATCTTATCGGTCACGCTCCAGATCCTCCGGTTATTCCAGACGGTCAAATGAGTTCAATACCCCCCGGGTCACTCTCATGCGCTTGTTCCGGAGGGTCTGCAGAGAACTGTGACGCGGCCTGCCCAATCAGGCACAATGTCACAGTTGATCGCGTATCGTGTTCGTGCGCGGGATTCTGCAGTGAATACTGGTAGGGGCGTCGCAAGGCGCCTGATGGACAGTATTTTGGACTGCTAGTCCTGCGAAATGCAAGTCTCCAGGTCCCGCAAATGCATCCCAATCATGGCTTCAGACCACCTCTCCGACCTTAGCTTTAAGGCCCTCGACCTCACGGAGGCCTTGCAGCAGGGTGTCATGGATGCCGGGTTTACGCATTGCACGCCCATCCAGGCACGGACCCTGCCCATCGCCCTGGAGGGCCGCGACGTGGCTGGCCAGGCCCAGACCGGCACCGGAAAGACGGCGGCATTTCTGCTGGCCTTGTACAACACGCTGGAACAGCGTGAGCCGCTGGAGTCCAGGCAGCCCGGACCCCGGGCGCTGGTCTTGGCACCCACCCGGGAACTGGCGGTGCAGATTCACGCCGACGCCCAAGCCCTGGGGCGGCATACCGGCTTCAAGCTGGGCATCGCCTTTGGAGGCACTGACTACGAAAAACAGCGCAAGCATCTTGCTGAGGGCGTCGATATCCTGATTGGCACGCCCGGTCGCATCATCGACTACTTCAAGCAGAAGGTCTTCAGTCTGCGTCGCGTGCAGGTGATGGTGCTGGACGAAGCGGACCGCATGTTCGACCTGGGTTTCATTAAGGACATCCGCTATCTGCTGCGGCGTCTGCCGGAACGAGACCTGCGGCTGAACATGTTGTTCTCCGCCACCCTGTCTTACCGTGTCATGGAACTCGCCTACGAGCACATGAACGATCCTCATCTGGTGCGCATCGAGCCGGACAAAGTCACCGCCGATCGGGTCCGCCAGCAGATCTACTTCCCCGCCAATGAGGAAAAGATTCCTCTGCTGATTGGCCTGTTGCGCAAAATGGCAGCGAAGCGCACCCTGGTATTCGTGAATACCCGGCGTGAGGCGGAACGCCTGGAACGCTACCTGATCCACAATGGCATTCAGGCCCAGGCCATCTCGGGCGATGTGCCCCAGAAAAAGCGCCTGCGCATGATCAGAGATTTTCAGTCCGGCGAGCTGCCCGTGCTGATCGGCACCGACGTCGCCTCGCGGGGTCTGCACATTCCCGACGTGAGCCACGTGTTCAACTACGATCTGCCCCAGGACCCGGAAGACTATGTGCACCGCATCGGCCGCACGGCCCGCGCTGGCGCGACTGGTGACGCGATCAGCTTCGGCTGCGAGGCCTACGCGGTAGGCCTACCCGATATCGAAGCCTATATCGGCCATCGCATCCCCGTCGCCCAGCTGGACGCTGCCGAATTGGCTGACATCAAGCGTCCGCCGCCGCGACCAAAACGGCCCCGGGGCGGCAAACGGCCACCGCGCCGCCAGGACGCTGCCCAGGGAAACAAGCCCCGCCGGCGCCGCAAGAAGCGTCCCGGAGCCAAGGCCCCCCAAGACTGATTCCTAACAGACCCCGGATGGACGACTCGCCTCAACTCTCCACCCTGGTCGCCATCGCTCGTCGGGCGGGCGATGCCATCATGGAAGTCTACGGCACCGCGTTTACCGTCGAGCACAAGGCCGATAGCTCGCCGCTAACAGAAGCGGACCGACGGGCCCACGACATTATCGTGGCTGGCCTCAAGCAGCTTGATCCAGACACGGCGATACTCTCGGAGGAATCAGCCCAAGAAGACGTCGCCGGTCGATCCGACTGGCAACGCTACTAGCTGGTCGATCCCCTGGACGGCACCAAGGAATTCATCAAGCGCAACGGCGAATTCACCGTCAACATCGCGCTGATCGAAGGCAAACGACCGGTGCTGGGCGTCGTCCACGTGCCGGTCTCCGGCAGGACCTTCACGGGCTGCGAAGGCGTGGGCGCCGCCGTGCGGGAAGCGGCCGGCGCATCCCGGTCCATCGTCGTGGCCAGTGAATCGGCGACCCCGCTCAGGGTGGTCGGCAGCCGTTCGCACCGGGGAGCCAGCCTGNNGAGCCTGGAGCGCTTCCTGGCCGGCTTGCCGCGCCACGCGATGGTGCCCATGGGCAGCTCGTTGAAAATCTGTCTGGTTGCAGCGGGGGATGCGGACGTCTATCCACGCCTCGGCCCCACCTCGGAATGGGATACGGCAGCCGCGCAGGCTATCCTCGAGAGCGCCGGAGGATATATGATTGATCTAAAGGGTCAGCCACTGCGGTACAACACAAAAAAGGATCTCCTGAACCCCTACTTTCTGGCGTTCGGAGACCCGGAGCGGGACTATCTGGCGCTGGCCCGGGATGACGAGTGGATACCAACGTAGACAGTGAAGTATTTAAGAACACTCAGCGGCTCAAGGAGTTACGTACGGAACACCGGGATCTCGACAACGTCATCGGTCGCCTGGCCATCGATCCACAGGTGGATCAGATCATGTTGCGTCGGCTGAAGAAGCGTAAGCTGATGCTTAAGGACATGATCGCGAGGCTGGAGAGCGAGCGAATCCCTGACCTGAACGCCTAGCCGACCGCGTGTTTGTGACCTGCCGGTAGCGCATCCACCGGCACCAGCTCTGATGAGGCCGCCCCGGCCAGCTGCATCAGGGTCTGTCTTACCCGTGGCCGCAGCAGGGCTGCCAAACTGGCGCCCAACTCCGGCAGCCCGTCCTCAACCAGAAAGTTACCGTCACGATCGACGCAAATAAGCCCCTGTTCGCAGAGGATGTCAACAAAATTTTTGAACAAGCGGGCGTCGAACAGGTCCGGGGAATTCAGATCATAGATCAGCGACAGCTGCTCGGCGGCCTGCTGGCAGCTGGCGACGAGCCGGGCCCGATTCAGCCTGCCGCTGTCCGCGGCCAGGAGCACGGCCACAGCCAGGTAATAGCGCTCCAGAAATGTCGCCATCAACTGGGCGCACAGCCGCAGCTGGGCCGCACGGCTGCCGCCCGACCGGGGTCGAGCGATAGCGCTGGCGCTGCTGCCGGCATCCAACAGCTCCAGCAGTTCCATGGCGCCGACCGTTTCACCCACCAACCTATCCAGATCTTCGACCCGCTTGAGAAACAGCTCCGCGCGGATAAAGGGATAGATCTGCCCCACGATGCCCTGCACCCGCTGCCGAGAGATCTCCGCTTGATTGGTTAAGCAACAGGCAATCAGTCCCGGCAGCGCAAACAGGTGGAGGACGTTGTTGCGGAAATAGCTGGCCAACACGGCACGCCGTTCTTCCATGAACAGCACGTCCCCCAGGGGATGGGGGCGGCGCCTCAGCCAGCCCAACGCCTCGCAATGGTCGACGATCTCCGCCGGCGCGAGGTCCGTCACCGTGACGTGTGCGGCATAGGGGCAGTTGCGGGCCAAAGCAACAAGGAGCTCCAGCTGGCCTTGCAGCTCCGCCTCCACAATGGCCTGCTTGGGCATGGTTAAAAGCGCCAGGCTCACCAGCCCAACTGGACTCAGGGCGGCTGCGCCATTGACTGCGACCAGGATCTGCTCGCCCAGGTCATCGACGGCGCGGGTCAGCCACTCGGGACGGAACTGATCGTCCAGCGGCTCATTACGCCAGTTCGGGTTGTACGCGTCCAGCCAGCGGTCCAGCTCTATGGGCTCGCCGAAGTTCACAGCAACCCGGCCGAACTCGCCGCGCAGAGCGCCCAGTGAGCGAAGCAGACCACCAATGGATTCCCGCTCTTTGCTGCGGCCGCGCAACTCGCCCAGAAAGGTCTCCCCTTCAATCAGCTTCTCGTAGCCGAAGTACACGGGTGCGAACACCACCGGTCGGCGATAATCGTTGACGAAGTGCTGCACGGTCATCGCCAGAAGCCCGGCCTTTGGCTTTAGCAGCCGGCCCGTGCGGCTGCGCGTGCCCTCGATGAAATATTCCAGAGGAAAACCCTTTGCCAGAATCGCGCCCAGGTAAGCTTTGAAGACCGCCGTGTACAGAGCGTCGCCGCCAAACGTGCGGCGTAGGAAAAACGCGCCGCCGCGGCGCAACACGGCGCCGATGACGGGCAGATTGAGGTTAATGCCCGCTGCAATATGGGGTACGGCCAAACCGCGCTTCAGCACGACGTAGGAGAGCAACAGATAATCGAAATGGCTGCGGTGACAGGGCACGTAGACCAGCTCGCTGCCGGCCGCGATGCGCTCCAGGCTTTCCAGATGGGCGACATCGATACCGTCATATAACCGGTTCCATAGAGCGGTGAGGCCTCGATCAAAGAGCCGCACCACGGCGTAGGAATAGTCGGCCGCTATCTCCCGGGCCAGCTTGCGGGCCCGCAACCGCGCCTTGCGCTCGCTGCGTTTGCCGCTGGTCACCTCACGCCGTAGCGCCGCACGCACCCCGGGACTCGCCAGCACCTCGTCGACCAGAAGCCGCCGGTGGGACAAATCCGGTCCGATGGTGGCCATACGTTGACGGGCGAAGTGGATTCGCAGCAACCGACCGGTCTTGCGCGCCGACCGTTCCAGGCCGAGGCCCTCCCGCATAAGCTGCCGGAGAGAGACGGGCTCACTGACCTTGATGAGCACATCCCGGCCGTGAATCAAAAACGTGAAAAAACGCCGGGTTCGCCCGGCCAGATCCCAGCTCTCGGCAACGACCAGCTTCAACCAGGACCGGGCTCGCAACGGCGCCCGACCCCAGAACACGGTGACGGGAACAATCTGTAGATCCAGCGCCGGATTATCCTCGACCCATTGGGCCAGGGCCTGCAGCTCAGCGTTGTCCTTGGGGACCACGCGACGAAAGATCAACCCGCGAAAGCCGCGCAAGGATAAACAAGCATCACGACCAGGTGCCTTGATGCCTGCAATGGGCCGAAACGGGCGTGGCCAACCTTGCTTGACGCACAAGTCGTCCAGAACCAGCTTATCCAGCAGCTGATCGCGTTCCAGCGCGAAACACACCGGCACCCTTAGCGCGGCGGGCTGCCACCCATCCTGGACGTCATACCGTACCCACCACAGGCAGAGGAGACGTTGCAGGTTGCGCCATGAACTGCGCAGGATATGCAACATGCAAGCACGCTCCGGGATAGTCGTACCGCCAGTATAGTCTGGTTGCCTGCGGCCAGGTCTTGCTTAGCCGGGCATCTTGAGTGCGCCCCCCGTCGCCACGACAATAGAGCGATGGATCTTATCGCCGACATCGGCGCCACCAACAGCCGCTGTGCGCTCCTGGATGAGAAGGGCCGGGTGATAGCCGTGCAGCGTTTCAGCAACAGTGACTACCCCGATCTGGGCACGCTGCTGCTGGCCTATCTTCACGAGCGCCCGACGAGCGAGCAGCCCCGGGAGGCGGCGCTGGCCATTGCTGCCCCGGTGCTCGGTGATGAAGTGCAGATGGTCAACATTCAGTGGCACATCTCGCGCGACGCTCTGGCCAAACAACTGGGTGTCTCCCGGCTGCTGCTCTACAACGACTTCGCTGCCATTGCCGCGGGCCTGCCCGACCTCACCCACAACGAACTGGAGCAGATCGGCGGCGGGCTGGGCGATGCGCGTTCCACCCGCGCGGTGCTGGGACCAGGTTCCGGTCTGGGCGTCGCGAGCCTGGTGCCAACGCCCGATGGATGGACCGTCGTCAGCGGCGAAGGCGGCCACGTCACCATGGCCGCAGTCACCGACGAGGAAGCCGAAATCCTCAAGATGATCCGGGATCAGGTCGGCCATTGCTCGGCGGAACGACTGCTGTCGGGGCCGGGACTGGTCATGCTCTACGAGGCGGTAGGCCGGCAACACCGTGTCGAGGTGGACGAGTTGGCGCCCGAGCAGGTCATGGGAAAAGCGGCAGAGGGCGACCCGCTGGCGGTGCTGGCGCGCGAACATTTTTTTGCCATGCTCGGGACGGTGGCGGGCAATCTCGCATTAACCGTCGGCGCCCGCGGCGGTGTCTATATTGCCGGCGGCATCGTGCCCCAATCACTCAAGGCCTTGGAGGCATCCCAGTTCCGCGCCCGGTTCGAAGCGAAGGGGCGCTATCGCAGTTACCTGAAAGCGATCCCCACTTACGTCATCACACGGTTAGAGCCGGCGTTCGTCGGCCTGCGCCGTTGCCTGGGCTATGCCTAGCTGAGGCGCCCTGACACGAGCAGATGCCGGTCGCTGATGGTTTCAACCTTCAGCGATAACCCGGCGGCGGCCAGTTGGTCCTCGACCTCCGCGGGCGTGAATGCTGCCAACAGTGAGTTGTAGAAGTCTTCTTTGAGCACCGCCGCCTCATCGGCAGCGTATTGCTCCACGATGGCCGCCGCATTGGCCTTGCTGGCCGGCCGATAGAGATCCATCACCAGTACCGCCGTTCCCGGCGCACCCAATTCAGCGACGCTCCGCCAGAGCACCGCGGGCACGTGCAGATGATGCAGCAACGAGTTGCTGACGATAGCCTGGTACTGGCTGTGGGGCAGCACGCCCGGCGCCACCGGCACCATGCTCAAGACCAGATTGACCCGGTGCGCGGCAGCCGGATAGCCCGCCAGCACATCACGGGCACAGTCGAGCATAGCCGGGGACCCGTCCAGGGCGTCCACGTGCGCGGCAGGCAGGGCGGTGGCCAACCGCGCGCTGATATCTGCCGGGCCGCAGCCCAGGTCCAGGATAGTAGCCGGTGGCGGTGTCCCGAAACGCGCCAGGAACTGGTCGACGAACGCCCCATTGGGGTCGGCGAAGTCGGCCCGAGCATAGGCCAGAGCCTGCACGGCGTCGTCCATGAGCTCCGGTTCAACAACGCGTTCCATCAGAGCGCTCCGTCACGGGAACGCGAGCATAGCCCATCGACCGCCGGTCTCACAGACGGGCACGGATCTGCTCCCTGGCAGCGGCCATAATCGACTCTGAGTCCAGGCTGTCGAGGATATCCTGAATTACCCGCTTGGCGCCCGCCGGCCCCCAGGAGCGCCCCTGGCTGAGATAACGCTCCGCCACCTTGCCCACCACATAGGTGCCGAAGTAGGCCACAGCGCCTTGAGCACCGCCGGTCAGCAGCGTGGACAAACCCGAGGTGGTCAGCTTCAGAGCGGATGACAACACGTGCACCAGCCACACCGTGCCCATCAGCGCGGTGAGCTGGGCGATGATGATTGTCATCAGCTGCCCCGCTTCGGCGCGAGTCATGGGCAAGTTGTAGACCCGCGACAAGTGCACCACCAGGCTCAAATCAATCGCCACCGCCGCCGCCAGATCTGCGACGGGCAGCGGATTGAGGGCCACCGCCACGCCCTTGGCAAGGCAATAGGTGTGGATGACCCGCTCACCCACGTTACGGCGCGCCGCCAGAATACGCTCCGCCACCCGGTCGCTGAGATCACCGGCAAACAAACTGGCGTTCAGGGCTGCCAGTGTCTTGCCCTCCCGTTCCAGGATGCCCCACAACGCATCGCGCAGCTGCGCCACGTCAGGCCGCTGCTCGCGCTGCTCCTCGCGCTCACGACCGTCGGGACCGGTCACGACGTAGACGCGGGATGCAGGCGCCGCGCTCGCCGCCAGCACGCTTGCTGCCGACAGCCGGTCGGCCACTGACTCCCGCAGCGCCGCCAGAAGCGTCTCCCGCTGCCCATCGGTGAAGTGATCTGCCTTGTTCAACACCAGCAACACAGGCCGATGAGTACCGACCAGGGTGGTCAGGGTTTCATGCTCCGACGCTGTGAGATCGTTGTCGATCACGAACAGCACCAGATCCGCTCGTCCCGCTACTTCGCGCGCCATTCGCTCGCGCTCATCACCGGCCACCTCGTCCAGACCGGGCGTATCGATCAGAAACACCCCGCCGACCTCCACTTCCTGCCACGGTTGCAGCGCCACTGTGCGTGTTTCGCCGTGGAGCGGACTGGTGGAAAAAACGTTCTTACCCAGCAGAGCGTTCAACAGGGAGGATTTACCGACGCTTACGCGACCCAACGCGGCAATGTGAATATGGCCGCGCTCGATTTTCTCCAGCATCGCCTCCAGCTGCGTGTAGTCGGCAGCCAGCGCCTCGCGCACGGCTTCGGGTACCCGTCGGTCGGCAAGCAGTTCGCGCAGACTCTCCTGGGCCAAAGCGAGCTGATTTGGGTCCGGTTCAGCGGTCGCCGCCGGCGCGCTGGTCGTCCTTGAGATTAAGGGCAAGCCGCGCAATATCCGTCGCGCGCGATGAAAGATCTGCGCCGAGATGCTCTTCAAATCTGGCAACGGCCTGCTCCGGTATCAGGGCGTGGGAATCCGCCAGGGCGCCGCTTAGGCTGCGGCCCAGAGCGTCGAAGATCAACCCATAAGCCACGGCATGCAGCAATCCACCCGCGACCGTCCCGGCACCGGGGAACGCTTTCAGACCGTTTCCGGCCACGGCCAGCACGATCGGCAGGGTGGCACCAAGGCGGCTCTGGCCCAGGTCCAAAAACCGCTCCACATCCAGGTCCTTCGGTGGGACATCGTATAACTCGCACAGCTGGCGCACCATCCGCGTCCCGAGGTAACCCTGAATAAGAATATCCGTGCCTGGCCCAACCGCTGCCAGAGCACCGATGACGGCGCGACGGGTCGCACCTGCGACAATGCGCTCGGCTTCCGACTGGCGAAAACGGGCCTCTGCAGCATCCAGGCGGTCGAGCACCAGAGCAAACACGGCTTGATCCCGCAGCGATTCTAAAAGTTCGGGAGAAGTGGCCAGCAGTCGCGACAGCGCTGCAACGAGCGCCTCCACGTGAGTGTCGCGGCGCCGTACGCGAACCGATTCCTCGTCCTGGGTGAGGTCCACTATCTGCTCATCGCCGCCGGCCACGATTGTGACCACCTCGGGCACCCGCCACGCGGGAGCAGCGCCGCGCAGACGCTCCCGGAGGCGGGCAACGATCAAGTCTAATTCCGCGGCGCTGAAGCGGTCGCTCTTGTTCACGACCACGATGCTGGGCTTCTCCAGCGCGAGGAACCGGCTCAGGGCAGCGAACTGGCTGCGGGTAAGATCGCCCTCACAGACGTACAGCAGCATGTGGCAGCGCTGCGCCTCGTCGAGGGCATCGTCGTCCGCGGCGGCGCCGGTGCCGGGGATATCAACCAGAGTAAGGACATCACCGCTGGGCGCCGCCCAACGATAACGTTGCGGTCGCTCTGTGGTGCCACCGCGCACGTCAGTGACGACGTCCGCGTCCGGTAGCAACGCCCGCACCAGGGTGCTCTTGCCGGAGCTCATGTCTCCCAGCAAGCCCAGGGTCATTTCACCGGCCGCCCGCTCCAGTTGCAGGCGGTCGAGCTCGCGGCGGGCATCGCTCACATCTACACCACGTTGCTCTGCCGCCGTCAGCCGCTCGGCGGGATGTAGCGTCTTGGGCTGTTTTCGGCGTCGCGATCTGCGGCGCGGCACCAGCAGCCGCCAGCTCAGCCAGAACACGGTAACGACGATGGCTGCCAACAGCGTCCAGAAGGTCGCCATCAGCCAGTCGGGGGCGGCCATCAGCCGTTCCCAAACGCTTAACGCAGTGTCCATCAGCCACAGCAAAGCGCCGATGATCAGCAGCGCCAGCAGGGCCACCGCCATGGCCAGCAGGCCGCGAATCAGGGTGTCGATCTTCACGGCCGGCGCCGCCGCCGGCACCCGACCGCGCAGCGGGTGGGGTCTGGCGGCGCGGTTGCCCGGCCCTGTGCGGCAGCTTGATACTCGGCGCCTGGTAAGCGCGCGGGCGCAAAATTCATCGGGGCCAGCGTGGTCAGGCCTGCCGACTGCCTGTGGGGCGTCCCCGTTGTGCGAAGGAAAGGCAAAGCCTGATGCACCTCGAGCCATCAAATCCCACCCATCGTCGCATTGTTTCGGCAAATCGATCAACGCAGGTTCCCGGTGCCACCGGGAAACCTCGTTATACTGACGCGTCACCGACTCCTGCGGTGCCGATGGGGGAAAACAAATGACCGAGTGGCTGGCGCGCGCGCTTAACTTCAAACGCGGAGAGCTGCCGCTGGCGGTGCTCGCAGCGCTGTTCTATTTCTGCGTTCTCTGCGGTTACTTTTTCCTCCGCCCGGTGCGTGAGGCCATGGGCGTTTCCGGGGGCATGGGCCAACTGCGCTGGCTTTTCGTCATGACGTCTCTGGTTTCTCTGGTTCTGGTGCTGGTATTTGGCGGCGTGGTCAGTCGTCTGGACCGACGTCGCTTCATCCCCATTGGCTACCTGTTCGTCATTGTCTGCCTGTTCGGTTTCGCCGCGCTGCTCGCCATCGACGCGGGTGCAGGCGGCGGAATTATCGGCACCGACGCAGAGACCGGTCTGGCCAAGGGGGTGGGCTATACCTTTTATGCCTGGCTGAGCGCTATCAATCTGTTCGTCAACAGCCTGTTCTGGGCCTTTATGGTGGACATCTTCAACGTCGACCAGGGCAAGCGGATGTTTGCCTTCATCGGCATCGGCGGAACTCTGGGCGCATCGGTGGGCGGCTGGGCGACCAATGTCATCAGCGGCACAACCGAGTCCATTTATCTGCCCGTGGGTTTGATGCTGACGGGCGCAAGCTTGTTCGTCGTTGCAATCGGGCTGATGTTGACCCTGGACCGCATGGCGGTGGGATCGGAGCATTCACAGCTCACGGCCGCCGGCACGGCGCCCGGTGCCGCGGAACCGGGCGAACGGATCGGCGGCAGTTTCTGGGATGGCATCACCGCAGTGGCCAGCTCGCCTTACCTCTTGGGGATCGCTCTGTTCATCGTGTTCATGGCGATCTCCAACACCCTCATCTATTTCACTCAGGCCAGCATTATTCTCGACAACACGGATACATTCAGCCAGCGTGTAGGTAGCTTTGCCCAGTTCGACGCTCTGGCTCAGGGCGCAACGCTGTTTACCCAGATTTTCATCACCACCCGGGTGATCAAGCGATTGGGTGTGGGCTGGACATTGGCTCTGCTACCGCTGGTCACAGTCGCCGGTTTCGCCGTACTCGCGATATGGCCGCTGTATGGGGTGATGGCTCTGTTCCAGGCGCTGCACCGCGCCACCCGCTATGCCATGTCGCGGCCTGCGCGGGAAACGCTGTTCAGCGTGGTGCCGCCCGCGGAGAAATACAAAGCCAAGCCGCTGATCGACGTGTTCCTCTATCGGGGTGGCGACGTGGCCGGGGCGGGCATTCAGGGGGCACTGAGCGCTCTGGGCACCATGACGCTCATGGCGGCGGCAACGGTTCCATTCGCTGCCGTGTGGTGCTTCCTTTCCATTGCGCTGGGTAAGGCGCAGCAGCGCAAGGATCCGGCTCAGCAAGGGAACCAAGCGGCACCGCAAAGCGAGAGCGCCGGTGCAGCGGCGGAGGCCCGCTAGGGCAGTCCCCATGGGACCGATTGGGCGCCCGATATCATGACCGACAAGCTCGTCGCGTATCTGGCCTACGGCTCTAACCTCTATCCGCGACGCCTTGCCGCCCGGGTGGGCGAACCTGTTGCTGCGCGCACGGTAAGGATCGGGGGCTGGGCCCTGCGTTTCCACAAGCGCAGCCTGGATGGCTCAGGCAAATGTGACATCGTGCCCGCCCCCGATGCCCACATCTATGGCGTTGTCTACTCGCTGACGCTGGCGGCCAAACGGCGACTCGATCAGATTGAAGGCGTGGGCTTCGGCTACAGCTCGACAGAGATTCATCATCCCGAACACGGTCTCATGGCTACTTATCGAGCCCATAGCCGCGCCGTCGATGGTGCCCTGCGGCCCTATGCCTGGTACCACCAGCTCGTGGTAGCGGGCGCCCGCCATCACGGTTTTCCCGGTGACTACATGGACAGCCTGCACATGGTGACCCCCGTTGAAGACCCGGATCCCCATCGTCATGCCCGGGAAATCCGCGTTATCCAGACGGCGTGCAGTCCCGACTGACTGCATCGCGAAGCGCGGCGCGTTGAGATGGCCAGCCAAGCCAGGAACT
>JABAOE010023093.1_pt1 | contig 12072 bp, 9 predicted proteins | sample 7062141 | NCBI WGS metagenome assembly JABAOE01 (sample SAMN14538627, study PRJNA623070) | marine sediment metagenome | biome: marine biome [ENVO:00000428]; feature: marine pelagic biome [ENVO:01000023]; material: deep marine sediment [ENVO:00002113] | place: India: Gulf of Khambhat ...
GGTACCTCAAGCGCTCGCGGCGTCAGCGAAACACGAGGAGGATCACGACGCCCACCGCCAGCCGGTACCAGGCGAACGGCCGCAGCGTGTGCGTGGCGACGAAGCCGAGGAGCCAGCGGATCGCGACCCAGGCGACGAAGAAGGACACGGCGAACGAAATCGCCAGCGCCGAAGCGTCCCCGGGCTCGAGGTGGTGGTAGTTCTGGAGCAGATCCCACGTCGTGGCGGCGAACATCGTGGGGATGGCCAGGAAGAACGAGAACTCCGTCGCCGCTTTGCGGTTGAGCCCCGCGCTCATCCCGCCGAGGATCGTCGCCGCCGAGCGCGAGAAACCGGGCCACAGGGCGAGACACTGCGCGAATCCGACGGCCAGGCCGCGTTTCCAACCGGCGTCCTCGGCGCGCTCGATCTTGTGCGACAGCGGCAGCGCCTCGACGATCAAGATCGCGACCGCGCCGCCGATCAGCGCCAGCCCCACGGTCAGCGGCGAGAACAGCTTCTCTTTGATGGTCTCGTGGAACGCCAGACCGAGGGCCGCAGCGGGCAAGAACGCCAGCCCCACGGCGAGCGCGAAGCGACGCGACTCGGGGCTCGTCCGCAGCCCCGTCACCGCGGCGTAGATTCGCCGGCGGAACTCCCACACGACGGCGAGGATCGCACCGAGCTGGATGAACACCGCGAACACCTCGGAGCGCTTGCCCTCGAAACCGACGAGCTCGTTGGCCACGATCAGATGGCCCGTCGAGGAGATCGGCAGGAACTCGGTGAGCCCCTCGACGATGCCGAGGAGGATCGCGATCCACAGAAGATTCAATTCAAGGCCCTGTATCTTGTCGAGCCATGATCGCCGGAACCAAAGTCAATGCGGTGAACAGGCAAGTGATCGAACCGAAAAGCGCTACGACACCGAAGCTACGCATTGCGGGGTAGCTTGCAAGTGTCAGCGTCCCGAAGCCGGCGATGTTCGTCAACGCGGCGATCACGACGGCCTTGCCGGTTTCCAGCAAACCGAGCTCGACGCGTCCGTGGCTGAGCGTGAAGCGGTGGACCAGGTGGATGCTGTAGTCGATCCCCACGCCGAGGATCATCGTCGCGACGAAGGCGTTGACGTAGTTCAGGCGGATGTCGGCCAGCTTCATCGCGCCCAGCATCAGGACGACCCCGCAGATCAGCTGGGCCATGGCGATCGCCGTCAGACGCAGGCTGCGGAAGTCGATCCACAACAGGGCGAAGACCACGATCAGACCGAGCAGCACCGCCCGCGGCGCCTCGCGCATGAAGATGTGGCGGAACTCGCGGTTGACCACGTTCGTGCCGGTGACCACGATCCCCGCGTCGTCGCCGGTGACCGTCTCGACCAGGCCCGGCGGCGGTTCGCGTTTCCAGCGCTGATCCGCCAGGAACATGTAGGTCACGATGCGCACCCGGTCGGGCTCGCTCAGGACGTAGCGCGACAGCAGGCGATCGAGCCCGTGTTGCTGGAGGTCGGCGATCTTGAGCGGTCGTTCCGGCCCCAGGAATCCCTCGAGGCGGGCGCTGAATTCGTCGTAGGCCGCCACGCGAAAGTCGTTGGCGACCAACGCGTCGTGGAACGTGGAGCGGACACGGGCGGCGTCGAACGTGCCGCCGCTGTCCCGGGTCAGGCGATCGAGGACCTCCCGTTGCCGGGATTCGGGAGGAAGGTAGGCCAGGATCGTGTCGTGCGACGAGACCGTCCCGTCTTCCAGGAAAGGTTGGAGCCGATCCTGAACCTTGACCGCCAGGGCAACGGCCTCATCTTCGGTTTCGGCTTCGGCGATCGCCATCATGTAGGACAGCGACCGGCCGAACTTGTCGGTGATCTCCTGCTGAACGCGGAACCCTTCCGAGCGCTGGCTGCGCAGCGCGCGGATCGAATCGTCGAAGTCGAGCCGCAGCGCGGCGACACCCGCGGCCAGCGTCAGGCCGAACACGACGATCAGCGTCACGGCGCGATGCCGGGCGGCAAACGTGATCAGGTGTTCGAGGCCGAACGATTGCAGGTGCAGCTTGCTCGCCGCATCGACCCGGCGGCGACGGACGGACTCGTTCCACTTGATCATCGCCGGCAGCAGGAACACGATCGCCACGCCGCAGAGCAGGATGCCGCTGCCGATCAGGAAGCCGAGGTGCCGCAGGCCGATGAACTGGCTGATGCACATCGCGTAGAAGGTGCCCGCGGAGGTGATCGCCCCGGTGAACACGCCGAGGCCCGTCTCGCCGATCATCAGCTCGGTCGCCTCGACCAGGGTCCGGCCGTTCTGGCGCTCCTCGACGTAGCGCGCGTACATGACGATGACGAAGTCGGTGCCCAGCCCCATCAGCAGCGCGGTGAACGCCGAGGAGGCCGCGTTGAGCTGGCCCAGCGCGAAGAATGCGAGACCGAAGGTCAGCGCCTGGCCGGCGAGCAACGGGATGCTCGAATACAGCAACGCGGCGAAACGGCGATAGCACAGCCAGTACAACGCCGCGACCGCGATCAGCGAGACGAACAGATTCTGCTTGACGTCCTTGCGGATGTGCGCCGACTCGTCGATCGCCATCGCGTAGTGTCCGCCGTAACGGATCTCGACCGTCGATCCGGGCTCGAGCTCGGAGTCGAGGTCCTCGCGGACGATCGTCTCGACCGCCGAGACGAACCTCATCAACCGCTCGTCGAACTCGAGGTTCTGCGACGGCTGGGTCGGCTTGACCAGCATGATCAGGTTGCGATGGTCCGCCGACAGGTAGTAGCCGTTGGCCAGGTCGACTTGAAGGGCGCTGCGGTTGGAGACGAGCGGCTTGAGGAACAGGTCGAGGAGACCGAGCGGATCGTTGCGGACGACGTCCTGAGAGATCTGCGCCATCGGCGTGGTCAGGGCCAGGCGATTCTCCTGGACCTTCGCGACGATGGCGTCGTCCGTGAGCCGCCGTCCCAGCTCGCTCAGCCGATCCGGCTCGAGGAACAACACGGCGTTGTCATAGAAGAGATCGAGGAACCCCTCGTCCAGCGAGAAGCGATGATCCACGAACTCGATCAGCTCTGCGTTGTTCTCGAACTGCTCGGCAAAGGCGTCGGCGTAGGTTTCGAGCTCGTCGGGGCCGGCCTCCCCCGTCGCTTCCATCAGGACCAGGAGGTAGTCGACCGAGCCGAAGTCCTGCAGGGCCTCCTTGAGGGTGTCGACCTGGACGTTACCGACGGGAATCAGCTTCAGGAGATCGGACTCGATCTTGATCTTGGAGCCGAGCCAGCTGGCCGCGATCACCGCCACGAGCGCGACGAGAAAGACGACCTTGTAGCGCTGGCGGCTGAAGCGCTCGACACGCAGCAGCAGCCGGTGGCGACTGCCGAGATCCTGGCTCGGGGCCATCTCACATACTCCGGCCCGGGCCGGATGCGGGGATCGGATTCGAGATCAAGACACCGAGTCTCCCAGGAAAGGACGGTTGGGATTATTCCGCCCCGCTTCGGCGCACGTCAAGCCGCCGCCATGCTATGCTGGGAGTGGTTGTTTTCACAGCCACGCTCCCCAAAACCGGCCGCGTCGAAACCGAAAGGCCGGTCGGGACGCCCGAGGAAAAGATCATGGAGACGACGAACACCCGATCGAGTGCGTTTATCCGTCTGGAGGACGACTACGGCGCCAACAACTACCACCCGCTCGACGTCGTGCTGTGCCGCGGCGAGGGCGTCTGGGTCTGGGATATCGAGGGCAACAAATACCTCGATTTTCTAGCGGCCTATTCCGCGGTCAACCAGGGTCACGCGCACCCGAAGATCCGTGAAGCGCTGGTCGAACAGTCGGACAAGGTCACGTTGACCTCGCGGGCGTTCCGTACGGACCAGCTCGGCCCGCTGTACAAAGAGATGCACGAGCTGACCGGCTACGAGCGCATGCTGCCGATGAACACCGGCGCCGAGGCGGTCGAGACCGCGATCAAGGCGGCGCGCAAGTGGGGCTACAAGGTCAAGGGCGTCCCGGAGGGCCAGGCGGAGATCCTGGTCTTCAGCGGCAACTTCCACGGCCGCACGACGACCATCGTCGGCTTCTCCGACGAGGCGCAGTACAAGGACGGGTTCGGGCCCTTCACGCCGGGCTTCACGCTGCTGCCTTACGGCGACCTCGACGCGGTTCGCGAGGCGATGAACCCCAACGTCGTCGGCGTGCTGATCGAGCCGATCCAGGGCGAGAGCGGGATCATCATCCCGCCCGAGGGTTACCTGGCGGGGATTGCGGAGCTGTGCCGCGAGCACAATGCGCTTTTGATGACGGACGAGATCCAGTCCGGCCTGGGGCGCACCGGCAAGCTGTTCGCCTTCGAGCACGAGGGCGTACGCCCCGACGTGGTGATCATCGGCAAGGCGCTGGCGGGTGGCTTCTATCCCGTCTCCGCGATCCTCGCCGACGACGAGGTGATGGGCGTCTTCCACCCCGGCGATCACGGCTCCACCTTCGGCGGCAACCCGCTGGGCTGCGCCGTCGCTCGGGCGGCGCTGAGGGTCCTGCGCGACGAGAATCTGATCGAGAACTCCGCGGAGCTGGGCACGTACTTCCTGGACAAGTTGCGCCGGATCGACAGCCCGCTGATCAAGGAAATTCGTGGTGTCGGCCTGTGGATCGGGCTCGAGCTGACCGGCAGCGCCCGCCCCTTCTGCGAGGCGCTGCAGCTCAAGGGTCTGCTCTGCAAGGAGACCCACGAGAACACGATCCGCTTCGCCCCGCCGCTCAACATCACGCGCGAGGACCTGGACTGGGCCTTCGAGCGTGTCGTCGAGCTGTTCAACGACCCGCCGGCCAGCCAGGAGACCGACCCTTGAGCCGCAAGTACCGGCAACCGGGCTACCAGGATTCGGACCGCGACCAGGATCGCGACGGCGGCGGTCGCTCGGACGCGCCGCGACGCGAATTGACGCGCGAAGAGCGGATTCAAAAGAAGTCCCTGCGCCATGCGATCGATCGCGAGGCCAACGAGGTCGTCCGCTGTCCCAACTGTGGGCGTAACAGCGACGGCGCGATCCAGTTCGAGACGCGCTGCAACCATTGCGCCGCTGCGTTGCGCTGCTGCCGGACCTGCAAACAGTTCGACTCCGGCGCCCGCTTCCAGTGCCGGGCGCCTATCGAAGCCGCAATCGGCGACAAGAACAAGGCCAACCGTTGCACCCACTACGTCCCCCGGCTGGTGCTCGACGTGACCGGCCGGCGCGCCCCGAAGGGCCGCAACGGAGGCGGTGGGGATCCTCGGTCCCAGTTCGAGAACCTCTTCAAACGCTAGCCTCCCTTCCTAATTAGTTCAGTATTCTGAGCTTTTTCCGAGTTGTCCCTCGCTCGGGCGGGACCTATATTTTTGTCTGAAAGTACGGGGACGCACCGGGCGGTTCGTGGACCGGCTCGGACAGGAGCGAATGACATGAAGCGTCGGAACGGACAACGAGGGGAAGGCCGGGTCGGTCTCGCCGTCGCGATCGTGATCGTGGGAGTCTCCGCATTCGTGGGCCTCAAGATCATCCCGGTCCGCGTGGCCGCGTACGAATTCAAAGACATCCTGCGCGAGGAGGCGCGGTACGGCGCCGTACGCAACTCGGACAAGGAAGTGCACAAGCGCATCATGGATCAAGCCGCGGAGATGGACATCCCGCTGCTGAGCAAGAACCTGATCGTCAAGCGCAACGTCAGCGAGATCTCGATCTCGGCGAAGTACGAGCAGAAGATCGACCTGAAGATCACGACCTACACCTTCAAGTTCGACCACAAGGCGAAGGCGCCGCTCTTCTGATCAGTCGATGAGCTTCCCGGCGGCGATCACGTGCTTGATCGCCGGGGTTCCGAAACGGTAGACCAGGTGATAGCGGTTCGGGACGTCGTGGACGACCAGATCCGCTCGCTTGCCCGGTTCGATCGTCCCAGTCACCTTCCCCCGCCCCAGCGCGCACGCGGCGTTCAACGTCGCGGCGGTGATCGCCTCGTCCACGGTCAGCCGGGCGGTCAGGCAGGCGAACCAGAGCGCCGCCGTCATCGAGTCGCAGGGGCACGACCCGGGATTGAAGTCCGTCGCCACGACGACCGGCACGCCCGCATCGATGAGCCGCCGGCCCGGGGGTGGGGTGTCGCTCATCAGGAAGAACGTCGCGGCCGGTAACAACACGCCGCACGTTCCTGCGCGCGCCAGGGCCTCGATCCCCTCGTCGGATGAAAACTCGAGATGGTCGGCCGACGCCGCGCCGAGCTCGGCGGCGAGAGCGGCAGCCCCGTCGTCGGCCAGCTGATCGGCGTGGAGCCGCACGCCGAGGCCGTGGCTGCGCGCCGCCTCGAGCACCTGCCGGGCCTCGTCCAGACTGAAGGCGTGGGCGTCGACGAAGGCGTCGGCATACTCCGCCAGACCCGCCTCGGCGACCTGCGGCAGCATCGTGTCGATCAGCAACCGAACGTACGCCGTGCGGTCTTGCCTGTACTCGCGTGGCACGGTGTGCGCGCCGAGAAACGTCGGGACGAGGTCGAGCGGGCCGTCCGCCGCGGCATCGCGGAGCGCCTGGAGCTGTTTGAGCTCGGCCTCGGGCTCGAGCCCGTAGCCGCTCTTGGCCTCGACGGTGGTCGTGCCCAGCCGGGCGAGCCGGGCGAGGCGCTCCCGTACCGATCGCGTGAGCTCCTCCCGGCTCGCCTCGCGGGTGTGCTCGACGGTGGAGAGGATGCCGCCGCCGCGGGCGGCGATCTCGGAGTAGGTCGCGCCGCGCAGCCGCTCGTCGAACTCCTGCTCGCGCCAGCCGGCGAACGGCAGGTGCGTGTGGGCGTCGACGAAACCGGGAAGCACCGTCCCGCCCCCCGCGTCGAGTGTCTGCGCGTCGTCGGTCCGGACTGCCTGATCGACGTCTCGGCGGGCACCGACCCAGACGATCTTGTCGTCGCAGCAAGCGACGGCCGCGTCCTCGACCACCGACAGACGGCCGAGGTCGGCTCCTGCGCGCGGGGTGGTGCCCTGCGGGGTAGCGAGTTCCGAGATGCCGACGATCAGCAGGTCGGCGCGGATCATCCGATATCGAGCCCCGCGATGTCGGCGCCGGGCCGGATCGGCCGGACGTTGTCGGGTGCCGCCTCTCGCAGCGCGCGGCGTTGCTCGAGCATCTTGAGATGCTCCTCGATCGTGGCCTCGAGCCGCTTCTCGAACAGATCGCGGTCGAGCTTGGCTCGCGAGATCTCGGCCTCGAGCCGGGCCAGCTGGTCCTGCGTCTCCTGCAGCGTGCGCTCGGCGCGGATGCGCGCCTCGTGGATCAGCTGATCGGCCTGCACCTGCGTCCGCTCCTTGAGCTCCTCGGACATCTTCTGCGCGGTGACGAGGGTCTCCTGGAGCGTCTTCTCGCGCTCGACGTGGCCCTTGACGTCTTTCCTCAAACGCCCGTTCTCCTCGAGCAGCTTCGCGTTCTCCAGGTTGAGACGCTCGATCTCCTCGGCGACCGAGCGCAGGTAGAGCGTCACTTCTTCGGGATCGAATCCGCGGACCTTGCGGTTGAACTTCTGGCCCTCGACGTCCATGGCCGTGATGCGATCAGACATGCCCGAACCTCCCCTGTGCCGAAATCGGGGCAAAACATAGGGCCGCTCCGTTTGTTTCGCAAACTTCACGACCACGACGGGTCTGCGTATCCCGTTCATCTACAATACCTTACAAGCATGATTCCTGTGGGGAATCATTATACGCCAGGCCGGTCGTCGCAAATCGGCGGCCTCAGGCGTCCTCTCCGGCGGCAGTCTTCATCCTTTTGAGGAGGTCCCGGAAGCGCGGATCGTCGCGGAGCGACTCGAACCACGCGTCGGCTTCGAGGTATTGCCAGTCCGCATCGCCCAGCTCGAGATCGCGCTCCAGCGCGGCGAGCGACTCGTCGTGACGGCCGAGCAGCGCCAGGACGCCGGCGAGGTTGTAGTAACCGACCGGTTCGTCCGGCAGGGTCTCGGTCACTTCACGGCACAGCCCGAGCGCCCGTTCGAGCCGACGGGCCTGGATCAGCGCGTCGCACGAGTTGACCTGGGCGGCCGCGATCTCGGAACCTTGCGCTTGGCCCGGCAACGCCTCCAGACGCTCGATCGCCGCCTCGTAGTGATCGACCGCCTCGTCGATCAGCGCTTCGTCGGGGGCCTCGAGAAGCCGGTTCTGTTCCATTAGGCTCGCGCCGAGGTTGATGCGGGACCAGATGCCCTCCGCGTCGAGCGCGAGGGCCTCGCGGGCGTGACCCTCGGCCTGCTTGAAATGTCCGGCGGCTCCTTCGACATCCCCGGACGCCGTCGCTTCCCGCCCGCGGATCATCGCGAGGTTGGACAGATTCTCGTGAATCGAAGACTCTCCGGGAGCCAGTTCGAGCGCACGGTCGATGTAACGCTCGCCCTCCTCGATCGCACCCGACTCGATCAGCAGGCGTCCGAGGTTAGCCATGCTTTCGAAGTCTTCGGGGTTGAGGGCGAGGACCACTCGGTGGTCTTGAATCGCATCGGCGAGGTTTCCCAGTTCTTCGTGGGCGCTGGCGCGCGCCGACAACAGCACCGGTCTCGAAGGGCGAAGGGCGAGCGATTCGGAAAAGAGATCCACAGCCTCTTGGTAGTTCCCCGCAGTCAACGCGAACTTACCTTCGAAGAACAGGTCGTTGGCCGTCGGTTCCTCCGGGCGCAAGCTCTCGGCAAGTCGTGTGGCCTCGGCGGCCTCGTCTCCCCGTCCGACCTTGTCGAGCACCCAGGCCTTCACCCTGTAGGCCCACGCCGCATCGGGCTCCAGCTCGACGATCCTCTCGGCGTCGGTCACCGCCGCATCGCAAAGCCGCTGCTTCTCGACGGGGTCGTCGGTTTGACTGCCCAACGTCGCACGGGCCTCGGAGCGCGTGTGCAAAGCCGAAAGGTTGTCCGGGTCCAGTCGCAGGATCTCCGACACCGGAGCCAGGACTTCGCCCAGCCGATCTTGCTGCCACAGCCGGCGAACCTCGACTTCGAACCGTTCGATCGACTGTTCCCGGGACAGACGGCGCAGTTCGACGGCGCGGTTGCCGAGAACGGCCAGCAGCGGGCCGCCGACGAGCAGGAGAGCGACCAGCGCGGCGCGGAAGGGCTGGCGGCGGGCCCACTTCACGACGCGCTCCGCGGTCTTCGACGGGCGCGCCTTGATCGGCCGGTGTTGCAGGACCGCTTCGAGATCGTCGGCCATCTCGGCGATCGTCGCGTAGCGGTCGCGCGGCTCCCTCTCGATCGCCTTGCCGATCACGACCTCGAGATCGCGGCCGACACGCTCGTTGAGCTTGCTCGGCCGGCGCGCCTCGCCGCTGAGCACGGCGTTGACATACATCTGCCGCGTCTTGCCCGTGTAAGGGAAGTCGAGCGTGAGCATCTCGAACAGCGTCACGCCCAGCGCGTAGATGTCGGCGCGGGCGTCGATATCCTGCTTGCCCATGAGCTGCTCGGGAGCCATGTAGATCAGGGTCCCGAGCACTTCACCCGCGGAGGTGAGCCGCGTCACCTCCTCTTCGATGGCCAGGCCGAAGTCCGCGATCTTGACGAGCTCCGACCGCTCGGTCAGCAACAGGTTCATCGGTTTGATATCGCGGTGGACCACCCCTTTCTCGTGGGCGTACTGGAGACCTCGTGCGGCCTCGATCATCCGCTTCATCGCCCACAGCACGTACTCCCCGGTGCCGAAGGTGACGTCGAACCGGTCGTCCCGGCCCCGTTCCTTCAGGTTGCGGATCACGTCGGCCAGCGATCCGCCGTGCACGAGCTCCATCGAGAAGTAGCTCAGCTCCTCCCAGCCGCCGCGCTCGTAGACCTTGACCAGGTTCGGGTGGTCGAGCCGCCCGGCGATCCAGGCTTCCTGCTCGAAACGCTTCTCGGCCTTGTCGGACAGGGCCTGGTGGCGCGCCATCACCTTGAGCGCGACGCGGCGGTTCATCTTCTCGTCCTCGGCCTCGAGGACGGTGCCCATCCCACCCGCGCCGAGCTTGCGGATCACCCGGAAATGGGCGATCTGAGCGGGGCCGGCGTACCCGTCGGGCCGGGTCACCTCGGCAACGGTCTCCGTCAGCGGCTCTTCGTCGGGGTCGCGAATGACGGTCGGCGAGCAGCTCGCGCAGAGCCCGTCGGGACCCGGCTGCGCCGCGCCGCACTCGGCGCAACGCGTCCGGTCCCCCGTGTTCGACTCGTCTGCCGACATCAGCCCACTTGATGCATGGCGGTTAGACTCTCCGTTTCAGGGACACTTCCCGTCGTGGATGCGCGTGGGCTGAGCACCCAGGGTGCCCAGCGTTCCCTCCCCGGCCTGGTTGTTACCGGTGACCAGGTAATAGTAGCCGACCCCGGGAACGGGCACGTCGGCATCGATCGTGTCCGGCAGCGTATCGAAATCGGCATCCGTGTTGATGCCACACGCGAACTGGGCCATCGACGACGTACGAACGACCGCCTCCGCGCGCAGCACACCGATGTCTCCCCGGTACACGTTGTAGTCGAACGCCAGATTCCCCACACTCCACTCCAGGATCGTTCCGTTGCCCGGCCCGTTCACCGTGAGCTGCATGACTTCGTCCGGCGAGATCGGCGAGATCACGTAGGTTTCACCGGAGTTGTCCAGCTGGCCCGGACCGTCCGCTAACGGGGCGCCAGTCATCGCGTCGTCGACGCCGTCGCCGTTGAGATCGGCCCCGCCGCCGACGGCGGCACCGAGCATGTCGCCGGCCTCGTTGCCGTCGATGCGCAGGCCCGGCTCGGTGACCCCGATGTCGCTGAGCAGGATCTCGCCGTTCAGCGCCGGCTGGCCGTACACGATGTAGGCCGTCCCGGCGTCCGTCAGGCCGCCGGGGTCACCTCCCGGAGCACCGACGATGAAGTCGTCGATGCCGTCGCCGTTGATGTCGCCGGCCCCCGCAACCGTCAGCTCTCCGACGTCGCCGTCGGCGCCGGGCGTGAGGATCACCGTGTCGAACAGCTCCTCCGCGCTCGGCGCGGCGGTCGAGCGGAACAACCCGCCACCGCCCGCCGTGTCGGTCTTCTTGGTGGGGGTACTGCCAGTCTTTGTCTTGGGTCCGTCGCCCGAGATCCCGTAGACGACGTTGTCGCCGGAGATGAGCACGTCGGGCTCCCCGTCGCCGTTGTAGTCGATCGCCCCGGTCAGGTGACGGCCGACGTGTTCGAACGCCTCCGTGCCCAGGAATACCGTGCCCTGCACTTCGTCGGCCAGACCATTGGCGACGCGCGACAGCGCGATGATGCCCGGCGTCATGCTGTCGTCCAGGTTCGTCGTCCCGCCGTGGATCGCGTAGACGTAGCCCGCCTCCATGATGGGATCCCCGAACGGGTCGTCCGGGGCCGCCAGCGGGGCGCCGATCAACAGGTCGTCGATCCCGTCGCCGGAGAAATCGGGCCAGTGGGAGATCGACTCCCCGGCCCGGTCTCCTGCGTTCTCGCCGTGGAACACGAGGCCCGGCGTCGTCGACCCGACGGTCGAGAGGTCGATCAGACCGGCGGCCACCGGGCCGTAGACGAGGTAGACCTTCCCCGCACCCACGTTGCCGCCGACCGTCGCGCCGGGAGCCCCGATCAGCAGATCGTCGATGCCGTCGTCGTTGATGTCGCCGGCGAAGCTCACGGCGAACCCGGCCTCGTCGCCCGCCGCGACACCGTTGAACTCGATGCCGCACGACGAGGGTGACGCGCAGGACGCCAGGTTCTGGAACTCGAGCGTGGTCGCCGCCATCTCGTCGAGCTGGTCGTTGCCGAAGACCACGTAGGCGGCGCCGGATCCGGAGCCTCCCGGATCGGCGTTCGGCTCGCCGACGATCATGTCCTCCACCCCGTCGTTGTTGATGTCGCCCGCACCGCTCGTGGACCAGCCCGCGTTGGCCGCGGGTTCACGGCCGACGTAATCGCGCGCCAGCGGCGGCGTCTCGTTCGACTGCAGGACCGCGGAGCCGAAGATCAGCGTCGCCTTCCCGGCGTCGACGTCCGCGCCTCCAGCGGTGTCGGCGTTGGGCGCACCGAGCAGGAGATCGCCGATGCCGTCGTTGTTGACGTCGCCGACCACCGCGACCGCGAAGCCGGAGTTGTCGTCGAG
>JABAOE010004734.1_pt1 | contig 12066 bp, 10 predicted proteins | sample 7062141 | NCBI WGS metagenome assembly JABAOE01 (sample SAMN14538627, study PRJNA623070) | marine sediment metagenome | biome: marine biome [ENVO:00000428]; feature: marine pelagic biome [ENVO:01000023]; material: deep marine sediment [ENVO:00002113] | place: India: Gulf of Khambhat ...
GGTCAGCCCAAGCGCCTGATGGAGGCGACCATCAAGGGGCTGTCGGGACCGCTGATCGTCAACGGCGAGGAGTACAACAACGTGATGCCCGCGGTCGCCTACCTGTCGAACGAAGATCTCGCGGCGATCCTGACGTACGTCAATACCAGTTGGGGCAATGACGGCGGCGAGATCACGCCCGCCCAGGTCAACGAATACCGCGAGAGCGTCGGGCTCGGCGTGGCGATGGGCGCCGGCGAGCGGCATCCCGGTTCGCCCGAGGCGGAGCAGGCGTATGTCGGGCAGCCGCAGCAACTCGGCGAAGACGTCAGGATCGTCGTGACGCCGGGTGCGCCGCAGGTAACCGAAGCGGAATTCGCGCGGGCGACGCAGCTGTATTTCGAGCGCTGCGCCGGCTGTCACGGCGTGCTGCGCAAGGGGGCCACAGGCAAGCCTCTGACGCCGGACGTCACGCAGCAGAAGGGCACCGAGTTCCTCCGCGCGCTGATCAACTTCGGCTCGCCGGCCGGCATGCCGAACTGGGGGACGTCGGGCGAAATCACCGAGGCCGACATCGACCTGCTCGCCCGGTTCCTGCAGCACGAGCCGCCACAGCCGCCCGAGTGGGGCATGGCGGAGATGAAGGGCTCGTGGGAGATCCTGGTCGCAACCGAGGACCGGCCGGAGACGCAGCAGAACGACCTGAACCTGAATAACGTCTTCTCCGTGACCCTGCGAGACGCCGGTCAGGTGGCGCTGGTGGACGGCGACAACAAGGAACTCGCCGCGATCATCGAGACCGGCTACGCCGTGCATATCTCGCGGCCGTCGCACTCGGGCCGCTATGTCTACACGATCGGCCGCGACGCGAAGGTCAACATGATCGACATGTTCATGGATCCCCCGCAGACCGTCGCGAAGATCCGGGTCGGCCTCGAGGCGCGGTCGGTCGAGACGTCGAAATACGAGGGGTACCACGATAAATACGCGATCGCCGGTTCTTACTGGCCGCCGCAATTCGTCATCATGGACGGCGAGACACTGGAGCCGCTGAGGATCGTATCGACGCGAGGAATGACCGTCGATACCCAGGAGTATCATCCGGAGCCGCGCGTGGCGGCGATCGTCGCGTCGCATCAGCATCCCGAGTTCATCGTCAACGTCAAGGAGACCGGCCGCATCCTGCTGGTCAATTACAGCGACATCGAGAACCTCGGCGTGACGACGATCGACGCCGCCCGCTTCCTGCATGACGGCGGCTGGGACTCCACGCAGCGCTACTTCCTGACCGCCGCGAACCAGTCCGACAAGATCGCGGTCATCGACTCGAAGGAGAGAAGACTCGAGGCGATGATCGACGTCGACAAGATCCCGCATCCCGGCCGCGGCGCGAACTTCGTCCACCCGAAGTACGGACCGGTCTGGGTGACCAGCGCGTTGGGCAACGCCAACATCACGCTGATCGGCACCGACCCGGAGCACCACGAGGAGCACGCGTGGGTGGTTGTCGACGTGCTGCAGGGGCAGGGTGGCGGCTCGCTGTTCGTCAAGACTCACCCGAAGTCCAGGAACCTGTGGGTCGATTCACCGCTGAATCCGGAGGCGCCCATCAGCCAGTCCGTTGCGGTATTCGACATCGACAATCTCGAGGCCGGCTACACCGTATTGCCGATCGCCGATTGGGCGGATCTCGGCCCGGGGCCGAAGCGCGTCGTGCAGCCCGAGTACAACGAGGCGGGGGACGAGGTCTGGTTCTCCGTCTGGAGCGGCAAGGAAGAGGAATCCGCGCTGGTCGTCGTCGATGACAAGACCCGCCAGCTCAAGACCGTCATCAAGGGCGAGGAAGTCGTCACGCCGACCGGCAAGTTCAACATGTTCAACACGATGCACGACCTGTACTAGAGGAGGCGACAACTCAAGCATCTGACATCTGGCGGGAGGATTCGGATGTTCATTTCCAACATGCCACGGGGCCGCGCGCGCGGCCCCGCCTTCAGGCGCGGGCTCGTTTCCAAGAGGGTATGTGCTGTCTGGATGGCAGCGCTGGTGGGGTCGCCGGCGTTCGCCCAGAGCACGTGGGATACGGAGCTTGCGGACGCGTTCAAGAACGGCGACTTCAGTGTCCGTTTCCGTTATCGCTACGAATTCGTCGACACTCCGAGGACGCCGAGGGACGCTAATGCCTCGACGCTGCTGACGCGACTGGAGTACAAGAGCGCCGAGTTCAAGAACGTCTTCCTGACCCTGAACATGGACGACCTCCGCCCGATTATCGCGAGCAACTTCGACGACACGCGCAACGGCAAATCCCAGTACGCGGTAGTCCCCGATCCGAAGGGTACGGACCTGAACCTCGCCTCCCTGACATGGACCGGACTCGAGGGCGGGAGCGTGGTGCTCGGGCGACAGCGGATCAAGCGGACCAACCTGCGCTTCATCGGCAACGTAGCGTGGCGACAGAACGAGCAGACGTATGACTCGCTGTCGTTCGGCTACAGGCCGAACGACAAGATCGATCTGTTCTACGCATACGTCGATCGAGTCAAGCGGGTTGTGGGTCCTGACGAAGTGCCCAGCCCATCGGGCGCGGCATCCGCGAGCTGGCAGAGCAACAGCCATCTCATAGATGGGGCGTATACCTTCAGCCCAGCGCTGAAACTGTTTGGCTACATATACCTGCTGGATTTCAAGAATGCGATTGGCTTTTCCAACAGCACGATCGGCATCAGGGCGACCGGCACGTATCCGTTCGACAACGGTCCGCGCCTCGGTTACCAGGCAGAGTTCGCCACGCAGGGTGATTACGGCGACAATCCGAATAACTACGACGCGAACTACATCCTGCTCGAGGGCGCGCTGTCGTGGGAGAAATTCGGCTTCCGCCTGATGTACGAAGTGTTGGAGGGCGATGGCCCGGCTGGGACGTCGTTCCTGACGCCTTTGGCCACGCTGCACATATTTAATGGCTGGGCGGACCGCTTCCTCGTGACGCCCGGCGCTGGCCTCGAGGACTTCGCCGTCGAGGGTAACGTGCAGTTCCTGAGCGGCAACTGGCGGCTGATTTATCACACGTTCTCGGCGAATACCGGCGGCACCGACTATGGCGACGAACTGGATTTCGTGGCCAGTTGGAGGTTCGGTGAGCGTTACACCGCACTCGTCAAGTTTGCGCTGTACAGTTCCGATGCCGCGTCGTGTTCAGCGCCGACGCTCTGGACTTGCGATGCCGACAAAGCATGGATGCAATTCACCGCCGACTTCTAGTGGCGATCGGGGTCGGACCAGCGTAACTAACTGTTTTGTCTCCGAAATCTGCTTTGGAATGGCTTGAAATTCCGCCTAATCCGGATATTTTCGCGTCCAAAATGACGTTTTTGGGACTCACGAGCCGGCTGTCGGTGCACAGCTCGCCTAGAGCATGCTTTTGGGGGGCAAAAGGGGCTTTTAAGGACGTTTTACAAGATGATAGTTCCAACTTTCATAGGGCAATCCGCGCCTTACGGAGGTCCGACCCCGTGTCTTGCTCCGAGTCGCGCGATCGGAAAATCGCGGCGGGGCACCGTCACCGTCTTTTCCTCGGTGAACAGGGCGCGGCTCCATTCTCCGCCGTCACGGCCGACGCCGGAGTTCTTATAGCCACCGAACGGTGCGCGCAACTCGCGGGTCAGGGGCGTATTGACCCATACGATGCCGCTCCTGAGTGCCTCGGCTGCCGCCATGATCGTGTTCAGGTCACGCGACCAGACATAGGAGACCAGCCCGAACTCCGTATCGTTGGCGACGGCCATCGCCTCGTCGAACTCCTCGAACGTCAGTATCGTCGCGAATGGCCCGAAGATTTCCTGCTGACACACCGGCAATCTGTTGCTGCCGGCGCGGACGACGGTCGGCTCGACGTAATAACCGCGGTCTGACCCCGGCCATGTCCTCCCGCCGTGCAGGATCTCGATGTCGACGCTCGTGCGGGCGCCGTCGGCGTGATTCAGGACTCGCTCGCGCTGCGCCGCGGAAATCATCGGACCGATCTCGGTCGTCGGGTCGAAGGGATCACCGATACGCAGGTTGCGCGTGCGCGCGACGAACTTCTCTATGAACGCGTCGGCGATCGACCGCTGCAGCAGGAGCCGCGAACCGGCGAGGCACTGCTGCCCGTTGTTCGAGAAGATCGCCACGAGAGCGGCGTCGAGTGCTCGGTCGAGATCGGCGTCCGCAAAGACGATATTGGCCGACTTGCCGCCCAGTTCGGTGACGACCTTCTTCAGGCCTCGGCCGGCGGCGGCGCCGATCTGTCTGCCGGTCGCGGTGCCGCCGGTGAACGCGATGACGTCGACGCGGGGATGCTCAACCAGGGCCGCCCCGGTGACCGGGCCTCGGCCATTGACGAGATTCACGACGCCATCGGGGACGCCGGCGTCGCGGAGGATCTCCATCAGCCGGACGAAACTGAGCGGCGTCATCTCGGACGGCTTCAGGACGGCGCTGTTGCCAAACGCGATCGCGCCGGCGAGCTTCATGCTGGCGAGCGCCAACGGGGCATTCCAGGGCGCGATCAGCCCGGCGACGCCGGCGGGCTCGTGTCGAACCCACGTCAGATAGTCGGGGTTCTGTTCGTAACAGGGCGCCGCCGCCTGGCTGATGAACTCGGCGAAGAACTCGAAGTTCATCGCCGTACGCAGGATATGCCGGTCCCGCGCCTGGCGGATCGGCACCCCGGTGTGCATGACCTCGCAGTCCACCAGTGCGTCGCGGTTGGCATGGATCAAATCATGGATCCGCAGCAATACGCGCTTGCGGTCCTCGACCGAGGCGCGCGACCAGGTCCCTTCCCGGAAGGCATCGACCGCGGCGGTTACCGCCCGGTCGACCTCGTCGGCATCCGCCTCGATCAGCGTGCTGACCTGTCGCTCGTCGGCCGGATGGACGACCGGAATCTCCTGTGCGCCGCGGCGCGGCTCGAGCCATTTGCCCCCGATGAAGCTCGTGACGGTCCCGGGTACGCGTCGATCAGCCATCCTTCTCCCCATCCGACTCTTCGGCCATCACCGTTGTCCGGTTGAGCGACAGCAGCCCCGCCGTGGCCAGCGCGAGGTTCGATGAGACGATCGGCCGACCGTCCTCGCTCAGTTCCCGGATCAGCGGCAACGACGGCATGCCGGTGCCGGAGATCACCCACGCATCGGCGTCGATCGCGAGCCAGTTGGCCACATGCGGGCGCGCATCTGCGGTCTGCTGCTCGTAGATCGCATACGTATCGGTGCTGCCCAGCGTGACCTGCTGCTTGCCCGCCACCTCGAAGCCGCGGGCCTGCCACCAGGCAACGGCCGGTTCGTTTAGCCAGTCCGGGTAGGGCGTCAGCAGCGCGATCCGTTGCAGTCCCCGATCCTCCAGCCAGCTGCGGATGGCGTTCGCGGCCATGAACACCCGCGCCGCGAGGTGTGCCTCGGTTGCCTCGATCAGCCGCCGCTGATCCTCGGGCGCAATCAGGTAAGAGCTCGCCGTGCACGCGAACAGCAGTCCGTCGAGATTCATTCCCGCGAAGCGTTCGGTCATGAGCGGCAGGCCCTCGAGATAGTCGATCATGCGCTGTCTCGGGTCGCTGGCGTGGCTGGTGAGACGCAGCGTGTAATACTCGACGTCCATGGGAAACAGCCGGCGCATCTCGGGCTCGACCGTCGGGTTGCCCTGCGGCGTTGCCAGCGCGAGTCGTCCACCCGAACCGTAGTCGCGTTCGCCGGTCATCGCTAGTCCAGTTCCTCCGCTTGCCTGAGCCCGGCAATCATCGACGAGCGTAACAGGTATTCGCGCGCGCGTTCCGGGTCTGCCGCGAGGTCCTGCAGCCGCCGCAGTTCGGCGCGGCGGCGTTCGGGATCGCGTTCCTGCATGCGCGTCCGATTTGCGTGCGCCTGCCGCAGAATCTGTTCCTGCGCGATCGGCCGACGCTGGCGCGTGTATCGATCCAGCGATGCGACCGGCGCGTCGCCGCGCCAGACGGCCGGCAGCTTCTCGGTGAGGTTGAAGGCGTCGTGGATTCCGCCATTCATGCCCATGCCGCCGGACGGCGAGTTCAGGTGGGCGGCGTCGCCCGCCAGCAGAATGCGGCCGACGCGATAGTCATCGACGATGCGCTGATGAATCCGATACGGCCGGCTCTCGACGATGGCGTATGGTTCGTCGCGCGGTACGACGCGCTGCAGCTTCTCCTGCAGGCTCTCCGGCTCCAGCGCATGTTCGTGGGATTCACCGTCGTCAGGATACAGGCTGACGCGCCACAGGTCCGGTAACCGCAGCAGGCTGAACGTACCCATTGCGTACCAGACATAGTTCACGTTCGACAGACCGGGCAGGTGTTGCTCGAACGGAAAGTGTGTCGTCACGAGGATCGTCGTCTCCGGGTAGGTCATTCCCTCGAACTTCAGGTCGAGCAGGGTGCGAACGAGGCTCCGCGAGCCGTCCGCGGCGACCATGAACGGGGTCGTCACCTCGCGCGTCTCGCCGTCCCGGTCACGCAGCCGAGCCTCGACGCGTTTCTCATTCTGCGTGAACGCGAGCAGCTCGGTGTTCATGCACAAATCGATCAGCGGTTCTTCGACAGCTCTCTCCGCCGCAAGACGGCACAGCACGCGTTGCTCGACCTGCAGCCGGAACGGATAAGGCGTGTCGCTGCTGATCGTACTGAGGTCGAATTCCGCCTTTTCGTGAGTCTCGTGGAGGCGGACCTGCCACCGATCGGTGCGAAGGCCTTCGGCGAGTAACGGTTTCGTCAGCGACAGCTCGTCCAGCATCTCGAGTGTCGGCGGATGGAACGTCGACGCGCGCAGATCGTCCTGCAGCCGCAGCTCTTTCTCTATCAGCGTGACGGGGATGCCCGCCCGCGCGAGTCGCAGCGCCGCTACCAATCCGACCGGACCGCCACCGACGACCAATACCGGCTTGTCCGCAGGCTTGCTCATGCGTGGCTACTCCAGCGCGGCTGTAATCTCTTCCGCGATCGTGCCGGCACCCTCTTCGAACACGGCACGCACAATGTCCAGGCGCTCGGTCAATTTTACGTCAGGCAGGAGCCGCGCGGCGCGTCGCGTCGAGTCGAGGAGACCCGATCGGGTGGCGATCACGCGCGTCGGGGGCGCGACCTGCGGCAATCTGTTTTCCGCTGGATAGGTGAACGCGGCGTGGAATCCCCAGTGGGATCGGTCCGCCGCACGCAGGCCCTCGACGAACAGCTCGAACGCCCTCGACAATGCCATCGCATCGAGGCGCCCCGTGACGTTTGCCTCCCATTCCGCGGCCAGGCACGACAGGTCGGCGGTCAGCTCGCGCGGCGCGGCGGTGCGTGCATAGATGTCCTCGCGTTCCACGCCGTCGAAGAACGGAATGTCGACGAGTATCAGCCTGCCCATTCGCCCACGATCGCGCACGGCCATCTCCGTGGCGACCAGGCAGCCGGTGTGAAAGCCGAGCGTGTCCGCGCGTGCGATACCGATGTCGTCGAGCAGGTCCAGCATCGCGAGCGCGTAATCGCATATCGACGGCGGCTCGGGCGGTGGGGACGAGCCGCCGTAGCCCGGATAGTCGGGCGCGATGACGGCGCGCGTGCGATTCAGCAGTGGCATCACGGTCTCGAAATACGCGCCGCTATGCGGAGAGGGATGCAGGCACAGCAGCGGCGTATTCGCCCCTGTCTCGCGCGCCGCGAGGTGACGCACATGTAGCTGTCCGAATCGGCATGGATGGTACCGGCGTTCGATCTGCGTATTCCGTTCTCGCATTGCTCAGGCCCGTTGCGCCTGCACGCGGTCGAACTCCCGACGGTACCGGCGCCGGGTTCCCGCGATCGTGATCAGTATCGGGACACCAAAAAACACCGGCACCACGGCCGCGGCATAACGGATGCCCTGCTCGCCGAATACGTAGTCGTTCAGCAGGCCGATGCTGGTCGGTCCCAGCATCAGCCCCGAGATACTGATGACGATCAGGTACAGGGCGACCACCTGGCCGCGGATCTGTCCCGGCGTGATATTGAGCAACGCCGTAGGCGCCGTGGCCGAGAGCGTCGCGATTCCAATCGTGTTGAGCTGATAGACGGCGAACGCAGCCCATGCGTTCGGCATCAGCGGTGCAATTCCGCCGGTCGGAACGAGAAGTATCAGGCCGCCGATAACCATCAGGAGCGGCGCGTCGCGGCGGCCGTTCGCATAAAGCCGATCGGACGCCCATCCGGCGACGTTGACGCAGATCGGGCCGAGCAGCAGCAGCGACAGCCCGTTGTACAGCGCGTATTTTTCGGGGGACCAGCCCCAGGTGCGCTGGAACATGGCGGGCAGCCACCCCTGGCTGTAGGCGACGATCGTCATCACGCAGACCATGGCAACGAATCCGCCGAAGACCTCGCGGCGCGCCGCGATGTAACGTAGCGCGTCCCGCAGGCCGGCTCTGCCGTCGACGCCGATCTGCGCGAGATCGCGCCTAACGGGTTCGCGCAGGAAGAACATCAGCACCGCCAGCGGGATACCCGGCAGGCCGACGACGATGAACGCGAACTGCCAGGCCGCGACCTCGCCGATGAGCGGCAGTTCAATGGTCGGGACGGACTTCGACCAGGCGAGGACGGTGGCGCCTACCAGCGAGGCGATGCCGGCGCCGAGCGTCAGCGCCGCCGAGTAAAAGGCGATTGGTTTTCCGCGGCGTTCCTCCGGGAAGCTGTCGGCGATCATCGACAGGGCACACGGGCTCAGCGCCGCTTCGCCAACGCCGACGCTGACCCGCGCGAGGAACAGGTGGGTAAACGTCCGTGCGAGCCCGCATGCCGCGGTCGCCAGCGACCAGACGGCGATGCCGGCGCTGACGATCCAGGTACGGCGAGCGCGATCCGCCAGCCAGCCTAGCGGCAGACCCATCGTCGTGTAAAACAATGCGAATGCCGGACCGAGCAGCAGTCCGATCTCCGTGTCGGTCAGTTCGAGGTCTGCCTTGATCGGCTCGACCAGCAGGCCGAGGATATAGCGGTCGACGAAAGAGAAGATGTAGGCGACGGTCAGCAGGACGACCGTATACCACGCGTACCCATGGCCCCCGCGCCCGGTCATCCGGCGGATTCGATCCGGTAGATCACCACGAGGTTGCCGTCGTCGTCGACGATGCCGACCTCCCGCCCGGTGCGTCCGTCATGCGTGACGAGCCGCTCCTCCGGGTAGGTATGAAAGCCAGACTTGGCGCACGCTGCCAGCACGCGGTCGACGTCCGGCACGTGCATGACAATCGCGCTGCGGCGTGGCATGACCGGTCGCCCCAGTTCCACCCCTCGGATCTCCGTGAGCGCCATGACGCGCGGCTGTGTCGCCGTGCTGAGCACGCAGAACCGGAGCCTGGCCGCGTGTTCGATCTCGAAGACCGGGTACGAATAGGAGTCGGGCTCCGATTCATGCACGAACTCGACGCAGAGGCCCAGTATGTCGCGGTAGAGCACCAGCGCCCGATCGAGGTCCGCGACGACGTAGTTGGCGCGCTGAAAACGGATGGTGTCGTTCGGGTCCATTCAATTCGGCTCGGGTCGGATCCGGCAGACCTGCACGCCGACGTTGTCGCCTTCGTACAGGCGTGCCAGCGCATCGGGCATGTGATCGAACCCGTCGACGATGTCCTCGACCGGCCGGTTTGAGTCTGCCTTCCCGGATCCAGCCCGCCAGGCGTTCTGTTGCTTCGTCGAACAAGTGCTCGAAGTTGTAGACGAAGAAACCGTTCATGCTGCCGTTGACCATGCGCAGGTTCGTGTAATTTCGGAGGCCGCACGGCTCGTCGCGCATGTATTCCGAGATCGAGCCGCACAGCACGATGCGCGCGTGCATCGCGAGGTGCTCCATGCATGTCTCCAGCATCTCGCCGCCGACGTTATCGAAGTAGATATCCATGCCGCGCGGGCACAGTTCGGACAGTCTGGCGTCCAGGCATTCGTTCTTGTAGTCGATCGCCGAATCGCAGCCCAGTTCCGTGAGCAGCTCGCATTTTCTGGGTCCGCCCGCGATGCCGATCACGCGGCAACCGAGAATTCGGGCAATCTGCACCACGGTGCTGCCGACGCCGCCCGCCGCGGCTGATACCACGGCGACATCCCCCGCCATCGGGTGACCGCAGTGCACGAATCCGGTATAGGCGCTGAAGCCATTCATGCCGAGCACTCCGGCGCCCAGCGAGTAGGGCAGCCCGGTGTAATCGAGCTTGCGGATGCGCTCCGCCTCGGTGCCTCGCGAGGCTTTCCATGTTTGCCAGCCAATCTGTCCCTGGATGATATCGCCGGCCGCGAAGTCCGGATGACGCGAGCGGGCGACCTGGGCGACGCCACGGCCGTGAATCAGGTCGCCGATCTTCAGCGGAGCCTCCCCGGCGACTGCGAGGCCCTGCATGTACATGCGCATCACCGGGCGAATCCCGAGATACAGTGTCCGCAGCAGGAACTCTCCCGGCCCGATGTCGGGTATCGGATGCTCTTCGTACGCAAAGTCTGAAGCGCGCACGTTGCCGGACGGGCGCGCGGCGATTCGCCACTGGCAATTTCGTTCTTCGTTCACTCGGCGGGCGTTTCCGACAACAACTGGTTCAGTTCGTAGAAGTAGCCGTCCGGGTCGAACAGCGACACACCGAGGAAGTTCTTGATCATGCCGTTCGCTCCCGTAATGGACCACTCATGGGGCTCGGCGTGCACGTGCGTCCCGAGCGCGCGCGCAGCTTCGCAGGCCGCGCGGGAGTCGTCCGAGGCGCAGACGAAGGTCGGGTTGCCGTAAGTGACGCGCGTCGGAATTTCCGCGGGTGCCGGCAACGGCGGATCCACCCACTGCAGCAGGCCGATCATGCCGATCTCGGGGTGCTCGCACTTGAGTATCACGAGGTGCGTGCGATCGCCGGACTTGCCGGCCGCCATGCCGCCGCCTGATAGGACGACCTCCGTATCGAAATAGATCGTCATGCCGAGCACCCGCTGATACCACTCGACCGATTTTTCGATGTCGCGGACGATCAGTGTCGTGCGCTTGATGATGTTGGTCACCATCCGCTCCTCAGCCCCCTGTGGGGGGACCATCGATGACGGCCACCCGGCATTCGGCGCAGCCTTCGCGGAGCTTTTTCACGTCGGCGTATTCGGGTGAATTCCAGAAGCGCAGCGCCGCAGCCCTGTCGGGCCACTCCGAGATGACCACCGACGAGCCTTCGTCGAGGTCACCTTCGAGTACGGTCGCTCCGGTCGCGCGGAGGATGTATCTGCCGCCGAACTGAGCGACCAGCTTCGCCGCCGCCGGCGCGTAGCCGGAGATGAATTTTTCGCGATCCGTCAGCGTCGCGTGCACGATCATGTATGCGGGCNNCTTTGGTATCTACGAACTCGAGTGCGTCGATCTGTTGTGCGTGTTCTCGCATGTGCCTGAGCTGATTCGTCAGGTGATCGATCTCGTCGACCGTGTAGCCGAGACCTCCGGTGAATTGTGCCGTCAGACGCGTCTGCCGATCGAGCAGGATCTCCATGATTTCCCGCCCCCGACCCGTCAGGCGTGTGAGCGGCGAGGTCCGGTGGTCCGGGTTGTCGGTGAATTCGACGAGTCCCTGCTTCACCAGCCGGTTGACGGTCTGCTGCACGCTCTGCCGGCTCAGGCCGAGGCGCCGCGAGAGCGCCGCGACGGTGATCGGCTCGTAGCGGATCACCGCGAGCGTCTGCCAGCGCGCGGTCGAGACTTCCAGGTCCTTCGACAGCAAGTCCGCCGTGGCGAGCAACTGGCCGTTCAGGCGGAACACCTCGCCGACGAGGCGCTGGAACGCCCGCACGAACTCAACGCTCGGGATGAAGTTCGTGTCGGACTGCTCGTTCATGTCGTCCTGATCAGTGGGCCGGCCCCTGCCCGCCGCCGCCTTCGACGACCTTCCTGAAATACGTCCAGCTCGTCTCGTTCGGCCGCTTGTCGTCCAGCGGGGGTGGTTCGTCGTAGCCGGGGAAGTTATCGCGGATCTGCTCCTTCATGACGTCGGACAACTGCCCGAAGCTTTCCAGTTTCCGTCCGGCGGTATGAAAGTACATGATGCCGGTGCGGTCCCCGTTCTTCATCC
>JABAOE010012465.1_pt3 | contig 12064 bp, 15 predicted proteins | sample 7062141 | NCBI WGS metagenome assembly JABAOE01 (sample SAMN14538627, study PRJNA623070) | marine sediment metagenome | biome: marine biome [ENVO:00000428]; feature: marine pelagic biome [ENVO:01000023]; material: deep marine sediment [ENVO:00002113] | place: India: Gulf of Khambhat ...
CGAGCGCGTGAGCGACAAGTCCCTCGTCGTCGCCGGCAGCCTCCTCCTCGGGGTGAGCTTCGCGTTCTTCGCGTCGTCTCAGACGGCGGTCATCTATGCGGGCACGTTGCTCCTGGCCATCGGGAACGGCGTCATGTGGCCCTCCCTGCTCGCCGTGCTCTCGAAGTCGACGGCCCGCGGGGTGCAGGGTGCGGTACAGGGACTCTCCGGAAGCGTGACGGCGTCGGCCAGCATCGCCGGCCTGGTGCTGGGGGGCGGTCTCTACCAGGTGTTCGGTGCGCGCGTGTTCCTGCTGTCCGCCGCCGTGACGCTCCTGGTGTCGATGCTCGCGCTGCGGATTCCGCAGCTCACCGCCGCACGATCCGGGTCTCCGGCCTGAAGCTGCCCCACCTGAAGCAGAAGGCGTTGGGGTAGGCGACGGGCGCTCGTCGGGCGCCGCCCCGGCGGCGCCGATGTCCTTCGAGCCGTCGGCCCCGCATCGCCACGCACGACCGCGCACCTCGGGAGCGACAGGCGGGTTACCGGACCCGTGCCCGGATGCCGCATGATCCCGCATGGTGCGGGGATTCACGCTGGCGGAGGTGCTCACGGTGCTCGTGGTCGTCGGAGCGCTCACGGCGCTGACACTCGTGCCCCTCCGAAGGCTGGTGGACCGGTTGGCGGTGCATCGAGCGACGTCCGAGGTGGCGTCCTTCTACACCAGCGCTCGCCACATGGCGCTGTTCACCGGTCGGCGGGTGCGCATCGGCTTCTCGGCCGACTCGCTGGTGGCCCTGCGGGACGGCGTCGGAGACTCGGTACGGATTCGCCGGCCGGGGCCCGCGCGGCACGGCGTGACGCTCCAGGCCAGCCGCACCTGGCTCACCATGCAGCCCACGGGGATCGCGTGGGGCGCCGGCAACACGACCATCGTCCTCCGGCGCGGCGTTGCGGCCGAGTCGCTCACCACGTCACGCCTGGGACGCTTGAAGCGATGGTGACGGCCGCCTAGTCGCCCCCCAGCCAGCGCATGACCGGCGTCCGATCGGTCGGCCACGCCGCGATGTGCAGGGCGCCTCCCGCCTCGGCGGAGCCCACGACGTCGGCGGTTGTAAGGTCCATCCGGTAGAGCATCGCCGACCGCGACTGAGTCGATCGCGAGAGCACGTAGGCCGCCCGACCCGCGCCGTCCGTCACGACCTGGGCCGGCACGGGCGGGGCCGCCAGGCGCGCCAGGACTTCGCGACGAGGCAGGTCCAGCAGCGCCACGACGCCCTCGGCAGGAAGGGGCGCCAGGGCCAGACTGCCCGCGACGACGACGCTGGGCGGTCCACCTCCCAGCGAGAGCGTGTCGATCACCGTCAGCGTGCTGCGGTCCAGATAGGCAAGCAGCCCCCGCGCGGTGCACGGCACGAACAGGATCGTCTCGTTCCGCGAGAGCGCCGGCGATCCCGCAACGCAGGGGCCCGCCGCATCGACTCGGAGCGCCGCCGTCCTGACGACCCGCCGGCTCGCCACGTCCACCTCCGCGACGGCGTCTCCCCGACAGGTCACGAACGCCCGGTCCCCGTGGCGCATGACCGCGATCCCCGCGATCGCCTCTTCGCAGGCTCGCAGCTCCCGTACCCGCTCCAGGGGGTGGAGGCGCACGACCCACAGGTCCCGCTCCGAGCCGGCACCGGTCACGACGCCGAAGCGACCGTCGGGCAGAACCGTCAGCCCGACGCGGCCCGGCACGGGCATCGGCAGGCGATCCAGCACGACGCCGTCGCTCGTGCGGAGCCGCATGAGCGCCCCGTCCGGCCCGGCCCCGACGGTGAGCAACAGGGTTTGGCCGTCGGTGGACGCCAGCACGGCGCTCGGGACGAGGCGCGGTGCGACCGCGACGGTGGCCGACGGTGCGAGGGACGGCTGGTAGACCCGCAGCGCGCCCGTCGGGTCACCGACCGCGACGATCCACCGGGGCGCCGGGGCGCACGCGATGGTCCACAGCGCGATCGCCGAGAGTGCGCGCCTATCGATCAGGCGGTTGATCCTCTTCCAGGAAGACCAGCGTCTTGCGACGCCGCACCCCGACCGCCAGCGCCTCGAACACCGTGGGATCGATCGTCTGCCCGGCCACCGAGCGGATCCGCTCCACCGCGTCCGGCGGGTCGAGGCGCTCCGCGCGGTACGGCCGTTGACTGGTGAGGGCGTCGTACATCTCGGCCGCGCAGAGGACGCGCGCGCCGATCGGGATCGCGTCGCCCGCCAGGCCGTCGGGGTACCCCGACCCGTCCCAGTGCTCGTGGTGGGAGCGCACGAAGTCCACCACCGAGCCGAGGTGGACCAGCGGGGCGAGGATCTGACTGCCGATCGTGACGTGCTCCTTGACGTGTTCGAACTCCTCGTCGGTGAGCGGGCCGCTCTTGTTGAGCACGGCTTCCCGGATGCCGACCTTGCCGAGGTCGTGCAGGCGCCCGGCGGTGCGGATCTGGTCGACGAGTTCGTCGTCCAGTCCCATCTGGGTGGCGATGCTGGCCGAGTAGGCGGCCACCCGGGCGGAGTGTCCCGCGAGGTGGAGGTTCTTGGCCTCCAGCGCGTTGATGAGTGCCTCGAGCGTGGCCAGCACGAGCTGCTGAGCCTGCTCGCGCTCGAGCACGACCTCCTGGCTCCGTCGGGTGACCTCCTCGCGAAGCCAGGTGGAGATCTGTCCGTCCTGGATGCGGGTGTCCCGCATGCGGAGGGCGCGGGTCACCGCCGCGTCGAGGTCGTCGAGGTCGATCGGTTTGGTGAGATAGTCGGTGGCCCCTCGCTGCATGCAGAGCGCGGCGCTCGTCGCGTCGGTCATGGCGCTCAGGATGACCACCGCGATCTCCGGCTCGATGGTCAGCGCTTCCGACACCACGTCCATCCCGCTCATGCCCGGCATGCGCAGATCCAGCAGCATGACGGCGGCGGAACGCTGCCGGAGGAGGTCCAGCGCCTGAGAGCCCGAACTCGCCGCCCGCACGTCGTACCCCCGGCTCTCCAGGAAACGCTCCAGGGCCCTCCGCAGCGCCAACTCGTCATCGACGACCAGGATCGGGATCGGGGGCTCGGCCTGCTCGGGCGCGGTCATGGGCAGGTCACCTGGTCCATGGGAAGGGTCGCGTCACCGCCACGGGTATGATTAGTCCGCCCGGCCCTCCGGGGCAATCCGGGCGGCGCCCTCGTCGGCGAAGGAGACCTCCACCGGGCAGGGGATGATCCCCGCGCTGGCGGCCCGGTCGAGGAGCGCCTGCACCGCGCGGCGGCCGGTGGGCCCGTAGTCGACGGTGAAGTCGTTCACGTACATCCCGACGAAGCGATCGGCCTTCTCGGGGGCCAGCCCGCGGGCATACTGCATCGCGTGCCGCAGCGCCTCCTCCCGATGCTCCAGTCCGTAGACGATGCTGGCCCGGAGGTCGCGGGCGATGTCTTTGATCANNTTGCCGCCGAGGGGGAGGGGGAGCCCGGTCTCGTCGTACCACCACGCCCCCATGTCCTGCCAGAGATGGAGTCCCAGCGCCTCGTAGGTGAGTTGTCCTTCGTGAATCAGGAGCCCGGCGTCGACCCGACCGTCCGCCACCGCCTGCTCGATTTGGTCGAACGGGATCACCTCGGTCTCCGCCGCCGGCTGATACAGCCGCAGGGTGAGGGCTGCGGTGGTCATGCGGCCGGGAATGGCGACCCGCATGGTGGAGAGCGCCCGGCGCGGGTCGTCCGGTCGCGGCGATCGCGTCACGATCCGTGGGCCGTAGCGATCTCCCATCGATGCGCCGCTCGACAGCAGCGCGTAGGTCTCGGCGAGGTAGGCGTAGGCGTGGATCGACACCGCGGTGACGTCGAGCTCCCCCGCCAGCGCCCGGCGGTTGAGGGACTCGATGTCGGCGAGCTCGTGCCGATACTCCCGATCGCCGGTCGGGACCTTGCCGGCGGCCAGGCCGTAGAACATGAACGCGTCATCCGAGTCCGGGCTGTGGGCCAGGTGGATGACGGTCATGACCCTCCGGAGAGGCCGAGCGCCTGGTTCGCCTCGGCGCGGAACGACTCGATCGTCTGCCGGTGCTCGCGGTACTCTGGCCGGTCGGCCTGCATCTCCCGGTCGTAGGAGACGAGAAAGCGCCGGTGGGCTTCGCGCGCAGCGGCAGCGTCCCCGCGTGCCTCCGCCACCGACTGGCGGATGACCTGCGCCAGCAGATGCCCCTCGACCAGCTGTTCCAGCGTGTCGGCCTGGGCGCTCGCCGCGTCGAGGTCGCCGCCCACCGCGCCGATCAGCCCCATGTGGAAGCGCGCGTCGTTGTCCAGCTCGTCGACCAGGTCGTAGGCCTGGATCGCCATCGGCGCGAAGAACCCGACCTCGGCGGTGTCGCCCCGCTCGGCCGCGCTCATCACCCGGTTGAACAGGCGGTCTGCGCTCTCGCGCGGGGTCAGGTCGGAGATGTCCGACGCCGGTTGGGTCGCGAACGCCGGGGGTTGCCCGGGTGGCGCGCTTGCCACGCTCGCGGGCCCCTCTCCGCGGCCCACCGTGAACGCGATGGCCGCGATGATGGCCGTGGTCGCCACGGCCACCGTGATCCACAGGAACCGCGAATCTGCGCGCGGCGGCGTGCCGGCGGTCGCCCCGCAGGCGTGGCAGAAGCGCGCGCCCGGGGTCAAGGGCGTGCCGCACTTGGTGCAGGAGGTCGCGCCCCGCGTGCTCCCGCAATTGCTGCAGTAGTTGCCGGATCCGGACTGCCCGCACCGGGGGCAGGGCGAAGTGGCTGCGTTGGCCATGTCGGTCGTCTGGAAGAGTGAGCCTCGAATCTACCACGGGACAGGCGCATCGCGCACCGACGGAGCNNGATTCGGCTGGCGCCGCGCACCGCGCCGGATTACTGTAGCGTCGATGAGGTCCGATTCGGGCGGCCGCACGAGAGCCTCCGGCTTCAACCCCCCTCTCAGCGCCATCAAGGCGCGCCAGATGGGTGAGCTCCAGCGGGGCGACGATCGCTGGGACGTCCTGCTCGAGACGGTGGCCGATCCGTCCGTCGGGGCGGTCCGGGGCCGAATGCACTTCATCGGCGGCACCGAGCACCGTCTGAGCGGGTGGATCTTCCTGGAGTGGAGCGAGAAGGAGGTCGAGTCCCGCTTCGAGGAGATGTTCGGCGGCTCCCGCCCCGGATCGTCTGCCCAGGAATTGTGGAATCTCCTCGATGCACTGTAGCTCGATTGCTGCAGTTTCTGCACTATTTTCTTCATAATTTGCCGCCGATTCGGCCATATTTGCTCGAATTGTCGGCATTTGGTGCGCAAGGTGCACGATTTGCTTGACACCGGGTCAGGCCTCGGATAGGTTGCCGCAGCCGGATCCCACCGAATCGGCGGTGGGACCGGGTGCCCCGAACCTCAAGAGCCCAAAAGGAGCTGCCCGTGTCGCGCATGGATGCCCTGCTGACCCCCAGCCGGGGGGCCCTGGCCGTACCCACCAACGGAGACAAGCCGAGGATCGAGAGTGGGCGCTTCGACGTGGCCGGGGCTACCTCGACCGACCTCCTCGACCTGATGCACGAGCTGCAGGTGGACTTCCTCCGGCTGCAGTTCACCGACATCACCGGCATCAACAAGAACGTCGAGGTCCCCCGCAGCCAGTTCGAGAAGGCGCTGGCCGGCGAGATCATGTTCGACGGCTCGTCGATCGAGGGGTTCGTGCGCATCGAGGAGAGCGACATGATGCTCAAGCCGGACCTCGACACGTTCCAGATCTTCCCCTACGACGACGAGGGCGGGCGGGTCGCCCGGCTGATCTGCGACATCCACAATCCCGACGGCTCCCCGTTCCCCGGCTGTCCCCGCCTCGCGCTCGCCCGGCAGATCGAGCGCGCCAAGGCGCTGGGGTTCGAGATGATGGCGGGATGCGAGGCGGAGTTCTTCATCTTCCACATCGACGAACGGGGGCGGCCGTCGCTCGACACCCACGATGCCGGCGGGTACTTCGATCTGGCCCCGGTCGACAAGGCCGAGCCGATCCGCCGGCTCATCATCCGGGACCTCGAGTCGATGGGCTTCGAGGTCGAGGCGGCGCACCACGAGGTGGCGCCGGGGCAGCACGAGATCGACTTCAACTACGCCGACGCCCTCACCACCGCCGACAACATCGCCACCTTCCGGTTCATCGTCCGCAACGTGGCCTACCGCCACGGCTTCCTCGCGACGTTCATGCCCAAGCCGATCTACGGGCAGAACGGCTCGGGGATGCACACGCACCAGTCGCTGTTCCGGGACGGCGAGAACGCCTTCTACCAGGCGGACGGGAAGTGGCAGATCTCGCATGTCGGGCTGAGCTACGTCGCGGGCCTGCTGAAGCACGCGCGGGGCTTCTGCGCGGTGACCAATCCGCTGGTGAACAGCTACAAGCGGTTGGTCCCGGGCTACGAGGCACCGGTCAACGTCGCGTGGAGCATGCGGAACCGCTCGCCCCTGGTGCGGATCCCGGAGCGGCGCGGCCCGGGCACCCGCTGCGAGCTGCGCATGCCCGACCCGTCGGCCAATCCGTACCTCGCGCTGGCCGTCCAGCTCGCCGCCGGGCTCGACGGGGTCGAGCACGAGCTCGTGCCGCCCGAACCGGTGAACAAGAACATCTTCACCATGAGCCACCGGGAGCGACGCAAGCACCGCATCGACGAGCTGCCCCGGGACCTCCATGAGGCGCTGGACCACCTGGAGAAGGACATGGTGATCCGAGACGCCCTGGGCGAGCACATCTACGAGCGTTTCCTGGAGGCGAAGCGCCAGGAGTGGCGCGAGTACTCCTCACGGGTGAGCAGCTGGGAGGCCGACAAGTACCTCGGGAAGTTCTGACCGACTCCCCGGGGGCGTTCCTGTTCGATCTGGACGGGACGCTCTACACCGAAGCCGGACCGATCCCCGGCGCCGTGGAGGCCCTCCGGTCCCTGCGGCGCCGGGGTGTTCCGTTTCGGTACGTGACCAACACGACGCGAATCCCGCGCCGGCAGCTGGTCGACCGGCTCCGGGGCTACGGCTTCCCGGTCGAGCCGGACGACGTGGTGACGGCGGTATCGGCGGGCGCCGAGGTGCTCCGGCGGGAGGGGGCCCAGCGGGTCGCGGCGTTCGTGCAACCCGACGTGTTGGAGGAGTTCGCCGGCTTCGACGCCGTGGGTCCGGACGAGGACGCCGACCGGGTCGACGCGGTCGTGCTCGGCGACCTGGGCGACGCCTGGAACCATCGGCTGCTCACCAAGGCCTTCCGCTATGTTATGGGGGGCGCGCGGCCGATCGCGCTGCAGCGCAACCGATACTGGGCCGCGGCCGACGGGCTCCAGCCCGACGCCGGGGCCTACGTGGCCGCGCTGGAGTACGCGACCGGCGCCCGCGCGCTGCTGTGCGGGAAGCCCGACCCCGAGTTCTTCGCCGCGGCGGCGGAGGGGTTGGGGCGCGGGACCGGGGCGGCACCGCAGGCCATCGCGATGCTGGGCGACGATCTCTGGGCCGACGTCGAGGGCGCCCAGCGAGCGGGCCTGCTGGGCTGGCTGGTGCGCACCGGCAAGTTCCGCCCCGAGGCGCTCGAGGGGTCGAGCGTCGTCCCGGACCGCATGCTCGATTCGGCGGCCGCGGTCGCAGCGTTGGAGGAATGACGGGACATGCGGCGTGTGGCGCAGCTCCTCGCGGCCGTGGCCGTGGGGATCGTGACGACCCTTCCGGCCCAGGAGGCGAAGACCCCGGGGCCGATCATCGACAGCATCGTGGTCGTGACCGCGAACGTGTTCGCGCCGGAGGAGGCCCGCGGCAACCTGCTCTTCCGGATGGCCAACGCGGTGCACGTGACGACCCGGCCCTACGTGGTGTGGGAGGAGCTGCTGTTCGCGGTCGGCCAGCCGTACGACTCCGCCGAGGTCGAGGAGTCGATGCGCAACCTGCGCAGCCGCGGCCTGTTCCGGGACGTCACCGTCGACACCACGCACGTCGGGGATCGGGTGCGGGTGACGGTGCGGGCGTTCGACGGCTGGACCACCGAGCTGCAGGGAACGATCAGCCAAACGGCCGGCACCTTCACCTGGGCCGCGGGCATCCTGGAGCGGAACCTCCTCGGGACCGGGGCCCGGGCGGGGGTGAGCTATCGCAAGGAGCCCGACCGCACCGCGGTGAGCGTCCTCGGGGGGATGGATCGCGTCCGCGGGACCCGGCTGGCCGCCGACCTGCTGATCGACAACCTGAGTGACGGGATCCGCCGGGATTGGCTGTTCGGGCTTCCCTTCCGGGCGTTCGATGACCGCGTGGGGTTCGGGCTCCTGGGTGGGGCCAACGACGAGCGCATCCTCCGGTTCCGCGACGGGTCGCTGGTCGACACCTTCCGCCGCCGGCTCTTCCTCCAGCGCGCGCAGATGGCCTACGCGCCGATCGCCAGCTCGTCGCAGTACCTCCGCGTCGGCATCGCGGGGCAGGTCAAGCGGGAGGAGTACCGCCTGGCCGCCGACAGCCTGCTCGCGATCCCCGACACCGTGACCGGCGCTGTGGGCGTCTTCGCCAACTTCGTCACGGCGCGGTTCAAGGTGGTCACCCACTACAACGGCTTCCAGCGCGACGTGGACGTCGATCTCAGCACGCGGCTCTCGCTCTCCGCCTGGCTCGCCCCGGGGCCGTGGGGCTACGGGCGGACCGGAATCGGTCCGCGGCTGTTCGTTCAGGTGGGCGCGCCGTTCGGAGACAACTGGGTGGTGGTGCAGGCCGGCGCCAACGCGCTCTTCTCGCGATCCCTGTCGGAGCCCGACTCGGGGCGGGTGTGGGCCGGGATCACGGCGGTCTCCAAGCCGACCCGCAAGCAGGCCCTGGTGCTGCACGTCGAGGGCGGCGCGCAGAAGGGGGTCGCGCCGGGGCGCGAGTTCGACCTCGGCAACGGGATCGGGCCTCGCGTCTTCGAGGCGCACGCCTTCACCGGGACCAGGGCGATCTGGGGATCGCTGGAGCACCGCGCGTTCGTGATCGACGAGATCGGAAGCCTCTTGGCGCTGGGTTTCGCCGCGTTCGTGGACTACGGGGGCGCCTGGTTCCCCGATCAGGGGGCGCGCTTCGGCGGCGACGTCGGGGCCGGGATCCGGTTCGGGGCGACCCGCTCCACCGGCCCCAACATCGGGCGCCTCGACCTCGCCTATCGCTTCGGAGACGGGGTCGCCGACGACCGCTGGGTGGTGACCTTCGGTCGGGGGTTCATGTTCTGACCGGTGAGCGCGGGCTCACCAGGCCACGCGCACCGCCGTCCCCGAGGCGCTCACCATCAGCATGCTTCCCATGCTGGACCCCGATCCGATCGTCTCGTAATCCAGGTCGACGCCGATCACGGCGTTCGCCCCCAGTGCCTCCGCTTCCATGGCCATCTCGTCGATGGCGGTGTCGCGCGCCTTGCGCAGCTCCTCTTCGTAGGCGGCCGAGCGTCCGCCGACGATGTCCCGGATGCCGGCGAAGAAGTCCTTGAAGATGTTGGCGCCGAGGATCGCCTCGCCGGTGACGATCCCGAGGTACTCGGCGACCTCCTGTCCCTGCAGCACCGTGGTAGTCGTGATGACCATGCATGGCTCCTTGGAAGACGGTCATGGAGCGCGGCGTGCTCACGCACGCGGCGCGATGCACGCCGGCCCCTCGTGCTTCGGGTCGTTGACGAACCGGCTCACCGGGTAGGCGCGCATGGCGCCTGCAGGGTACGGCCGGAGCAGTGCGGCGAGCTCGGCGGTGTTCCCCTCCGGATCCAGCCACTGCTCGTAGTCCTCCGGCGCGAGGATGACCGGCATGCGGTCGTGCAGCGGCCGCACCAGGTCGTTCGGGCCGGTCGTGATGATGGTGCAGCTTTCGATCGGCCCGTCCGGTGCGTGCCACCGATCCCACAGCCCCGCCATCGCGAAGGGACGGCCGTCGGTCATGCGAAGGTAGTGGGGCTGCTTGCCGCGCGGGGTGCGCGCCCACTCGTAGAAGCCGTCCGCCGGAACCAGGCAGCGGCGCAGGCGGAACGCGTCGCGGAAGGCGGGCTTCTCGGGCACGGTCTCGGCCCGCGCGTTGATCATCCGGTTGCCGATCGTGGGGTCCTTGGCCCAGTGGGGAATCAGTCCCCACCGGATCAGCGACAGAGATCGCGCCCCCTCCAGCTCCCGCACCACCGCCACGTCCTGGGTCGGCGCCACGTTGTAGCGGGGCTCCAGGTGGGGGACCTCCAGGAGCTTGAAGACCTCGCGGTCGAGCTCGGCGATCTGGGCTTGGGTGAAGCGCCCGCACATGGCGACAGGTCTCGTGGGTGCTCGTCGGGGACGGCCAGCCGGTCACCGCGAAGTATATTCATGGGCGCCAGTCCACGTGCACCTCAACGCGACGGCGGTCCGCCCATTCCCGTCCTGCCCGAGATCCGCATCGTCTATCCCGATTGGGTCCGCGCCGCGGTGGACTGGGAACGGGCCTATCACGACGTCGAGGAGCGGATGCGGCTCGCCATCGCGGTGTCCCGGCACAACGTCGAGCAGGGCACGGGCGGTCCGTTCGGCGCCGCGATCGTGGACCAGCAGAGCGGGCGCCTGGTGGCGGTGGGCATGAACCGCGTGCTCGAGAGCCGGAACTCGGCGCTCCACGCCGAGGTGGTCGCCATCATGATGGCGGAGGGGGTGGTCGGATCGCACTCGCTCAGGGCGTCCGGGGCGGCGCACCAGTTGGTCACCTCGTGCGACCCGTGCGCCATGTGCCTCGGCGCCGCGCTGTGGAGCGGCGTCCGGAGCCTGGTGTGCGGGGCCGATCGGGAGGACGCGATCGGGCTGGGGTTCGACGAGGGACCGGTCTTCACCGAGTCGTACGCCTACCTCGAGACCCGAGGGATCGCGGTGCGGCGGGGCGTCCTGCGGGAGGAGGCGGCCGAGGTGTTGGAGCGCTACCGCGAGCTGGGCGGGAGGATCTACAACGCGTAGCGTCGCCCGTCGCGTGGAGCGCTCAGTCCTCGGACGCCCGCATCGTGCGCTCGATGAGGGCGGAGGCCCGGTCCAGACAGACGAGGTCGTCGGCGTGGAGTCCGTCCAGAAGCTCCGCCAGGTACTCCACCCGCTCCCGCCGCCCCTGGAGCAGGATGCGCGCTCCGGCGGGGGTCGCCGACACCAGCACCGCCCGGCCGTCGTCGGGGTCCGGGTGCCGCTCCACCAGGCCGTCGGCCTCCAAGGCGGCCACCAGCCGGCTCATGGTGGGGACGGACACCTCCTCGGCGTCGGCCAGGTCGCTGATCGTGCAGGGCTCGCCGAAGACCAGCACCGACAGCGCCGACAGCCGGGATGGGCTGAGCCCCGTCAAACGGTCGGTTTCCCGTATCCGACGCAGCAGGTGGACGGCGGCGGCGTGAAGGTGGTTGGCCACCGCGGAGGTGCTGGGAGGCCTGCCGGGCCGCCTTGCGGTCTCCATGGGACATATAAGTAGTTAGCACAACTAAATAATGCAAGAGGCTTGGCATGGCTGAGGGACAGCAGATCTTTTCGCTGATTGCCGAGGGCGACACCGAAGGCCTCGCCGCGCTCCTGGAGGCCGATCCCTCGCAGGCGACGGCCCGGAGCCCCGAGGGCATCTCGGCCCTGATGACGGCCCTCTATCACGGGCGCCCGGAGATGGCGGCGCTGCTCAAGGCCCGGGTCGCCGACCCCGACATCTTCGAGGCCGCCGCGCTGGGCGACCTCGACGGGGTCAGCCGCATGCTCGACGCCGATCCGGCGCTGGCGCAGCAGTGGTCCCCCGACGGGTTCACCGCGCTGCACCTGGCGGCCTTCTTCGGGCACGCGTCGCTCGTGCCGATCCTGCTCCGCGCCGGGTCGGACGCCAACGCGGTGGCGCGGAATCCGATGAAGGTCGCCCCGATCCACAGCGCCGCGGCGTCGCGCAACGCCGAAGCGGTCGAGATGCTGTTGGAGTTCGGCGCCGACCCGAACGCCGCGCAGGAGGGCGGGATCACCGCGCTGCACGCCGCCGCGCACCACGGCGAGGTCGAGATGGTGGAGGTGCTCCTCGACCGCGGGGCCAGGCCGGACGTGGAGAACGCGAAGGGCGAGACGCCGCTCGCGCTGGCGACGGCCGGGGG
>JABAOE010032648.1_pt1 | contig 12063 bp, 9 predicted proteins | sample 7062141 | NCBI WGS metagenome assembly JABAOE01 (sample SAMN14538627, study PRJNA623070) | marine sediment metagenome | biome: marine biome [ENVO:00000428]; feature: marine pelagic biome [ENVO:01000023]; material: deep marine sediment [ENVO:00002113] | place: India: Gulf of Khambhat ...
AATGTGTTGCGTCGATCGGTTGAAATCGCAACGCGAAAGCGGATGCTTCGAGTTGAGACAGTCGGACGTCAACGACTGCCGGCCATCGGCTAGAAGCAGACCTCAGTTACCGCTCCGTAGGGATTCAGACGTGCCCGACCGCCTCTCGTTTGCGACGATCCGGGTTTCTCCGCCTCTCTTGGCCAACGAAGGTGATTGTTGGCTCGAAGCCGTAGTCAGCGGTTCGGCGTGCTTCCTGCCGGCGATCTGTATATCGTTTGTACGCACACCGACAACGTTCGGTGCAGCCGTCGAGCGGTAACATGGGAGCGTCGGTCGCCAAGAGCCGCTTACCAGCTAACTGTCGGGCGGCCTCACAACTTTCCAGACCTGGCTGGAGCTCTGCGGCGGCAAACTTATTCGGTTGTTTGCGCGGCGTTGCTCGCCCAGCCGCCGACCGACGACGGACGACGATCACAGCCATCGCCAACAGGATTACGCCTATAGCCAAGACTGTAGTCATTTAGAAGTCCCCCGCTAGATTGCTTTCCTGTTCTTATTGACTAACAGTGCTCGCTCACGTTAGCGGTCATTCGCCGAGCCGGCAACTTAGATCCAGTCCACTATCCTTGATCGGCCATTAGCTACCATTCTACCTAAGCCCAAGAGTAGCCTATTTGGGCGTCTGCTTTACCCCCGAACGCGGTCAGCGAGGACCGTATCAGTGGAAGCTCGGGTGATGTCTGCGATCGGCTAGAAGCCAGTGTCTCGCAGCACTAGCGCAAGAATCACCGTCAGAGGCTGGCGCTTGCGCGGCGCGAACTGCTCGAAGATGGGCCGGAGGTAGGTAGCGCAATCGGCCCGCTCAGAATTTATCGAGCCCTTCGCTCAGCTCGATATACACCCCGGACGGGTCCGTCAAAAAAGCGAGAGCGATGCCCAGCTCCTCGTTGACCCGATAATCGACGTCGAACTCGATACCGCGCGCTTTGAGTCGGTTCACGAAGGCTTCGAGATCATCGATCTCATAGCCGATGTGGTCGAGCGAGCGACCGGCAGTGCCGACTACCGGTTGTTCCGACGTCGCGAAACTCATATTCATGCCGGGCACGTTCGTCGTCGTCGGAATTCTTCCGCGGGGCCGAATCTCTAGATCGAACACGTCGACGTACCAGTCGAGCAGGGACTCGTACTCCGGCGTCCGGTAATGAATGTGATAACCCCATACCTCGACGGGTAGCATCTGGTCTTCTTGCAGCTCGACCCATACGCCGTCGGGCATTGTTACGTAGGCGTTAGGCTGACCCTCGGAGCCGATGAACTCTCGGTCTACGGTATAGCCTGCCGCGCGCCACTCGTCGAGGAACTTCTGTAAGTCCCGAATCTTGAATCCGAAGTGATTCATGACGGACCCTTGTGTGCCGCCGGTCGGCTCCTGCTCTCTGAGCGCGAGGAAAAATCCCGGAAATTTCACCAATCTCAGGTTGCTGCGCTGAATGACTTCCCCGTCGAAATGCTCGGTCCAGAGCCTAGCGTGTTCGTCCGGGTCGGAAACGTTCAGATGGATGTGACCGAAGGTAATCCCGTTGTCGTTAGGAACGGCGAGTTGTGCGGCCGCGGGTGCTGATAAGACAACCGTGACCATCGCGCCAAAGAACATTCTCATTGTTTACCCCCACTTGGTGGTCTTGTCAGTTCAATTGTCTTCATCTTAGTGTCTGCTTCCGGCCCAACGCCGTCATCTTGGCATGTAGACCAACGCGGACTCTGGATCACAGTTACAGCTCAGCAGCTCGATCAGAACGTGAACGTCGCTCTGGCGTAGAAGAGCCGGCCTCTTGGGTCGTGTACCTTCGAATCGTATCCGCCGTTCGTCGTGACGCGCGGTGGATCCTCATCGAACAAATTGATCGCGCCTACTGAGATCGTCGGACCACGCTCGCCGCCAAAGCGGTAGTTGTACTGAGCGTCGACGGTCAGGAAGCTACCGATGCTCTCAAACGCCAGTGGTCCATCCTCGTCGTCGATGTAAGAGTCGATGTGATTGAGATAGACGTTGGCGCTGTGATTCGCGCGCGCCCAATTGACGAAAGCCGTCGCTCGAAGCTCGGGCACGGACGTTGCGAAGTTGCCGAAATTACGCTTGCCCGCACCGTCAATCAGACCAGCCTGTGGATCAATGGCGTCGTAACTCGACACGAGCGTCGCTTCAGCGCCGAGCACGAAGTCGCCAGCGCCACCGCCATCGAGGTTATAGACGATCGAGAGGTCGAAGCCGTCTGTCTCGAGGCTCGAGGCGTTGTCGTAATAGGTGTCGACGCGCAGCAACAAGCCGCTTGCGGGATCGCGGATGACTTGACTCAATGCCTGCAAGTCACCGGCATCGGCTGCGTTGAGAATCGCCTGCGGATTCTGCTGGATGATCACGTCGGTGTAATCGAACGACCAATAGTCGATACCGAGTTCGACGTTGTCGGTGACGAACCAGCTGAAGCCGAGGTTGAACACGTCGGCCTCCTCCGGCTGCAGTGCTTCGCCGGACGGGTTCGGCTGCGCACGGACCGGGAAGAACTGCGGTGTACCCACGTTCGGGTCGGTAAGCTGTGCCAGCGACGTTTGCGTTCCGTAAACCTGATAGAGCGATGGCGCTCGGAAGGACGTACCGATTGAGCTGCGCAGTGAGAAGTCGTCGGTCGGCCGCCAGAGCAGCGAAAGCTTAGGATCCGTCGAATCGACGCCGTTGCCGTAGTCCTCGTAGCGTGCCGCAAGTTGCACGTCGACCGTGTCGCTGAAAGGTAGCGCGAACTCAGCAAACAGCGCCGTGACGCCGCGGTCGTCGCCGAAGTCCGGGTTGCCGAACAAGAACAAGAAATTGTCGGCGTTGGCCTGGTCGTTGTAGTCGTAGCTGAGCTCCTCGTCGCGCAGTTGGAAACCGAACGCGGCGCCGACCGTACCACCGCCGAGCTCGCCGAACTCGCCCGTGACGACACCATCGACAGTGAGCAGCTCGGATTCGGCGTCGAAGCTCAATCTGCCGACCAAGTCGTCGAGTAGCGCCGGTGAGTTGACCGTGCCCGTGCCTGTCAGAGCGCTGCCGAACGGATTGAAGTAGGCACAGTCGCCTGCGCCCGGCGTTCCCGTGGCCGGGTCACAGCTCGCGCCGCCGAGTCCCATAATCGCAAAATTGAAGCGATCGACGAGGACGTCCGGAGCAGCGGCAAAGAACTCGTTACTGCTCTTTTGCACGCCGAGGTCCCATCCCCAGGCCGCATTGAAGTCGCCGATCAGGTTAGCGGCGAGCCGCCACGTATCGGAGTTGTGCTCGCTCGTAACAGCCTGGCCGCCAGCGCCCTGAACACGTCCTATGAAGTTAACGTCCGTGCCGAACGGGTTATCGGGATGCGTCGCCGCAACCTCAGGGAACGCCGCAAACGGAAACGTCGGCGAGTTGTTGCGCGTGGCTTCGTTGTTGGCTGTGTGAAACTCGACGCGGCTCGACACCCCGTTGTCGAAGTCGTGCGTGAGCTCCAGATACACGGACTGGCGTTGCTCGTCCGGTACGAGGGAGTAATAGCTGCCGAAGTCGAACTGACACAGTCCGATCGGAATCTCGCCGATCGGGCTCGGCACGACTTGTGCGAAGCCCGGCACAACCTTGGGGTCTTGGGCCGCGATGTTCGCGCAGTCCGGATCGGCGAATACGGGAAGCTGCGCGCCCGGAATCGCAGGCAGCCCGAGCCGCGGCTCGAGCGCATCGGCAACGCCGTTCAAGTTGCTGTCGAATCCCGCTGTCCAGATGAGGCCGTAGACCGGATTTCCCGGCAGGCTCGGCACGAGGAATGAGCCGGGATTGCCTGCTTGGCTCAAGTCATCGGTCGCGCTCGAGAGACGACGGTCGTTGGTCGTCAACGGGCTGCGGTCCAAGATACTGAACGCCGCGAGGAAGTGAGTCGTATCGTTGCCGACGCCATAGAGGCCGCTGATCTGGCTGTCTTCCTGCGGGTGCTCGTCGACGCTCTGAAAATCGAGTTGCAGGTCGAAGCCCTCGAAGTCGCTGCGCGTGATGAAGTTCACGACGCCCGCGACGGCCTCGGAGCCATACAGTGCCGTAGCGCCGTCCTTGAGCGTTTCGATGCGGTCGAAGGCAATCATCGGCGGCAGCGAGGACGTATCGACGAAGTTCTCGCCGCGGTCCGTCGCTGCGGCGCTCTGCGTCTGGCGGCGTCCGTTGATCATGACGAGCGTCGAGCTGACGCCGAGTCCACGCAGATTGATGTTGCTCGTACCCGTTGTGTAATTCTGAGTGAACGCGTCGGGGTTGTTCTGCGAGCCCGTGTTGATCGTGAGCCGCTCGATGACGTCACTGATCTCATTGACGCCAAGCGAGGACAGGTCCTCCGCCGAGATGACGCTGAGCGGAGCGGGCGAATCGGCTTGCGTCGGTCGGCGAATGTAGCTACCCGTCACGACGATCTCTTCGATGACCTGTTGCTCGCCAGCTTCCTGGACTGGTTGGGGCCAAGCGGTAAGCGGGGCGATTGCGGCGGACAACCCGGCGCAGAGCGTGGAATTTTGGAGGATGCGCATGATCTTCTCCCTGTCGGTCGCGGCGCGGGTCATTGGACTACGCTCGTGTCGGTGATTGCGATAGTCGTGCCGCCCGTCACGGCAAACGTGACCATCTGCGCCTGCATCTCTGTCGTGACGACCGGGTCGGCGCTCGGGTCAAGCAGCGATGTGTGGTTGCCGGACGTGAAGCGCACGATCCCGCGCGCACCGGCGGGATCGAAAAGGCCGCCGCTCGTGGCAGTGACGTCGGTCGCGCCCCAGAGCCCGGCCAGATAATCAACCGGACCGTCGGGCACGGTCACGTCGCCGAGCACCTCGATGGCGTGCAGCGGATGCGTCGCCGCCGTAGCCTCGGCGTAGTTAGCCGGATCGGCCGAATCGACTATCGTCTGGAAATCGCGGATGAAGTTGTCGAAGCCGACCGTGCCCTGGTCGAGGCCAGCGACCGAGAGCCCCGCTCTGAGCGGTGCACCGAACGTGAGGGCCTGCGGATCGGTCAAAATCCTTGTCCATGTCGCAAATGGGCTCGACAAGGTTGCCGGGCCGACATCGGCATTGACGCCGAGCATGACGGAAGCATATGCACTGCCGAGCGAGACGCTGACGAGATGGATCCGATCGCCGTTGAGATCGGGGCCACCGCCGTCGAAATCCATGGTCGGTATCGTCTTTGTGAGGTGGATCAGATCGGCTACGCCCTGGCGCACGTGATCGCGCGCATTGAGCGGATTGGCGAGGTTGAAGATCTGCCTGCCGTCGTCGATGGCCCCGTCGGGTACCGGCTGGCCGACCGCGTCGATATTGTCGAGATAGAAATGGCGCTCGTTGTCGCCGAACGGATTGGCGAGATTCTCAGGCCCTTGGTAGAACGGATTCGTCGTATCGGTGATACCGTGCAGCGGCAGATCGATCGCAACGACCGCGAAGCCCTGCGCCGCGAACGTATCGCCGATCGCAAACAGGCTCAGGCGGTTGTCCGTCACACCGTGCTGGTAGATCACGACGGGCCAGCCCTCGGGCGGTCTGCTGCCGACATTCGGTAACGTCGCGAGCACGGGAATCCTCAACGTGCCGCCTTGCACGATCGGCGCGGGATTAGCGGCGGTGGGTGGCACGAAGTCCGAGTTCACCCAGACGCTGCCGAGCGTGTCTTGCGGATTCCCGTAATACGGTATTTCCATGTAGCCGATGTAGACGTCGGCGACGCCGGGCAATAGGGGGTTGACCTGGGCTGTCGAGATGCCGGCCGAGGCGAGCACGGCCGTTTGCGCCACCGCACCGGCCTCGATGGCCTCGAGGACGTCGACGATCGACTGCGTCGTCATGCTCCAGGCGCTGATGATCGACGTGCCCGGCAGCAGAAATAAGCCCATGCCGGCGTCGACGAGCGGCGTGATGGCCGGGAACAGCGGATCGAGCTCCGGCACGCCCGGCACGCTCGTGAGGCCCGCGAGATGCGCATCACGCACGGCGCCGAAGACCTGATCGGCGCCGGCCGCGACCCCGAACGCATTCTGTATGCCGCTCGTGAGAATGAACGCATAGGTTGTCTGCGGTGCGAGGGGTGCGAGCGGCACGATCTCGAGCACGCTACCGTCGGCGCCGGCCGACGTGCTCACGCGCACCTCGTAGTCGACGCCGGGTCGCAGCGGTATACCGAGGGTCGCGTTGAGCACGAAAATCGTCTCCGTGCCCGTCGGCCCGGCGATGTCGAACGGGATCAACGTCGCAGCATCGAGTGGCGCATTGAAGGGTGCTGCAATTGGCGCCGTCGTCGAGAAGCCGTCGAGGGTATTGAGCGCTTCGACCCATGGGCTGGTGATCTTCTCCGGCACGGCCAACGTCGGGCCCGTCATCGCAACGACGGGGTTGTAGATGTCGTTCGGGTACGGGCCGACGTCGACGGGTGGCGCGTAGAGCGCGACGAAACCCTGGCCACTTGGGGCAGGCGCGGGCGTGAACGCAATTGCGGCCGGGCCGCTCGACGTGCCGCTCTCGCATCCGGCGAGAATGAGGAAGAAAATCGAAAGCCAGGCTAGGCGGTGCATGGTGACGGCTCCCCGACGCTATCGCTTCTTGTTTATCGCTACGGGCACGCATTGCAACTGCGCACCTTTTGGCCAATGTAGTCGGCCGGGCGGGACCCGGCAAGTTACAAAGGGCTTACAGCGCTGCGTTTTGTGACGGGTCGGCAGAGCCGTGTTCACGTACAATGCCGCGCAAGCCCTTGATCTGTGGAGTTCCCGTTGAGAATTGCCGTGCTGTTTGGCGGCACGAGCGCCGAGCGGGACGTCTCGGTTGCAAGCGCCGCTCAGGTCGTCGATGCCCTGAGGCGCAATGGCCATGAGGTGCTCGCCGTGGAGACGAGTCGCGGCGTGCTGCCGGCTGCGGAGGAACGCGAGCTCCTGAGCCAGGGGATCGACCGCGCACCACCGGCTGATCGCGATGGCGGCGCGCGCACCTTGCCGGTCGTCGTCGCTGGCGGTGGGCTCAAGGACGTCGACCTCGTATTTCTCGCCCTGCACGGTGGCGCCGGTGAGGACGGCACGGTGCAAGGTGCGCTCGATCTGGCCGGTGTTCCTTACACAGGAAGCGGAACGCTCGGGAGCGCGTTGGCGATGGATAAAGACGTGGCTAAGCGCCTGTTCCTGGCTGCCGGCGTGCCGACGCCGAAATGGCTCATGGCGCCCGCCGAGCCCGCGCGCATCGTCGAGCAGCTCGGGCTGCCCGTCATCGTCAAGCCGAACAGCCAGGGCTCGACTGTCGGTCTTACGCTCGTACGCGAGGAAGCCGCGCTACCCGGCGCGCTCGAGGAAGCGTCCGGTTTCGACGATGAGGTCATGATCGAGCAATACATCCCGGGCAGAGAGCTTACGGTTGGGATACTCGACGATGAGCCGCTCGCGGTCGGAGAGATCGTTCCGTTGACGGGCGAGATTTTCGACTATACGGCGAAGTATCAGTCCGAGGCCGCGCAAGAAATATTCCCGGCCGACATCCCCGAGGACGTCGCCCGGCGCGTGCAGCTCTTGGGTGTGCGGGCGCACCGAGCGCTGAAGCTCGCAAGCTACAGTCGTGCGGACTTTCGCATGGATCCACAAGGTGGCCTGTGGTGTCTCGAGGTCAACACGTTGCCGGGGCTCACGGCCGGCAGTCTATTGCCCCAATCCGCAGGCGCAGCCGGAATCAGTTTCGAGGAGCTATGCGAGCGGATTTGCCGCGCCGCCGCGCCAGGCGCTAAGTCCTAAGATCAGCCACGCGGCCATGAAGGCCGTTCCACCGAGCGGTGCGGCAGCGCCGAGACTCGCCGGCGCACCGAAGGTCGTCGCGTAGATGCTGCCACAGAACAAAACGATGCCGATGATGAGCAGCCAGCCCGCGGCGCGCAGCAGCTTCGAATCCGGTGAGCGATCCGTGAGTATGGCAACTGTGATGAGGCCGAGCCCGTGATAGAACTGATACTCGACGGCCGTGCCGAACGCGCTGCGCGTTGCCGCGCCCACGTCGGCGCCGAGCCCATGGCTCGCGTAGGCACCGAGCCCAGTTGCGAGTAGCAGTATCGTGGCACCCAGGCTCAGAAATAATCGGCTGGCTGTTTGCATTCGTCTGCCCTCTTCGATGACGCAGGCATTTGTGACACACTCCCGCGCCTGACGAGACGATCGGGAGACTCCACGGAACATGAAGCTCTACCATTATTCCAAAAGTCGCTCCACACGGGCGCTTTGGTTGCTCGAGGAGCTCGGGCTCGATTACGACGCCGAGATGCTGCCGTTCGACGCGCGCGCCTTCAACATTGCGGATCATCTGGAGGTCGAATCCTACGGGGAGCTGCCGATTCTCGTCGACGGTGCAGCTTCGATGGGCGAGTCGATCGCCGTCGTGACGTATCTACTGGATCGCTACGGCGCGGGACGGCTCGAGCCCGACCGTGAGTCGGATGATTACGGCCCGTTCCTGGAGTGGATCCAGTTCGGCGAGCGATCACTCATGGACCCGCTGTCGCAGCTCGTGCAGCACACCGCACTTCTGCCGGAGGACGAGCGAGACCGTGCGGCGGCCGATAAGGCGCGGCGCGTCTTCAAGCATTTCGCAAGGTCGATTGACGAAGCGCTGGCCGGCAAGTCTTATCTCGTGGGCGAGGAGTTTTCTGCCGCGGACATCGTAGTCGGCTACGCGCTATTCGTCGCCGAGGACTTCGGCGTCTTTCCCGCGGGCCTCGACAATTTGCGCGCCTACTACGATCGACTCAGCGAGCGTGAGGCGTTCAAGCGTGCGACGACGGATTAATGGTGGGCCCGGTAGGACTCGAACCTACNNCTCGACCGAATCGCTAGGGTGCGGGACGCTCTAGCCTGTTATTAAGAGCACTGAAGCTCTCAGGTAGTCTCTGCACCTTCCGGCGGTGCACCGCCGGCTTGGCTCAGGATTACCGGCGTCGATCGCTACGGTTTCCCTGAATTCATCCCGTCCACTTCGCGCCTTTCGACGCGAAGGCACCATTTCGATGAGTCCCCTGCTCTAACCAACTGAGCTACAGGCCCTGACCAGCCTTATGGTAACACCAGCCCGTACAGCTCGCGCTCATGGCTGGCGACTGGCCTGGCTCAGGAGACGGTAATCTGCTGTCCTGCGGCCGACAGAGCCGGGAACTTGACGCAGGTCACGCTGTCTGCCGCGGCCTCCTGAGAGAATGGCGCATTGCAAGTCATCTCGGGCGCCCGCCTATGCTCAAGTCGCCAATTCCGGTCGGGGAAACCGTTCGCCTGTGCTCGCTGCAGAACCTCAAGGTGCTGGACACACTGCCCGAGGAGCGCTTCGATCGCATCACGCGCCTCGTCGCGCGCGTCTTCGACGTGCCGATCGCATTGGTGAGCCTCGTCGACGTGGACCGGCAATGGTTCAAATCCAGGCACGGCATCGATGCGGAGGAGACCCCGCGGGAGATCTCTTTTTGCGGGCACGCGATCCTGGAGGAAGAGACCTTTGTGGTTCATGACGCGGCCGAGGATGAGCGCTTCGCCGACAACCCGCTTGTAACGGACGAGCCGAAGATCCGCTTCTACGCGGGGCATCCGGTCCATTCGCCGCAAGGAACGCGCATCGGGACCCTGTGCATCATCGACCGCCAGCCGCGAGCGTTCTCGAACGAGGATGCGGCGAACCTGCAGGCTTTCGCCGAGATGGTCGATCACGAGCTTTCGCTGCTCGCGCAGACGACGAGCGATGAGCTTACGAGCATTGCCAATCGACGCGGCTTTGCTCAAATTGCGAACCACATGCTCGCCCTCTGCCACGGTCATGCGAAGCCAGCGACGGTCATCGGGATCGACCTCAACAAATTCAAGTTGATTAACGACACCTACGGCCACGAGGCCGGTGATAAGGTCCTCGAGCGATTCGCTGCGCTGCTCGTGAAGACCTTCCGCAATTCCGACGTCGTCGCGCGTTTTGGTGGCGATGAGTTCTGCGTCCTGAGCAGCTACACGGTGGCGAGCGAGGTTCGCGCCTGGCTCGATCGGCTGGGGACAGCCTTCGCCTCATCTGCGCTGAAGCGCGAGTTCCCGATGCTGTCCTGGAGCGCCGGCGTTGCAGAGTATGATCCATCCAAGCCGCCCGATCTCGAGGCCTTACTGAGCCTGGCGGACGCGAACATGTACGAGGTCAAGCAGGCACTCGCGGCCGACGGCGCCTCGCACGCGCGCTCGGTCGGTTAGACACCAGCGCCGGTTCGCGGCGCAGGTTCGGGCGCGACGTCCGGGCCGGTTCCACCTGCCTCGAGGTCGACATCCTCACTCCCCGGTCGCTGCGGGCACGGTCCTGATGGCCGTACCCGCGCTCGCGGGATACGCACGTCTAGCGGTGTCTGTGATGGGGCGCTAGGCTTGGTATCGTAAAGTCCAGCGCGGACTTGCGCAGAACGAACGCGACGTCCAGACCCTGCGCCAGTTTTGCATCGGCGTCGCGCCGATCTTAGACGAGCTCGGAAGATTCTCTGGGAGGAAATAGAAAACATGAAACGCCTAACTATGATCACGTTGCTGACACTCGCCGGCGCTCTGTCGAAGGCCAACGCCCAGTCCTGGCAACCGCCCGCCGAAGCCGACCGCTGTCCCTCCAAATGGGGGGCCGGGGACGAGCGCGGCTCGGCCAATCATATGGGCACGGCCAGCGTGTTACGCGCCGCCCGACTGATACGCGAGGGGGAGGTCGTCGAGCTCGGCAACGAGCTGCACAGCGGCATACCGCTCGGCTCGCGCCAATTCGATATGTTCGTCAAGCCGACGGCGATGAACCCAGCGAGCAACCGTAGAGGTTCAAACGAGGAGCTCGTCGTCACGGAGCTGGGCCAGGTGGGCACGCAGCTCGACGGCTTCGCCCATCAATCGATCGGCGACACGTTCTACAACTGTGTCCGCGTCTCAGAGGTTCTGACGCGTGATGGATTTACGCGGCTCGGTATCGAGAACGTCGGCATGCTCATGACACGCGGCGTGCTGCTCGATATCGCAGCGCTCAAAGGCGTCGAGATACTCGATGAGGACTACGCGATTACGATCGAGGACCTCGAGCAGGCGCTAGAGCAGGCCGACCTCACGTTGCAGCCGGGCGATGCCGTGATCATCAACACGGGTTGGGGGCGGCTCTGGGAGCGCGACGTCGAGCGCTTCCTGGGCCCGGCACCGGGCTTGAGCGTAGCTGCGGCTGAATGGATCGCCGCCCAGGACCCGATGATCGTCGGCGCGGACAATCAACCCGTCGAGGTGATGCCGCATCCGGACCCGGCGGTCTCTTTACCCGTGCATCAGATCATGCTCGCGGTCAATGGGATTCATATATTGGAGCGGCTGCGACTGGAGGAGCTCGTCGAGCGCGAGGTCTACGAGTTCGCATTCGTCATGCAGCCTTTGCGTATACGCGGCGCGACCGGCTCGACCGTAGCGCCGGCCGCGATCTACTGAGGCGGAATCGGTACGACTCAACCAAGAAGGCGCGCGGGCCATCACGGCCCGCGCGCCCCTGATCGGTCGCGACGCTCAGTCCTCGAGCAGGAAGCTGCGTAGCTGGTCGGAGCGGGACGGATGACGCAGCTTGCGCAGTGCCTTCGCCTCGATCTGGCGAATGCGCTCGCGCGTGACGTCGAACTGCTTGCCGACCTCTTCGAGCGTGTGGTCGGTATTCATGTCGATACCGAAACGCATGCGCAGCACTTTCGCTTCGCGCGGCGTCAGGCCCGCAAGCACCGCGTGAGTCGTCTCCTTGAGGCCCTCGGACGTTGCCGAATCCACGGGCGAGGAAATCTCCGCATCCTCGATGAAATCGCCGAGATGCGAATCCTCGTCGTCGCCGATGGGCGTCTCCATCGAGATCGGCTCTTTGGCGATCTTGAGCACCTTGCGCACCTTGTCCTCGGGCATGTCCATGCGCTCGGCGAGCTCCTCCGGCGTGGGCTCGCGGCCCATCTCCTGCAGCATTTGCCGGGAGATGCGGTTGAGCTTGTTGATCGTCTCGATC
>JABAOE010005963.1_pt1 | contig 12062 bp, 13 predicted proteins | sample 7062141 | NCBI WGS metagenome assembly JABAOE01 (sample SAMN14538627, study PRJNA623070) | marine sediment metagenome | biome: marine biome [ENVO:00000428]; feature: marine pelagic biome [ENVO:01000023]; material: deep marine sediment [ENVO:00002113] | place: India: Gulf of Khambhat ...
GAGAGAAAGACGAAATTTTCATAGGTAAGGAATCGCAGGGGTACGATGGGTGGATCGTACTCCACCAGGACCTTTTCACTGTTGGGCCGTTCGGGTTTCATGGCCAGGAGGTCCATGGCCACCTGTGCCTCCGAGTCAAAATGACCAGGGGCGATGTAACTTGAGCTCACCGATCTTGCCTTTCCCGTGAGTCGTTTGAATCGTTCGTTGCTTGCCTGGTCTCGGCTCTGCCGGTCCCTCGCCCACAGTCGTGTCCGCACCGTATGATCCAGAGAGAGTCCGTGATTCCCAAGCTCTCCCTCGAATCGACGAAAGATCTCATGGGTTTCATCGCCTGGTTTCCCTCTGGGATTTCCCTCGCAGGAAAGGGCCACAAACTCTTTTCCCAGCCACCGGAAAATTGTTTTTCTCATATCGCCCCCAGTGAATGAACTCGTCTGGCACTGGGAATTTACAATTCTCCCTCTGAAAAATGCAAGCCACCCAGGCTGAGCTCCTATTTTCCCCTCGAGAAGGCCGTTCCCCTCCTCCCAAAAAAGTAAAAAAAAACTAGCCAAACACCAGTGATTTGAGGTAAGATGGCCTCAATAAAATTTCGTTTTTTAGGAGGGAGAATGGCAGCAAAAAAACGCAAAGCGAAAAAGAAAGCCAAAAAGGCCAAGAAGAAACGCAGACCGAATGCTGCGTTCATGAAACCGGTGAAGCCGGATGCCATGCTGGCCGAGGTGATCGGTTCCAAGGCGATGCCGCGCACAGAGGTTACCAAGAAGATCTGGTCGTACATCAAACGCCGTGGACTCCAGGATAAGAAGAAGAGGACCATGATCAACGCCGACGCCAAGCTGAAACCGGTCTTCCGTGGGAAAAAGCAGGTCAGCATGTTCGAGATGACCAAGCTCGTAAGCCGGCATCTGAAATAGACCTGTGCTCTCTCACGGCTTCCGCCTTAGCCGGAAGTCACTTTCGACTCCGTAAGTTCGTAACCGCTGATCCCTGGCCGTGACGCTGCAGGACTTTGCCCAAAGAGTTAAAAGGACGGGCAAGATTGTATGCTTCACCGGCGCAGGGATCAGTACGGAATCCGGTGTCCCGGACTTTCGTAGTCCCGGGGGCATCTGGACCAGATACACTCCCGTTTACTATTCCGAATTCATCAGCAGCGAAAAGGCCCGGGTACGCGCCTGGTCCATGAAGCAGGAGACTCACGAGCTCTACAAGGACGTCCGTCCCAACCAGGGTCACTATTTCATCTGTACCCTCCATGAGCGGGGGAAACTGCTCGGGCTCATAACTCAGAACGTTGACGGCCTGCATAGCATCGCCGGTCTTCCCGATGAAAAGATCGTGGAACTCCACGGTACCGACCGTAAAGTCGTTTGCCTGAACTGTGGAAAGACTTTCGACCCTGAAGCGGTCATGAAAGACCTGGTAGGCGACTTCAAATCTCCCCGTTGCGACCAGTGCGGTGGATTTCTGAAATCCGCCACCGTGTCCTTTGGACAGGCGATGCCCGAAGAGGCCATGAGACGGGCCCAACGGCTCACGGAAGAAGCTGAGCTCTTTGTGGTCTTTGGGTCCTCCTTGCAGGTTCAACCAGCCGCATCCTTTCCCGTGGTGGCAAAACGGAACGGCGCCTTCCTGGCCATCGTCAACCGCGATCCAACCCCCCTGGACGACATGGCAGACTTTAGCTACCAGGGCCCCATCGGGGAATTCTGCAAGCAGCTCACCTCCTTGATCACCGACAGCTAGGCAATCTTTTTAGTATTTATCTCTTCCTTCGTGTACTTCGCGTCCTTCGTGGTCAAGAATCTTCGCACCACGAAGAGCACGAAGGTCACGAAGTTCGAACCACTTCTCGTGCCAGGCATGGTAGATTTTCCGATGATCGTCCGCGATCCAGCAAGTTTTTGTTTCTAGGCCCCGCCGTAGAAACAAAAAAGGTAGTTGTCTGCGAAAATCTGCGTGAATCTGCGGTGAATTCTCCCCGCCCTATCTCCGACTTCTAAACTCTGATCTCGGGTTTATCTCTGTGTCCTTTGTGGTTCACCTTGCTCACCATCCTGAGTTTATCGAAGGACGTCTTTGCGCGAATCTCAATCCGATTTCGACTCCGAGTTGACACCGAGGCACATCATCGGATATTTTCTTCGCGACTCTGTAGAGGGAACAGGTATTGGGAAGCTTAGCCGGAGGGCTTTTCCTGGGAGGGACCTATGAAGGACATGCTGATAATCGATGCCGACGGTCATGTAAGTGAGTCCGCAGGGAGCATGAAGAAATATTTGAAAGAGGAAAATCGCTCACGCCCGCTTGGGGCATCGGAGGCCTGGGATCGGAGCTTCGGTGGGACCCTGGGAAAGAGCAACGAAGACCCTAAAGTTCAGCTTGCCGACATGGATGCCGAAGGCATCGATATCCAGGTGATCTATCCCAGTTCACGCCTATCCCTCAGCTCTGAAAAGGAAACGCCCCTGGTGATTGACCTGGCGCGGGCGTACAACGATTGGCTGGCGGATTTCTGCTCCACCGATCCGAAGCGTCTCAAGGGAGTGGCGGTTGTTCCCCTACAGGATGTGACTGCCTCCATTCAAGAGCTTCGGCGAGCCGTCAAGGAGTTGGGACATGTGGCCGTCATGATGCCCACTAATGTTCGTGATCAGGATATTGGTAAGCAACAATTCTGGCCGTTTTACGAGGCGGTTGAGGAGCTTGGTGTGCCGCTGGCCATTCATGGAGGTATCCGGGCGTCGGAAAGAATGCACGGGCGGTTTGATACCTTCATTTCAGTTCACACCGTATCGTTTCCTTTTGAATGCATGGCGGCATTGACCGGTTTTATCTTTTCCGGGGCCCCGGAAAAGTTTCCCAAACTCAAGGTCGCAGCCCTGGAATCAGGTTGTGGTTGGATCCCATTTCTCATGGATCGTATGGATGAAGAGTTTGAGCTTCGGGGACAGAGGGAAGCTCCGCTTTTGAAACGAAAACCCAGTGAGTATCTGACCAGCGATCAGTTTTACTATTCCTTTGAAGTGGAAGAATCCACGTTGCCCTATGTCGCCCAGAGGATCGGGGCGGACAAACTCCTTTATGCTTCCGATTATCCTCACTGGGACAGCAGTTGGCCCAATACGGTCAAAATCGTTATGGGTCGAGACGATATTTCAGAGAAAGATAAACGTCTCATCATGTGCGAAAACGCCCAGCGCTTCTACAGCTTGACAACTGACCCATGACCCGGCTGGCAGGAGGACTCTTTTTGCCTGGCAATAAACGAGGACAGAGGACAAAATGAACGACCAGACCGGTCAGATTGCAGAGTATGACCCCCCGTCAACGACGCAACCATCTCCAAAAACGCGTTGCGACAGATTCTTCTTCCTGTTCAGCCAACAATTTCTTCTGTTCGTCCGTCAAGACATCAGGCATCGGACCGCCAAAATAGCTCCAGCTGTTCAGAATCCGTTTCTGATCTTCAGTGAGATTGAGGCGATACAACTCGGGGTGTCGAGTCCGGAGTGAGTGTTTAGATTCGATGAATCGGGGTTCGTCTGGGCTAATTCGGATCTCGGACCGTTTCAAGTAAGTTCCCGCATCCCGCGCCGCTTCCCGGTCCTGTACCACCAATGAGTAGAATGACCTCTCCCGTTTGAGTGCAGCTGACATATCTTTAATGTTGGTCTCTCGAGGATCGTATTCAACGGTTACGACCTCCTGACCATCCAGGTGTCCGATCCTGGTACGCTCGATCCCGGGCAACCTGCCCAGGGTGGCTTCGCCGGCCCAATATCAATACATGGAAAATGTTGCCTGCTTGGTTTTATTGCTGGTCGCTGCCGTATTTGAGTCGGTTTCCGCGTACCCCGGAGAAATTTGCGCTAAGGCCATGGAGAAGCCTATAAGCCCCAACAGGATGAACCATCCGCCGATCCTGTGAGGGGCCGCCTTTAACTGATTCGACATATTGATCTCCAATACACTGATTCGGGTCTATTCAACTCCTAATTTACGCCAGGACTACACCAAGGACAAGGCTGTTACTTGCAGGGCAAGTTCCGTGCTGTTGTCGCATGTGAGGGAATTTCATCAATGCAAAGGTTCATTCCACTCGGTGGCAGCGTCTTCTTGACAACCGATGCTCAAATGATATGGGTGCCAATTGCCTACTCGGTCATCATGTTACAGGAGGAATCTAAAATGCATAAAATCATGTGCCTTAGTCGTGTGAAACGAACTGGTGGACGAAATCTGGTTATGGGTATTCTGATGTGTCTCCTAACAGTGTCGTTTGTTCTGCTGATGAGAGAGGAGCCGACGGCCAGTACTTGGGATGAAACGTTAGCTGCAGCCCAAAAGGAGGGGGAGCTTGTGGTGGTATTGGGGGGCGTGGCATCGCGTACTTATCGGCCGGTGTTCAAACACTTCGAAAAGAAATTTAGCATTCGAACTGTGGTTTCCACCGGGGGCGGCGGTAGGCAGGTGGACCGGCTGCTCGCTGAACGCGGAGCCCGCAGGTTCAAAGTGGATGTTGCGATGTTCGGCGGCACCCTGGGGAGTGGTCGGTTGCGACCCGCCGGCGCTCTGGACCCTATCGGACCAGTTTTATTTCTTCCTGAGGTTGTTGACCAGTCCCTGTGGTACAAAGGGAAACACTTTTACAGTGACCCGGAGGGAAAGTATGTTTTTTCCTTCTCCGGGGGTGTCGACCTGACACCTGTGGGCATGCGTTTCAATACGAAGAAATTGTCCGTCGACGAGGCAAAGAACATCAAATCTGTGTGGGAATTCCTGGATAAGAAGCGGTTTGCCGGTCAAATCGTCGCCCTTCCGCCGACAGCGGCGGGGGCTACCGGTAGCTACTCTCTTGTCCCGTTCCATCCGGATCTCGGGAAGAAATATTTAACTCGTTTTTTTGACCCGGAGCTGAATGTATCGTTCACGCAAGACTTTCGCCAGATATCCGACGGGGTCGCGCGTGGGAAGTGGACCATGGCCATTTTTGTGGGGGCCGGTGGGCGGGACATCGATCGGCTTGGCCGGCGGGGTCTCCCGGTAGCCAACTTCGGGGCCGTGATTGATCAGCCGCTTAAAGAGCGGCCGACGCTCCAAGGGACCGGGTCGAACAACAGCGTCATGGTCCTCAACAAGCGTCCGCATCCGAACGCCGCAAAGATATTCGTAAACTGGCTGCTATCCAAGGAGGGCCAGACGGCAGTTCACACCATGAGTGACCGGGCACCGGATCAATCGTTCCGCATAGACGTTACGGAGATGGGCAAAGTGCTTGAGGTTGAGATGCGCAAGCCGGGAGTTGACTACATGACGTTGGCACACGATCCGGCAGTATTGAAACAACAACTCGACGGATTAAAGTGGTCACGAGAAATGTATCAGAAGCTTAGGGGTAAATAGCATTATTCGTGCCGGGGTGCAGCGAAGGCTGTATAGGGTTCGAGTTGACTTGTATCCTCCGCATGATATTTTCGTAGCATAAACTTTAAGGAGGCGATGATGGGACAGATGGAAGATGCCATTAAGGTCGTTGACGCGGATGCTCATATTCGTGATCTGGATGAGTTCATTCGGCCTTATTTACCTGAGCCCTACCGTAGTCGTACTTCAGGTTTTTTGCCCCGGGAAATCTATGACCGAAACCTGGGGGGAGCCCTCGGACACAAGGCAACGAAGCAAGAGGATCGATTGAGTGCTATGGACACGCAAGAGATCGATACCGCCGTTTTGTACCCCACCGCCGGTTTGGGCATTGGAAGGGTTCGGGAGCCGGCATTTCAGGTGGCCATTTGCCGGGCATACAATGATTTCCTCTCCGACTACTGCAAGGCGTCGCCGCGTCTAAAGGCTGTGGCTAACCTGCCAATCTCGGAACCGGAGGAAGCGGCGAAGGAGTTGAACCGGGCGGTTACAAAATTGGGCTTGTCGGGTGCGATGCTCGCGGCCCAGGCTCACAACAAGAACTTCGGCAACAAAGAGTTTTATCCGTTGTTTGAAGAGGCCCAGAGCCTAGGGGTCCCCCTGGCTATTCATGCGTTTGGCGGGGACGAGGCCGGAAGTGAGATATTCGATCAGTTTATTTGCATTCATGCTACGGGACATCCTTTTCCGGTGCTGAGGCAGCTCACTGGGATGATATACGGCGGCATCCCGGAACTGTTCCCGAAGTTGAAGCTCGCTTATCTGGAGATCGGTTGTGGTTGGTTGCCCTATTGGATGGAGCGCCTGGATGAGGAATGGGAAAAACGGGGTAAGGCAGAGGCGCCTCTGTGTAAGAAAAAACCAAGTGAGTATATGTCTCACGGGCAAATTTATTATGGCTGTGAACCGGAAGAAAAGTCCATTGGATACGTGGTAAGTGAAATTGGTTCGGAGCGCATCTTGTATGCCTCGGATTACCCGCACTGGGATATGAGCTGGCCGGAGTCGGGTGTTCTTATCTGGCGGAGAGAGGATATCAGTCCAGAGGCCAAGAAAAACATTTTGGGAGATAACGCGCGGCGTCTATACAACCTGAACTGAGATCGGTCCCAAACGTTGCCCCATACTTGCGCGAAGTTACGAGGGATTATCTACACAGGTTAAGCTTGTTCCCAAGCAGTCCGTGAAGGAAAGTCCCATGAGCCGTGAATACATTGCAGGTGACCGGGAGAGGCAGCGCTCTTACTCGCGTGCCGTCAAAGTCAAAGGTGGCACCACGGTTTACCTTGCTGGTGTAGGTGGCGCTTCCGGCCCCGGTGGCAGTTCTCTCGATTTCGCGGCACAAACACGTAACGCCTTCGGTCGTCTCAAGCAAAACCTCGCCGATGCCGGTGGAAAACTGGACGACATTACCACCATGACGGTTTTTATTACCGACGCGCGATATGGTGATGAATTTGTCAAGATTCGTGCAGAATTCTTTGGTGAAAACTATCCCGGCAGCGCGCTTATAACGGTTGCCGGACTGGCCCGGCCGGAAATGCTGGTGGAGATCCAGGCGATAGCCGTCCTAGACGATTAAATTCCATTTACTTAACCGCAGATTTTCGCAGACCAATAAAGGCAAAGCGCAGAGCGCATGGCGCACTGAGTATGCTCTTTGCCGTTAGGCTTTGTTGGGTTCGTCGCCTTCGTGAACGCCGTTCCCGTGGGCAACCGTATCCTCCATTTCAACTCCATTGCCGTTCCCAAGATCGCGGAGCTTCAATATCTCGTCGGCAGCATCAGGCGGGAGTTGTTCCACGTCTTCGAGCTTGCGCTCCATTGCCCGGGTTCTTGCACCAGTCTCCTCGATGGTCGAACGGGCGGTGTTTAGCTGCGACTTGATCTTATCCAGCACTTCACCGAACTGATGAAATTCGGTTTTCACCGCAGCCAGGACCTTCCAGACCTCGCTGGCCCGCTGCTCGATGACAAAAGTGCGAAAACCCATCCGCAGACTGTTCAGGATTGCCGCTAGCGTTGTGGGTCCAGCAGCGACGACCCGGTAGTTCTGCTGAAGGTCTTCCACCAAGCCCGGCTGTCTCAAGACCTCGGCGTAGAGGCCCTCAATGGGCAGAAACATGATGGCGAAGTCCGTCGTCTTTGGCGGATTGAGATGATGGTCGCGAAGCTCTTTCGCGGCATGCTTGATGGCCTTCACCAAATGGGAGGTGGCGTTGTGGACTTCGTCTCCGTCTCCAGACTCCGCCGCCTGCAAGAGCTTGGAGTATTCGTCGTGGGGGAATTTCGAGTCGATAGGCAACCAGACGCATGTGTCCCTTCGATGGTCGGGGCCAGGCAGCTTGATGGCAAATTCGGCAGTGGTGCGAGCCCTATCTCGAGTGTGAACGTTTTTCTCGTACTGGTCGGGGGTGAGAATTTGCTCCAAGAGTGAACCGAGCTGGATTTCTCCCCAGGCCCCTCGTGCCTGAACACTGCTCAGGACTTTTTTCAGGTCGCCCACACCCGTGGCTAGGTTTTTCATCTCGCCGAGGCCATGTTGCACGGCTTCCAGGCGCTCGCTCAGCAGAGTAAAGGATTCCCCGAGACGTTTTTCGATGGTCCCATGGAGTTTTTCGTCGACCGTTTGGCGCATCTCTTCGAGTTTTCGTTCATTTCCTTCATGGAGGTCCCTGAGCTGGGCATCAACGGTATCCCGGATCTTTTCAATGTGGGCCTCATGGGTCTCGGTAATTTCTCTCAGGAGGCTGGACACAGAATCCAACTGATTGGCCTGCTGGTCGGCCATCTCACCCATGGTATTGACCATGGAGTCGGCCACGTTTTTCAATCCGTTGGAGACTTCCTCTCGCAACTCTTTGTCCGATCTTGTGGACTCGCCGCGGGCCATGCGAATCTCTTCACGGACGGCCTTTTCTGCGTTACGTGCTGCTATCCCCGAGGTCCAGATCTCAATGATCAGGAGAATAACGGTGGCAAGCATCAAAAGCGCGGTTAAAAAATGTATACTGTCTGGCATCACTCACTCCTGCTTAGTTTGTTGTAATCGTTGGGAAAATTCAGCTCTCGTGGTGTTCTATCTCCTTAAATTCGAGGCAAGGATCATGCCAGTAGCCTAAATAAGGTCTAAATCAGAGCCGAGCCGAACGTTTCCCATCACGACGGAACCTCCAAACTGAGATAAAGTCTCTGTATTTCAGGGTGTTATCAGCTTTTATTGAAAATCGTCCGTTGACTGGAAGGGCTTGCTAGGTTTCAAATCATCGGTCTCTGTGGTGCAATGGTTCGGAAATTTGGGGAAATTAGGAATGTCCGGAAGGCGCTTTTCGGCCAGTCCGAAGGCAAAAATTGTCGGTTGGTCGTGAAATTAGCAGTAAATTCTAACGAATTCGGCCTTTAGCTCCACCATTTCGGGGGGTGACCACCCCGTAATACGATTGAGTCACGTTGACCGAGAATTCTAAAAATTAAACTTAGGGAATCTAAGAGATAGTGGCTGAAGGCTTAATGACAGCCCAAGACGCGTATCGACTGACTGGGCTCAGGATAGTTACATTTCAATTTGTGCTATTGTAAACGATCAGAGAGAGGCCCTGGATAACGTTGAAGCTCTCGAGGCGATTTTACCAGCAGTCCACAGTCAAGGTTGCCCGTCAGCTTCTTGGAAAGTACCTGGTCCGCCACCACGCGAAAGGAATCACTGTTGGCAAGATCGTGGAGACAGAGGCATACGTTGGCCCCAAAGATAAAGCGTGCCATGCTTCCAGGGGACGAACCGCTCGCACTGAGATTATGTTCGGACCCGCCGGTTATGCTTACGTATACCTGATCTACGGTTTCTATCACTGCCTGAATTTTGTAACGGAGCGAACCGACTACCCAGCCGCAGTCTTGGTTCGGGCGGTGGAGCCCATCGGGGGAGTGGAACTGATGAGCGCGAGGCGAGAAACTGAAGACTTCCACAACCTCTCATCCGGTCCCGGAAAAACCTGTCAGGCCTTTGCCATTGATCGCTCGTTAAATGGTGCGGATGCTTGCGGTGACGTGCTCTATGTGGAAGACCGAAGCGATCCGGTTCCATCCATCGTGTCTCGCCCTCGGGTGGGCGTGGACTACGCCGGTTCGTGGAAGGATAAACCCTGGCGCTTCCTGATTCGCGGTAGTTCCTTTGTTTCCAAACCCTAAAAACTTTTAATCTATCCGCTGAACCATACGCTCACTACCCCGTCCAACGATTGCCATCCGGAGTCGCCGCTTTGCGCCATGCGCTTAGCGCTTTGCTGTGCCTTCCGGGGCCCTTTGCCCAATGAAGAAATTTGGACTAGACTACCTCCGCTTTTAAAAACCGTTAAAGTGACCGTGGAGAAAGCGGTCAGCAGTCAGGAAGGTGATGTTATGGATCATCCAGCCAGCATGATCACGGATGCCCTAGACCGGGCCCGGAGCTTTGTTCACGGAGCGGTGAAAGACCTCTCACCCGAAGAGTTGGTTGCCGGCCCAAAACCTCATATCGCGTGGTTGGCATGGCATATGGCCCGGGTCCAGGACCACAACATTTCCGATCTCACCGGACAGGAACAAGTCTGGATTGCCGATGGATGGCATAGCCGATTCGGCATGCCGCCGGAGCCCAGAGACTATGCCAGCGGTCACAGACAGACTCCTGAATTGGTGGACCGGTTCACCGTGGCAGAGCCGCAGATGTTGTTGGATTATCTGGATACGGTATTCGAACGGACCAAGGCTTACCTGTCTTCTCTTGACTCTCAGGATCTGGAAAGAACTCTGAATGAGCCGAGGTATCAGCCCCTTCCCACCGTTGCCATACGGCTCGTGAGTGTCGTTGCGGATAATATGCGGCACGCAGGACAGATTGAGTACCTGCGAGGTTTCATCAGACATGGAGGGTGGTTCCCGTCCCTTGCCAGTGGCAATGGCGATCAGACATGGCACCTAGGGACGGAGCAAAAGAAAGATGACACTTTTTCCGTTTTGCTCAGACAGGCAGGGATTGAACCCGATCAGGAGGATTTGAAGCAGTTTAAACCTTTACTCGAACTTTACATGGAGCGACTCAAGGTGCTGCACGAGCCGGATCTTCATGATGAGGAAATTGCCCCTAACTTTCATCCAGAGTGGAACCTGAAGGTTTGAGGTGAGCGATGAACAGCATAAACAAAGACCTTCATTATCTGACTATCCATGAAGCCCATCGCTTGATCCGTACTAGGGCCGTTTCTCCTGTGGAACTAACCCGAGCCTATTTGGATCGAATCCAGGCCCTGGATGATCGTCTTCACGCCTACTATGTTTTGCGGACCGAGGAGGCTCTTGCCGAAGCGCGCCGTGCAGAGGCTGAAATTCTTCAGGGTTATTACAGGGGACCTCTTCATGGGATTCCTGTGGCGGTGAAAGACCAGTTTGATCTCGAGGGTATTCCTGCGGCGATTCGAAACGGAAGTGCCCGTGACCGGGACCGGACACCAGACGCCACAGTCGTCGCAAAGCTCAAGGATGCAGGCGCGGTTGTTTTGGGTAAGTTAATGATGAGTGGGCTACCCGATGTGCCGCAATCTCGTAACCCCTGGAATCAGGACCATGCAACAGGTGGATCGAGTACCGGACCTGGAGCCGCCGTAGTAGCGGGTCTCTGTATGGCCGCGATGGGCGAGGATACGGCTGGTTCCATTAGAAACCCTGCTTCGTTGTCGGGCCTGGTAGGACTCAAACCCACTTATGGTCGGGTGAGCAGATACGGCCTTGCTCCTCTGAGCTGGTCGCTCGATCACTCCGGTCCCATGACCTGGGTCGTGGAGGATATCGCCCACATGCTTCAGGTCATTGCGGGTTATGACTCCAAGGATCCTACGTCCATCCGCGTGCCGGTGCCCCACTACACGGCGGCGCTCCGCGAAGGCCTAAAGGGTTTCGTCGTAGGGATTCCCCGGGACTACATCAGTGAGTGCGAGAAAAATTCCGATCCGGAGATTCTCGAGATGGTGGAAAACGCCATTCAAACACTGGAGCAACTTGGGGCAAAGCTAGAGGAGGTCCGGATTCCCATCTTATCGTACGCAACCCTTGCCAATGCCGTTATTTATGCCTGCGAAAATTTTGCGGCGCACCGGCAGAATATCGCCGCCATGTTGAAGTCAGCAGGTGCATCGAGACGGGCACGGCTTTATGAGGGTGCGATCTCCGGCTCGGCGGACTACGTTCAGGCCCAACGAATTCGAAGTCGGCTGAAGCGAGACCTGACAGAGACATTCGAGCGTGTTGACCTATTGGCGATGCCGGGACAGGCACAGCCGGCGCCGCGCATTAAAGGCGCGGACCCCCTTGCCACACTGTACCGCAACCTATCGCCTGACTTCGTAGGGCCTTTTAATCTGACAGGATTACCCGCCTTATGTGTCCCTTGTGGGTTTAACAGTACGGGCCTCCCCACGGCAGTCCAATTAGTGGGAAAACCGTTTGACGAGCCGACGCTCATCAAGGCAGGCTATACCTACCAGCAATACGCTAAGCACTACCAGCGCCGTCCGTCGATATAGTTTAGGATTTTTCGCGCCAAGACGCCTTCAGATGAAAATGCTAAATCCGAATATCGAAATACGAAACAAATT
>JABAOE010016487.1_pt4 | contig 12054 bp, 17 predicted proteins | sample 7062141 | NCBI WGS metagenome assembly JABAOE01 (sample SAMN14538627, study PRJNA623070) | marine sediment metagenome | biome: marine biome [ENVO:00000428]; feature: marine pelagic biome [ENVO:01000023]; material: deep marine sediment [ENVO:00002113] | place: India: Gulf of Khambhat ...
GGAGGCTTCACCTTCTCGGGAAGATCGACCCCGTGCGGGACGACCTGGACGTTCTTGCATCCGAACTCCTCCCTCATGATTGTAGCACTCAAACTTGAGGGGCAGATGACCAGGTCCGCTTCCCGGTACCCGTTGACGTACATGTCCAGGAGCTTGGGGTTCACCATGTGAGGGTAGTTGTAGGCCAGGCCGAGCTTCTCGTACTCCTCCCTGCTCTTGATCCGATCGTGGGCGGCGGCGGTGTAGCTCACGCGGACGCCCGCCTCCTTGAGCCGCCGCACGGTCTTCGTGAAGGTCCCGGCGTAGAACTGGGCCAGCTCGAACTTCCGCGAGTTGAGCAGGATATGTACCAGGTCTTCGGCGATGTAATCGCTCAAGAACGGGTCATCGGTCATCCCTTGGGCCGATGCCTTGACCTCACCCTCTCCCAGAGCCAGCACGTCTCCGAGACCCTGGAGAGCGATGACCTCGTTCTTGGTGACGATTCCACCGCCGGAGACCATCCCGATCTTGTCGGCGGTTACGTAGAGGCTGGTCACTACCAACCCCCGGACTCGATCGCCTCCTTACACAGTTCCTCGTAGCGATCGATCATCTTCTTGACGGAGAACTGGCTGGCCCATTCGCGGAGCTTCTTCGGCTTCATGTCCTTGGTGGCGTCGGACTTGATCAGCTCCTCGACCTCTTCGTTTGTCTTCACGACGAAGCCGGTCTCCCCGTGCTTGATCGTCTCCCGCATGGCCCCGTTGTCGAAGGCGATGACGGGCATCCCGCAGAGCTGCGCCTCGACCGGCCCCAGCCCAAACGGCTCCCGGTAGTGCTTGTTCATGTGGAGGAGCGCCTTCCGGGTGGAGTAGTACTCGACCGTTTTGCCCCGGTCGATCGGGCCGACGTACTTGATGTTGTGCTTGGACTGGTCCCGGAGACGCTGGATCAGGCCCGGCTCCCCCGTGATCGTGTCGTCGCCCACGAGATCCAGCTCGAACCGGAGCTTTCGAGCGATATCCACGGCGATGTGGGGCCCCTTGATCGTGGACATCCGGGCCAGGAACAGGTACCGGCCATCCCTCTTGGCGTCCTTCGGGGACTTGTAGAAGTCGATGTCCGCGCCGTTGTAGCAGGTGCGTGCGACGCAACCCCAGATCTCCGAGGCGTGATCGGCCTGGTCCTGAGAGATCGCCACCAAGCACGGGTAGCTGACCGGCGGGGGTGAGCCGTACATCGTGTTGCAGGGCGCGTGTAGGATTCCGAGGACCGGGCCCTTGTAGGCTCCGGAGACCTTCGAGATGTACATCCACTTCTGCCACGAGTTGTCGATGATGACGTCGTAGTCCTGAATGAGGTCCTTGTATCCCGTCCACGCCTGAGCCTCGGATTCCCCGAGCGTGGTGCCGTGAAGCTCGACCCCGTCCGGCGGAGTGGATCCGTTGGGGGCGATGAGCTTGACGTTGTGGCCCTTCCGAGCGAGACCGCGGGCCTGGAGCCACGCGAGCATCTCGAGGCCGGAATACCCGGCCGGAGGGCACGTCATGACGGTCGTCGAGATGACGCANNATCGAGAGCGGCTCGAACTTTCCACCGGGGAGGGCCGCCCCGATACCGGCATGCGTGCACTGGATTCCCGTGTCCACGTGGATCTTGAAGCCGTACTTCTGGACCTTCTCACAGAAAGCGTAGTCCTCACTGATCCGCTCCGGCTCCTTGAGATCCTTCCGATCGCAGAGCCACTCGAACCAGGGCCACTGCATCTTCTCGAGGACCCGCCTGTGAATCAGGAGGCAGCCTGCCCCGACGTAATCCGCCTCCACGACCTGGCCCGGGGTGAAGTCGGTGATGTACTGGCGTCCCCCTTGAACCCGTCGAAGCATGACTGGTTCAGTCCCGACGTGCCTGCGGTAGTAGAGCCCTGAGACGATGTCGAGCTGCCGGTTCATGAGCAGCTGGATCACGTTGTCCGGTGGGATGACGTCGTCGTCGAGAAAGAAGAGCCACTGGTACCCGTTCTCAAGTGCGCTCTCACACCCGACGTTCCGGGCGTGATCGAATGGCATCCCGGCGAGGAAGATCTCCTTGCCCCCGGCGGGGATCTGAAGGCGGCGGTATCCGGCGGCCCACTGCACCGGCACGGTTCCGCGTGTCAGGATTACGACGAGTACGGACGGGCTCGCTAACTCCCAGGCTCCCGGCATGCGTCCGCCCTGTCAAATGACAAATGAGTAATAGGAGACTACAACTGGATCGGATGCGGGTCAATGTTCACATGAAGGCCCGACGAGATCGACTGCACGACCACCTGTACCCACTCTCCGGAGTTCGACGGCGGATTCGTGTTGATTGTTCCACTCCGGGACACGTATCCCACGAGACCGTCCGTTCCATTCAGAGCCACGCCGTTCCCGGAGGCCACCTTGAGGTCCAAGAACCCGTGCGTGATCATGTTCGGAATGGGATCCCCGGAGGAGATTCCGCCGGAAGCGTCTACGACGCCGAGGGCGGGCATCCTCCCGGACACTCCGGCCATCGCAACCTGGAGGAAGTTTGACCCGGAGAACGGGAGAACCGACTGGAGACCCGAGATCAGCTCTCCAGCCAGGAAGCTGACCGAGTTCACCTTCTGCGACCCGACGCCAGAGGCCAGCTGGGACTCGTTGATGGCGTTGTCCTGGAGGTGGATCGCGCCGATCGTTCCGCTGGCGATGTTCCCCGAATGGACCGGGGCCTCGCCGTTCGGGAGGGCGGTCTGGAGCGTGCCCGAGATCACCCCGAAGAGGCCGGACGCCGCCCCCAGCAGGCCCGACCGGATGTCGCCGGACTGGATCGCCCGGGTCGTGACGACCTCGTCGCCAAGGCTCGACGGGATGCTGATGCCGCCGCTGGCGATGTGAACCGACGTAAGAATCTGCGTTTGGAGACTTCCGGAGACAACCGCCTCATTTCCGATGTGACCGGACTGAACCGCCCCGGAAGCGAGGTGCGGGGATCCGACGGCGTCGGCCTGTATGTGCCCGGAACGGACGACGTTGTTCCCAAGGGCCGTCTGACCGACCATCCCGGAGCCGATGATGTTCGGGTCGCCAATCGCCCCGGAGCCGATGTCACCGGACCGGACCTGTTCGTTCCCGATGTGAACCGAGCCAATTGATCCCGAGGCGACCTTCCCGGAGGCGATGGCCCCGTCAGCGATGTCGAACCCTTCGATGCTGAGCTGCCGGATGTGGACCGAGCCCAGCTGACCGGACGCGATCTTTCCCGAGGTGATCGACCCATCGATGACGTTGACGGTGTTGACGGAGTCCGCGCCGAGCTTGCCGGATTGAACCGCCCCCGACGCAAAAGCGTCGTCCGAAGCGAAGATCGGCCGGGCGTCTTTCGCGCCCGTCGTCGGGTCGTATATAACCGGCGATGGCATGACTGTCTATTCTGTTTGTACCGCCAGGTGGGTGGGGGGAAATCCCCCACCCACCGTTAGGGTCTATCCGAAGACCTGGGTCATCTCCGGCGTGAACTCCGCCCAGAAGCCGGAGCCGTTCTTGCCGACACCGATCTTCTGCTGGAACGCGCCGGAGAAGTTGGGGGCCGCGGTCACCACCGCGCCCGACCGCTCGACGAAGGCGAGGGCCGAGGGCGTGACGCCGGAGACCTTCACGTCCTGGCAGAGGCCCCCGAAGTGCAGCTCGAGGGCGTCGCCCGAGAGGACGTTCACCTTGGTGACGCCGATCGCGGGCATACGGCCCGAGACCCCGGCCATGGCGATGATGCCGTTGCCGTTCGAGTCCAGGGTGACGGCCCGGACGGTCGTCCCGGAGACGGTCTCGCCCGCGGCCACGCTGATGGCGTCGAGCATCGCCCTGGCGTTCTCGGCCGTGCCGATCGTACCGGACGCCAGGTGCGCCGAGCCGATCTGGCCGGAGCCGATGTCGCCGGACAGGATCGCGGCGTCGGCGATGTGGACGGAGCCGAGCGTTCCCGAGGCGATGTTGCCGGAGTGGACGCCCGCGCCCAGCGCACCGGCCGTCGTCGAGATATCGCCGGAAGCGACGTCGAGGTTCGCGATGTGAACGCCGCCGATCTGGCCAGAGCCGATCGAGCCGGACCGGACGCCGCCTGCGGCGATGTGGGTGTCGTCGATGGTGTTGGTGGCGATGTCGCCGGAGTTCACCTGGGCGTTCCCGATGTGGACGCTCCCGATCGACCCGGAGGCGATCGCGCCGGAGGCGACGGCTCCCGCCGCCAGCTCGTTGGCCGTGACCGCCGCCGCGCCCAGCTGCTCGGTGCCCACCGCGCCGGAGACGATGTGAGGAGAACCCACGGAGTCGGCGGCCAGGTCGCCGGAAGCGACCGCGCCGTTGGCGATCTTCTCGGCCGTGATCGCGCCGGAGGCGACCTTGGCGGTCGCCACCGATCCGTCGGCCAGCTCGTTGGCCGTCACGGCGTTCGCGCCCAGCTGTTCCGTCTGGACCTGGCCGGAGGCGATGTGCGGCTCGCCGATCGAGTTCGCACCGATCTTCCCGGAGACGACCGCGGCGTCGGCGATGTCCGACGTGGCGACGCCGCCGTCGCGGATGTGAACCGAGCCCAGCTGGCCCGAGGCCACCTTGCCCGAGGTGATCGCCCCGTCGGTGATCTGGCCCTCGTTGACCACGTTCTGGCCAAGCGCACCGGACTGGATCGAGCCCGAGCCGTAGGCGTTGTCCGAAGCGAAGATCGGACGCGCCGTCCTTGACCCGGTTGCGGGATCATATATGATGGGACTGGGCATCGCTTACCTCCCTAGAACAAAATGTCCACTGTTTCTCGACTCGGATCGAAGTAGAGGCTCTCGCCGCTCCCACCGTATCCGACCCCAACTTTTTGCTGAACCACCCCCGATCCGACCGGCGGCGTCGAGCTGAGCCGTCCGTCCGGGGCCACGAAAACACTCGCACCCTTCACGATGGCCTGCCCCGAGAGCGCTGCCGCATTCTCGAAGAGACCCTGATGATGGACTGGAATCACCGTGTTGATCGCTCCCGACCCGAGCGCCAACCCGAAGGCAGGCATCGTGCCGGAGGCTGCTCTCGCGACGGAGACCTTTCCGGATTCCGCGGGATTCGTTGAGATCGCAAGCGGCTGGCCCGGGTTGATCGCCTCCGCGGCAACGTAGGTCGTTTCGTTGATGAGGACCGTGGCCGAGATGCCCGCCCCGATCACGCCGGAAGCCAGGTGAATCGTTCCGATCTCGCCCGGGCCGACCTGACCCGAGAGGACCGCGTCCGGGGCGATCGCCCCGGAGCCCACGGATCCCGATCCGAACGCCGTGTCCGAGGCTCTGATCTCCCGCGCGGTTCTCGTGGCCGTGGCGGGATCGAAGATGATCGGGCTGGGCATACATCATACCAACCTTTGCTTCAGGAGGGAGAGGAGGCCGTGAGTGGCCGCGTACTCCTTCTCCGTCTCCGAAAGTTTCTTGGCGATGTCGTGGGTCAGGTAACTGTCCGGGAACTTCATCAGGCTCTTCACCGTTCCCTTCAGGACGTCACCGTCGGCGGCAACCGAGGGAGCCCAGCGCTTCACCATCTTGGCGATGGACTCGGCCCGGTCAGGTTCCGCCTGGATCTCCGGGTCCTTCTTCATGTCCTCGAGAGCGCCGCGGAAGCGAGCCTCGTTGTACGCCTTCACGATGGCACTGACCCCGACCGCGCCCAACACGCCGACGGCGGCGAGACCGGCCTTGGGCTTTGCCTGCTGGATGCCCTCGCCGACGTACTTGAGGAAGCGCTTGTGGGCGGGCTGCTTGATCCCGACCAGCTCCTTGACCTTGTCGATCGGGCTGAGACCCTCTCGTCCGATCTCCACCTTGAGGAGGGAACCGGCCAGCTTCTCGACGCGCTTGGGGTCGATGGCACCGGCTTCAGCGAGAAGGGAGATGCACTCTTTGGCCGTAGTCACAGATCATAGATTAACAGAGAAAAGTCTGAGCGTTCAGCCGGAACTATTGCGACGCCCCCTACACGTTCCCGGATTGGATGTGAGGCGCGGTCCCGGCTCCGGGTTCGCGGGTCATGGCCTTGCCCACAGACCGCAAGTGCTCGGGGGCCTGGGCCTTCGTCTCCCTCTCGATGCCGGGTACTCCGCGCCTCCACCACCGGGCCAGCCGTGGCTGGATCAGGGCCATCTTACTAAGATTCAGTGAGCCAGGCCCGCTGATCCCGCCGGACGTCGCTGATTCCGCTTCCGCCCCACGGGACGCCGTGCGGTCGGAAGAGTCTTTCAAATAATTTTTTTTTTCGTACGGAGGGTGGGCCGCCGTGTCCACCGGGATCTCCTGCGAGCCGGGCGTCTGGTCCCGGACGATGATCGCCTCTTTCTGCATCTCGATCAGCGCTTCGGCCGCCTTCGGGACACTCATGATCTCGGCCCTGCGGCCCTTGTACTTCTTGAGAGACTCTGAGGCGCGAACGCTCGGCAGAACACCCTTCGACGCCTGGACCCCGTAGTCCGTCAGGAATAGGCCCGTGCCAGCGATCCTCGTGGTCGGCTTCTTCCCGAGNNGTCAGGCCGAGCACCCCGGCGGTCTTCCTTTCGGGCAGCTTCTTTCCCTTCGGAGTCTCGCTCTCCCACTTGTTGAGGGTCTTCTTCGAGATCTCGCCGCGGCGCTCCATGGCATAGAACTTCCGCCGCTGGGATTCGCTCTGGAAGGGAGCGCCCTTGTACATCTCGGCCATCTTCGGAAGCTGATTTGCGAAGGCCAGCTTCCTCAGGACGGATTCGTATTGTAGACGCTCTTCGGTCATTTCTCGTCAGGTGCCGGGAGTGGGTGCAGGTCGTCGGGCTCCCCGGGTGCGCCCTTGAGGTACTTCCAGTTCGCGAACTTGTCGAGGATGGCGTCGGCTTCGGGCTTCTTCCCGACCTTTACCGCGCCGCGGTAGGCGGCCTCGACGTTCTTGTGCATCGTGTAGAGACGCTCGTAATCGGCGTCGCTGGCCTCTTTCGTGAGGGAGATCTCGGCCCCGGCGTACTGCTCAAGTTCCGCCCTGAGCCTGATGATGGGATTCTCCCCCTCGACGGGAGCGACAGATGCTGTTTTCAACCAGCGCTCGAGGTCTCCGGCAAGTAGACCCATGGGGATAGTCTACTCTGGATTGCGCGGGTCGTTCAGTCCTTGTTGCCCTTCGGCTTGACGGGAACGAGCCGGTTTCCGTCGCACTCGATCTTGGTTCCGTCGTGGGCCCTGACGACGTATCCACCGCCCTTGGCGAGGCTCTCGACGTCCCCCATCTTCACGGGCGTTTTCAGGTCGTCGTCGAGGACCACCACCGGGTCGCCGACCTTCAGCGTCACCGTTTCCACCGTTTCTTCCGGCTCGGCGTCCACGAGGATGTTCCGGCCCGGCTTGTGCTCGTCCACCTTGGTGGGGTTCCCGGAGGTCGTGGGGACCTTCTCCGCCTCGTACTCGGCCACGAACGGCTCGTGGACCACGGTGCCGTCGGGCTTCATGAACCTGCCGTGGACCTTCGTCTGACGAAGGACGTCGTCCACCTTCCAGCTGTCCATGGCGTAGAGGGCGGCGATCTGGATGGCGTTGACCCTCTGCTGGTGCTGCTTCGTGGGGATCATGAGCTGACGCCCCCGGATCTTGATGACCTGGAGTCCGGTGTCATCCTGCTGGGCGGCCAGCTCCTCGACGGACTTGGACATCAAGTCCTTCATGTTGGAGATGTCCTTCTGCGCCGACTTGTTCAGGTCGGCGAACCCCTCGAATCCCTTCATCAGATCCTCCACTCCNNTCATCCCGTCTTTCTGGGCCTGCACGATGGCTCCGTACAGGGGATGCGTCTTGATGGAAGCCCCGCTCGCAACCGGATCGCTCACGACTTCTTGGCTTCCTCCGGCTTCTTGATCGTGGCCTTGATGTTGACCTTGATCGAGATGTCCTTCCCGCAGGAGGGGCACTTCTTCTCCTCGGTGATGACCAGCTCGCTCTGGTAGGCCGCGCCCTTCTGGACGAGCGTCGGCTTCCCGCAGTCCGGGCACGCAACGATGAAGTTCATGCGATCTCCCTCACAATAGGTTTCCGGTTCTTGGCCTTACGCTTGCAGTCGGGGCAGATGGGGCCGCGCCCGAAGTAGGAGCGGTACTTGACCCACTCCCACCCCATGAGGTACCCGCAGCGGCACTGGACCTTCTCGAGGAAGAGCTTCCGGCGGCGACGGCGGCTGCGGTCGTTCCCGTAATCCTCGCGCTCGACCGGGAGCTTCTTCTTGTCGTTGTGCTTGAGGCCGTAGCTGTCCCAGTCCTCCAGGTTGAACCGGCGGCGGGACTTGTTGCCCGTCGGGGCGTTCTTGAAGTGGTACGCGCCGTTGTCCTTGAAGTCGAAACACGGGCAGTAGAAGCGGGCGCTCCAGCTGCTCGTGTCACGGAGCGAACACGCTCCGCCGTTCTTTTTCCAGTTGCGGTAGACGGAGCGCGGGTCGATCCGCGTTCCGTGCTCCCACCAGTCATCCTGCAACCTCCGCATCCAAGCGTGGAATGACCGCCAGCGGCGCTCGCCGCGCTTCCTTGACTTCTCCAGCATCGGGTCTGCCCTCCGGGCAGGCCGACGCGGGGACCTATTTCCCCGAAACGTTCAGCCTGCCTATGTCTTGGCAGACTTCTTCTTTTTCGGGTGCATTCCGTTGCTCCATAGTTTCACGAGTTTCTTCTTCCCGTACTTCTTGGTTCCCAGCTCTACTACAGCCGTGTACGTCTTCCAGGATGGAAGCCTGTGCCTTCGCTCGATGAGCGCGAGGAACGATCTGGAGATTCCAAGCTCCTCAGCGAACTCCTCCTGGGTCCATTTCATGGCCTCCCTGAGTTGCTTGATCCTGTCGCACACGTTGTCCGTGAGCTTGGGTGGGAGCCACATCATTGTTTCTTATGGTAACAGCCGGAAGGTGGGATGTCAACGAGCGGAGGATCCGGCGGGAGAGGTCGCAACGAGCGTTTCGACCATCATGTCCCAGCCCTTGGCCTCCTTCGTCTTGTAGAGGCTCGGAACCCGCCTCATCTGCATCCTGGCGAGGTCCCTGAGGTACTTGTTGTGCTTCCTGCGCCGGTAGGGATCGGCGGCCTGCTTCAGGAGTTCACGGGCTTCTTTTTCCGTCATTCCTTCATGGCCTGTCGGCCTTCCCTCGTCTTCAGGAACTTCTGGCGGCCACGCTCGCTCATGCGCTCGATGACCGCGTCGAGGAGCCCGGAGCCCACGCCAATGGCGGCACCGGCCGCAGCCGCGCGTCCACGCCCGCCCGGGGTTCCGACGGCACCGCCGATGATGCCTCCTTCCAGGCCGCCCTGCACGGCCTCGACTCCCGCGCGGACGTGGGGCCACCTGCCGTAGTAGGTCTTGTAGACCGCGACGTCGGGGTCGAGCTTCTTCTCTTCTTCCTTCTTGGCGACCTTCGAGATGGCGGCACGAAGCATGTCGAGCGCCTTCTTCTCGGAGGTCTCCTTGGCGACGACGTACCCACCGCCTGCGCCGAGCGCCCCGGCGGTGACGGCCTTCCGGGTTGCGGCCCGTCCCATCTGCTGCTTGAGGACGTGCTCGCGAGCGGCGGTCTGCATCATGTGCTGCCGAAGCCGCTGATCCTTCATCGTCCTGACCGCTGAGATGCCGAGGGACGCGGCGATCGATGCGGGCAGGAGATACTCCAACGCCGCCGCCTTGATCGCGGGTTCCGCTTTCATCCCGAGCATCTTCTGTATCTTACCCAATGTCGTGCCGGGTTTCGCCTGCCGAACCGCTTTCGTGATCGCGGCTCCGCCCTTGCCTCCCCAGATCATGGCCCCGAGAGCGCCGAAGCCGATCGCGGCCCTTCCTGCCGCTCTCTGAGCTTCGCCCTTCAGGTAGATCTTCTGGTACTCCTTTTCGCCAGCGGTCAGGAGGCCCTTGAGTTCGGGCGAAACCTCGTAGGGCCCGACCGGGCCCGTCTGCCCCTTCGTGTGCTTTCCGATGTCGAGCTTCTTCTTCCCGGTCAGCTTCGCGGCCTCGTCCGCTTCCCGCTGAAGCGAGTCGAGCATCGGGTCATCCCACTGGAGACCCTTGGCCCTTTTCCTGTCGTACTCCTTCCAGCGCTTCAGCTCCTCCTTGGTGGGCTCCGGGATGTCACCGGGCTCGATCGTGAACGTATCACCCTTGATCCCCGGGGGAAGCTCCNNGCTCCACCGGGGGAATGTCCTGCCCCACCTTGGCGAACGGAGAGAGGCCAGCCCCTCCCGGCTTGAGGATGTCCAGGATCCTGTAGTAGGTGGTCATTTCGCGCCCGGGCTCCCCTGCTCGGGGACGTACTCCTGTGGGCTCGAGTACGCCATGCAGCACTGGCCTTCCTGAACCTTTCCGTTCCAGAGGGTACAGTGGCCGTTGTCGAAGAAGCGGCAGGCCCCGCAGTTGACCTTCACGCCCTCGGGCACCTCGACGTATCCCGAGACTGCGTAGTTCATCCGGTCCTCGTGGATCTTGCTCCAGTGGGACGCTGGACCCTTCGCCCAGAACGTGCAGGTTCCCAGCGTGAAGGAGACGCCGCCCTTGACGATGATGCAGCTCTCAGCGCTGTTCTCCCTGCACCGCATGAAGCAGTTCCCGCACTTGTGGTCGTCGGGGGTGGTGGCCTCCACGAACATCGGGACCATGGACTTCATCGCCCTGTCCGAGAGAGACTTCCCGGACCTCGCCATGATCTTGGTGGCGAGCTTGCGGAGGGCGGTTTTTAGGAACCCGCCGGACATTACTCGCCCTTCTTCTTCGCGAGTGCGTACCCGGCAGCCGTAACCCCGCCAGCCGCAGCCCCACCCAGCAGAACTTTCTTGGCCAGCTCGCGACGGCGGCCCGTGCGCTCGAAGTGCTGGAGCGCCTCGACGACTTCCTTCTCCATCTTGCCGAGACCCTTACCGCCACGGGCGGCGCGTCCCGCCAGGGAGCGTGCGTAGATCGCACGGTTGATGGCCTCTCTCGTCCCACCCACGGCGGCGGCGAGCGGCCCGAGAACCATCGCCTCTTCGGCGCTCCCTGACTGGGCGACCGCGCGGCCACCGGACAGTCCGCCTTTGACGGCGCGTGAAGTGGCAATCTCAGAGAACGGGTACATTACCGGGTAATCCGGGGTTTCTCTGAAGGCTTGCCCGAGTGTCTTCATGACGCGAGGGGAGATTTTCGCCGTCTTTTCCGAGGCTGCTTTCTGGACTTTCTTTCCTTCGAGGATCTTGTACAGGGCGTCCCGCTCGAACTCCATCATCGTGGGCTGGTCGGTGGCTATTTCCCTGGTTCCCCGGGACATGAGCGCCCTGGCCTTCAGCCACCGCTTGAGCTTGGTGGCTCCGTACCCCACCGCACCGAGAGCCGGGATTGCGATCGGGGCATACGGACCCGCCGCGGCACCGAGCGACCCGAGACCGACGGCTGCCGTCCAGGGATTCGTCAGGAACCGGGAGATCGGGTAGGTGCTCGGGTTCACCCTGGCCCGCTTGACGAGGGCCTCTTTCAGGAGTTCGCGGTCCATGTGATCTCCGGCTTCACGGGGTCTCCGTCCCGTAGCTGTAGTCCAGAGTATTGTCGTAGGAAATCCCGGTAGCGTTCAGCCCATTCTGAGATGTCGGGACAGGATTCCTTTCCATGCTCGATCCCGATCTCTTTCAGGATGGCGGTCCTCGGTCCCTGAGGCCCCGTGTACCTGACCGGGGTTCCCATCGCCACGCAGGGCATGGCGACGTGGATCCGGGTCGTGTGAACGAGGGAGGCACGCTTGTACTTGTCCAGGTACCACCGGCAGAGGTCCCATTCCTCGTCGTAGGTCAGCGAGCGGGGCGTCTTGTGGGTCAGGCGTTCTCCAGGCCCATCCACGTCCACCGAGATCTCGCCCGTTCGTGGCCCGGGGCACTTCGGCAGGGTCATCGTGGCGCAGCCGATCAGCTCCGACCTGCACCCAGCCCGGGTGAGGTTGTTGTACGTCCAGGGGTCGCGGGCCCCGATCGGGTGGGGCGACCTGCCGATCCACTTCTCGTTCCCGTCCCTGACCAGCCAGTGGACGCCGCAGAAGAAGATGT
>JABAOE010008383.1_pt1 | contig 12053 bp, 11 predicted proteins | sample 7062141 | NCBI WGS metagenome assembly JABAOE01 (sample SAMN14538627, study PRJNA623070) | marine sediment metagenome | biome: marine biome [ENVO:00000428]; feature: marine pelagic biome [ENVO:01000023]; material: deep marine sediment [ENVO:00002113] | place: India: Gulf of Khambhat ...
TTGCTCGCGTCCTAACGGTGAATCCGGAATTTGTTATCCTTGATGAACCAACATCTTTTCTTGACGTGTCGGTTCAAGCGAAGGTCTTGAACCTTCTAAATGAACTCCAAGACAAGCTTGACTTGACGTATCTGTTTATTTCTCACAATTTGGCGGTGGTTCACCATATGAGTGACAGAGTTGGCGTTATGTATCTAGGTAAGATTGTGGAGCTAGCAGACAAGAATGCAGTATACCATTCTCCCAAACATCCGTACACGTTTCATCTAATGGCGGCTATACCGCTGCCAGACCCCGAGGCTCAAAGAGAAGAAGTGCTCTTAAAGGGCGACGTCCCCAGTCCAGTTGACATCCCTCCGGGATGCCGTTTTCGTCCCCGATGTCCCTATGCAACTGACCGATGCTTGAAAGAAGAACCTCCGCTCTATGAAGAAAATAACCATTCTGTAGCATGCCACTACGTGATAAATTTTGAGAAAGGAGAGGTGAAATCAGAACGGTGAGAAAAGCGTGGCAAAAGATGAAAATAAAGGCCTAGGCTGGAAAGACTACGTCGCCCTCTTCATTGCGATGTTAACCACAACCCTTCTGCCTCTCGTAGTAATCGTCCTTATCCTGCTTGTTGCCTTGCTCGTCCTCATTCTACTCGGATAAATCTGACATAAACCGGCTTAGAAATGATGATAGTTCGCGTGTGCAACAATAGATGGAAAAAGACCCATAAATCGAAAAGCATGGGCCAGCCTTCTTGAATTGAAAGCTCTCATGATCCGAAATAGACAGAACCCCTAGGACAAATGATAAAGGCATTACTGTAAACTCAGAGTGCAAGGAGCGTTCTCCCCCGTTGAACCTGAAAATTGCAGATGCTACCGTTGTCACGATGGGTCACAAGCGAACGTTACACAATGCCACCCTCATAATCGAAGACGGACGTATCACCGATCTAGGGAAACATGCTCGTTTGAAACACAAGTATCCAAGATACGAAAAGCTTGATGCTGCAGGCAAGGTGATAATTCCCGGACTCGTAAACACACACCAGCACATGGCAATGAGTCTGCTCCGAGGCTACGCTGACGACATTTCCCTTCAAGAATGGCTAGACAAATGGATATGGCCACTCGAGAAACACCTGACCGGTCACGACATCCATGTCGGCGCTCTCTTGGCCGCTGTCGAAGCCATCATGAGTGGCACAACCACCATCAACACCATGTATCATTACAGAGAAGAAGGCAACGAAGCTCAAGCACTGGCTGAAGTCGGTCTCCGAGGCATCGTCGGACACGTCTGTTTTTCATGGCGAAAAGATGCAGACAAAAAGGCCCTACGCAACCTGGCAGAAAACTGGCATAATCAAGCAAATGGTCTTATTCGAACCAGCGTGGATCCTCATGCACCCTATACGGTTGATCCCGAATACTTGACCGAACTGAGAGAAATAACCCGAGAACTAAACGTGAAACACGGTTCATCACATGCCCCGATAATGTGGCACACGCACCTCGCCGAAACCACCGACGAGCCGAACAAGATCAACAAGGCCTTCAAAGTGTCAATTCACGGTGGAATCGTTGAGTACCTTGATTCACTGGGCATACTCGATAGTGACATCGTGGCGGCTCACTGCGTTGCTCTCTCTCCTAGAGACATACTCATTCTCAAGCAAAGAGATGTTAAGGTTTCTCACAATCCAATTTCCAACCTTAAGCTAGGTTCTGGCATTAGTCCTGTTCCCGAAATGCTAAAGTCTGGAGTTACGGTGTCCCTGGGAACAGACAGCGCCTGCTCCAACAACAGTGCAGACATGTTTCAGGTCATGAAGACGACCGCGCTCTTGCACAAAGGCGTTCAGAAAGAACCGACGTTGCTTCCAGCCGAACAAGTGCTAGAGATGGCCACAGTTGCTGGGGCTAAAGCGCTTTTGTGGGAAAAAGAAATCGGCTCAATTGAGGTCGGAAAAGACGCCGACTTGATAATGATTGATTTCCACAAGCCCCATCTGCGCCCTCTCTACAACGAAACAAGACATCTTGTTTATTCGGCAAAAGCTGCCGACGTCGACACAGTTCTTGTCAAAGGCAGAATTGTTATGGAAAACCGCAAAGTTGCCACGGTGGATGTTGAGAAGATCTTGGATCTAGCTGAAACAGCCAAACAAAGACTGCTCGCAAGACTGGAATGAGAAAAGGGCGCGCGTCTTCCCCCATCACTCGTTCAAAACAACGATTTTCAAGCACTGCTTGGTTTTCACGGCTGTTCGAAACGCTTCCTCAACACGGCTCAACGGAAATCGGTGAGTTATCAAGTCTTCCGCTGGAATTCTTCCTGAAGCAATCAATTGCAGGGCTATTCTAGTTTCCACATGAGACGTGGAATAAGATGGGATTAGCGCGATTTCCGAGAAGAACAATCGATGAGGACTAATACGAGCAAACTGGCCTGGCTGAGTTGGTGCGAAAAGACACACAGTTCCACCCCGTCGACAAATCCTCATCCCATCAGTGAGCGCTCTTCTCGCCGGTGCGGTAATGATCACCACATCGGCACCTCTTCCATCTGTAGCATTGTCCACGATCTCGTTGAGATTCTCCCGATCAGGATTCACCGTCAAGTCGGCTCCAAGCTTCCGAGCGATCCTGAGTCTGTAGTCAACCAAATCACCGGNNCGGCTACTACCTTACTCGCACCAGTCATTTTCGAGAGCAAGCAATGGAGAATTCCGGATGGTCCCGCACCTATTACGGCAACCACGTCTCCAGCTTGAATGCCAAGCTTGTTTTGAGCGCGAATACAGCAAGCTGTCGGCTCAATCAAAGTAGCTTGTTCGAAAGAAACGTTCTCCGGAATTTCAAACGTATCTTTTTGCAGGTTTTCTGCTGGAACCCGAAAGAATTCCGCAAAACCACCTGGATGGATATGAGTTTCTCCAAACTGCTTGCACATCGTGTAGTCGCCACGAATGCAGTAGTGACAAGTCAGACAGGCGACATGATGGTGAACAAACACCCGGTCTCCAAGCTCTAGGTTCTCAACATTTCGTCCAACTTCTGTGACAATACCTGCTGGTTCATGTCCAAGAACGAGGGGCACCCGACTACGGAGATACCAGTCCATGAGGTCTGACCCACAGATTCCGCAAGCTTTCATTCCCACAACAATGTCGTCTGGTCCAGCTTCAGGTTGAGGCCTGTGTTCAACGCGTATATCGTCGAGAGTGTAATAGACTGCGGCTTTCATATCGACTCAAACGAGTTTTTGGAAGGCATATCACTTAAGATTTATCCACTCTGCACGGCCAAACGATCTTCTGGTAGATGAGGACTTGTCAACAACAAACGCGTGCGTCAAACCTGTCAATGTTCAACACAATAAGCTTTATCGTACAATATCGTTCCCTGAAAAAGGCAGACGAGCTTGAAACACGCGCGTGTTTTCAGGATCTGCTGGTCCTGACTCTTCCATCTTTTCTCCACTTGTATACGTAATACTGTTTAGGTTTTGTATATCCCAGCTTTTCTGCCATCAACACGGATCTCTCGTTAAATGCATCCCAACAAGGTTCAATCTCATGTATCAAACAATATTCGAGCAAAGCTATGCAAGCTGCAGTTCCAAAACCTTTTCTACGATATTCTGGTGCATCAACTGTTGCAATCTGCACTTCTAACTTGTCCGTATAGGGCAAGCATGAAGACGCCATACTGATGGGGTGCTCATCGTGTTTCACACAAAATCCTAGCCCTTTCTCCATGAAATTGTTTACTGTACCGAAAAATGGTGGAATATGAACCTGTAGAATATGTGGCAATTTCTCAACGGTCTCTCTATCAACGCTTTCTACGCCGTAGCCTTCAGGGAGGGGAGTCTTCAAACTGTCTAGTTTTTCTAAACTCAGATCTCTGTGAGACATTTTGGTTCTTGTCTTCTGTATCAATCTTCCCTTGAAGTGCTCCATCAATTTGGGCAGCCATGTTTTCTCATCTACATATATTTCTGTCTCCTCAGGAATGGTAGCAAGCGCCTCTGCCCATTCTGACACGTTGGAATCTCCAGCAATGAACGCCTTATACGGATAATGCAAAATGGCCGCTGCGGGATTCTTCTCTTCATTTACAAGCAATCTGGCAGCTTTGTATTCAAAGGCGCTTTCGATCCACGTGCAAGGAAAATCTTCATTGCCAAATAGATATCTATATTTCTCATATTCTTCTGTTGGAACTTCGAACATCGTCTATTGCGCCTCCTTGGTGCGCAACGCACATTATGTCAGAAGAGAAGCACACTACTCCTCTCTCTTTTCGGGCTCTTTTACGAATATCAGCGTCAAGAGAGATGAGGGCAAGACTGTTGCGATGGCGAGCATGAATGGAGCTTGGGGAGCCACGTATTCGTACAAGTATCCACCTAGAAGGCTGCCCAAAGCCATCACTATGTAATTGGCGAAGTTGATGAAACCCCCTACTTTTCCCCGTTGCTCCTTGGGGGTGAGATCAGTCTGTAGAGCGCCGAAAGAAGCATTGAGCATTACCTGCCCTACCCCCAACAGGATCAAGGACAGAGCGACTTTTGCCAAATCCCCGTTAACGAAGATCCACATAGAGAGCCCAAAGATCAGAATTGAAGCGAGAATGGGCATCTTTCTCTTGGTCTTGTCTACCAGCTTGCCTACAGGTATAGCCAGAATAATAGTAGTTAGCGGTATCAGGGCGGTGACAAAAGCCCAAACCACCTCGTCGATGAGGAGCACTCGGGTCGCATACACGACTGTGTAGAGAAATGTCGCTGAAAACCCAAAGATCGCAATGGCGANNAAACAGGTTGAGCATGGATCTTGGCACTTTCCGCCACACGTTGAAGCTTTCTTTCAGAGCGGTCGGATAACTCTGAAATATCTCGTTTAAGCGCGGCTTGGAAGAAGTTACCACGGTTTCTTTTAGGAAGAAGGATCTGATAAACGCCGCAACAAGAAAGAGACCCACGACGATTCCATAGGCGATTCTCATTCCAGGGATTAGGCCGAGATTAGCACGTAGCAGACCTGCGACGGCAGGACTTGGTGTGGTAGAAACGCTAGCTATTAGCATGACTATGCTGAACCCCATTCCTCTCTTATCAGGGGGCAGCGAGTCAGAGATCATCGCATTCAAGGCTGGCTGATATGTTGAGTTGAATATGCTCATTAGAATCACCCCGACGAGTATGACCGGCCATGATGGCGCGATTGCATACAGTATAAAACTGAGGGCCACGCCGAAGCTCATTGTTGAGATAAGCCATTTTCTCCCGTACTTGTCTGCCAAGTACCCACCCGGAAACTGCAGGGAAGCCAAAGCCAAGAACTGAGAAAGCCCTATGACCCCCAGAATGGTTTCAGTGGCCCCGAGTCCAAGTACATACAAACTGAAGTATGTGGCGGGAAGCTCCACGGCGAAGTCTANNTACCATGACTGCGTAGTTCCCCTTCATAAATGAGAATTCACTCTTGAGCCTTGCCACAAAGTCCATGAATCCTTCCTCTTCTTGCGGCTATAGGGCTGGTCCTCTTAGTTTAATATTGTGGGCAGAAATGACCACTCGCACGCCTGCACGAAACTGCTTCGCCCGCAACCCAGACAACCATAGCTTCCCTATCCATTGGTCCGCAAGAATGTAACGTCAAGTTTCGCAGATTTGTTTAAATGGTCATAGAATCATTCATGTAGTTGGTGTCAACGTTAATTGCAGAGGCGGACACTTTTTCCCTTTTCAGCTATAGTGGGTCTGGATAAACTTAAGCTGGCCGTCTTAGTGAACGCAATAAACCCCAAAATAGGCGGCGTGTTGATTAGAGGTCCCAAGGGATCGGGAAAGACGACAATTGTACGAGCGTTAGCTCACATCTTGCCTGAAATCACTGTGGTGAAGGATTGTCTCTTTCAATGCAATCCCCACGATTCATCCAACATGTGCCCTACCTGCAGCGAACGTCACCACAAAGGCAAAAACCTCCCTGTAGAGAAGCGGAAAATGACAGTTGTTGACTTGCCGTTGGGAGCCACAGAAGATCGGGTCGTGGGCAGTTTGGACGTGGAAAAAGCCATCAAATTGGGAATTGAAGCCTTAGAACCTGGCATCCTCGCAGAGGCGAACCAGAACATCCTATATGTAGATGAGATCAACTTGCTCCCCGATCACATCGCCGACGACTTGTTGGATGCGGCAGCAACGGGTTGGAATGTGGTGGAACGTGAAGGAATCTCTGTTGGCCACCCATCCAGGTTTACTTTCATTGGAACCATGAACCCGGAAGAAGGAGAGCTTCGACCACAACTTCTAGACCGCTTTCCTCTCTCGGTGAGTGTGGAAAAAATAGGTTCAGTCAAAGAAAGAATAGAAGTTGTGAAGAGGAACCTCGCATTTGAGAAAGATCCTTCCGGGTTCTCAAAAGAATATGCCTCACTTCAGCAGAACTTGAGAGACAAAATCGTTCAAGCGAGAAGTCTTCTACCCAAAGTAGTGGTGTCTGAAAGGCTTCTTGCAGCTATATGTAAAGCCTGTCTGGATCTCAAGGTTGATGGAATGAGGCCCGACATCGTTCTGAGCAAGGCAGCCCAGACGCTCGCAGCCTTCGAAGACAGAACGAATGTTACAATAGATGATGTTCTGGTTGCGTCTGAACTGACCCTAAGTCACAGGACGAGGGAAGGAGGATTCCTGGAACCGGCCACCGCAGAGGAGATCAAGAAGGTTTTCATGGCTGCCATCAAAGAAGTCAGACACCTTCCCGCCGAAACTGTGCAACAGGTAGAAGAAAAGAAAGAGAAAGCCGGAGGCAAAGAAGCGCCCAGCTGGACCAAAGCTGCCTTCAAGGAGATCGGAGACACTAGCGAAGGCGAAGAGAAGCTCTATAAAAAAATTCAACGTAATCCCTGGTGGAAGCGTCTCAATAGGCTCTTCTTCACGTTGAGTACTCACGTATTTGGCATTACCAAGAGACTCAAACACGCAATTCAGGATGCACCCATTGTGGATAGCATCGTTAAGGGAAGATCCAAAGCCAGCGGATATGATGGCGGGAAAATCCCAGAAAAGGAAAAAGCGAAACAGTTTTCCTTCACAACCAAGCAGCGCGATGCGATTTCCGAAAAACCGAAGTTTGGCATAGCAAAAATACAGGGAGAGAAGATGAACGGAATCCCCTCAGTCAGTTCAGCAGCTGGACCACCGGATATGATTACTGGGGTTTCAGTATTTGACAAGATTAGAGATACCGTTGTTATTCCGTTCAAGCTGTTCTTCAGCATAAACGTATCTTCTTCAAAAAAGATTGGCAGCCGCGCTGGAAAAAGAGCTGAGACCATTACAACACTACATCGAGGGCGCCCTCGAGGCTGGAAATTCTCCAAAGGCAAACCGAGAGATGTTCACCTGCCGGCAACCATCAGAGCAGCAGCCCTGAAACAGAAACACCGGAAAAGGTCACCGAAAACCGCACTCGCAATAAACGTTGAAGATATACGAGAAAAACTGCGCCTCTACAAAGCTCCAATGACTCTGATCTTCGTAATTGATCTAAGCGGCTCTATGATGCTCAACATTGAAGCCGTCAAGAAGGCCTTGCTCAAACTGCATGGGGATGCCTACCGCTACCGAGACAAAGTAGGTATAGTCGCGCTCAAAGACACTGGAGCCATTGTTGTCCAACATCCAACCACAAACCTTAGAGTTGTCGCAAACCGGCTACTAAGTCTAAAGATCAGCGGGTTCACATCTCTGGCTGCTGGAATGCTCAAAGCTCGAGAAGTTCTAAAAGAGGCAAAGCGAAGAGACCGGTCTACCATCCCAGTCATGGTGATAATCACCGATGGTAGTGCAAACGTGCCTCTACTCAGAAGTCTAGCAACAGGTGAAATACGTCAGTTTGATGAAACCGGCATCATCACCCGAGAGTTCGAAGAACTGGCTGTGAAAGACGTCATCGTGGTTTCGAAAATGATTCGAAAAGAGGGAGTTCATACAGTTGTGGTGAACACGAATCCCCATCTCTATGGAAGAGAGACCTATGGATTTTCCGTAACACGACATATTGCCTCTATCACTGGTGGTAGTCTCCATGTGATTGGAAGAATGGTGAGTAACGAAGAACTCACTGAGAGAATTTTTGGAGAAATTGCAGAAGATCAGAGACTAATAGCACATAAGGCAGGGCAATTCCATTAGATACCTGTGAGACTTTAGGCAAAACTTTCGAGAGCTTTCTACGCTAGAGATTTAAATCACCTAGCGAAAACTATGGATGATTATTATGAATGATCAGAAAGTTGTTGTGCTGATGGGCTCAGCGAGTGATGTTCCTTTCGCTTACCGCGTTGGAGACTTTTTTGAGAAAGAGAGAATACCTGTGAAATACGAATACCGTGTGAGTTCAGCACACAAAACTCCAGAAAAACTGCTTGGAGAATTGAAAGCCTACGAAGAAGCTGGTGACCACATCATCTACATTACCATAGCCGGCCTGTCGGACGCTCTCTCCGGAGTTGTCGCTGGCTTCTCAAGCTATCCAGTTATCGCCTGTTCTCCAGATGCTGAGAAACATGGATGGGCAAAGATTTTCTCTTCGACAATGACTCCAAAAGGCGTGACGGTTTCCTATGTGGCGAAACCAGAAAACGCTGCCTTGATGGCTGCCAAGATTTTCGCGCTATCAAATCCAGCTCTTCGCAGAGAGATCGAGGTGTATATGCGCAGAGCGAGAGAGGCTGTGGAGAAAGCGGATAATAGCTTGAAGGAAAAGGCAGGCTCTCAGCTCCACAAATAGTACAGAGGGGTGTTACGATGACCAGCGATATTGTTTTAGAAACTGATCTTCCTTTTCCACTTTACAAGCGAGGAAAAGTTAGAGATGTCTATGACTTGAGAGATAGACTCTTGATAGTTTCCACCGACCGAATATCAGCGTTTGACGTTGTTCTGCCCAATGGTGTTCCACATAAAGGTGAAGCTCTTACTCGATTATCTGTCTATTGGTTCAATGAAACGCGGGACATCGTTCAGAATCACATCCTAGAAGTTGCAGATCCAAGGACAATTGTTGCCAGGAAGACTCGACCCATCAAGATCGAATTCGTAGTAAGAGGCTACCTCTACGGCTCCTTGTGGAAAAAATATGTTGATGGAGAAACCCCAGCTCTTCCTTCTGGTCTGGAGAAAGCTGAGCGTCTTTCGAATCCCATTCTCACACCGACGACAAAAGCGGAAGAAGGTCATGACATAGATGTTCAGAAAGACGAAATCCTCAAGCAGATTGGAAGAGAGACTGCTGATGAAATTGAGGAAATTTGCCTGAAAATTTATGAAAAAACTTCGAAGATGGCTGAATCTAACGGAATTATCATTGCTGACACGAAAATGGAATTCGGCTTTCATCGTAACGAGCTGATTCTGATCGATGAATTGCTTACTCCTGACTCATCACGGTTCTGGCCGGCAGAAAGATACGCAGTTGGCAAGAATCAGTTGAGTTTTGACAAGCAATATGTTCGAGACTTTTTAGAAAGTATACAATGGAACAAACAACCACCAGCCCCAGTTCTACCTGAACACGTCATCTTGGAAACCTCCAAGAAATACATTGAAGCCTACGAAAGATTGACTGGCAGAGAGTTTTGATATAAAACTGTCAAAAACCTCTAAATAGAAAGTCTTAAATTCGCTATTAACTGTCTAAGAAATGGTGAACAATCATGGTGATTATGAGAGAAGAAATACAAGAAATCGTGAAATCATATAGGGAACCAATTGGCCTCAACCTAGGCTCCCACTCTGCACTCGACGCATGGCAAGGGCAAAGAGACTATGGCCTAAGAAGCATAACCTACACAACCCCGGCAAGAGCCCGCATCTACTTGCAGAATCCAATGGTAGGAAAGCCCGGCAAAGCCATCGAAGACCTACCAAGCCGCGTTAGGGAAGATCTAATCGTTGTTAGCGACCCCCATGACATCCGAAAAGACGGGAAGTGGAAAAGCGCGATACTTGTTCTTGATGAATACCGAGACATCGTGGAACACGTTGACCATCTAATCAATCTAGAGTGTCTTCAAATTCCCAATAGAGCATTCTCGGTCTACGTCGGGGGAGATGAATACTGCAGCGTCATAGAAAACCGCTTTGCAGTNNGCAGTCCCTATTGTTGGCTCAAGAATGGCCTTGAAAATCGAGAACAGAGGTGAAATCGAAAAAGACTACTATTGGTTTTCTGAAAAAGCTGGAATTCCCTACCCGAAATCCCACAAGTTCGAGATTCACTCAAGCGGAATTCGATTCAAAGACCCAATTGATGAACCCATGCTTTTGAAAGCGGAACATGCCCACCGCGCCTTTGAAAGAGAGTTCATCTTTGCAGCTGATTCACGCGATCTTGAAGAAAAGGTGCAGAAAGAAATGGAAGCCGGAAACTTGACCAAAGAATGCCTTGCAGATGCTCGAATAGAACAGATTGTCTTGGGCCCTCATGCCAACTTCAACTTCTTCTTCTCACCACTTGATGCGAAAAAAGAATGGGGAGATGTGGACGACTGGTATGCCAAGTTGTACAATGTAAGCCTGGAAAAGGCACGAATCTGCCTAGCAANNGAAAGAAGAGAAACTATCCATGATGGCGTGAAGCGAATGCCAATTGATGTCCAACAGAAAATCAAGAAAGTCTCCTCTTTCGAAGTCTCAGCCCATCTCATGATGAGTCTACGCGAGTCACTGCTTAAAGATATTCATCGTTATGCGGATGCTTTTCTCTTGGCTCTGAAGGAGTACGAACCCCCAGGAATAATCGGCGCTTGGTGCTTGCAAACGTTAATAACGTGGGACAGAATTTCCAAGTACGAACTCCGACCTAAAGCCAAGTTGGACTTCACCAGCGGCACAGAAGCAAAAACCGCGAGTGATTATGGTCTATACGATGTACCAGAGGGTCTAGAACCCTACATGCACATACCAGTCACGCAAGACCTCGCCCTGAGACACGGCGGCGGAACCAACGTACACATGGGGATCGGATCCCAGTATGCCAACGCCAAGTATCAGAAACCAATGAGCATGGGAGATAGAATAGCACTAGAGATTCGGAATGCGTTGAAGCTGAAACAGCTCGAAGAAATTGTGACCTAGATATTGCGCTAGATTCTAGGTGGAATTGGTGTCATCAAGCTTCACGTATGCTAAGGCTGGAGTAGATCGCGAACTCAGAGCGAGATCTAAAGTAGCACTGAAAGTTCTGGAACAAACCTATAAACACAGTCGCTACGGAGAAGTAGTACAACTACCATATGGGAACATTTTCCCAATCGAGCAGAATTACTTTGATCTGGTCATTGAAGGTGTTGGAACCAAAGTTCTTTTGGCTCAGCTGGCAAACAAGTACGACACTATAGGAATAGACGCCGTTGCCCTTGCCGCAAACGACGTCATCCGTTCAGGAGCTACACCACTCGCCCTCGCCGACAACATACACGCCCACGTCTCGGATCCAAAACTAGTGGTTGAATGGATACAAGGCATAGCGAAAGGAGCAAATGAGGCGGGCTGCGTAGTGCCGAGTGGAGAAATCGGAGACGTAGCCGAGGTCATAAGGGGACTCGCCGAAGGCATAGGCTTCGATATGGTTGTTGCCTGCATCGGGGAACTAGATAGAAATGACATAGTTCTTGGGAACAACCTNNATGTGGTGATTGGCTTAAGAAGTTCAGGTGTTCATAGCAACGGGATGACACTCGCAAGAAAAATTCTGTTTAGGCAATGGGGGGGCAAGTATGAACCCTTTGAAGTCCCAGAAGGATTTGACAGAGAACTTGTCTACGAAGTCTTGAAGCCGATGGCAATATATGTCAAACCCTTTCTAAATGCCGCCAAGAAGTGCAAGATTAAAGGAGCAGTTCACATCACTGGAGACGCTTACATGAAATTCGACAGGCTGATGCTTTTCTCCAAAGGCGTCGGCTTTGAATTCGACAACTTCAAGCCTCAACCGATTTTTGGGCTAGTCCAAAAAGCTGCCGAGGAAACCAGAGTGC
>JABAOE010004344.1_pt1 | contig 12048 bp, 12 predicted proteins | sample 7062141 | NCBI WGS metagenome assembly JABAOE01 (sample SAMN14538627, study PRJNA623070) | marine sediment metagenome | biome: marine biome [ENVO:00000428]; feature: marine pelagic biome [ENVO:01000023]; material: deep marine sediment [ENVO:00002113] | place: India: Gulf of Khambhat ...
AACGCTACGATCAGGCATGTCTAGATCGACGAGATCGAGACCGACGAGCTCGGCCAGGCGCAAACCAGAAGAATAAAGCAGCTCGAGCATCGCCCGGTCGCGCACCGTTAGCTCGTCATCGCCTTCGAGCGCGAGCAGACTCGCGATCTGATCCGCATCGAGCGTGGCGGGCAGTCGACGGGCCGGTTTCGGTGCTTGTACGTGCAGAGCGGGGTTAGACGGGATTACATCGGTCTGAACGAGAAAACCTAGAAACTGGCGCACGGCCGACAACCGTCTGGCAAGGCTTCGCGGGCTTGCGCCCTTTCGGTAGCACTGCGCCGCATAGCGCCGAATCAGGTAGGAGTCGAGTGCCGCAGGCTCCAGCGATTCGCGCTCACAAAAGGCGCGGAACGAGGCCAGGTCGCGCTCGTAGGCCTTTAGCGTATGCGGCGACAGCCGCCGCTCGAACTTGAGGTGGCGCAAATACCGACTGAGATTCGGCTCAAAGCTCACTTTCTTTTCGGCTGAGCTGCGCGGCGCCTGACGGTTGTCCTGTCAACGCAACGGCAACGAGCTCGCCGAGCCGACCGAGCAAATCCATACTTTGGCCTGGGTGAAAGTAGTCCTTGTCGGCGCTCCCTATGACGAGGAAGCCGAGCTCCGCGCTCCGACCGAGCGGTACGAGGGCGGCTGAACCGATCTCCGTCTCGTGACCAGCAAAGAGGAAGCTTTTCTGGCGTTCCCGAATGAGGCCGCAGCGCGGGCGTCCCGACTTCAGAAACGTTGCGAAGGGCTTGAGCCCAGCGTCGCCGCGATCGACGAGCCGCACGAATGCATGGCTCGCGACCGGCAGCTCGCCAGCGGCCTCGAAGAGAATGAGCACGGCGCGCTCGGCAAGAAAATCCTCGCGCAGCCCGGTCTCGAGTAGCTCGAGCCGCTCGTGGAAGTCGGCCGTCGCCAAAAGCCGCAGTGCGAGCTTGTGAATCTTCTCGACGATCGCATCGTTGAGCTTAGCCACGCCCACGAGCTGCTTGAGCTGCTTCTCCAGCTCCGCGCTGCGCTGGCGTAACTGGCTGACTTGCCGCTCCACGAGCGACACTGCCTCGCCGCCAATCTCGTGCGAGAGCGTAAGGTCATTCAATAGCCTGGCGTGCCGTTCGAAAAAGTCCGGGTGAGCCGACAAATACTCGGCTACCTCTTCCTCAGCCAATGTCGCCGTCGTGACGCGCGCGCCCTCGTTTTGACTCATAGCGTTAGTCGCCCCTCATAAACGCTCGTTGCTAGCCCGGAAAGCCACACGGGATTCCCCGGACCCTGCCAATCCACGCCAAGCGTCCCGCCGGGTAACTCGACGTGCACGCTCGCATCCAATTGTCCCCAACGCTGCCCGACCAGCACGGCCGCGGCGGCTCCGGTGCCGCATGCCAGCGTCTCCCCGACACCGCGCTCGAACACGCGCAAACGTATCCGCGAACGTTCAAGGATCTGCATAAAGCCAACGTTGACGCCGTTCGGGAACAGCGGCTGATCCTGGAACGCCTCGCCGATTATACCGACCGGTGCGCAATCCACCGAATCCACAGCAATCACGGCGTGAGGATTGCCCAGCGAGACAGCGCCGAACTCGACGTCGCTGCTGGCGACGGCGAGCCGGTAACGATCCGCCTCGCTTTCGCCGACGAGGAAGGCGGGATCGGGCGCGAAACTCGGTTCACCAAGGCTGACGCTGACCTCGCCGCCGCCGAGCAGCCGCGCCTCTACGAGGCCGCTGGGGCTTGCGAGCTTGAGCGTTCTTCGCTCACTTGCGCCGGCAATGAATGCGGCGATGCAGCGCACGCCGTTACCGCATTGCTCGACCTCGCCCCCGTCCGCGTTGAAGATTCGGTATTCACCGTCGACGTGGGGGTCATGGTCCTCGGCCAGCACCAGAAGCTGATCGAAACCAATGCCCCGCCGCCGGTCTGCCCAACGGCGAATGATCGCAGGCTCCGGGAGTCGCGTGCCCGTAGGCCACGTCAACAACATGAAGTCGTTGCCGGCGCCGTGCATCTTGGTGAATTGAAGCTGCATAATGCTCGCTTGCCATAGTAGGCGCCGTGCGCCACCCGAAATTTCCCGGACCGAATTATAGTGGAATCACCCTGGATCAAGCCCCAGGCGCAATTTGCCGATCTTCGCGCCTTTCTCGACGCGCTCAAGGCGAGCGGGGATCTTGCAACCGTCGATACCCCAGTCGATCCGAATCTCGAGCTCACCGAGATTAGTCGCCGTGTTCTCAACAACGGCGGGCCGGCCTTGATGTTTACGCAAGCTGGCAGCGGCAACGCTCGCGTTCTAACGAACCTGTTCGGCACGACCGGGCGAATCGCAGCAGCCTTAGGCGTTGATCCCGAGACCGGGTTCGCCGAGCTCGGCCGCCTGCTCGCTGCGCTCAAGACGCCAGAGCCACCACAGGGCCTGGGTGACGCCTGGCACAAGCTGCCCCTCGTACGCGAAGCCCTGAAAATGACACCGCGGGAGCAGCGCTCGGCGCCCTGCCGGGATGTGGTCATCGAAGGTGACAGTGTCGACTTTGCCGACTGGCCCATACAAACCTGCTGGCCGGAAGATGCCGGACCCCTGATCACATGGGGCTTGACGACGACGAGGGCCCCAAGCGCCTCGCGCCAGAATCTCGGCATCTATCGCGCCCAGGTTATCGGTCGCAACCGAATCATCATGCGCTGGCTCGCGCATCGCGGCGGCGCAGTCGATCACCAACGCTGGGTCACCGAACGACCGGGCGAGCCATTTCCGCTTGCAATCAGCATCGGCGCCGATCCGGCCTGTGTGCTAGCGGCAGTGACACCAATCCCCGATCCGATATCCGAGTTTGCATTCGCGGGCCTGTTGCGCGGCGAGCGCTCGCGCGTCGTGCGCTGCATGGGCTCCGATCTCGTCATTCCGGCGACAGCCGAGATCACCCTCGAAGGTCACATCCTGCCCGGCGACACGGCTCCCGAAGGTCCGTTCGGCGATCACACCGGCTATTACAACGAGGTCGAGACATTCCCGGTCATGACCGTCGAGCGCATTACCCATCGCACGGATCCGATCTACCACACGACCTACACGGGACGCCCGCCCGATGAGCCGGCGATACTGGCACTGGCACTGAACGACGTCTTTGTGCCGATCCTACGGGCACAGTTTCCTGAGATCGTCGATTTCTTTCTGCCGAGCGAGGCCTGCTCGTATCGCGTCGCAGTCGTCAGTATCCGTAAGGAGTATCCGGGTCACGCGCGCCGCATCATGATGGGAATCTGGTCGTTTCTGCGCCAGTTCATGTACACGAAATACATCATCGTCGTGGACGACGACATCGACGCGAGAAACTGGTCCGACGTCGTTTGGGCACTCAGCACACGCACGGACCCCGCTCGCGATATGCAGCTCGTCGACTCCACGCCGATAGACTATCTCGACTTTGCCTCTCCCGTCGCGGGCCTCGGCTCTAAACTCGGTCTCGATGCGACGAACAAATGGCCAGCTGAAACGGCGCGTGTCTGGGGTACACCGATCGAGATGACGGCCGAGGTCGTTGCACGCGTCGATGCGATCTGGAGCGAGCTCGGCCTCGATTAGCGTGCGGCTCTAGCGACGGATCCAACAGTAACGACCGTAGTCGATTGGACATTTGTCATAATGCTGGCTACTTTAGGCCGGATTCGCGCCGCCAGGTGCTATCACGCATATCATACGGCCCCACCAACCCGACCTGAGACAACTTATGCGCCACATTCTCGTCACAAACGCCAAGGGCGGCTGCGGTAAGAGCACGATCGCCACGAACCTCGCCGCCTACTTCGCCTCGGAGGGCTATGAAACAGCTCTCGCCGACTATGATCCGCAAGGCTCGGCATTGGCGTGGCTCGATGAGCGCTCCGAGGACTACGAAACGATCACGGGCATTTCAGGCTTTGATGAGGGGCTGCGCCGCGTTCCGCGCAATGCCGACTACGTCATCATCGACGCACCTGCGCGCTCGCACGGCAAGGAACTTACCGACCTCGTCAGGCATGCCGAAACGGTCATCGTCCCCGTGCTACCGTCGCCGATCGACATCAAGGCGGCGCACGACTTCATCGACGAACTACTGCACCGCGGGAAGATCGAGAAACGCAAAGCCAAGGTCGGCATCATTGCGAATCGCGTGCGCGAGAATACGCTGATCTTCGAGGAACTCGACGAGTATCTGTCGGGACTCAAGGTGCCTTACATCGCCGCGCTTCGCGAAGCGCAGAACTATATTCGCGCGTATCAGCGCGGCATCGGAATCCACGAGCTGCCACCGTATATCGCTTGGCCGGATTGGGAACAGTGGGAACCGATTATCGAGTGGCTGGAGTCGCGGCGCTCTCGGCCTTGAGCTCGGTATCCTCTTCGGGCGGCGGCTTCTCGCTTGCGCGCGGTGCGCCTAAGGCGGGCAGTTCACTCGTTCCACCGGTCACGAGCGCGAGGCCCGAACGAAACGCACTTGCGGCCGTATCTTCCTCGCCGAGTTCCCTGAGTAACTGTCCGTAGAGTGCATACGCATCGGCACGCGGGTCGAGCGCGAGGCTCGACTCGAGGTAGCTGCGTGCCTTGCCCCACAGCTCCACCGCCATGCACAAACGCGCCGTCGTCAGCAACAGCGCCGCGTCCTCTGGATGCACCTTCAACCATCGCTCCGCACGCTTGAGCTGACGCGCAGCATCCGAGCTCCTCACGGTGCCGTAAGCGAGCACGAGCTCCTCGCTCCAGGTTCCCTTCAGTGCTTGACGCAGCTCCTTCTCTGCCGCGTCTCCATGACCGAGCGTGCCCAGGGCCTCGGCATGTATCGACATGAGATCGGGACGCTTGCGTAGCGAGAGCGGCAAGCTGCTCCAGAGCCGCTCGAGCGAGTCGTAGCTCACGTCCGCGCGTGAGGCATAGTGGCTCAAGGCCGACGTTGCAGCAGCGGACACGGCGCTGGCCTGTGCACGAACCGCCTTGAGCCGCGGCAGTAGAACCAGCACTTGATCCCAGTCCTCGAGTGCACCGTGCGCCCTGATGAGAAGCTCGAGCGCCAGCGGATGTCCCGGATGCGCTTCCTCGATGCGGCTCAGCGTCGCGAGCGCTCGCTCGTATTCATTGTGCTCGAGCTGAAGCTCCGCTTGTGTGAGCAGCACGGCTGTCTCGGCTTCAGGCAACTCCTCGTAGGCCAAGCGCAGCCAGTCGTCACGCCGCTCATTCGAGCCCTGCAATTGTGCCGCGCGCGCAGCCATCAGATAGTTGATCAGCGGCGACTCTGTACCTTTTAGACCTTGCGTCAGAAGTCGCTCGCCCTTCGACCAGTCACCTTCTGCCATGTGAATCAGACCGCGCGTGAGCTTACTGCCGGCACGCCGCACTCGCACGTCAGCGACGGCCGCACCGAGCTGACGCGGCGCGCGCCACAGCCACATCGTGAGTCGAATTCCGAAATACGCCGCGCTCAGCACCAAGACGAGCGCCGGTACAGACATTTCTACGGCATAGCCGAGAAACGTTACGAGCACATAGCCGCGATCCTGCAAGAGGAGATGCGCCAGGATGGCGCCAAAAAGAATCGCCGCAAGCGCCCAGAGCCCAGCGCGCATCAGCCGTCTCGATCTGGAAGGCTGCGCAACTGTGCCAAGGAACCGCTGATGTCCGGATAGCTCGGCGCGATGTCGAGCGCGAGCATGTCCTCCAGCAATGCCATGGCCCCCTCGACGGGCGCTTGCTCTGTGTCGAAATGTTGCTCGAGCAAGCGCCTAGCCGATACCAGGCTTCCGGCGAACAAGTCGGGCATCGTCCTCACGAGGCCGAGACGACCGAGCGTGAGCTCAAGCTCGAGCTGACGACGCACGAGCACCTGCTGTTCGCGCGATAGCGTATAGGCGTCAGTCGGCTCGCGCTGTTCGATGCGAATCATTCCGGCCAGCGCATTCTTGAGGCTCTGCCAGAGCCTCGCGAGACCCGGCTCGGCACTGCTGTCGGCCTGGGGTGAACCGACGCTGGCTGCGACGGGCACGCGCATGGGCAACTCATCAATGCTTGCAGTCAGCCGACTCAAGCTGAAACTCAAGCCCTCGACATCGGGGATCTCGATGCCCCGAAGCGCCAGCAGCTCGCCGGCAATCAGCTCGCGCACGCTCGCATACACCGGGCTGCCCGTCTCGAGCAGCCGTTGATCAGCCAACTCGAGCGCAGCAATTGCGTTACTTCGGCTCGCACGCAGCGTAAGCTCCGTATTCGCGATACCGAGAAAGTACTCGGCCTGGGCGCGAAGCCACAGGCCGCGCGCATCCGCCGAGACCCCTTGAGCCGCCGCAATCTGCGCCTCGAGGTCAGAGAACTGCGACGGCAGCGCGTTGATTCGCTCAACAACCTGCGCGATCACGCCCGACGTGTCCTGGCCCGCCTCGCCGAGTTCTGCAAGCCGGTCCTCGAGTCCGCGTAAGTCCGCGCGAATCTCGCGCAACGCAACGATCGTCTCGCCGTCTACCGAATCGAGCGCGACGTAAAACTGCCGGTACTGCCACCATAGAGATCCGGCTGCGACGGCGGCAAAGAAAGCTAGTGCGAGCGCGAGTACCGTGATCGGAGAGACCGCACGACCGGGGCGCGCCGCCTGGACCGCTACGTCGTCGTTGGAGCTCGGCGAGTCTTCGGCCGGCGCTGCCGTCGACGCTTCGGTCTGGTGTTCTGCGTCCGCCTCAGTCACGGGAGCATCCGTCTTTTCGGACACATCCCGGGCCTCCTCGTCCGGCAGCTGGGTAGTCATGGCGAGATCCTACATCAATCCAAAGTCTTGCGTGTGCCCGATCTCAGATAACGCTTGACGTCCGCAACTTGCCGGCGGCTTACCGGCAGCGCCTCACTGCGGCCGCGTAAGCGGACCACATACTTGCCGTCGGCCTCTTTGTCTAGGGACTCGATATGTGCGACGTTGACGAGAACGCTGCGGTGGACGCGAACAAAACTCTCGGAGAACTCCTCTTCGAGGTCTTTTAGGGACTCGTCGATGAGATCCTCGTCGTTCGCTTGCACGACGCTCACGTACTTGCGGTCGGCGCGGAACATGACGACCTCGTTCAGCGGAACGAGGCGAACCTGATCGCCCAGTCTCGCAGCAATGTGCCGACGGGCGTGGGTCTCGCCATTCGCCTTGGCGACGTGGCGAAGCTGCGAGGCACTTAAACGCGCGGCCTGCTCGAGCGCCTGGCGAAGGCGCTCAAGACGCACGGGCTTGAGCAGATAGCCGACGGCCTGCGCATCGAAGGCTTCGATCGCATACTGGTCGTACGCCGTCGTAAAGACGACCGCGGGTGGTGAATCTAGCGTTGCGAGGTGTCGTGCAGTCTCGATACCACCCATACCAGGCATTCTGATGTCGAGTAGCAGTGCGGCCGGTTCCAGCGTCTGCACAAGCGCCAGCGCTTCCGCACCCGTGCCGCATCCAGCGACGACCTCCCAGTTCGGCACCTCCTCGAGCAGCCGCTCGAGGCGCTCACGCGCCGGCTCCTCGTCATCGACAATGATGAGCTTGTAGCTTTCGGTGGTCATTCCTCGTACGGAAATCTCAGTGTGACTTCGTAACGCTCCGCACTCTCCTCGACTTCGACTCGGCCCCGGTCTCCGTAAGCCAGCCTCAGCCGCTGGCGAATGTTCTCCAACGCCAGTCGGTTGCCTTCGTGGGATTTCCGCCGCTCGCCGACGGCGACTGGGTTTGCGACCGAGATCACAACATCAGAACCCTCGACCCAACCTTTCACTTCGACGGTTCCGCCGCCGTCGAGCGGCTCGATGCCATGATAGATCGCATTTTCCAGCAGCGGTTGTATCGTCAGACTCGGCACGAGCGCGCGCATTGGCAAGCTCGCCACATCCCAAGTGACATTAAGCCGCGAGCCCAGTCGAAGCGCCTCAATGCGCTGATACATCCGCGAAAGCTCGAGCTCTTCCTTCAAGCGCAACGGCCGCGCAGAGTCCTTGAGCGTCGCGCGAAACAGATCCGCCAAATCCTCCACAGCCTCCTCGGCCAACTTCGGAGACGTGCGCGTTAATGACGCAATGGTATTCATGCTATTGAATAAAAAATGTGGGCGGATGCGCGCCTGCAGTGCAGTTATTCGAGAGCGGGCCTCCGCACGAACGTGACGACGCCATTCGTGCGTCACGAAGAAGTAGCGCAAGAGCATCGCCGTCACGATTGCGCAAGTACCGAGATTGCGCAGCAGGAAGTCCCAGCGCTCGTCCGGAAACATCATCGTCCCGACGCCAGCCTCACTCAGCCGTCGGCCGAGTTGGAACGCGGCCTCCGAAAGTATCCCCGTCAGCAGTAGCAGCAAGCCAAACGCGCAAAATGACGCCATGGGCACGGTCATGCGCGCGAGCCAGCGTCGGCTATAGCAGAGCACGGTTGCACCCGTCAGGCCGAGCCACTGAATGAACAGCGACACGCGCCCGAGTTCTTGAAGGAATCCGGCCTCGCCGGGACGCGCGAGTGTAAACATCACGGCCAGCAACTCCGAGATGAGCACGACTGCAAGCACCACGCTCGGCACGCAAAAATCGGGAAGAAAGAAGTCGTCCGGCGTGACGCTATCGGCTTGCCTGGGTGGCGTCGCCTCTGTCGCAGCGGGCTGCCCTGGGAATCCGAGTTCTAACGGTTCGGCCTGTTCGGAAAGCTCGGCGCTACTGCCCGAGTCAGTCGCACCACTCTTCGACATCAGCCGCGGCCCTCGCTCTCGCTTCGTCGATCTCCGCGTCGCTCAAGTACTCGCGCTCACCATCTGGCAGCTCTCTGAACAGCCGTCGCGAAATCGCATAGCGCTCGTTGCGCTCGCGCGCAATCGTGCAATTTGCCGCCCGGTCCGCGGCGCGCTCCTCGGGCGTCGGCTCACGACGCTCGCGTTGAACCGTCTCTTCGGGTGTCTCCACCTCTGGCTGTGGCGCTGCGGCTACCGGCGGCGGCAGGACTGGCGCGGTCGTCGTGATAACGATTGATTCGGCGTTTTGGCCGACGGGCCGGTCAGTGTAGGCGACGTTGCCGTCCTCATCCACGTACCGGTAGACCTCTGCGCCGTGCAGCGTGCCGGCTGCGAGAAATGCGAGAGTGGCGATACCAATAGCGCGCACGGTGTTAGCTTCCTGTCGACAGACGAGTACCGGAAAGTCTAGCATTCAAGCCGTTTCTCACGCGTGACCCACTTCGCCTTTCTCGCTCGATCCAAGCCTAGATTAAGTTAAATCTGCTCAGCGGCTCAACCGCGGGTATCATCAGGCGCGAAAGTCCTCGGCACAGCCGGAAATCGACCTGGCCACGCGCCCACGCGGAGACCTCTAATGACCAACGACTCCTCCCGCCCATCGCTCGACGATCTGGCTCGGGAGCTCGCCGATGCCGTACCTCGCAATCTCAAGGCTATCGGTGAGGATCTCGAACGCAACTTCAAGTCGCTGCTCCAAAGCGGCCTCGGAAGGATGGATCTAGTCACACGTGAGGAATTCGACTTACAGGTTGCCGTGCTCGAGCGAACGCGCGAGAAGCTCGACGCGCTCGAGGCGCGGCTTGCCGAGCTGGAGGAGGAATCACCCGAATAGTCTGACCAACAACGGCAGCGTCTTTGCGTGGCGCTAGCGCGGCTACTCAGCCGCGGCCAACGTGGCATGGACGCCTATGAGGTCATCGTGGAGACTCATCTCGCCGGCGGTCTCCCGGCTTTCACAATCTGCGGTCTACCGGCGGCGGCCGTGCGAGAAAGCAAAGATCGCGTCCGCGCGGCACTTCAGAGCTGCGGATTTTCGCCGCCGCCCCGTCGGATCACGGTTCATCTCGGACCAGCGGATATTCCCAAGGAAGGCGGGCGATTCGACCTGCCGATCGCACTGGGCGTTGTTCAGACAGGACAGGGGCGCAGTTGGCAGGCGACCGACGTGGAATTTCTGGGCGAGCTCGCATTGGACGGCGAGCTCAGGCCGATCAGGGGTGCGCTGCCGGCTGTGCTTGCGGCGCGGGCAGCGGGACGTACGATCGTCCTGCCGGACGCGAACGCTCCCGAGGCAGCGCTCGTTAGCGATGCCACCTGCTATTGCGCTAGCAACATCCTCGAAGTGATCGAGCACCTCGACGGCAGTCGACCTCTACCACGTGTCGAACCCACATTCCCTGACGCTCCTTCTGCACCCGACCTGGATCTCGCCGACGTCGTGGGCCAGGCGCAAGCCAAGCGCGCACTCCTGATTGCCGCAGCAGGCGGTCACAATCTCCTGCTTACGGGTCCGCCCGGTGCGGGCAAGAGCATGCTGGCGCAACGACTCCCCGGGCTCCTGCCACCTCTAAATAGTGAGGAGATGCTCGCCGTCATGAGCATCGCTTCGATCGCCGGCGAGACGCTAGAGCCCGGATACTCACCTAAGCGCCCGTATCGAGCGCCACACCACAGCGCGTCCGTTGCTGCACTCGTCGGCGGTAGTAGCCGACCGAGACCGGGCGAGATTTCGCGCGCGCACCTCGGCGTGTTGTTTCTCGACGAGTTGCCCGAGTTTCGGCGTGCAGCACTAGAGTCGCTGCGCGAGCCACTGCAGAGCGGTCTAATCAGCATCGCTCGGGCGGCCGAGAGCGTGACGTATCCGGCCCGTTTCCAGCTCGTCGCCGCTATGAATCCATGCCCTTGCGGCTATCTCGGCGACGGCAGCGGCCGGTGTCATTGCTCGCCGACGCGATTGACCGACTACCGCGCGCGGCTATCCGGACCGCTTCTCGACCGCATCGATATGCACGTCGAGGTGGCGCGTGTTCCGTACGCACTAACGCAACGTATTCGGCCACGCGGCGAGACTGCAGCCGCCCGATCCAACGTGGCGGTCGCCCAGGCGATCCAGCGTGAGCGAAGCGGCGTGCTCAACGCCTATCTGGAACACCGTGAGCTACTCCGAGTCGCAGCGATAGATTCACGCGCGCGGGCCCTGCTCGGCGAGGCGGCTGAGCACTGGGCACTCAGCACTCGTAGCTGCGATCGGATACTGAAGGTTTCCCGAACGATCGCCGATCTGTCGGGCGAGCGAAGGGTCTCATCCGTCGACATCGCGGAGGCCGTTCAGCTTCGGTGTCTCGATCGTCCGCTTTGAGGCCCAGGGCATTGCCGATATACTTCGCTCCGCAACCGTTACGGAGCAGGCCAGTGGTAGAGAAACGAGATCAACAATTCTTCGACGCCTTCATGATGCTCGTCGGCATTTTCGTCGGCATGATCGTCGGCGTCATTCTGCTCGGCGACCTCGTCGGTGAAGGCGAAAGTGCCGAAGCCGGCGCGGCGCACTCGATGATTGAAGAGCGTATTCAGCCCGTGGGTCAGGTCGCCCTAACCGGCGACCCGGCTCCGGCCCCAGCTCCCATCGCCGTCGCACAAGTACCAGCTGCAGCACCAGCGCCAGGCGCAGTTGCGGCAGCACCCGCGGCGCCGGCAGCGGCACCGGCAGCCATGGCAGGTAGCGCTGTCTATGAGCAGGCCTGTGCACTCTGCCACGTACCTCCCGGTCTCGCCGGCGCCCCAGCGTTCGGCGATGCTGCCAGCTGGGAGCCGCGCATCGCACAGGGGCAAGACGTTCTGGCCGAGCACGTCATTAATGGTTATCAGGGCAGCACCGGTGTCATGCCGCCAAAAGGCGGGCGTGTGGACCTCAGCGACGAGGACGTACTCGCGGCCATGCAATACATGATCGACGCCGTCGCACAGTAAACCTCTTCAGCTAGCGCCGCTCGGCGCGAACGCTCCTCAGTACTTCTACTCAAACCTCGTGTTCTGGTGGGCGAGAGGATTGTCGGCGGCACGTCTTCGTGCCGCCCCTTCGTGCAGCTTCGCTGACCAAGTCGATGTCGTGCGCTGTACAGGACGTACGAATGTCGCGGAGGCCATGGACGGCCGAGAGCGATCCGATTTGTCGAACGGAGGACCTCATCGAGCGCTCGGAGCACGAATGCACAAAAAAAGGGTCCGGAGGACCCTTTTTTGAGCTACTCGACACATAGCTTACAGA
>JABAOE010000938.1_pt6 | contig 12047 bp, 7 predicted proteins | sample 7062141 | NCBI WGS metagenome assembly JABAOE01 (sample SAMN14538627, study PRJNA623070) | marine sediment metagenome | biome: marine biome [ENVO:00000428]; feature: marine pelagic biome [ENVO:01000023]; material: deep marine sediment [ENVO:00002113] | place: India: Gulf of Khambhat ...
GGACATCGGTGTCGGCGGCCGCGAGATCGGTTTCCTTTTCGGCCAGTACAAGAGGCTGGCGAACGAGTTCACCGGCGTGCTGACCGGCAAGGGCCTCAACTGGGGCGGCTCGCTGATCCGGCCCGAGGCGACCGGCTACGGCGCGGTCTACTTCGCGGCCGAGATGCTCGCGACCCGCAACGAGACGCTCGAGGGGAAGACCTGTCTGGTATCCGGTTCCGGTAACGTCGCTCAATACACGACCGAGAAGCTGCTCCAGCTGGGCGCGAAGGTCGTCACGCTGTCGGACTCCAGCGGCTACGTCTACGACGAGGCCGGGATCGACGAGGACAAGCTGGCGTTCGTGATGGACCTCAAGAACGTCCGCCGCGGCCGCATGAGCGAATACGCGCAAAAATACTCGAGCGCCGTCTACACCGAGGCGGATCGCAGCGCGGACCACAACCCGCTGTGGGCGCACAACGCGGAGTGCGCGTTTCCCAGCGCGACCCAGAACGAGATCAACGACAAGGACGCGGCGAACCTGCTGAAGAACGGCGTCTACGTGGTCTCCGAGGGCGCCAACATGCCCACGGTCCCCGAGGGCGTCACCGCCTTCGTCGACGCCGGCATCCTGTACGGACCGGGCAAGGCCGCCAACGCCGGCGGCGTGGCGGTCTCCGGGCTGGAGATGGCGCAGAACAGCATGCGCTACGGCTGGACCCGCGAAGAGGTGGACCAGCGGCTGCGCATGATCATGAAGTCCATCCACGAGGCCTGTGTCGCCGCCAGCGAGCGTTTCGACCGTAAGGGGAACTACGTCGACGGAGCGAACATCGCGGGTTTCATCAAGGTCGCCGATTCGATGCTCGACCAGGGCATCGTTTGACGAGCCGTCCCACGATTCGGATTCGACGGGCGCCCGGTGGGCGCCCGTTTCTTTTATGATGTTTTCATGAGCAAGCCGACACAGGAAGCCGCCTGGCCCAGGTTGCACCGTTTCCAGGACCTGATGCCCAACCGCGTCCGGCGGATCCTGCTCGTGCAGAGCCTCTACGACTCGTTCATCCTGACCGAGGACGGCCAGCTCAACGACGCGATCCTGCGGCAGTTCATCAACCTCAACCTGAGTCAGAACCCCGACCTGATCCGCGTCTCCACCGGCGCGAAGGCGCTGGAGCTGATCGGCCGCCAGCGCATCGACATGATCGTCGCCAGCATCCAGGTCGGCGACATGAACGCCGCCGAGCTGGCGCGCAAGGTCGCCGCCGTCAAACCTGAAATTCCGGTGCTGGTGCTGGCCTACAACAACCGCCGGCTGACCGATTTCACCGCGAGCAACGACGTCAGCGCGATCGACCGCGTGTTCCTGTGGCAGGGCGATACGCGGATCCTGCTGGCGATGGTCAAGTACGTCGAGGATCGGCGCAACGTCGCGTCGGACACGGGCGTGCGCGGCGTTCCGGCGATCATCGTGGTCGAGGACAACGTCCGTTTCTATTCTTCGTTCCTTCCGGTCATCTACTCCGAATTGTTCGAGCACACCCGCAATCTGATCGAGGAAGGGGTCAACCTCGCGCACAAGATGTTGCGCACGCGTGCGCGGCCGAAGGTCCTGCTCTGTGTGTCCTACGAAGAAGCCTGGGATTACTTCGAAAAGTACGATGCGAACATCCTCGGGATCATCTCGGACATCGAGTTCTCGCGTGACGGCCAGGTCGACCGCACCGCCGGCGTGCGGTTGATCGAGCGTGTTCGCGAGCGGCGCCACGACATCCCGATCGTGCTGCAGTCGAGTATCGCGGCCAACGAGAGCCTGGCCCAGGACCTCAACGCGATGTTCCTGCTCAAGGGTTCCGAGGTCCTGCTCAACGACCTGCGGCGGATCCTGATCAAGTCGTTCGGCTTCGGCGATTTCATCTTCCGCATGCCCAACGGCGAGATCGTCGGCAAGGCCCACGATCTCAAAGAGCTGATCGAGAAGCTCGACGAGGTTCCCGCCGAGTCCATCGCCTGGCACGGCGGGCAGAATCACTTCTCCAACTGGCTCAAGGCGCGGACCGAGTTCGCGCTCGCGGAACGGCTCCGTCCGATGACGGTGGCCGACTACGGCGGGCTCGAGCGTGTTCGAGGCGAGCTGGTCCGCGTGCTTCGCGATTATCGCCGTGAACGCGACAAGGTCGTCGTGGCCGATTTCAATCGTGCGACTTACGATCCCGAGCTCAGCCTGTACCGGATCGGCGGCGGCTCGCTCGGCGGCAAGGCGCGGGGGCTGGCGTTCGTCAACCGCTTGCTCAACGAGACGCGTATCGCGGACCGCTATCCCGGCACACGCATCGTCGTACCGCGTGCTGCCGTCGTGGGAACCGACGTTTTCGACGAGTTCCTCGAGACCAACGAGCTGAAGGACTGGGCGATCCAGTGCGAGTCGGATCGCGAGATCAACGCCCGTTTTCTCGCCGCGCCGTTCCCGCGGGAGGCGTTCGAGGATCTGCGCGTGTTTCTCGCCAAGAATCCCGTGCCGCTGGCGGTTCGGTCGTCCGGCCTACTGGAGGATTCGCCGAACCAGCCCTTCGCGGGCGTCTACAAGACTTACATGTTGCCCAATCGCGACAAGAGCCTCGACCAGCGGCTGATCCAACTGGTGTCTGCGGTCAAGCGCGTCTATGCTTCGACGTTCTCGCGCCAAGCCAAGGCGTACCTCGGCATGACCCCGTACCGGCTCGAGGAAGAGAAGATGGCGGTCATCGTCCAGCGCGTCGTCGGTAGCGCGCGGGACAGCCGCTTCTACCCCGACTTCGCCGGCGTGGCCCGATCGCACAACTTCTACCCGACGCCGCCGCTCAAGGCGGAGGAGGGAATCGTCGCCGTGGCGGCTGGTCTCGGCCGCAGCGTGGTCGAGGGCGCGAACTGCTATCGATTCTCGCCGGCGCACCCACGCGTGCAGGTCGGCGCCTCCTCCACGCACGAGATCCTGGCCAACTCGCAGCGCGAGTTCTATGCGATGGACCTGTCTCGCGAGCCGGGTCGGAGTGATGCCGAGGGCGACGAGATGGTGCTCTGCAGCCTCGAAGAGGCCGAGCGTCACGGTGTCCTCGACGCCATCGCATCGACTTATTCGCCCGACAACGACCGCCTGAGCGACGGGATCGGCCGTCCGGGGATGCGCGTGGTCACCTTCGCGCCGATCCTCAAGCACGACGTGTTTCCGCTGGCCCAGTTGCTGGGCCAGTTGCTCGACTACGGCGAGCAGGGGACCAGCGCACCGGTCGAGATCGAATTCGCCGTCAACCTCACGGTGCCCAAGCGCGAGCAGCCGGAGTTCGGTTTCTTGCAGATGCGGCCGCTGGCGCTGGCCAGCGAGGCCGAGGAGCTCGAGATCGGCCACGTGCTGTCGTCCCAACTGGTTTGCCGCAGCGACAGCGTGCTGGGCAATGGGCGCATCTCCGACATCTCCGACGTGGTGGTGGTCGGTCGCGATACATTCGACCGCAACCGCAGCGCGGAGGTCGCCGAGGAGGTTGCAAGGCTCAACGCGAAGCTGCAGGCCCGCGGGCGCCCGTACCTGCTGGTCGGGGTCGGTCGCTGGGGGTCCAACGATCCGCACCTCGGGATTCCGGTGCGCTGGAACGAGATCGCGGGCGTGCGGGCGATCGTCGAGTCCGGCTTTCGGGACATGCAGGTCACCCCATCCCAGGGCACCCACTTCTTCCAGAACCTCACGTCGTGCAACGTCGGGTACTTCACCGTCAACCCGGAGGCGGGCGAGGGTTTCATCGACTGGGAGTGGCTGGCTCACGCGAAGCCGGTCGAGGAGAGCGAGTTCGTACGCTGGTTGAGTTTCGACCAGCCGCTGCTGATCAAGATGAGCGGACGCACCGGCGAGGGTGTCGTGCTCAAACCCGGTGCGGAGGGCTAGGCCGGATGACGCAGGATGAAAAGAAGCAGGCGGTCGCGCGCGCGGCACTCGAGCTCGTCGAGCCCGGCATCGTGCTGGGTGTCGGAACCGGCTCGACCACCAACTGCTTCATCGATCTCCTCGGGCCGCTGGCCGACAGGCTCCACGGCGCCGTCTCCAGCTCCGAGGCCAGCGCCGAACGGCTCGCGGCCCTCGGCGTGCGTCTGCTCGATCTCACCGACGTCGGCCGCATCCCGCTGTACGTCGACGGCGCCGACGAGGCCAACGCGAAACGGCACCTGATCAAGGGCGGCGGCGGAGCGCTGACTCGAGAGAAGATCGTCGCCGCGGCCAGCGAACGATTCGTCTGCATCATCGACGACACCAAGCGTGTCGAGACACTGGGCCGGTTTCCGTTGCCCGTGGAAGTCATCCCGATGGCGCGCAATCATGTCGCGTCGCGCATCGAGTCGCTCGGCGGTCGTCCCGTCCCACGCGAGGGGTTCGTGACCGACAACGGCAACGTCATCCTCGACGTACACGAGCTCAGGATCGACGACGCCCCGGGTCTCGAGACCGAGCTCGACGGGATCGCCGGCGTGGTCGCGAACGGCCTGTTCAGCCGGCGCCCGGCAGACCTGCTCCTGATCGGCTCGGAGCAAGGCGTGGAACGGTTCTAGCTCACTCCACGTTCAGCCGCAGCTCGCTGACCCCGCCCTCGACGACGTCGACCATGCCCGACCCGCCGCCCGCCACGCTCACGCGGTAGCTACCCTCCGGGAGGTTTCGAGCGACGGCGAGGCCATCCGGTCCGGAGACCGGTGCGGGGTTGAACATGAACAGCGTGTCGCTCGCCAGCCAGCGGGGCTCCGCGTGAATCTCCAGTGCCCGACCTTCCACCGGTGCACCGTCAGGAGCGACGAGGGTCACGGCGATGCTGCCGCCGAAACCGGCGTGCAGGGTGATCTCCGTGTCCGCCGACGGGACGACACCGGTCAGCCGCGCCGGGGCCCAGCCACGCGTCAGCGCGGTGACGTCGAAGCTGCCTTCGGGCGGGACGTCCAGCACGAACGACCCGTCTTCCTGCAGGCCGGACTGCGCCGCCAGGTCCAGGCGATAGGTTCCGGCCGGAGCGGCGACGACGATTCCCTGCGAGAGCGGCGCGCCCCGTGGGCCCACCAACCGGCCGCGGATCTGAGCCGCGCTCTCCTCGAGCACCAGCTCGAGGTCGTCGATCTGAGTGTCGGCCAGCAGCTGGATCGGAGCCGACCGGACGGGGCGGTAGCCGCCCCGAGAAGCGCCGATCCGGTAGGTACCCGGTTGCAGATGCTTCAAAGAGAAGCGCCCGCGAGGGTTGGTCATCGTGAAGGCGCCCCTCGCGCCGATCGGATCGAGGTCGCGGTTGGCGGCGTGGATGGCGACGCCACGCAGCGGATTCCCGTCCGCGTCGACGACGCGGCCACGGATCCCGTTGACCGCGATGTCGAAGTCGCGCGACAGCGAACGCACGTTCCCGACACGCACCCTCACCGTCTGACGCGCGCCACCCGACTCGACGAGAACGTCGTACTCCCCCGGATCGCCGAGCTCGATGCGATAAGTACCGCTCCCCGGTTCGACCTGCGTGGAGGCCGTCCCGGTGCCGGGGAAGCTGCCGCTGGCCTGGAAGGTCAGGAAGCCGCGCTCCGCGAGGCGACCGCCGACCCGCACGACGCCGCTCACCACGATCGATCGCGACAGATCGAAGTCGACGCGGCTCTCACGCTCGCTGACGACCGTCACGCCCTTCGCGGTGCCGAACGGGGCGCCGTTCTCGACGAACGCGTGAACGCGGCACTGCGCGTCCGGAAGCTTCGTCACACGGTAGTACCCCTGCAGGTCGGTCTTCGCCGACCGGTTGGCTTGCATTTCGGGGCACTCGACTCCTATCCCGACGTCCGCCACCGGCCCGCCGTCGCGATCCCGTGTGTAGCCATGGACAACCCCGCCTTCCGAGAACTCGATGTCCAGCGCGGCTACCTCCACGTCCTCGATCAGCTCCAGCTCTCCGAACCACGGCGCAAACTCGGGGTGTTGCGCGGTGGCGACGAAAAAACCGGCGGACAGCCCCGCGATCACGAAGCGTCCCTCGACGTCCGTTCTGGCGTCGAACGACCGGTCATCGTTTCCCGCGGACGCGCTCGATCGCGGGGCCAACCAGATCCGGCTCCCCACCGCGGGTGCCCCGTCGGGTCGCGTCGCGAGGCCCTCGACACGGTGACCCGGCTCGAGGTGGATATCGCCGACGTCCACACTGCGGTGTTCCTCGACGATCACATCGGGGAAACGCGCGACGCGATACCCGTCGGCACGGATCTCGAGCGTGTGCCGCCCCGCCGGCTCGATCGGCCAGAGAGAAAACCGTCCTTCCGCGTCGTCGACCTCGGATGTTGCCGGCACGTTCTGCGGGCCGTCCTGGTAGCTCGCCTCGACCTCGAACCGGCTGACCGCGTTGCCCTCGGGGTCGAGCACGCGCCCCGCGATACTCGCCAGCGGCGTCAGCGCGATGTTCCACTCGGCATCCCGGTCCAGCGTGAGCGTCTCCTCGAACACGTCGAATCCGTCGCCGCCGGCGCTGAGTCGGATCTCGCTGTTGGCCGGTAACCCGTCGAACTCGAACTCGCCGTCGCCGGTCTCGATACGGTGCTCGGCCTTGACGGGGACCGTGTAGCCCACCTCGATCCAACTCGAGGGGACGCTGTTGCCGAAGCCGTCGACGATAGCCCCGGCGAGGCGGATCCCTTCCACCACCCTCAGGTCCCCCAGGTCGACGATTCTTCCGGGGCCCAACTCGATCTCGCCGAGGTCCAGTGTCTGGAAACCGGCGACCTTGAGCTGGAGTTTCAGCGGCTTGGTGGGGAGCCCGGTCAGACGGAAGCGGCCGTCCTCTCCGGCTTCACGCAGACGGACGACGTCCGCACCGGAGTGAACCAGTCGAACCTCGGGCTGCACCAGCTCACCGTCCCGGGGTGCCAATCCGAACTGCAGCGTCGCCGGTCGTTCCAGTCGAAGCTCCAGCTTGCGCCGGGTGCCCGGAACCGCACTCACGCGATCGGAGGGCACGCCGTACCAGCCGTCGGCGAGCCCGCGATAGACCCAGCGCGAGCGGAGCTCCATGCCGGGATGCCGGAACTCGCCCCGTTCGTCCGTCACCAGCGGCGGATCGAAGACGACCTCGGTGCGATTCGAGAACGGGACGGTGTACTCGTCGCGGCCGATCTTCGCCCCGGCCACGGGGCGGCCCCGGTCGTCCAACACGAGGCCGCCGAGCGGCGCCCCCTGCTCGAGCTCGAACAGATGAAAGAAGTCTCTCGGAAGGGGAGCCGGCAAGCCGGCTGCCGCATACGCGTGGAGCGGTGATGCGGCACCGATGCGAGCGCCGGTTTCCGGGACGCCGGTGACGACGAAACCACCGTTGGGGTCGACTTCGAACTCGGCGCAGGCGTCGAATCCGAAACGCGAGGCGCCCCGGTCGCAGAGCCAGACGGTCGCATCGGGCAACGGCTGGCCGGTCGCTCGATCGATGACGTTACCGCGCACCGTCTTCCCCGCGGTCATGCGCAAGACGAGCGGTTCACCTGGCCGGTGCTCTTTCGATACGACAGGGACGAGACCCGGGGACTCGACACGAATCCACGTCTCGTCCGTCGCGAGATCGACGTTGAATCGCCCATCCTCGCCGACCCGGAGCACGCGCTGCGTCGAACGCGGATCGTCCGGGGATTCGAGCACGCGGACCGTTCCGCTGCGCGGCTCGCCCTCGGGGCCGAGAATCCGGCCCTCGACGCCGGCGCCGGCCGGCCGGAAAGCCAGGGCCGAAAAAAACGCCAACGCGAGCCCGATGCGAAACCGTGCGTGCATGCCTGTCCTCGGGGACAATTCTATCCACGCTCCGTCATGCCTGGCGACCGCGTGGGTCCGTGGTTAAGATCCCTACGTCATGTCCCGGCCCACCTCCAGCCTCGTCGCCGGGTTTCTCCTACTTCTCGTCGCATTGCCGGCCCTTGCCTGGCAAGAGACCGAGTCGGAGGAGGGCGACGAGAACAAGAAGGGACAGTGGTCCGAACGTGTCGTCGTCACCGCCGAGGTCGAGGGCGCCGCGTCCGCACCGCGGGGGGCCAGCACGACGGTCCTCGAGCCGACCCGCACCGCGGATCCTCCGCAGGCCCTGACCGACCTGGTGGCGATCGCGCCCGCGGTCAGCGAGAACGGCCAGGGAGGCCTGTTCCAGAACGTGTCCATCCGTGGCGTATCGCGGCAACGCGTGCGGCACATGATCTCCGGCGTCCGCATCACCGACGAGCGCCGCGCGGGCCCCGCGACGTCGTTCGTCGATCCGTTGCTGATGGGGTCGGTCGAGGTGCTGCGTGGTCCCGCGACGACGTTCCACGGCTCGGGGGCGCTGGGCGGAACGATCCAGGCCCTCCCGCGCAGGTTTGACGGCTGGAGCGTCCAGACGGGATGGATCAGCGAGGGCGACGGGCGGTTCCTGATGGCCGGAGGCGGGGGTGAAGGCTGGTCCATCGGCATCGCGCGGCGCGAACAGGAGGACGCGGAGTCGGCCGACGGGACGCCGCTGAACGATCATTTCGAGCAGACCTCCGCCGTCCTGCGTTTCGACTGGGGCGCCAAGGACAAACGCAGCTATTCGGTGCTGATGATCCCGAGCCGCGGCCGCGACATCGGCAAGGCCAACTCCGACTTCCCGGCCCAGGTGACGGTCTACCCTGAAGAGAGCCACGACCTCCTGGAGTTCACGGTTCGCGGCCGACGCGAGTGGCGACTGACGACCTACGTGCACGATCGTAGACTCGAGACCCTCGTGACGCGACCGCTCGAACTCGGTGAGGTCGTCACGGACAGCACGGACTACGGCGCCGGTTGGGATCGAACCGACCGCTTCGGCGAAGACGCTTCGCTGCACTGGGGCTTCGATCTGTTCGGGCGCACCGGTGTCGACTCCACCGAGACCGTGATCGTGACCGATCCGATGAACCCGTCGACCACCGTCTCGCAGCCGCTCGACGGCGGGCGTGAGGCGGAGTGGGGGGGCTACACGGTCGTGCGCTGGAAGGGCGGTGGCGCGGACTGGGAAGGCGGTTTCCGGTTGTCGCGCGTCCACCAGGGTAACAACGGGGATCCCGGCCTCGACCGTTCGGCGCTCAACGGCTTCGTCGGGGTGACCAAGCCCATCGGCACCCATTGGGAGATTCGCGGTGCGGCGAGCTCCGGGCAGCGCTTCCCCAGCCTGGGCGAGCTGTTCTTCAGCGGCGTCACGCCGCGTGGCGAGGTGTTCGGCAACCCCACGCTAGGCTCGGAGCGCGCGCTGAACACGGAGCTCGGCTTCGCCTACAAAGGACCGCGGTTGATCCTGCGCTCGGCCGTGTTTCACAACGACATCGACGACTACATCGAGCGTATCGAATTCGCTCCCGACATGCTGACGTTCGCCAACCTGACGTCGGGGAAGATCGAGGGCGTCGAGCTCTCCGCCCTGGTGCGGACGGAATCGGCCTGGCTGGTCTCGTTCGGTGGCCACCTGCTCGAGGGTCGCGCGTCCGACGACACCCCGCTGGCCGACGTCCCGCCGCACGAGATCTGGACCGAGGCGCGCTGGATCAAGGACAAGTTCCGGTTCAATGCGCGGTTGGCGCACCGTGCGAGCAAGGACGATCCCGGCAGCGGCGAGAATCCCATCTCCTCCGTCGAGCTGCTGTCGCTGTCCGGGCGCTACCAGGTCACGCCGAGCTGGGGCCTCTACGCCGGCGTGCGCAACGCACTCGACGAAGCGTACTTCCGTTCCGCCGACGACAAGGCGCCGCCGGCCACCGGACGAACCTTCAGCATCGGGTTGGCCTGGAGTTCCCGTTAGGCTATTCTTCGCGGTCCAACGAAACCGATCCAATCGAGCCACGACATGAACGTTCACGAGTATCAAGCGAAGGCGCTGTTCCGCGAGTACGGCGTCACGGTTCCCGACGGTGAGCTGGCGACCAACCGCGAGGAGGCGCGCGCCGTGGCGGGCCGGCTCGGCGGCAAGGTCTGCGTCGTCAAGGCGCAGGTGCACGCGGGCGGCCGCGGCAAGGCCGGCGGGATCAAGCTGGCGAGCTCACCCGACGAGGCGGCCGAACACGCCGAGGCGATCCTCGGCATGACGCTGGTCACGAAACAGACCGGTGCCGAGGGCAAGAAGGTCCGCAAGGTCTATGTCGAGGACGGCTGCAAGATCGCCCGCGAGCTGTACCTGGCGATCACCCTCGATCGCGAGAGCGAGCGCTTCGCCGTCATCGCCTCGACCGAGGGCGGGATGGACATCGAGGAGGTCGCCGCCGCGACGCCGGAGAAGATCCACACCGTGCTCGTCGATCCGGTCGAGGGGCTGGCTTCCTGGCAAAGCCGGGCGCTGGGGTTCAAGCTCGACCTCGACGGCGAGCAGGTCAAACGCTTCGACCAGTTCGTCGGCGGGCTGTACCGGCTGTTCGTGGACAAGGACGCGTCGCTGATCGAGATCAACCCGCTCGTGGTCACCGAAGAGGGCGACCTGCTGGCGCTCGACGGCAAGCTGAACTTCGACGACGGGGCATTGTTCCGGCATCCCGAGATTGCCGCCCTGCGCGACCCCGAGGAAGAGGACTTTCTCGAGCGCACGGCCGCCGAGATGGACCTCTCCTACGTCGGCCTCGACGGCAACATCGGCTGCATGGTCAACGGCGCCGGTCTCGCGATGGCCACGCTGGACATCATCACACTGTCCGGCGGCAACCCGGCGAACTTCCTCGACGTCGGGGGCGACGCGGACAAGGAACGCATCGAGAACGCGTTCAAGCTGATCCTGCGGGACGAGAACGTGAAGGGCATCCTGGTCAACATCTTCGGCGGCATCGTGCGCTGCGACCTGATCGCCGAGGGCGTCGTCGCGGCGACCGAGTCCGTGGGTCTGTCGGTGCCGCTCGTCGTGCGGCTGCAGGGCACCAACGCCGCGCAGGGCCGGAAGATCCTCGCCGACTCCGGCCTCGACATTCGCTCGGCGGAAACGCTGCAGGATGCCGCGGACGCGGCGGTCGCCGCCGTCGGGCAGGGGGGCTGAGATGTCGATCCTCTGCGACAGGTCGACCAAGGTGCTCGTCCAGGGCATGGGCCGTGTGGGCCGTTTCCACGCAGGGCTGTCCATCGAATACGGCACGCAGATCGTCGGCGGCGTGCACCCGGGCAAGGGCGGCGGCGAGATCGACGGCGTGCCGGTCTACAACACGGTCGAGCAGGCGGTCGCCGCGACCGGCGCCGACGCGTCCGTGATCTTCGTGCCGCCGGGCGGTGCCGCCGACGCGGTGCTCGAAGCGGCGGCGGCGGGGCTGAGTCTTGCCGTTTGCATCACCGAAGGCATCCCGGCGGCGGACATGGCGCGCACCAAGCTCAAGATCGCCGACTCCGGGATGGTCCTGATCGGACCGAACTGCCCCGGCGTCGTGACGCCCGAGCAGTGCCGCATCGGCATCATGCCGGCCGTGATCACGACACCGGGACCCGTCGGCGTCGTCAGCCGCTCGGGCACGTTGACCTACGAGGCCGTCGATCAGCTCACCCGGCTGGGATTGGGCCAGTCCACCTGTCTCGGCATCGGCGGCGACTCGGTCGTCGGCTCGACGTTCATCGACATCCTGAAGCTGTTCGAGGCCGATCCGGAGACGGAAGCCGTCGTCATGATCGGCGAGATCGGCGGCAGCGCCGAGGAAGAGGCGGCCGAGTTCATCAAGAACGAGATGAGCAAGCCGGTCGTCGCCTTCATCGCCGGCCAGAACGCGCCGCCCGGCAAGCGCATGGGCCACGCCGGCGCGATCATCGCCGGCGGCAAGGGCCGCGCCGCCGACAAGATCGCGGCGCTGGAGGCCGCCGGGGTCGCGGTCTCGCGTTCCCCCGCGGACATCGGCGAGACGATGAAGGCCAAGCTAAGCTAGGACCGCTTCCGAAGCCCCGGGTTAGACTGTCGCGTCCGCGGGGAGCGCATGTCGGTGGAACCGGGCCAGAACCTTCTCCACTACCGCCTGATCGAGAAGATCGGCGAGGGCGGGATGGGCGTGGTGTGGAAGGCCCAGGACACGACCCTCGATCGCGAGGTCGCGATCAAGATCCT
>JABAOE010003836.1_pt4 | contig 12046 bp, 15 predicted proteins | sample 7062141 | NCBI WGS metagenome assembly JABAOE01 (sample SAMN14538627, study PRJNA623070) | marine sediment metagenome | biome: marine biome [ENVO:00000428]; feature: marine pelagic biome [ENVO:01000023]; material: deep marine sediment [ENVO:00002113] | place: India: Gulf of Khambhat ...
GGAGGTCGTCAAGCTCATGGAGGATCACAAGATCAACCAGATTTTGGTAGTAGACGAAAACGGAAAACTGTTCGGTGCACTCAACACACACGACCTGATGCAGGCAAAAGTAATATGAGCGACGAAGTGTCGAGACGCGCCAGCCAAATCAAGTTGGCTCTGTTCGACGTTGATGGCGTGATGACCGATGGCACCCTGTTTATCTCTGAATCTGGCGAGTCGTTCAAACCGTTTAATATTCTCGATGGGCTTGGCCTCAAGTTGCTCAAGGCCAGTGGTGTCAATACCGGCATTGTGACCGGCCGCTCATCGGAGTCGGTGAGAGCGCGGGCATCCGAACTGGCAATCGATCATTTCATTCAGGGTGCCGAGGACAAGTTGCAGGCGTACGCTCATTTGCGCAGCCAACTCGGACTCGACGACGTGCAAGTGTCCTACATGGGCGACGATCTCCCCGATCTGCCAGTGTTGCGCCGCTGCGGGCTTGCACTGTCACCACCGGACGCCGTAAAGCAAGTGCGCGAACAAGCGCATTTTGTGACCCGCAGCCATGCCGGCAAAGGTGCTGTGCGCGAAGCATGCGAACTGATTATGCTCGCGCAAGGTACCTGGCAAAGCCACTTGGCGACCTACCTCACATGATCAAGGACCGCCTCATCGCCTTGTCGCCAGTGATCCTGCTACTGCTGCTGGCTGCGTTGACCTGGTGGCTCGACAGGAGAGTCCGCTTGCCCGACATACCAGCGGGTGAGGCAGTCGAGCAAGATCCCGAGTTTTACGTCGAAGGTTTCCTGGCAATACGCATGAATCCCGATGGAAGCCGCCGCTATGAATTGGCCGGGACACGGCTCACACACCTCTCCCAGAAAAGGGGTTCGCTTCTCGACTCACCGAGCCTGCTTTACTATGACTACAAGCGGGCGCCAGTTAAGGTCAGCGCCGATCGTGCTGACGTACAAGGCGGCGGTGAAAACGTTTATTTCCGCGGTAACGTGATCGTGTCACGCCCGGCCTACGGGGCGAATCCTGAACTTGGGGTCGCCACCGACTACTTGCATGTGATTCCCGATAAGGAATTTGCCAAGACCGATCAGCCGGTCACGATGACCGAAGGAAATTCCTCGGCACGCTCGGATGGCTTAGAATTTGATAACAAGGCGAGGACAATCCGGCTATTGAAGAGCGTTGAAGCCCGGTATGAAACACCCAGATCAAGAGCTGCGACAGGACAAATCGATGAACCCTGATAAACGGCTGGCGCGATGCCGCTGGCTGGTTGCAATGGTCCTTGGCACATTGTGTCTGGGCGCACAGGCCGAACGGGCTGATCGCGACAAGCCTGTCAATATCGAGGCGGATAGTGTCGAGATCGACGATCAGAAGAAGGAAGCGGTTTTCATTGGCAATGTGGTGCTGACGCAAGGTACCTTGATGCTCAAGGCCGATCGTATTGTCGTCAACCAGGACGAGAACGGCTTCCAGTCTGGCGTTGCTACCGGCAAGCCGGGCAAGCCAGCGACCTTCAGACAAAAGCGTGAGGGCTACGAGGACTACATTGAAGGCGAGGCAGAGCGCCTCGAATATCACGGCCAGCAAGAAAAGGTCGAGTTGTTCACGAATGCAAAATTGAGCCGTGGCGGCGATGAGGTCCGCGGACACTACATTTCCTACAGCGCTTTAACTGAATTCTTTGAGGTGATGGGTAGTCAACCCGGCTCGACAGGGTCGAGCGGTGCCCGCGGGCGTGTCCGCGCGATTATTCAGCCACGCAATGACGAAGAGGCCGACAAAAAGGGCGGAAGCCCTCCATCCCGGCCAGACGGGGCCGGTCGTTGATGCGCGCTTTCTGCGCTTACTCGTGCATGGCGTGACCGCACAATGAGCAAGTTACGCGCAGACCGGCTCAAAAAACGCTACAAGGCGCGAACGGTCGTCAAGGACGTTTCACTGGAGCTGGACAGCGGTGAGGTCGTCGGATTGCTCGGCCCGAACGGCGCGGGTAAAACGACCTGTTTCTACATGATGGTCGGGCTGACTGCCGTCGATGGCGGCGAGCTCTATCTCGATGAGCAAGTGTTGACGCACATGCCGATACACCGCCGGGCACGCCTCGGGTTGAGCTACCTGCCCCAAGAAGCATCCATCTTTCGAAAGCTCACCGTCGCAGAAAACATCAAGGGCGTTTTGGAGTTGAGTGGCCACGACGGGACCAACAAGGGCAAATCCCGTCTCGATGAACTGCTACACGAACTGCACATCGCCCATTTGAAGAACAGCCCCGCGATCAGCCTGTCCGGAGGCGAGCGGCGACGCGCTGAAATCGCCCGCGCGCTGGCCACCGACCCGCATTTCATTTTGCTCGACGAGCCTTTTGCCGGGGTCGACCCGATTGCCGTGCTCGATATTCAGAAAATCATCCGTTTTCTTAAAGAACGCAGCATTGGAGTATTGATTACTGATCACAATGTGCGTGAAACCCTCGGCATCTGTGATCGCGCCTACATTATCAACGATGGTTCCGTCCTCGCCTGCGGAAAACCAGAAGAGATCGTTTATAATGAAAGTGTAAGAAAGGTTTATCTGGGCGAACATTTCCGTTTGTAGGTAGTCCGTCTTCTCAATGCGTAACTCGCTGCCAATTCAATTCCCCCCCGCGTCGATCGCTTCATGAAACATTCTTTGCAGCTCAAGCTGTCTCAGCATCTGACGCTAACGCCCCAGTTGCAGCAGTCCATTCGACTCCTGCAACTGTCAACGCTGGAATTGAACCAGGAGATCGAGCGCTTCTTACAGGAAAACCCTTTGCTCGAGCGCGAGGAGGAGGAAGAATCTCCCCCACCCGCGTCTCCGGCAGGCGAAGAGGCCAGCATTCCCGCGGCAACCACCAGCACCAGCGAGGTCGCGCCGCAAGAAATGCCGTCGGTGCAATCAGATTGGACTGGTGACGAGGGCTACAGCTCGTACGGCAACCCCGAATCGGACGATGACGACACCGAACTGGCACAGCCCGCCGAGAGCGCCACGCTTCGCGATCATCTTCTCTCTCAACTTTCGCTGATGCAGCTCTCCGAGCGCGATACACACCTGGTCGCCTATCTCGTCGATAACCTCAACGACGACGGTTTTCTGCAGGATGACCTCGAGGAGCTTGCCGGAATATTGCCCGACGAGCTGGAAGTCGAAGTCGAAGATCTGGGTATTGCTCTGAAATACCTGCAGAGCCTGGAACCCGCGGGCATTGGGGCTCGCAACATTGGTGAATGTCTCGCGCTGCAAATCGAAGCACTGCCCGAAGACACACCGTATCGTGCCCAGGCACTACTCGTNNCACCTCGACACGCTAGCGGTTCGCGACTATACAAAATTGAAGAAGATTCTGCGTTGTGACGACGACACCTTGCGCGGCGTTCAGAATCTGATCACTCACCTCAACCCGCGGCCGGCGGCGAATTACACTGGCGGTGAGGCCAGATACGTCGTGCCGGATGTCATCGTACGCAAGGTCAAGGGCATGTGGGTAGCTTCCCTTAATCCGGATGCCATGCCAAAACTGCGCGTTAACCGGATGTATGCCGACATTCTTCACCGCAACCGCGACGCCAGCTTGCAACAACTGTCGGGCCAGTTGCAGGAAGCCAAGTGGTTAATCAAGAACGTGCAGCAACGTTTCGACACGATTTTGCGAGTTTCGCAGGCGATCATCGATCGGCAGCGGCATTTTTTCGAGCACGGCGAAGTAGCGATGCGTCCTCTGGTACTACGCGAGATCGCTGAAACACTCGATCTTCACGAATCAACCGTCTCGCGTGTAACCACCCAGAAATTCATGTTCACGCCGCGAGGTATTTTCGAACTCAAGTATTTCTTCGGCAGCCATGTGACCACAGAAACCGGGGGCGCCTGTTCCGCGACGGCGATCCGGGCACTGATCAAACAGCTCGTTGGCGAAGAAGACCGGCGTAGCCCGCTGTCGGACAGCCAGATTTCGGAGATCCTCGGCAAACAAGGAATCGTTGTGGCGCGTCGGACCATCGCGAAGTACCGCGAATCCCTGCAGATACTGCCCGTCAATCTGCGCAAATCCATCTAACCTCTGAAAGGTTCCTCAGGAGAGTAATGAATGAATTTGAATGTCTCGGGGCACCATCTCGACATCACGCCCGCCATCCAAAGTTATATCGAGGAAAAGCTGGCACGCATCTCGCGGCATTTTGACCAGGTTATGGACGTCGACATCATCCTGTCCATCAATAAACTCGACCAGAAAATCGAGGCGAAGGTGCACCTCAGTGGAAAAGACTTGTTCTGTGAAGCTATCGACGCGGACATGTACGCGGCAATCGACGGCTTGGCAGATAAACTCGATCGCGCGGTACTCAAGTACAAGGAAAAACTTGTCGATCACCACAACCAGGAGTCCATTCGGCGCGCCCAGCGTTAGGCGCCGGATCGTACATCATGGAGCTACTTGAGCATCTCCTTCCAGCAGGAAATGTCATCCTGAATCTGGATGTAACCAGCAAGAAACGCGTATTCGAGCATGCCGGTTTGCTGTTCGAAAACACGCTTGGCATTGGCCGCAGTAAGGTGTTCGATGCCTTGCTCGCGCGCGAGCGACTTGGTTCGACCGGGCTTGGCCATGGCGTCGCCATTCCACACGGGCGCATCGCCGGTTTGAAGGAGGCTGCGGGAGCGTTCATTCGCACCGAAACCCCGATCCCGTTCGAGGCGCCGGACGGCAACCCGGTGAACCTGATCTTTGTGCTGTTGGTGCCTGAGAAAGCGACTGACCAGCACCTGCAGATCCTTTCCGAACTGGCACAGATGTTCAGTGAGCGGAGAATTCGCTCAGAGTTGAACGATGTCGCTGACGCCGACTCCGCGCGGCGCGTCATCATCGAATGGAAACCGCATGTCCCGGATCGGCGTCGCGCAGCTGTTTGACGACAATGCCGACGCGCTCGACCTGAAGTGGATCTCGGGGCCCCGCGCGAGCGCTCCGACGCTTGATAGCGCCAAGGTCAACCAGTCCTCGCAAGGTCTGATTGGCCACCTCAATCTGGTGCATCCAAACTGGATTCAGATGTTCAGTCGTACCGAGGCAGCCTATTTCTCGGGACTCAACGACGTCGCCCAACGCGAGGCGCTGCGGCGCATTGATAACAGCGGGCTGGTCTGCATCATTCTCGCCGACGGCGAGCAAGCGCCCCCGTCACTGGCCGATTTCAGTCAGTCCAGGCAAGTCCCGATATTTGCGTCGCCGATGCCCAGCTTGCAAATCATGTGGGTCATGCGCACTTATCTCGGAAGGGCGCTTGCAGAGTTCGTGACCCGCCATGGCGTACTGCTGGATGTTCTCGGCGTTGGTGTTCTGCTCACCGGGGAAAGCGGTGTCGGCAAGAGTGAGCTGGCTCTGGAGTTGATCTCGCGCGGCTCTGGACTGGTCGCCGATGACGTTGTCGAGCTGTNNGCTGAAGGATTTTCTCGAAGTGCGAGGGTTGGGCATGCTCAACATTCGCACCGTTTTTGGTGAAACCGCAGTGCGACGGCGCAAGAATCTGAAATTGATCGTGCAACTCGAAAAACCGGTGGGCGGCAATGTTCCCGGGGTGGAGCGCCTGCCGCTGAATGCCAGCGTTAATCGCATTCTTGATGTGGACATTCGCACCGTTCAGTTGCCTGTGGCCGCCGGCCGCAACCTGGCGGTACTGGTCGAGGCAGCAGTCAGAAATTACGTACTGCAATTGCGCGGCATCGACAGCACCCAGGAATTTATCCAGAGGCAGGAACGCTACATCGGATCGCAGGAGTAGCGGAGCCTGGCCGGCGCACAATGTCACGGAATCATTCCCGGCCACATGCCATCCTTGTCAGCCACTGAACCATGATGCAACTGGTCATCATTACCGGACTTTCCGGCTCGGGCAAAAGCATTGCGCTGAAGGTGCTCGAAGACAGCGGCTATTACTGCGTTGATAATCTTCCAGCTCAGTTGCTGCGTGAAACGGTTGACTTTCTACGCAACAGCGGCTCACAGCGTGTGGCCATCAGTATCGATGTGCGCAGCGGGTCCAGCCTTGTGCATTTGCCGGAGTTGCTCGAGCAAATGAAGTCGAGCGACCTCGAAACACATATTGTGTTTCTCGACGCAAAAGCCGAAACGCTGGTCAAGCGGTACTCTGAAACCCGGCGGCGACATCCGCTCGCCAAAGATGATCGTACCTTGGTTGAGAGCATCGAACTCGAACGTGAACTGCTCGAGAAAGTCGGCACGCTTGGGCATCGTATTGATACCAGCGATCTCAACCCGAATGCGCTCAGAAATTGGGTGCGCGACTTGCTCTCCTTGGGCGATACCGGGTTGGTGCTGCTGTTTCAGTCGTTCGGATTCAAGCATGGCATCCCACTCGATGCCGATTTCGTCTTTGACGTGCGCTGCTTGCCAAATCCGCACTACGACCCGCAGCTGCGCGACTTTACGGGCAAAGATGACAACGTGATTGCGTTCCTCGAAACAAACAACGACGTCAAGCAAATGGTGCAGCACATACGCTCTTTCGTAGAGCGCTGGCTTCCGTGCTTCGTGCGCGACAATCGCAGCTACCTAACAGTCGCAATTGGATGCACCGGCGGGCGTCACCGCTCTGTGTATTTCGCTGAACAGCTCGCGGCGCATTTTGGCGAAACACGCCAGGTACTGGTCCGCCACCGGGAGCTGGCGGAGTAGCCAGTCTGCGGTGTTCACTGGCATGCCACCCGACAATGTGATGAAACGATGAACCAGGCCCGTACAGTCACACTCGCACTCACTGGTGCTTCCGGCATGCCGTACGGCATGCGTTTGCTCGAATGCCTGCTGCAATCAACGGTGCAGGTCTATCTCATTTATTCGCAAGCCGCGCAAATCGTCGCCCGCCAGGAAATGAACCTGGCGTTGCCTGCACGAGCCAAGGAAGCCGCTGCGTTGCTCAACGAACGCTATGCGCCTCAAGAGGGGCAACTGCGGGTTTTCGGCCGCGAAGAGTGGTTCGCACCGGTCGCTTCCGGGTCGAATCCGGCTGACGCGATGATCATCTGCCCGTGCACGATGGGCACATTAGCAGCGGTTGCCGCAGGGCTTTCTGACAATCTGATTGAACGCGCCGCCGATGTCATGCTCAAAGAAAAGCGGCCGCTGATTCTGGTGCCGCGCGAAACACCTGTTTCGGCCATTCATCTGGAGAACATGTTACGGCTCAGTCGCGCCGGCGCAACCATCCTGCCGGCCAATCCCGGCTTTTACCATCATCCGGCCAGCGTGGACGCGTTGGTCGATTTCGTGGTCGCGCGCATTCTCGATCAAATCGGCGTTGCTCACAGTCTGATGTCCCGTTGGGGCGAGCAAGCCGCTGGCAGCGACTGAGAATCCGCCCTCGATCCCTGCCCAAATGACGACGCAACAGCTCCCGATCTTTCCGCTTGGCCTGGTGCTGTTCCCCGACGCCATGTTGCCGCTCAAGATCTTCGAGCAGCGTTATCTGGAGATGACGAAAGGGTGTGTGCGCGACGATACGGCCTTCGGCGTGTGTCGCATTCGCCATGGTCAGGAAGTCGGCGCACCGGCACAGCATGAGCCAATCGGCTGCAGCGCCCGCATCTCGCAATGGGACATGCCACACCCCAACTTGTTTCACTTGTTGTGCACGGGAGAGCGCGTTTTTCGTGTTGTCGATACTAAGGTCGAGGCCAACGGGCTCATTATTGGCGAAGTGCAATGGTTGAGCAGCGACGGTGGCGGCGTCGATGCAGACAGTTTTGGCATCTGTCGCGGCGCGCTCGAACGTGTCACCCAACGCATCGGCGACGACGCCTTCGCCGGACCAGCACGATTCGACGATCCAGAGTGGGTCAGCTACCGTTTGTCTGAGTTGCTGCCCATCGACTGGCAATACAAGCAGTCCTTGCTCGAGCAGCGCAGCACGGCACAGCGGTTGGCAACCATCTCCCGATTGCTTCAGCCCGATTGATCGAACCGTAGCTGCGTGTCCAGTTGCGCGCGCAACTGCGAGAGCAGCGTTCGCACTGGAACCGGTATTGCATAACCCAGCGCCTCATCGGGGCGCACCCAGACGCGACCCGGTGTCTCGACGCCCGGCTCGCGCCGCCGCACCCGGCACAACATTGGCGCGATGGTCAAAGAGAAGTGGGTAAAGCCATGTTCGATCGGCGCCATCTGGTCGATGCCGCCGACCTCGGCACCGAATCGACGACAGCACACCTGTGTCGCGTCCTCGCCGGTTTCGACTTCCGGGAAGCTCCACAATCCCCCCCAGATGCCCGCCGCTGGCCGCTTTTCCATCATCAGCGTGCCGCCACACTCGAGCACCAGCATCACCGTTGATCGTCGCGGGCGTAACTTCCTGGGGCGCGGTGTCGGTAGTACCCCGATGCGGTCTTGCAACCTCGCCTGGCATTGCTCAGCCACTGGGCATTGCCCGCACCGCGGTTGAGAGCGAGTGCAAACGCCTGCGCCAAGGTCCATCAATGCTTGCGTGTACACCGCAACATCGCGTGCAGGCAAAAGTACCTCAGCAATCTGCCACAAGCGGTCAGACACCGCCGTGACACCGGGGTAGCCGGCTATGCCGAAACAACGCGCAAACACGCGTTTGACGTTGCCGTCGAGGATGGGATGGCGCTGGCCAAAGGCAAACACCGCGATCGCCCCGGCCGTGGATCGCCCAACGCCGGGCAATGCAACGATGTCTTCAAACTGCTCGGGAAAGTGCCCGCCGTGCGCGCTCACGATCTGGCGCGCGGCACGGTGCAGATTGCGCGCGCGCGCGTAGTAGCCAAGGCCGCTCCACAAGGCCAACACCTCGTCTTCGGCCGCATCTGCCAGCTGCTTCACAGTAGGAAAACGTTTTACAAAACGCTGGAAATACGGCACCACCGCACTCACCTGCGTCTGCTGCAACATGATTTCCGACAGCCACACCCGGTACGGGTCATCGACGTTTTGCCACGGCAGGTGATGCCGTCCTGCGCGACGCTGCCAGGCAATCACCTTGCGCGCGAATTCCTGTCCGAAAGCGGTCAAGACCACGCCCTTGGTTGAATCATCGCAACAAGCCTTTGAGGCGTTTCTTCAGTTCGTCTTCCGGCTTGGCGGTCGGTGCTGCGGGCGCCGCTTGCTCACCGGCCGCTTCGCCATCACCACTGTCGCCACCGAGCAACTTGTCGGTAAGCTGCGATTCCAGTTTCTGTTTGAGCTTGGTTTCTTCGGCCTTGAGGCGTTGTTTCGCCTGCTGCTTGAACGCATCGGAAAACTGCAGCTCATACTTGAGGGCCGTTAACGGACCAGATACCCGCACCGGCACGGTAATGCCGGCCACCTCATCCAGTGCCTTGCCACCCTGCCCGGTCGACGTCGCCACCAGTGATGTCTTGGCGACGTAATCGACGCTGCCTTCGACCAGGTTCAAGCTGCCGGCGCCATTGAGCCGAACGAACGGCGACGTCAAGGTCAGGTCTTCATTGCGTGCCTGTCCCTCGTCGATTTTGAAACTCGCTTTCAATTCCGAGAAATCCGTCTTCTCGGTCGGTGATGCCGTGGTTTGCTGGTCACGTTTCAGCGAAAGCATGTCGCCGGCGCTGCGCAGCGACTGCGCCAGGTTAATCCCCTTGACCGCACCATCCTTGAGCAGCACGCCGGCTTCACCCGTGAGCGTCTTGGTCAGCGCGCCGACCGTATCACCTTGCGCGGTCAAATCCAGATCGACATTGCCGCGCCCGTCGAGCAAGTCCTGATCGAGCGCATCTTGCAATAACGGCCCGATCGTCACACCGGACAGGCTCTGCTTGACAGCAAACCGATTGGTATTGGCATCGGCTGTCACCACGCTGCGCACCGAGCCGCCATACAAGTTGGCAAGCAGCGGATTGATCTCCACGTTACCGTCTTTCGCCTTGACCGTAATGCGTACGTCACTGAGTTTCACATTCGATGCAATCAGCGACCCGACGCGTAGCTTGCCATCGAGATTGAGCGCCTTGAGTGGCGACAGATCGATACGTGACTCGCCCGCTTCGCCATCCTTTGCACCCGGTTTATCTTTTTCTTCTTGTGCTTGATCAGCGGAGCGATAACGGTCGAGGTTGAGTTTGTCGATCGCCGCATCAAACTGAATAAATGGTTCGGCAAACTGTTGCATGCTGAATTGGCCATTGATATTCGACTCGTCAAAGCGCGTTTTCAAATCAGCGCTGACCGTCTCACGCTTGAGGTCTGCGTCGACGCGGCCGGACACGGGAATCGTGGTCGACTTCATTGGCAGCGCTGGCGAGCGCACCGCGTACTCACCGGCAATCTTGGCCAGGCGAAAGCGCTGCTGTTTCAGGTCACCGGAAACCGGCGTGCTGAGCCGCCCTTTGATGGCGTTCTCGCCTTGCTCGGCGTCAAGATCCATCGCCAACTCGCCAATATTCAGCGCTTGCGCCGAACCGGTTACGGCAGCGAGCCGGATGTTCGCGTCCGCTCGCAACTGCGGCCCGCGCGCCTGCACCACTGCCACGATCGCCTCACCGCTGGCCTGTTTCGGCGTAACCGCCAATCGCGGCGCATCGAGTTTCGCTGTGAACGTGTTGTCCGCCTGCGCACCCGCGGCGCTTACCATCAGTCCCTGCAAATCGATCTGCTGGCTTTCCAGGTCCATTGTCAGTTTCGGCAACTGAATTTTGCCGTCGGTCAACTCGGTGCCAGCGAATGTGCCGCTCAGCACCGCATCCAATGCTTCAACGGTGACCGCGGTTTTGTCGAGCAGCAGTTTTGGCACAGTTGCCGTGACATTGAAACGGTCCTCGCCCATCGCGCCTGACGCATCGAGATCCAGCACGTTAATCGCAGTTTTCTGAATCGTTGGCTGCGCTTCGATATCGGCGGCTGACACAGCCAGCTCAAGATTGCTCACTGTGTCCGCCATACCTTCGGCTGTTGCCTCGAGTTCGGTCACCTTGAAAATCTGCGACTCGATGTCCGCCTCCAGCGTGCCCGATGCGCTTGTGCGCAACTCCACACGCGGTTTGTCTGCGCGAACCATCGCGCTGTATTCAAACGCGGTCGGCGTACCCTGCGCGATTCGCCCGGTTTCAAGCGACAGTTCGGAAACTTCATAAGTCGCGCCGGCTTGCTCGTCGCGGAAAGTGAAGGTGGCGTTATGGATGCGCACGCCCGCTACATCCAGTTGTGCGGCTCTGCCACCGGCACCGCCTTCATTACTCTGTTCCTCGCCCTCCGATGACGCTTTAGCTGCGCCCTCGCCCTTGGTCAGATCGTCGATGTTGGTCGTGCCATCAGCTTGCTTGATAACCCGGGCGCGCAAACCGTCGACTACCACTTGGTCAACAACGATCTGCTTCGAGAGCAACGGCAGCAACGCCAGCGACACGCGCAGATCGTCTACGCCGGCGAATTCGCTCTCCGAATCACGCTCGGACAACTGCGTCGGCCCCAGGCCAACACCGATTTTCGGGAAGAAGGTCAGGCGAATGTCACCTTCGATGTTCAAGGTGCGGCCGGTTTGTTCCTTCACCCGCTCGACAATTTCGCCTTTGTACTGATTCGGATCGAATGTAACCGCAACGTATGCGAACACGGTAACCATCACGGCAACCACCACGATCAGCGCATACAAACCGTACTTTAGGTACTTCACGTGTGCGAACTCCTCCTTTGTCAAAGATTGATCTCGGCCCACGCAGGGGCGGCAACCCGATCAACCCGGGCATTCTCAAGGCCCTTTGGCAGCAGTGCAGTCGTTATTATCGCCGCAGACAGCTTACGATAGCGCCACAGCCCCCTATTGATCCAGGGCAGCTTGGTTATTCGATGGCGTAATGAGGAACGGCAGCGCGGCGGCACGTAAAAATCTCGGCCAGGGCGCGGAGATTTCACCCCTTGGGGCTGACGCGGAACTGCAGCTCCTCCGAAATAATGCGGGTTTGCGGCAGGCCGAGCTCCATGAACTGGCGTGACAGTTCGTCCACCGCCGCCCGTGTACCGCAAATC
>JABAOE010004031.1_pt1 | contig 12046 bp, 12 predicted proteins | sample 7062141 | NCBI WGS metagenome assembly JABAOE01 (sample SAMN14538627, study PRJNA623070) | marine sediment metagenome | biome: marine biome [ENVO:00000428]; feature: marine pelagic biome [ENVO:01000023]; material: deep marine sediment [ENVO:00002113] | place: India: Gulf of Khambhat ...
CAACTCCGGGCGCGGCGACAAGGACATGCCGACACTGACCAAGTACCCCGCCAGGATCCGCACCGATGCCAGCACATGAGCGCGTATGCGCGGCGATCAAAGCCGCCAACGACAGCGGCCGGCCGGCGCTGATCCCGTTTCTGACGGCTGGCTACCCTGAGCCCGCTGCCTTTCAGAGCACGCTCCGAGCGATCGCTGCCGAGGGCGATGTCGTCGAGATCGGCATCCCGTTCTCCGATCCGATGGCGGATGGCATGACCATCCAGCGCTCGAGTTTCGCGGCGCTGCAAAAGGGCGTCAGTCTTGCATGGATTTTCGCCGAGCTCGACAAATTAGGCGGCATCGAAACGCCGCTGGTCATGATGTCCTACCTGAATCCGCTGCTCGCTTTCGGTTACACCGAACTCGCCAGCCGTGCCGCTGCGGCCGGCGTCTGCGCCTTCATCGTGCCCGACTTGCCCTTCGAGGAGAGTAGCGAGCTGCGCGCGGCGCTCGAGGACGAGGGGCTCGGCCTGGTCCAGCTCGTTACACCGGCGACACCGCCGGAGCGCCTCGAAATGCTCTGCGGTGCATCGCGTGGTTTCGTTTACGCCGTGACCATAACCGGCATCACTGGCGGCGATACGGCCCTGCCTGCCGATCTCGCCGACTATCTCGATGCCGTTGCGTCGGCCTCCACCTTGCCGGTCTGTGCGGGTTTCGGCATCCGCGCGCCACAAGACGTCGCCAACGTCGGCGCTCACGCAGCCGGCGCCATCGTCGGTTCGGCCCTCGTAGAGGTGCTCGAACAGGGTGCGGATGCCGCAGCTTTCCTCCGATCCCTGCGAGCGCCATGAAAAAGCTGACCTCGGCCGATTCGCTGATCACGATCAATCATTTGAAAAACGTGCTCGAAGCCGAGGGCATCCCCTGCGTCATTCGTAACCAGCACCTCGGGGCCATCGTCGGCGAGATGCCGTTTCCCGAAGTCTGGCCGCAACTGTGGGTTCGCAATGACCTCGATTTCGACCGCGCACAGGAACTGATTGCGAACGACAGCTTGCTCGAAAGTCCGGCCGAGCCCTGGCAGTGTCCGCGCTGCGGGGAAGAAAACGAGGGCCAGTTCGGCGCCTGCTGGAATTGCAGCGCTAATCAGCCCTGAGCATTCGGGCTTCGCTGCAAGTTCGGGCTGTAAGCCCTCGCCGTTGCCGCCGCGCTAGGGCAGGCCGCTTGCGAGCAGCCGCCTGCCGGCGATCTCGGAGCGGAGCATCGCCGCGACTTTTTCCGATTGCACCGGGCGGCTGATCAGAAACCCCTGCGCGAGGTTGCAATTGCAGCGTCGGAGAAACTCGAGCTGCGTCAGGGTCTCGACGCCTTCGGCGGCGACTTCGATATCGAGGCCCTGTGCCATGGCAATAGCGGCGCGAATGATGCGCTGGTGCGAGTCGTTCTCGTCGATATCGGCGATCAGCGATTGATCGAGGACGAAACTGTCGACGAAACCGCTATCGATCGACTCGAAGGAGACGTCACGCGTGCCGAAGTGATCGAGTGAGAGTCTCACGCCGAGCTTCTGCAGCCCCTCGAGCGTGGACAATTCCGCATGCCGTTTGCGCATCACTTCGCCATCGCCGATTTCGAGTTCCAGGCAGCCCGGATCGATCGCGGTGTTCTCGAGCGTCTGCCTGACGGCAGTCACCAGCCGCTCGTGCTCGAGCTGCTGCCCCGACAGGTTGATCGCGATCGTAAGGTCCGGTAATTCGAACTGTCGCTGCCAGGCCGCGAGTTGCCGGCAGGCCGTGGCGATCACCCATTCACCGGCCGAATGGATAAGCCCGCTCGACTCGAGGATCGGCAGGAAACGTGCCGGCGGCAGCAGCCCAAAGCGCGGGTGCTGCCAGCGCAGCAGTGCTTCGAGGCCGATGAGCCGGCCGGATCCGAGATCGATGCGTGGCTGGTAGTGCAGGACGAACTCGTTGCGAACGAGGGCATGCCTGAGCCCGAGCTCGAGTTCTTCGCGCTGCGCGAGCTTGACGTTGAGCGCTTCGGCATAGTGGTGGAAGCGTCCGCCGCCGCGTTTCTTCGCCTCGCCCATCGCAAGCTCGGCCGCCGCGATCAGCCGCTCGGCCGTCTCCCCCGAGTCCGGGTAAAGCGCGATACCGATACTCGGCGTGGCGTAGATCTCACTGGCACCGATCTGGTATTTCTCCGCGAGTACGAGCAGGAGCTTCTGCGCGGCCGCCGCGGCGTTCTCGGCAGCGCCGAAATCCTCGAGACAGATGATGAACTGGTCCGTGCCCCAGTACCCTGGGAAGTCGCCGATCCGCAGGTTCTTGCGGAGCCGGCCGGCCACGCGGCAGAGTAACTGATCGCCGACGTCGTGGCCGAGCGTGTCGTTGACCGACTTGAAGCGATCGAGGTCGATAAACAGCACGGCGAGCGGCGCGCCCTTGCGCTGGCTGCGGCCGATGGCCCTGGCGAGCTGCTCGGAAAACAGCGCGCGATTGGCCAAGCCGGTCAGCTCGTCATGCTGCGCGGCCCGGCGTAGCGCGTTCGTTGTCCTGGTTACCTCGGTGACATCTCTGAACGTGACCACGCCGCCGATGAGCTCGCCGTTGCCGTCATAAAGCCCCTGGCCGTTCAAAGCGAGGATCGTATCGGGCTGATCGGCGCTGCGATAGATCGCAAGCTGGTTCTCGAATTTTTCGCCGCGGCGGGCCCTCGCGAGCGGCAGTGCCGCCGAATTGCGATAGTTGTGGCCGTCACCGTCGATGCAGCAGAAAGTCTGTTCCCAGCTGACATCGGGCAGCATGCGCGCATCGAGACCGAGGATCGAACGTGCCGCGGGATTGATGTCGAGCACATGGCCGCTTTTCTCGACGGTGATGACGCCATCATTGATGCTCGCGAGCACCGACAGCGCGTTGACATCGGTCATCGAAAGCCGTCGGAGCAATGCGTGGCGCCTGACTGCGTGATCGAACAGGGCTTCCTGCGCGGCATCCGAGGTGTCGTCAATACACAGATAGCCCTGCGCGCCGGCGGCAACGGCGGCGATACCGTGCTGTTCGTTTGCCCGCGTGCTCAGCGCAACGACAGGGTAAGCCCGCAGGGCTTTGAGCAGCGCCGATAATGACTGGCCCGCCCCGGTAATAGCCGGGCCGGACTCGAGCAGCACGAGGTCGATCACGGAAGGCAGTTCCGCCGGGATCCGCAGCCCGGCCGAGCGCATCAGCAGGGAGCATGAGGTCAGGGTTTCGAGCTCTGCCAAGTAATCGGCAGCGAACTCGCCGCGCCCGATGTATAGAAAGGAATGCCCCGTCATCGCTCGTTATCGTTATTTTCCGTGCCGTTACTGGCCGTTATTCTGCCGGGCCGGGGCAATAATAACAGAATCCTGAGCACGGTCAGTGCCTTAACGGGGGTGCCGGCGGCGAAAACCGGCCATTCAAACCCTAGGCCGCCCGGGGGCATCCAAATACCAGATGAAGCGGAGATTCGGTTGTTGGAAGCGCTTTTGACCACGTCGGTAAGCGACTATAGTCGTCGGGTGATATCGACACTACAGCCACAAAGAGACGACGAGGCGGACTGGATCTCCAGGGCGCAGCGTGCCGACGTCGCCGCGTTCGAAGCACTCTACAGGTGCCATGTGAACAAAGTATACGGCTTGTGTTTGCGAATGACCGGCAGCGTTGCCGAAGCCGAGGACTGCACGCAGGACGCATTTATCCAGGCATGGAGCAAGCTCGAGAAATTCCGCGGCGAGAGTAGTTTCGCCACCTGGTTGCACCGGATCGCGGTCAACACGGTTCTCGGCAAAAAGCGCAAGGCCAAACGCGAGCAGCAACGGCTCGACGTCGTCGGCAATACGCCGCGGGCGAGCATTGCCGTACCCGACACGGGTGAGCTGCGCGATCTTTCCAACGCGATCGACAGTTTGCCCGAGGGTGCAAGACACGTGTTCGTGCTGCATGCGGTCTACGGCTACAGCCACGAGGAGACCGGCGCGATGCTCGATATCGCCCCGGGCACGAGCAAGGCTCAGCTGCACAGGGCGCGGCGCCTGCTGGCCCAGCAGCTTGAAAAGGACGGGTTTGAGCAATGAACGAGGACAACGACAAACTGATGCAGGCCGCAGGGTCGCTGACGACCGAGATCGCACCCGAGCGCGATCTCTGGGGCGGCATCGAGAGAGATATCCGGCGGCCACGACAGGCTCCGTGGGCCGGCGTGTTCGCGCAGGCAGCCACCGTTTTGTTGCTCGTCGGCGCCTCCTCGGTGGTCACGTATTTCGTGGTCAGGCAAGAGCCCGGGATGATCGAGGTTGCCCCGCCGGCACTCGAGGCCGAGTTCGTGTCCCTGGCCGGGCCCGCTGAACTCGGCGAGCGCTACGGACAGGCGCGAGGGGACCTCTTGGCCAGTCTCAATCGCGAACTCGCGCGCCTGTCGCCGGAAACGCGCGAAGACGTGGAGAGGAACCTCGCAGTGATCCGGCAGGCGATCACCGATATCAATGCCGCGCTCGAACAGGAGCCGGACAACCAGCTTTTGCAGGAACTCCTGGTGGCTGCTTACCGCGAAGAGTTCGTGATCATGCAGCGGATCGGCACGGTAACGAGTCGTGTCATGGCTCGGCAGGACATTTGAGACGCAGCATGAAAGCTGCGTGATGAGGAAGACGGAAATGGACATGAAACGCACAACAATCCTGGCCTTCACGGGCCTGCTGGCGGCCGGTGCGAGCTCGGCCGATACAGAAATCGATCGCATCCTCGATGCAGCTGCGGACGGTGATGTCGAAGTCAGCAACGTTGCCGGTTTGATCGAGATCGGTGGTTGGAAGCGCGACGCTGTCGAGGTCAAAGGCACGCTCGGCGATGATGTCGAGGAGCTGATCTTCGAGCGCGACGGCAATAACGTCCTGATCAAGGTCAAGGTACCGAACAATCACGGCCGTAACATCGCGAGCAAGTTGTACATCCACCTGCCCGAACGCAGCGATCTCGAAGTCTCGGGCGTCAGCGCAGATATCAGTATCGACGGCGTACTCGGGGAGCAGGCGCTGCAGACGGTCAGCGGCGATGTCAAGACCCGCGCTGTTGCCGACGACGTCGAGGTTGCGTCGGTCAGTGGCGACGTCACGGTCACCGGTTCGAAGGCCGACGGTGAAACCGAGGTCGGCACGGTTTCAGGCGACGTGATCCTCACGGATCTTGCCGGCGATGTCGAGGCGGCATCGGTTAGCGGCGATGTCCAGCTGAGCGGCGGCGGGTTCGACAATGCCGAGATCGAAACCGTCAACGGCGATCTCAGTTTTGTCGGCGAACTCCGCGACGGCGGCGATCTCGCGATCGAAACTATCAACGGCACGGTCGACGTCGAGTTCATCGGCGAGGTTTCGGCGAGCTTCGACATCGAAACGTTCAACGGCAGCATCCGCAACTGCTTCGGGCCGAAGCCCGAGCGTACCAGCCGGTTTACCCCCGGGCTCGCGCTGAGCTTCACCCAGGGCGACGGCGCAGGGCGGGTTGCGATCGAGACGCTCAACGGCAGCGTAAGAGTCTGCAACCGCTAGGCCGGCTCTGCTACTCTAGGCGGCCTTCGAAACGGAGGCCTGCCGCATGAGTCGAGCCGTGAAGTACCTGCTGTTCTCAATCGGAGGCGTCGTTGGGCTGCTGCTCATCGGCGCCGTTGCTTTTCTTTTACTCTTCGATCCGAACGATTTTCGCGATCGGATTGCAGAGGAGACCGAACGCAAGACGGGCCGCGAGCTGCGCATCGACGGCGAAATCGAACTCACGCTGTTTCCGTGGCTCGCGATCGGCATCGGCAAAACCACGCTGGGCAACGCGCCGGGGTTTGCCGATGAGCCGTTTGCGAGTTTCGAAAGCGCCAGGCTCAGCGTGCGTGTCCTGCCGATGCTGCTGCGTCGCGAGGTCTCGATCGGTACGGCGGAGCTCGACTCGCTCGAACTCAACCTGGCGATCGCGGCCAACGGCACGACCAACTGGGACGATCTCGTCGCTGCCGGGGAGGCCGCGCCGGCCGAGACCCCGGACGCGGAACCGGCAGGCATCGTGCTCGACATCGCGAACATCGAGCTGCGCAACGCCAACATCCGCTACGACGATGCGGCGAACGGCGATCGCTACCAGTTAGCCGACGTCAACCTGACTTCCGGACGGGTCGCCGCGGGCGAGCCGGTGCCGCTTGCCGGCGGTTTCCGCTTCGAGCTGCAGCCGGCTGCGATTTCCGGCGCCTTGGCGTTCGAGACCGAGGCGACTTTCGATACCGGGGCCGCAAGTATCCGTCTCGCCGACACCGCGCTCGAGGCGACACTCGAAGGGCTCGCCGACGTTCCGGTAACGCTCGTCCTCGAGGCGCCCGTCATCACAGCCGATACCGCAAACGAGATTCTCGCGCCCGGCGCGCTCGAGTTCGAGGTGCTCGATGTCGAGGTGATCGCCAGCATCGAGCCCTTCTCCTATGCCGGCGACCCCGAGTTCGCAGCAACGCTCGAGGTGGCCGCATTCTCACCGCGAAGCCTGCTCGAGCGGCTCGCTGTGGAGATGCCGCCAACGGCAGACCCGAACGCCTTCGGCATGTTGCGGCTCGAGGCCGAGGGCATGGTCAGCACGGCCGCGGCGGCGCTCACGAACGTCGAGCTGGCGATTGACGAGACCGTCGTCACGGGCAGCCTGACGCTGCCGCTCGATGGCGCCGGGACGATCCGTTTCGATCTTGCCGGTGACACGATAAATCTGAGCCGGTACATGGCGCCGGCCGAGGCACAGCCGGCAAGCGTCGAGGCAGAGATCCCGGTGGAGATCCCGGTCGAGCTGATCCGGGCGCTGAACGTGAACGGCAGTCTCGAACTCGCCGAGGGTTTTCTCGGCGCGATGCGATTTACCAACGTCGATCTCGGCCTGACCAGCGCCGCGGGTCGCCTGCGCATCCACCCGATCGCGGCCGAGCTCTATGACGGCACTTACTCGGGCGACATTCGCATCGATGCCTCCGGGTCCGTGCCGACGATCTCGGTCAACGAACAGCTCGCGAACGTGCAGCTCGGTGCCCTGGTCGCCGCGATGTTCGAGCAGGAGAATCTGAGCGGCACCATCAACGGATCTTTCGTGCTGGCCGGTCGCGGTGCCGATCTCGCCGCCATCCAGCGCGATCTCGACGGCAAGCTGTCTTTCGAATTGAACGACGGTGCTTACGAAGGCACGGATCTCTGGTACGAGGTGCGGCGGGCCTATGCGCTGGTCAAGCAGCAGCCACCGCCCCAGCCCGAGCTGCCGGTGCGCACCTCGTTCAGTAATGTCCGCGTCCAGGGCCCGGTCAGCGCCGGCGTGTTCAGCAACCCCGATCTGTTCGCCGAGCTGCCGTTCATGCAGATCAGGGGCCGTGGCAGCGTGGATCTCGCTGCCGCGACGATGGATTATCGGCTCTCGGCACGCGTGCTCGAGACGCCGGAACTCGTGCAGGCGGCGAGCGCGGAGGAAATCAGCGACCTGACCAAGGCCGTCATCCCGCTGCGCATCACGGGGCCGCTGAGCGCGCCGAAGCCGAGCGTCGATATCGAAGGCATGCTCAGGGAACGCGCGGAGCAGGAAGTCGACAAGCTCAAGGACCGGCTGCTCGACAAAGTGCTCGGCGGCGATGAGTCCGGCAAGGACGAAGACGCCGAAGCGACAGACGATGGGAAAAAGGACGCCGAAGACAAACTCAAGGAATCGCTGCGCAATATCTTCAAGCGCTAGTTGCATGCGCGGCTTCGGGCTCGTCGTGATGTTCGCACTTGCCGGCACGGCGGCAGCGGCGGAGATTCGCGCGATCGCTTTCGACCGTGATGTCGACCGCTACGTATTCGAATCCGAGGTCTACTTTGCGGCAGAACTCGAGGCGCTGTACGGCGTGTTCCTGAATTACGATCTGTCGACACAGTTCTCCGCGGCGATTGCCGAGGCCCGCAACCTGCCGCCGGACAGCGCCGGACGCCCCGGTTTCTACGTGCAGAATCGCGGCTGCGTGCTGTTCTTCTGCATCGAATTCGAGCGTCACGGCTATGTCGAGCACGAGCCCTACACCGAGATCCGCGCTGCGATCGACGCCGAGAAGAGCGACTTTCACTTCAGCAACGAGACCTGGGTTTTCCGGGCCGAAGGCGCGGGCACGACGGTCAACTACCGCGTCGAGTTCGAACCCAAGTTCTGGGTGCCGCCCGTGATCGGCCCCTGGGCCATCAGGCGCTCGCTCAGCGAGCACGGCGGCTCAGCCGTCGCTCGCATCGAGGCCATCGCCAGGGACTACACGCCGTGAGCGCATTTGCCGAGCGGCTTCTCAACTGGTACGACCGCCATGGCCGCAAGGACCTGCCATGGCAGGGCGACAACGATCCATACCGCGTCTGGATCTCGGAGATCATGCTGCAGCAGACCCAGGTAGCGACCGTCATCCCCTACTTCGAGCGCTTCATGCAGGCATTTCCCGATGTCATAGCGCTCGCCGCTGCGCCGGTCGATGCGGTGCTCGGCCAATGGTCGGGACTCGGCTACTATGCGCGGGCGCGTAATCTGCACCGGGCGGCCCGGATCATCCGCGACGAGCACGCGGGCCGTTTCCCCGCGAGCTTCGAGGAGATCCTCACCCTGCCGGGCATCGGCCGCTCGACAGCCGGCGCCATCTCCTCGCTGGCACTGGGCAAACGCCAGCCGATCCTCGATGGCAACGTCAAGCGGGTACTCGCCCGACACGAGGCTATCGACGGCTGGCCCGGCAAAGCGCCCGTGCTCGCGGCGCTCTGGGCAGCCGCCGAGCGCTACACGCCGAGGCGGCGTGTAGCTGCCTACACGCAAGCGATCATGGATCTCGGTGCGACGATCTGCACGCGCAGCCGGCCACGCTGCGAGCGCTGCCCGGTCAGCGCCGATTGCAGCGCCTTGTCGATGGGTGAGATCGACCGCTATCCCGGCAAGAAGCCGAAACGCGAGCGGCCGCTACGCGAGACGACCATGGTACTCGCGCTGAGCGGCAAGCGCGTGTTCCTCGAACGCCGCGCAGCGCAAGGCATTTGGGGCGGGCTCTGGAGTTTCCCCGAGATCGACGACGGCGACGTTGGCGGCTGGTGTCGCGAGGTGCTCGGCGTCGATGCGCCCGGCGAGGAGCGATGGTCGACGCTGCGGCACAGTTTCAGCCACTTCGATCTCGACATCCAACCGGTCGTCGTGCGCATAAGCGCCAGGTCGAGTAAAGTGAGTGACGGCGATGCGGCGAAGTGGACACCGCTCGACCGGGAGCTGCCCGGCGGCGTTGCCGCCCCGGTGCAGAAACTCATCGACTTACTGAAACCCGAGAACCATGTCACGAACCGTTAACTGCATCCTGCTCGGCAAAGAGGCCGAGGGCCTCGATTACGCGCCCTACCCGGGAGAGCTGGGCCAGCGTATCTACGAAAGCGTCTCGAAAGAGGCCTGGCAGCGCTGGCTTTCCCACCAGACGATGCTGATCAACGAATACCGCTTGACGCCGATCGAGCCGGATGCACGGGCCTTCCTCGTGCAGGAGATGGAAAAATTCTTTTTCGGCGGCGGCTCGGCGGCACCCAAGGAATACGTTCCGCCCGAATAGCCCGCGGGTTGCGGGCTCAGTCCCTGACGCAGTATTGCACGCTGAAAAGCGCCGCGGCATCCGTCCACACGCGCCGGACCTCGAAGCCCGCGCGCGCGGCGAGATGCGCGAAGTCATCGAGCGTGTACTTGTGCGAATACTCGGTGAGGATGGTTTCGTCTTTGCCAATCGCGAAGGCCTCGTCGCCGATCCTGACGTCCTGCTTCTCCGTGCTGACTAGGCGCAGTTCGATGCGGCCCTCGACTTCGTTGTAATGCGCACGGTGCGTAAACGCCCCGACGTCGAAATCGGCGCCGAATTCGCGGTTCAGGTGCTTGAGGACATTGAGATTGAACTCGGCCGTCACGCCCTCGCTATCGTTGTAGGCACGCTCGATGATGTCCGGGTCTTTCTGCAGGTCGACGCCAATCAACAGTGCGCCGCCCGGGCCGGCCCCGGCGTACATGACCTCGAGCAATTCGATGGCGATGTCGTGGGTGAAGTTGCCGATCGTCGAGCCCGGGAAGTAAACGAGGTTCCTGCTTGGCCTGACAGTCGTCTCGGGCAGGTCGAAACGCCGCGTGAAGTCGGCGACGACCGGCAGGATCTCGAGGTCGGGAAATTCCGCGCGGAGCTCGGCTGCCGATGCGAGCAAGTGGTGTTCTGAAATATCGACGGGCACGTAGGTGGCGAGGTCGTGCAGGTGCTTGAGCAGGATGCGGGTTTTCAGGCTCGAGCCGCTGCCGAATTCGATCAGGCTCGTACGCGGGCCGATCAGTTCGGTGATCTCGCCGATGTGCGTGCGCATGATCTCGAGTTCGGTCTCGGTCGGGTAGTATTCCGGCAGCTGCGTGATGGCATCGAAGAGTTGCGAGCCGCGTTCGTCGTAAAAAAACTTCGGCGGGATCGTCTTCTCCGCCTGCCTGAGTCCCGAGAGGATTTCCTCGAGTTCGGCGGATCGCCCGGCCGCGTCGCTCATGGTCCGGCATCCTTAGCGAGGCGAATGCCGAGGCACTGCCAGCGCGCATCGGCATAGAAGAAACTGCGATACGAAGCGCGGATGTGATCGGCTGCCGTAACGCAGGACCCGCCGCGAACGCTCATCTGGTTGCACATGAACTTGCCGTTGTATTCGCCGAGCGATCCGGCGAGTGGCCGAAAGCCCGGGTAGGGCAGATAAGCTGAGCCGGTCCACTCCCAGACATCGCCAAAAAACTGCGTCGAATCGCCGCCTGCCACGGGCTGCCAGTAGCCGGCGTCCATGAGATTGCCCTCGCAGGCGTGTAGGGCGGCCGCAACTTCCCATTCGAATTCGCTCGGCAGCCTTGCGCCGGCCCAGCGCGCAAACGCGTCGGCCTCGTAATAGCTGACGTGACAGACCGGTGCTGCGAGATCGAGGTCGCGCTCGCCGCCGAGGGTGAATTCCGACTCGAGGTCTTCGCCCCAGTAAAGCGGTCGGTTCCAGCCGCGTTCATTGATTGTTGCCCAGCCGTCGGACAGCCACAGATCCGAGGCAGCATAGCCGCCGTCTTTTACAAACTCGCGAAACTCGCCGTTACTCACGAGGCGCGAGGCGATCCGGTAAGGCTGCAGGAGCACCTCGTGACGCGGCGTCTCGTTATCGAAAGCGAAACCGAGGCCGCTCGCGCCGATTTGGTGCACGCCGCCCGTGTATTCGAGGTAATCGTGCCGGCCCACATCAGCCGCCGGGGGCTTGGCAAGCGCCCCTGAAAAAACCGGCTGCAGGGGACTGCAGGAGAACACATGCTTGATATCGCTCAGCAACAATTCCTGGTGCTGTTGTTCGTGATTGAGACCGAGCACGACGCGTGCCGCGATGTCTTCATCATCTCTCGCATCCAACAGCTCGAGCATGGCGGCATCGACGTGCGCACGGTAGGCGAAGACTTCATTGAGCGTCGGGCGCGAGAGCAGGCCGCGCTCCGGCCGCGCATGCATGTTGCCGACCGAGTAATAATAAGAGTTGAACAGGTAATCGAAGCGAGCGTCGAAACAGCGGTAAGCCGCATCGAAGGCCTCGAGGACGAAGCGCTCGAAAAACCAGGTAACGTGCGCGAGGTGCCACTTGGCCGGAGAGACATCGGGCATCGACTGCACAACCGTGTCCTCGGGCTCGAGCGTGCTGACGAGGCTCTCGGTGATGGAGCGCACGCGCTTGAATTCGCTCCCCAGGGCAGCTCGTGAGATCGCGTCCATCGCGGCATCCTACCTTAACGGCAGCTCGGTTTTCTTCTGCACCGTGCGGATGGCGACGCTCGAGTTGACGCGGGCGACGCCGGGCAGGCGGGTCAGCGACTCGTTGTGCAGCCGCTCGAAGTCGGCCATGTCCGAGACGACGACGCGCAGCAGGTAGTCGAACTCGCCGGTCATCAGGTAACACTCCATGACCTCCGAGAGGTCCCGCACGGCAGCCTCGAAAGCGGCCAGCTCGCTC
>JABAOE010029696.1_pt3 | contig 12044 bp, 16 predicted proteins | sample 7062141 | NCBI WGS metagenome assembly JABAOE01 (sample SAMN14538627, study PRJNA623070) | marine sediment metagenome | biome: marine biome [ENVO:00000428]; feature: marine pelagic biome [ENVO:01000023]; material: deep marine sediment [ENVO:00002113] | place: India: Gulf of Khambhat ...
CCAGGAGTTCATGGTGCTGCCGGTCGGCGCTCCGAACTTCGCGGAGGCGCTGCGCTACGGGGCGGAGATCTTTCACGCCCTGAAGTCGGTGCTCAAAGGGCAGGGGCTGAGCACGGCGGTTGGCGATGAGGGCGGATTCGCCCCCGACCTGCCGTCGAACGCGGCGGCACTGGATACGATCCTGACCGCAATCGAGCAGGCCGGTTTCGCGGCTGGCAAGGATATCTACCTCGGGCTCGACGTCGCGAGTTCCGAGTTCTACAGGGACGGCGAGTACACCCTCGCATCCGAAGGCCGCAGCTTCGACTCCGCGGCATTCGCCGGCTACCTGACCGGCCTGGTCGATCAGTATCCCATCATTTCTATCGAGGACGGCATGGACGAAGGCGACTGGGATGGCTGGAAGGCGCTCACCGACAGACTCGGCGACCGAATTCAGCTCGTCGGCGACGACCTGTTCGTCACCAACACGACGATCCTGGCGGAGGGCATCGACCGGGGAATCGCCAACGCGATCCTGATCAAGCCGAACCAGATCGGCACGCTGACCGAGACGCTGGCTGCGATCGACATGGCCGTGAACGCCGGCTACGCAGCGGTGGTTTCGCACCGCTCCGGCGAGACCGAGGATGCGACGATCGCGGATATCGCGGTCGGGACTCGCGCGACGCAGATCAAGACAGGGTCCCTCTGTCGCTCCGATCGGATGGCGAAGTACAATCAGTTGCTGCGGATCGAGGAGCTCCTCGGGTCCGACGCGAAGTACGCCGGCGCCGCGGCGTTTCCAATCAGCCTGTCAGCGTAAGCGGAGAAGCCAGTCGGTGAAGAGATCCCACCCGCCGAGTCTTGCCCGCGTCCTGGCCATTTCGTTGATCGGTCTGCTCGTTATCCTGCAGGTGCGCCTGTGGATCTCCGAAGACGGCTTCTCGGAGGTGAGCCGGCTGAGCGCGCAGGTCGAACTGCAGAAGGCGGAGAACGCCGAACTGGCCGAGCGGAATGCGCGACTCGAAGCCGAGGTCGAGGACCTGCGGGGCGGATTCACGGCCGTCGAGGAACGCGCGCGCTCGGATCTCGGGCTCATCGCGCCGCAAGAGAGCTTCTACGTCTTTGCCCGCGACGAGGACCGTGAGGAACGCGAAGCCGAATAGCGAGCGCCGGCACCGACCCATTTCTCCACGCGAGCGCGCGAGACTCGGGAGCGGAGCCGAGGTTGCATCGCTGCCGCGGGCCCATGGTCCCCCGCCCGTGCGCGGCGTGATGCGGCGTGAGCCGGAAGACTTCATTGTGGAGGAGCAGCTGCCATTCTGTCCGAGCGGCGACGGCGAGCACTTGTACCTGCGAATCCTGAAGTCGGGCCACAACACCAGCTGGGTCGCGCGTCAACTCGCACGCCATTTCGGGTTACCGCCGCGTGCGGTCGGTTTCGCCGGGCTGAAGGACCGCCGCGCAGCTGCGTCGCAGTGGTTCAGCGTGCACCTGCCCGGTTGCCCGGACCCCGATCCCGATGAATTCGTGGGCGATGGGTTCCGGGTCCTCGAGTCGAGCCGCCATACGGCGAAGCTGCGGACCGGCGCGCTGAGCGGCAATCGCTTCCGCATCGTGATTCGGCAGCTATCGGGCGACCGCGACGCTCTGTCGGCCCGTCTGAAATTGCTGCGTGGCGAGCCCGTGCCAAATTATTTCGGCGCGCAGCGCTTTGGCCGATCTTCGGCCAACCTGGACCTGCTCAGTCGGGCTGGTCATCGTCCGGACCGCGAGTCGCGTTCGTTCGGCCTGTCGGCGTTGCGCTCGGCCATGTTCAATGCCTGGCTCGCAAATCGGGTCGAGGCGGATACGTGGCGTGATCCGCAGGCCGGCGAGATCTGTTTTAGGCCATCCACCGGCCGTTTCATGCATGAATCGGCCCGTACGGCCGGAGGTGACGACGCGTGCCCGACCGGCCTGCTGTTCGGTGCGGGCGATAATCGGGCGACCGGGCCGGCGCTGGCGGCGGAACGCGCGTTCTTCGGGTCGTATCCCGACGCCATCGCCATCCTGCGTGAATTCGAGCCGCGAATGATGCGGCGGTCGCTATGCCTGTTTGCGAGATCACTCGAGTTCGAGCTCCGGGAAGATGCACTGGAACTGTCCTTCGCGCTGTCGCGCGGCCAGTTCGCGACGGTCCTCATCCGCGAGTTCGGCGAGTTCTTTGACTGCGCGTAACGTCCGGGGTTACAAAGCTCAGGTGTCCGAGCAAACCGACTTCCGGCGGCGCACGAAGATCAGGCTCCGTGTCGCCGCCGCCGCATTGCCGACCGGCATCGCGCTGGGCGTCGGCGTCGGCCTGGTCCTCGGCGTGCCTGCGATCGGCGCAGCGGTCGGCGCGGGTCTCGGCTTCGGGGTCGCGGTCGTCGCATTCGCCGCCGCGGTCGTGGCGCGCGCCGGGGATCCGCGGCTGTAGGAATCCGGCCTCTGCTATAGTCCCGGCCGCGCGGCAAAGTTGCGCGGCACTGGAGGAGTTGCACATGCTGGACGTCATCGAGCACGCGGATATCGTCGAGTTGCGCATCAACCGCCCGCCGGCGAATGCGCTGAATCATCACCTGCTAGAGGGCCTGCTCTCGGCTCGCCAATCGGCTATCGACGCTGGCGCGCGTGGCCTGGTGCTGTCGGGGCGGGAAGGGATGTTCTCAGCCGGCGTCGACGTGCCGGAACTGCTCGACCACGATCGGGCGTCGATGCATCGCTTCTGGGGGCTGTTATTCCGCGCGTCGCGATCGCTGGCCGATTGTTCGGTGCCGGTCGTCGCAGCGCTGACGGGCCACAGCCCGGCCGGCGGGACGGTCCTCGCATCGCATTGCGACTATCGGATCGGCGCAGAGGGCAACTTCAAGATGGGGTTCAACGAGGTCCAGGTCGGCCTGCCGTTGCCCGCACCGTTCATGAACGTATTCGCGGACCTGGTCGGCTCCCGCACGGCCCGACAATTCGCGACCGAGGGTCGGCTGGTGGAGATGGCCGAGGCCCTGTCGATGGGGCTGGTCGACGAATTGGTGCCACCGGGACGCGTCGTTGCCCGCGCGCTGGAGCGCATTGGCGAACTGCTGCAGCTGCCGCCGACCGCGATGAATCGCACGCGAATCACGGGAAAAGAGCACGTTCTTCAGGCACTCGACAGCGAAGAGGCGATCGATATCGTGACCGACGCATGGTTCAGCGACGAGACTCAGGCGGCGATGCGGGGGCTGGTCGACAGCTTGAAAAAAAGTTAAAGTAATACGATAAAGTTCTGTTAAATAACTACTTTTGTATCAGCACATAGATGGCGCCAGTGCCCCCGTCGCGGGGTTGTGCCGAGCAGAACGCCGCGACCTCGTTCCAGCGCGTCAGCCAGCGGTTGACCCCGGCCTTGAGCACAGGGCCGCGCGGGCCCGATCCTCGGCCCTTCCCGTGGACGACCCGCACACAGCGAAGACCCTGCGCATGGCTCTGCCGGATGAAGTCGTGCAAAACGGCCTCGGCCTCTGAGCCAGTCAGGCCGTGCAGGTCGATTTCGTCCTCGATCCGGTGCTTGCCCCGGCGCAACTGCCGGAGCACTTTGCGGCCCACGTGCGGACGATGGAAGACGAGTTCTTCTCCCGTTTCGATCTCTGCCCGGTCGGGACCGTGCGCCAGCGATTCCTCGAGTACGGTGCGCTCGTCGGCGCGCGAGAATGTCGCATGCGGTTTCGGTCGGGGCGCATCCGAGAGCCGCCGTCTGGCCCGTACCGGGCGGACCTCGCCGATCGCGTCGCGGAATAGCGCGGTGTCGTCCGAGTTGCTATGTTTGGCTTTTTTGCGCATGCGTTCGGCCCAGAGTTACCGTTGAGAATACTGCTTAGCAACGACGACGGCTACCAGGCCGATGGGCTGGCGACCCTGGCGCTGTCGCTCAAGGATCTGGCGGACATCGTCATCGTCGCGCCCGACCGAAACCAGAGTGGCGCCAGCCACTCGCTCACTCTGAATACGCCGCTGCGCGTCGGCAAGAGTCGCGACGGCATGTTCTTCGTCAACGGCACGCCCACCGACTGCGTGCACCTCGCGCTGACCGGGTTTCTAGACACGGACCCGGACATGGTGATCGCCGGCATCAATCACGGCGCGAACCTCGGCGACGACACCTTGTATTCGGGGACGGTCGCGGCTGCGGCCGAGGGGCGGTTCCTCGGCCTGCCGGCGATTGCCGTGTCGCTGGTCGGGGAGGAGCCGAGGCATTTCGATACGGCGGGACGTGCGATCCGGGCGCTGGTCCGGCAGCTCGAGTCCCATCCATTGGCCCCCGACACGGCCCTCAACGTTAACGTGCCCGACGTTCCGTGGGACCGACTCCGCGGATTTCAGGCGACGCGGCTCGGGTGCCGGCATCGCGCCGAACCGACGGTCGAGTCGCACGACCCGCGGGGTCGCCCGCTATTCTGGGTCGGTCCGGCCGGCGCCGGCCAGGACGCCGGGCCCGGAACCGATTTCCACGCGGTCGAGCACGGCTATGTTTCGGTCACGCCAATGCGCTTTGACCTGACGCAGTCGGATGCGATCGAAGGGCTGTCGAGGTGGCTGCCCCGATGAGCGCCCGGCATGACTGACAGTCGCCGCAGCATCGAGGGCATCGGCATGACGTCGGCGCGGACCCGCGAGCGGCTGGTGAAGCGACTGGCGGATGCCGGAATCTCCGATTCCGTCATCCTCGACCGCATTCGTTCGGTGCCGCGCCACCTGTTCGTCGACGAGGCCCTGCAGAGCCGGGCTTACGAGGACAGCGCGCTGCCGATCGGTCACGGCCAGACGATCTCGCAGCCGTATGTCGTCGCGCTGATGACGCAGGCGCTCGTCGAGGGCAAGAGCAAGGCCGAGCTGTCAAAAGTCCTGGAGGTGGGCACCGGCTGCGGGTACCAGACGATGGTCCTCGCGCCGCTGGTGGGCACGATATTCACCATCGAGCGCATCCGCGACCTGCTGCTGACCACGAAGGCGCGGCTATCAGGGCTCGGGGTCCACAACGTCCGGTATCGGCATGGCGATGGCATGCAGGGATGGCCCGGTCAGGCTCCGTTCGACGGGATTCTGGTCGCCGCGGCTCCGGCCGGTGTGCCCGAGGCGCTGCTCGGGCAACTCGCCGTCGGCGGTCGGCTGATTATCCCGATCGGCCCCCCGGGTCTGCAGGACCTCCTGCGGATCACCCGCAGCGGGGCTGGGTACGAGCGCGAGAATCTGTGCGCAGTATCCTTCGTGCCGCTGCTGGAGGGGACCGGTTGACCCGGCTGTTTTCCAGGCTCCTCGACCTGTGCCTCGAATGGTCGCGGCACCGGCACGCTCCATGGTATCTCGGCGCGCTCAGCTTCGCCGAGTCGTCCTTTTTTCCGATCCCGCCGGACGTCATGCTGGCGCCGATGGTGCTGGCCGAGCGCCGCAAGGCCTGGTCATTGGCGCTGCTGACGACGGTCACGTCGGTGCTCGGCGGGCTGGCCGGCTTCGCTATCGGTGCCGTCGCGATCGACTGGGTCATGCCGACGCTCGAGCGATTCGGTTATCTGGATGCGTTCGACCAGGCACGCGCATGGTTTGCGGAGTGGGGGTTCTGGGCGATCCTGGCGGCGGGATTCTCGCCGATCCCTTACAAGATCTTCACGATCGCGGCCGGGACGATGGCGATGCCACTGCTGCCGTTTTCGCTGGCGTCGGTCGTCGGCCGGGGCGCGCGATTCTTCCTGGTGGCCGGACTGATCTACTTCGGTGGCGAGCCGCTCGAGCGAAACCTGAAACGCTATGTCGACGTGCTGGGCTGGGCCGTCGTGGCGCTGATCGTCCTGGCCATCTTGTTGCTCAACAACTGATCTACGCCGGCGAATGAAGCTGCGGCCCCGCCTGCTCGCGACGACAACGATATGCTGTCTGATGCTCGGCTGTTCCAGCGCATTGCGCTGGGAGCCGGACTATCACGTCGTGCAGCCCGGCGAGACGATATATTCGATCGCCTTTCGCTACGACATCGATCAGCGTTCGCTGATGTTTTGGAACCAGATCGGCGACGGCGCGCTGATCCGCCCAGGACAGCGGCTCAGGTTGTCGCCCCCGCCCGAGGGCGGGTCGGGTCCGGCAACGCCTGCGCCGGGCAGCACAGCAGGCCGCGCGGCGCGCGCCGGGGACCCGCCCAGTCAGGCGATTCGGTGGCGCTGGCCAACCGAGGGCCCCGTGATCGCGGCGTATGGCGCGACCAAGAAGACGAGGTCGGGCATACACATCGGCGGGACGCGCGGCCAACCGGTGCGCGCGGCGTCGACCGGGCGCATCGTCTACGCCGGTACCGGCCTCGCCGGATATGGGCACCTGCTGATCATCAAGCACTCGAACGACTACCTCAGCGCTTACGGACATAATGATCGTCTGCTCGCGAAGGAGGGCGACGAGGTTGCCGCGGGCGATACGATTGCGCGCATGGGAGAGGGGCCGGGACGTCGGCCGTTACTCCACTTCGAGATTCGAGTCAGGGGAGAGCCCACGGATCCGCTGCGTTACCTGCCCGGAAGATGAGCCTCAGTCAGGTCAGACGATCAGAGCGGCGACGACCCTTCGGTTCTCGGCTGCGAGAACGTTGAATGTTCTGCAGGCGGCGGCCGTAGCCATAGATTCGAAGCCGATTCCCCGCCGCAGGATATCCGTGACGAGCGGCGTCGGCGGAAACGCCTGCATCGGCCCGGTGCCTAACAGGATGACTTCGGGGTCGACGGCAAGGGCGCGGTGGAAATCCGCTATGCTTAGCGCCTCTATCGCCGGAGGCGACCAGTCAGTCAGGATTTCCTGCGGTGTCAGGATCACCGGTGCATTCATGGTGAGGGCACCGACGCGCAGCTCGCCGGGCTGGAAGGAACGGATGAAGATGCCACTGTTTTTTTCGAGGTCGAGCTGCATCGTGCGTGGTCGCGCCTGCCTGCGACGGCATAATGCTACCGGGCGACCGGCCCGGGCGNNGCCTGCGACGGACCAATGCTACCGGGCGACCGACCCGGGCGCCAGCGGCGGCCCGTCGGCATCGGCGCGCATGAAACGCGAATCCCGCCGCCCGCGCCTCATCCGGCGCCGCGAGTTGTCCGAGTCCGCGCTCGGCAGTCTGCCGGACGATCTGCACCCGGTCGTGCGGCGCGTTTACGCGGCCCGCCGCGTGTCGGCGACGGAGCTTGAGCCCACGCTCGCCGCGATGATCCCGGTCAGCGCTCTCGCGGGCGCCACGCCCGCCGCCCAGCGGCTGGCGAGTGCCAGGGAACGCGGTGAGCGCGTGCTGGTGCTCGGCGATTTCGACGCCGATGGGGCGACTGCAACGGCATTGTGCATCAGCTGTATGCGTTCCTTCGGTTTCGCCGACGTCGCTTACCTCGTGCCGAACCGGATCGAATTCGGCTACGGGCTCTCACCGGAGATCGCGCTCGAGGCTGCTCGGCTCAAGCCGGACCTGATCGTCACGGTGGACAATGGCATCTCGAGCGTCGAGGGGGTGCGCAAGGCCAACTCCCGCGGCATCGATGTCATCGTGACGGACCACCACCTCCCGGGTGCGGAACTTCCCGAAGCCTGCTGTATCGTGAATCCGAACCTTCCGGATGAGCCGTTTCCCAGCAAGTGTCTCGCCGGCGTCGGGGTTGCTTTCTACGTCATGGCGGCACTGGCCCGCGAGCTCGCCGAACGCGGCGTCGTCGACGCGGCCGGGGCTCGCGCCGCGGTCGCGGCGACCCTCGACCTGGTCGCGCTGGGTACCGTCGCCGACATGGTGCCGCTCGACTTCAATAACCGGATTCTCGTCGCGGAGGGGCTGGGGCGCATGCGGGGCGGCCGAACGCGCCCGGGCATTCGCGCCTTGTTCGAGGTCGCCCAGCGGAATCTCGGTGCGGCGCGCGCGACCGACCTCGGATTCTCGGTCGCGCCGCGGCTGAACGCGGCCGGCCGGTTGACGGACATGAAGCTCGGTATCGACTGCCTGCTGACGCCCGAGCCGCGTGAGGCACACGCGATGGCCGCCCGCCTCGACGCGTTGAACGTCGAGCGTCGGGAGCTGCAGTCACGCATGGAAGGCGAGGCCAGCCAACATGTCGTCGCCATGAGCAGCGAACTCGATTCGGCGCACGACAACGCTTATTGCCTGTTCGACGAGCGCTGGCACGAGGGCATCGTCGGTCTGGTCGCGTCTCGCGTGCGGGAGCAGGTCGGCCGGCCCGTCGTGGCATTCGCGAGGGCCGATCAGGAGGGCACCCTGAAGGGTTCGGCGCGCTCGATCGAAGGCATCCACATCCGTGATGTCATCGATGCTGTCGCGGCCCGGCACCCGGGACTGGTGCCGAAGTTCGGCGGTCATGCAATGGCGGCCGGCCTGTCGCTGTGCGCGCCCGATCTGCCGCGCTTTCGCGATGCATTTGTCGCGGAGGTCGGCCGTTTCACCGAGTCGCTTGCGGCGCCGGACGTGATCTGGACGGACGGCGGGCTGACGGCCGAAGAGACGCGGCTCGCTCTTGCCGAGGAGCTCGGCAGGGCCGGACCGTGGGGGCAGGGTTTTCCGGAGCCGGTGTTCGAGAATCGCCTCGAAATCATCGACTGTCGGCTGCTCAAGGAGCGGCATCTGAAGCTGCGGGTGCGCCACCCGGGCGATACTCGTCTGCTCGACGCAATCGCGTTCAACCAGCCGGAGCTGCCCGAGCTCGGTGGCGACGCAGCGCTGCGCGTCGCGTATCGGCTGGATGTCAACGAATATCGGGGACGCCGCAGCGAGCAACTGGTTGTCGAGCATATGCAATCGGATTAGCATACGCGCGAACCCGGGAACGCGTATCGATGGAAACGAATCCGATAAAAACCAGCATCAAAGACCTTCAGGAACGCAGCCATGCGTTGAGGGGGTACCTTTGACTTCGATCGCAAGCGGGAGCGGCTGGCCGAAGTCACGCGCGAACTCGAGGATCCCGAGGTCTGGAACGATCAGTCGCGCGCCGAGGCGCTAGGCAAGGAGCGCGCGCGGCTGGAGGAGACCATCCATCTCCTCGAGTCCGTCGAGGCGACCCTCGCCGATTCCGGCGAGCTGCTCGAGCTGGCGGAGGCCGAGGACGACGAGTCCACGGTCGCCGAGGTCGAGGTCGACATCGCCCGGGTTCGGGCCGAAGTCGAGCGCCTGGAGTTTCAGCGCATGTTCAGTGGTCCAGCCGACGCGGCGAACGCGTTCCTCGACATCCAGTCCGGTGCCGGGGGCACGGAGGCGCAGGACTGGGCTGAGATGCTGCTGCGAATGTACCTGAAGTGGTGCGAAGCAAACGGTTTCAAGGCGGAGATCATCGAGGCGTCGGCCGGCGAGGTCGCGGGCATAAAGAGCGCGACCGTGCATATTGTCGGCGACTACGCGTTCGGGTGGCTCCGCACGGAGATCGGCGTGCACCGCCTGGTCCGGAAGTCGCCGTTCGACTCCGGCAATCGCCGGCACACGTCGTTCGCGTCGGTGTTCGTCTCGCCGGAGATCGACGACGACATCGAGGTTGAAATCAATCCGGCGGACTTGCGGATCGACGTATATCGCGCGAGCGGCGCGGGTGGGCAGCACGTGAACCGGACGGAGTCCGCCGTGCGCATCACGCATAACCCGACGGGGATCGTCGTGCAGTGTCAGAGCGATCGTAGCCAGCACAAGAATAAGGCGACGGCGATGAAGCAGTTGAGAGCGAAGATGTTCGAGATGGAGCAGCAGAAGCGGCACGCTGAGTCGCAGGCGGTCGAGGATCAAAAATCGGATGTGGGATGGGGCAGCCAGATCCGTTCGTACGTGCTCGATCAGTCGAGGATCAAGGACCTCCGCACGGGAGTCGAGACGGGCAACACCGAGGCCGTGTTGAACGGCGACCTGAATCGGTTTATCGAAGAGAGCCTGAAGCAGGGTCTGTGATGAGTCAGGACGAGAACAAGCGATCCGCGCAGCCCGGCAACGAGGCGGGTGCCGAGGATCACCGACTCGTGGCCGAGCGGCGGCGCAAGCTCGACACACTGCGCGCGGCCGGCTTTGCCTACCCGAACCATCGCCGACGCACGGCACTGGCGGCGCAGATCGTCGAGACCTACCGGAATCACACCACGGAGCACCTCGACGAGGAGGATGTCGAAGTCGCGATCGGCGGACGGCTGATGGCCAAGCGCGTCATGGGCAAGGCGAGTTTCGTCAATCTCCAGGATCGGTCCGGGCGGATCCAGATCTTCGTGCAACGCGATGTCGTGTCCGCGGACGTCTACAAAGCCTTCAAGTCATGGGACCTTGGCGATATCGTGTGGGTGCGCGGCACCGTGTTTCGCACCAACGCCGGCGAAATCACGGTCAGGGCGCAGGAGATCGAGTTGCTGGCCAAGGCGCTCCGGCCGCTGCCGGAGAAATTTCACGGCCTGACCGACCAGGAGCTGCGCTACCGTCGGCGGTACGTGGATCTGATAGTGACCGACGAGGCGCGACGCGTCTTCCGCACGCGGACGCGAATCGTCCAGTACATCCGGTCATACCTCGACGCGATGGACTTCCTCGAGGTCGAGACGCCGATGATGCAGCCGATCCCCGGCGGCGCCGTGGCGCGGCCATTTATAACGCACCACAATGCGCTGAAGCGCGACCTTTACCTGCGTATCGCGCCCGAGCTGTATCTGAAGCGGCTCGTCGTGGGTGGATTCGAGCGCGTCTACGAGATCAATCGCAGCTTTCGGAACGAGGGAATCTCGACGCAGCACAACCCGGAATTCACGATGCTTGAGCTCTATATGGCCTATGCAGACTACGAGACGTTGATCGATCTCACCGAGAACCTCGTCCGGAGTGTCGCGGCCATGCTGTTCGAGGACGCGGTTGTCGAATACCAGGGGCGTCGCTACGACATGACGCAGCGCTTCGCGCGGATGAGCGTCATCGAGTCGGTGGCGAGGTGGAACCCCGATCTCGATGTCTCCAGGCTGCGTGACCGCGACTATCTCGCGAAGGTGTGCAGAGGTCTCGACATCGACGTGAAGCAGGGATTCGGCTCGGGCAAGTTGCTGATCGAGATTTTCGAGAAGACGGTCGAGGATCATTTACTGGAGCCGACGTTTATCACGGGCTTCCCTGCCGAGGTTTCGCCGCTGGCGCGGCGCGCAGACGGTGATCCCTGGTTGACGGACCGCTTCGAGTTCTTCGTCGCCGGGCGCGAGATCGCGAACGGTTTCTCGGAGCTGAACGATCCGGAGGACCAGGCCGAGCGTTTTCGAGCGCAAGTCGCCCAGAAAGAGGCGGGGGACCAGGAGGCGATGTTTTACGACGCGGATTACGTCACTGCTCTGGAATACGGCATGCCGCCGACGGCGGGACTCGGCATCGGCATAGACCGGCTTGTCATGTACCTGACGGACAGCGCGTCGATTCGCGACGTGCTTCTCTTCCCGCACTTGCGGGACGCCTGAGGGGACGGCCATGCCGCTGCAGCCCGGCGGTGAAATCGCACTGCCGGGGATGATCGGGGGCTTGGTCACAAGCACTGCCTCGCTGGCGTTTCGCGGCGCGGTGGCTCAATATTGACGAGTACTGGCGCGGTTGCGTGTCGAGCATTCTGAGGGGCTTGGAAGAATGGATATACGTTGGTTCTCGGTTCTTGCGCTGACGCTCGCGGGCCTGCATGCGCATGCGCAGACATCGATCGACAAGGGCGACTGGCTCATTCGGCTCGGCGGGACCTACATCGATCCGTCGTCGTCGGGCCTGGATGTCAGCGCGACCATTACCGATCCGCAATCGTCCGAGTCCGTCGACGTCGCGGGCACGGTGACGGCGGACGGCGACGCCAGCGCCACGCTTAACTTCACCTACATGATCACTCGGCATCTGGGAGTCGAGTTGCTCGCCGCGCTGCCGTTCCAGCACGACATCGAGCTGGATGGAGTCGCGATAGGCAGCACCCGCTTGATCCCGCCGACGCTCAGCCTGCAATGGCATCAGCCGATCGGACGCGTCGTTCCGTATGTCGGCGTCGGGCTCAATTGGACCGAGTTCT
>JABAOE010032231.1_pt2 | contig 12042 bp, 10 predicted proteins | sample 7062141 | NCBI WGS metagenome assembly JABAOE01 (sample SAMN14538627, study PRJNA623070) | marine sediment metagenome | biome: marine biome [ENVO:00000428]; feature: marine pelagic biome [ENVO:01000023]; material: deep marine sediment [ENVO:00002113] | place: India: Gulf of Khambhat ...
TGGGCGCCGTGGCCGCCGCCATTCAGGTTGGCCGCGATGTGGGATTCGAGCAGGTGACCTATGTGCCGGCGCAGTAGGAAGCGCGGGTTCGTGGCGGTCTTGCTGCTTGCGCTCGCGGCTGTTGCGCCGGTTCGTGCCGATGAGGTCGGCGCCTGGCTGGAGCGGCACGGGATGGACCAGTTGCTGGCGGTGTACCTCGAGCAGCAGCTCAAGGGACTGGCCGGCGAAGAGCGTCAGGCCCATGTGCTCCAGCTCGTGGGCATCTACGCGCGGCTGCTGGAGGCGACCGATGACCCGGATCTGCTGAAGGACCTGGAGGATCGCAGCCGCAAGCTCCTCGCGTCCGCCGCCGAAAGTGCCGGCGAGGAGCTGCGCCTGGCGCTGCTCAGTGGTTCCTACCGCGGCGCGGAGCGCGTCGCTGAACGACACCGCCTGCGCCTGGCAAGCGACGAGGAAATCGAGCGGGCCAAGGAGACGCTCTCGGACATCATTCCGAAGCTCGCCCGGCTCGAGGGACAGATCGAGACGCGCATGCAGGTCACCGAGCGTCGCCTGATGCGCGCGAGCGGCACCGATGCAGCCGTGCTCTCCGAGCGCGCCGAGGAGATCGGGCGCCTCCACGCGCGGGCCATGTTCCTGCGCGCCTGGGCGCTGTACTACCAGTCGTGGATCAACCAGCGCGCGGACAATGCTCGGGTCGCCGAAGAGGTGTTCGCCAAGCTGTTGGCCGCCGAGTCGCCGCGACCGGACCCTGAGGAGATCTCCGAGGACCTCCGCGGCATCGAGGCGATGGCGCGGTCGATCCTCGGCACCGCACTGTGCCGCTCGCTCACCGCATCGTCAGGCGTCGCGACGCAATGGCTCGACCTGCTGACGCATCCGAACACCTGGGAGCCGCTGCGCGAACAGCTGCCGGTGTGGCGCCTCGTCGTGGCGCTCGAGCACGGGGAGTTCCGCGCGGCGAGGACGATGCTCGGTGCGATCGGCGACGACGGCGGCAAGGTTCCGGTCGCCTGGATCCGCCTGGCAGCCGTCTACGCGCTGGAGTCGGACGATCCCGATGCCGTCGACCTGGCGCAGCTCGCAGTGGCCCGGCTCGCGGCCCGCGGAGAGCTCAAGGTCGTGCTCGAGCTTGCGGACCGGTACGGCATCGACGCCCTTGGCCAGACGGGCTTCGCCTTCCGCTACGTGCGCGGCGTGCGGCACTATGACCGCGCGCGGGACGCGCACGGAGGCGACGAGCCCGTCGCGGATCCCGAGATCGGGCGAATCTACCAGGCCGCGGCCGGCGAGTTCGCCGCAGCGCTCGGCGAAGCCGATGCCGATCGCTATCCCGAGGCCGCCGCGAGCTGCCGCTGGCTGATGGGCTGGTGCCGGTTCTTCCAGGGGCACTTCCTGGAGGCCCGCAACGCGTTCGAGGAGGCCGCGCGCAAGCTCGGGCCGGCGCAGGCGCCAGAAGCGCTCTGGATGGCCGTGGTCTGCCTCGACCGCGCCCTGCAGGACGGCGCCGATCCGGCGCTGGAACGCGAGATGGCCGCGCTGATCGACGACGTGCTGGCACGCTACCCGCGCAGCCCGTACACGGCGCGCCTTCGCTTTCGCCGCGCCACGCAGCGCGAGGCGTCACCGGACGTGGTTGCCGAGCTGCTGGCCATTCCACCGGACAGCGAGGTCTATCACGCCGCCCGCCGCCGCGCGGCCCGCATGCTGTACGAGCTGTTCCGCGGCGCCCAGGGGCAGCAGCGCCTCGACTACGGCAATGACTACCTGGCGGTGGCCCTGCCGTTGCTGGCATCGGCCGAGCGCGCCCTGGACGAACGGGATGCCAGGGCTCTGGCCGCGCACGTCGCCCGAAGCCGCCGCGTGCTGGAGGTGGCGCTGGCGAGCGGAATCCTTCGCGTCACCGCCGCGGAGCGCGTGCTCGACGCGCTCGATGCGTTGGCGTCGCGCGGCGCCAACCTGTCCAAGCACCGCGACGAGCTGGACTGCCGGCACGTCCAGGAGNNATCGGCGGAGGTGTTTGCCGACCAGATCTGGGCCCGGCGCCCCGACTCCGTGTGGGCGCAACTCGCGGAGCGCACGCTGTTTCGCTACGGCCTGGAGCGCTGGCGTGCCGACGGCGCCGACGACACCACGGCCATGCAGCTGATCGTGCGGCACGGACGCCGGGTGGTCAGGGAGTACGACGACGATCCGACCGCGCTCAACGACCCGCGCGTGCTCGCCTACCACGCCGCCGTGGCAGAGGCACTGATGCTCGACGCCGAGCAGCGCCGTGACGACGCGCAGAAAGCCGAAGCGCTCGCGCTCTACGAGCGCCTGCTCGCCGCGTCCCCGAACGACGCACGCTTCCTGCGCGCGACGGCGATCCTCGCCGAGGATCGAGGCCGCCTCGACTTGTCGCTGCAGTGCTGGCGCACGCTGGTATCGGGACTCACCGTGGGCACCGATCGCTGGTTTGAGGCGCGCTTCCACGTGATCCTGCTGCTCGCCGAGACCGATCCGGCGCGGGCCCGCGCGATCATGGAGCAGCACAAGCAGCTGAACTCGGGGTACGGGCCCGAGCCGTGGGCGTCGCGGCTGCGGCACCTGGATGAACGGCTGCAGGGGCGCAGCGGGGAGCAGACGCCGTGACGGCCGACCTGATGCAGAAATACATCGGCGTGCCGTCCGACGCCGATGCCCGTACGCTGCTCGGCGTGGAGGGCGAGCCGACCGCTGCAAGCGTCGAGGCCGCGCTGCGCGAGCGCATCGGGCGCACCTTCCGGCACCCGGAGGGACGCAGTGACGAGGCCGAGTCGGTCCGNNNNGCCGGGCACGAGGCCGCGGAAGCCCGCCCCCGTTCAGAAGCCGCAGGCGATGGCCCGCCTGACCGAGTTCGATCGCGCGGTCCTGGCCGTGCTCATCAGCGGCGGAGGCTGGAATGCGGCCACCCGATCGCGCCTCGTCGGTGTGGCCAGCGCCTACGGCGTAAGTGTGCAAGGGCTCATCAAGGTGGTCACCGGTCTCAGCGAGTATGCCCGATCGGGCGGACCACGGCTCGAGGTCGCGCAGATCACCGCCGGCGCGCCCCTGATGCCTGCGCCGAGCGCGGCCGCGGCGGCCGGTGGCGGGACCGAACAGTTCGAGTGGGTCGAGCGGTTCGCCCCCGAACTTCGTGACGACTCGCCGGCATCCACGTTCAAGCTGTCGATCCTCTTCGGGTTGCTCACGGTGCTTGTGGGCGTGCTGGCGGCGCGGGTGCTCTTCGGTCCCGGCACGACGCCGCAGGCGCCGGAGGAGCCGCCCGCGCCGCGCGCGGTCGTGGAGCGCCGCCCGGTGCCTTCGCCGGTGATCGTTGCTGAGGAGGTGCCGGTCGTGCCGCCGAGGGCCGCGACGTTTGCCGAGCAGCCGACGTTTCGCGGCCAGTCGCTCACCGCCGAGTGCGCAACCGCGGCGGATCGATGTCCTGACCTGGTCCCGGAGCTGCAGGCGATCGCGCGGCGCGTCACGGTTGCGGACACGCCGTCCGACGCGGTCTACCGCGCGTGGCACGACACGCTCGACACGATATCGCGCGGCTGGGTGCTCACCGACGATCACCTTCTGGACGAGCTGGCGCGTGGCATCTTCGAGGGTCTGTACGCCGCGTCGGACAAGCCCAGTGTCACCGATCGGATGCTCGAGTCTCTCGCACCGCCCAAGGGACGATCGCTCGAGCCGGTAGACATCTGGCGCGGCGCGTGGATGGCGGGAACGCTCGCCGAGATCAGTCAGAGCCCCGGCCTGCCACCAGCCGTCGTCGATCGTGCGCGCATCCAACTGGATCTCGCGCTCGAGGCCGACGCGGGCGAGGCGTCCGACTTCACCAGCTCCGCCACCGTGTGGCTGCGCCGCGCGGCTCAGGAGCTGGTCACGGAGCTGGAGCTCGCCGACCACGGGTACGACCAATGGGAGTTCTGGATCGCCGCGCAGCGGCGCCTCGGGCACGGCCCACGACACGACGCGGCGATGCTCGACGCGGTGGATCTGGTCCTGGCGACCAGCACCGACCTTGCCAGACCGAGGCCGACGGTGAACGTGCTCGGTCGCCTCCTGCAGCTCGTGGACTTCGACAGCGCGGTCACCCGCGCGCGCATCCTGGGACTGATCAGCGAGCACGAACGCGTCGAGGCACGCGATCTGTGGGTCGTCACGAGCCTGCTGGCTGCGTACGGCCCCTCGTGGTTCGGTGAGGACCTGATCGTGCCCGAGACCGCCGATTGGGCCTTCCGCCGGCGCATGCTCGATCGGCTCGAGGGCCACTGGCCTGTTCCCACGTCGCCCGGGGCGGCCGATATGGCGCAGGTGCAGGGCATTCCGGTCGACCCGGGCCTGGCGTCGCGCTGGCTTGCGCTCTTTGAGCGGGAGGACGAAGCTCCGATCGCCGGCGACCTGGATCGCCAGCTCGATCAGCTCGTGACCACGGCCTGGCTGAACGAGATCGCGCTGCGCCTCTCGATCGGCGACGCCGACACGGCGGCCGCGCACCTCAACCGCCTGGAGCAGGGCGCGCTGGATGCGTTGTCGGTCGAGCTCTCGGCGCCGCGCGGCAGGATCACCACGGCAGGCGGCGGCGCGGGACGGGATCGCCCCGGCGAGGCCATCGGCAGCGATGGCGACTGGGCCGTGGCATGGGAGCAGGCGCGGCGCAACGTCGAGGAGCGGATCAAGCTCCTGCAGCGTCTGCAGGGCACCGCGGGGACCGATCTGGGGCCGATCGATGCGGCGATGTTCGTTCGCGTGGCGTATCGCGAGACGCCGCCCGAGCTGAGGCTGCTTGCCCAGGACATCCTCGTGCAGCAGTTCGCTCGTGGACCGAATGTGGCAATCGAGCTGCTCGATCAGTTCGCGCAGGCCCCACCCAACCAGACGACGTCGGAGATGATCCGCCGTCTCACCGGGCGCCTGCTGCCGAGCTCGCGGGCCGAGTCGTGGCGGCGTGAAACGCGTCTGGCCCTCGTGCAGCACAACCTCGACCTGCGCAACTCACCGGCTTTCGCGATCGACGAGCGCATGGAGAACGTGCTCGACGCCTACAACGGTCGCCGCGCGTGTCTCGACGCCGAGTGGGCGTCTGCCAGCCTCACCATGCCGCACCGCGCGGCGGCCGCGCTGGCCGAATCGTGGTGGGATCGCGCGGCGCTCGCCGGGCACGTCGCCCGCGCCGACGAGCACAGCGTGCCCGGCAGCCCGGTCGAGCTCGAGCGACGACGCGCCACGCGGCTGCGGGTGGCCGACGGGCCGCTTCAGCAGTTCGTGGCTGCGCAGCTGTCGGTGCTGGATCTCATGGCATTCGAAGCCGCGGCGGCCCAGCCGGTGCTCGGTGGGCAGATCCGGGGATTGCTGGACGAGTCGGCCCGGCGCCGAAGTGAGGCCGGGCATGTGCTCGCCCAGGCCATCGAGGCCGAGCGCGCCATGGGCCGTCTGTGGAAGCTGCAGATCGCCGTGCGTCCCGATTCAGGTGCGGCGCGTCTGGCGCCGAGGTCGTGGCGGCTCGGCGTGCTGGCAGCCGGCTTTGCCTTTGTGCAGGACGCCGCGGCGGCATGGCAGGTCCGGCTCGAGGCGCTCAGCCCCTCGGATCCGCTGGCCTACTTCGAGCTAGCCGAGGAGATCGCCGATGCGTCCGCCGATGAATCGAGCCGGGGCCTGGCGCGCCGCCTGTTCGCGCTGGCGGGTGTACTGGATCCACAGCGGCTGGGTCGCAGCGCCTGCCTGGCCCTGGCCGATCTGGAGACGCGCGAGCTGGACAAGCGCCGCCTGCTGTCGCTGGCGGCGTTGCTCGACGAGCGGGGTGGCGGTGCAGTCAGCGCGGAGGCCGCCGAGGGCTGGAGCGACTTCGACATGGCCGCAGCGTTGGCCGTTGGCGAGGCAATCAGCTTCTATCGCAAGGGCAACGGCACCCGTGCGCTGGCACGTCTGCGCACGCCCGGCGCGGTCGAGCTGATCGACGGCTACGAGAACGTCTTCCGCGGCGGCGCCGTGCGGTTCATGGAGGATTGCAGGCTCTACAAGAGCGGACGTAGTCCCGTCGTGACCGGCACCGACCTGGTCCGCCAGCTGCGCTTCGAGGCGGCGCTGCTGGCCGGCGGCAACCGGACCTGGTCCGGCGAGCTGCTGATGTCGCGCGGCCGTCCGCTCGTCGAGGTGGACCCCGATCACCTCGACGAATCCCTGGCCGTCAACGCGTCGAAGCCCTGCTGGCGGGAGGGGCAGTGGGTGAAGTGCGGGAGATGAAAAAGAGACCGGGTGTCTTTTTTACCCGACGCGCTTCGCCAGGTGGTTCAGCTTCAGCTCGATCAGGTCCAGCAGGTCTTCAAGCATCGTGGCCGAGTTGATGGACCAGATACCCCAGCGGGTGTCGAACATCTCCTGGGCCAGGCCCACGCCATCCCGGACGGACCGCTTCAGCCGCCGTGACTCCAGCTGGCGGACGAAATCGAGGTCCATGGGCATCGCCAACTGCAGATCGGCCGGCGAGGGGACCAGCACCGCCAGTGGCTCCTCGGCGTGCTTGGTACGGTATTCGAGGGTCCAGCGCCAGCAGTCACCCATCCACGTCGGGCTCTCAGTGACCCCGTCGAGGGCCTTCATGTGCCGCCGGGTGAGGTCGAACAGACGGGCTGCCTTGGCCGGCAGGCCGGCTCGGAGGGCGGTGGGGGCCGGTGGGTTGAAGCGGTCTTCCCACGCCGGTCGTTCGTAACGCTTCGGGGTTGCCATAATTGCGCGTCCCCCCGAGAAATNNTCCGCATCTCCGGCATGAGCGGGCTGGGCCATGAGTGACCGCGTGCTCCAGGACGTGACCGCCGTGCTGATGGCGAAGGATCCTGCGGCCGGAAGGGTCAAGACGCGCCTCCAGGACGGCGGCGTCTTCACCGCCGCGACCGCGGCCGCCGTGGCCGAGGTCATGCTCCAGTGCACCGCCGCCCGGCTCAGCGCGGCTGCGGCCCGCGTCATCCTGGCCGTGAGCCCGGACGACTCGGCGGCCGCCCTCGCCGACCGACTCGAGCTGCGGGGCTCCACCGTGCTGGCCCAGGGCCCGGGCGACCTGGGCCAGCGCCTCGAACGGGTCTGGCGCGCCGCCGTCAGGGTGCGGGACGACGGCCCCGTGGCGTTCTTCGGCGGCGACAGCCCGGACGTGCCCGAGCGCCTGCTCGCGGAGATCCCCACCGCGCTGCGGGAGGCCGATCTGGCGATCGGCCCGACGCCGGACGGGGGCTACTGGACGCTCGCGGCAGGCCGCTATCAACCGGCCGTCGTGCGCCAAATCGACTGGGGGAGCGCCGACGTGTACGATCAGACCTGCCAGCGGGCGGCAGAGACGGGTCTGGTGGTGGCGACACTGCCCGTGTGGCACGATGTCGATCGTCCGCAAGACGTTGCATCGCTTCGCCTTCGACTCGAGACGTCCGAGGGGAGCGGGGGAGCACACTCGACCGGGACGGCCCCTTTGCGGTGGATGGCCGAACAGCTCGCGAGCGTGTGTCCGTCAGCTACACCGCCCGAAGGCACCCCCTCATGAGTCAGTTCAGCGTGGTCAGCGATTCACAACACGGCGATGAGGNNGAGGACCTGGCCGACGCCTCGATCCTGCTGGTCGACGACAACGTGCAGAACCTGGAGCTGATGCAGGCCTACCTCGAGAGCCTGCCCTGCCAGATCCGCACAGCGCTCGACGGCGTGGACGCGCTGGAGAAGATCGACGAGGCTGCCCCGGATCTGATCCTGCTCGACGTGATGATGCCGCGGATGTCCGGCTTCGAGCTCTGCCAGAAGATCAAGGCCAGCCCGGCCACCCGCGACATCGTGGTGATCATGGTCACCGCGCTGCACGAGGTCGGCGACTTCGAGCGGGCCATCGAGTGCGGGACCGACGACTTTCTCACCAAGCCCGTCAACAAGCTCGAGTTGCTCACGAGGGTGCGCTCGCTGCTGCGGGTGCGGCTGCTCAAGCGCCGCCTCGACCAGGTGATGTCGCTCAAGCAGCGGACCGCACCGGATGATCGCGATCGGCCGGACGCGGGCCAGAAGCTCGAGGACTAGATCCCGTCATACGGCTCCGGAATCCGGCGGCACCTGGCCGAAAAACGGGGTCCGGTGGGCGGTCTGATAATCTGGGAGGGGTCCAGGGCGGAATCCGCGGAAGCGGAGTGTGTCCTGACTACCAGATGGGGTCCCGCGTGACCACAGCCGGTGTCTCTCCAGCCCTGACCCAGCGGCTGCCGCTCCCACGGGGCTCTAGAGTCACCTCGAGGTGGTCAAGGTACTGCCTCAATGCAGTGGTCGCGAACATCTCCAGCCACTCACGCGTCGCCGACCGATTGAGTTGCTGGATGGCACTGATGATGTGGACTCTGTTGAACATCGCTGACTCCGTCGGACGGCATACATCGGCGACCCTCGAATGATCGGTCCACCGGATAAACACCGCGGACGTAGACCAACGGCCGGACCGGCCCCGGCGGCGGCGCGTCCCTTGCGCTTCGGGATCCTGGCCCTGTCGGTCCTGCTGCTCGGGCCGGGTGGATGTGCATCCGGGCCGGGAGTGGGCGGGCCCGGCGGTACGGCGCCCCCGTCGATGGTCCCGGTTGCTGACGAAACGCAGCAGCCGAGCGGGCACGACAGCGCCCGCGCCCAGAGCGCCGCGGACACGATCGTCGCATCGATACGGCGCAGCCTGGCGATGGCGGGCGATCCGGCGTGGGGCGAGGTCCTCGTGAGCCTGCAGGGGCTCCGCAACCAGAGCCACGCCTCCGGCAGCGAGTTCGATCGACTGCGGGGCGGACTTGCCCAGCAACTTACGCGCGCGGGCCGCGGCCGGATCCCGATCCGCTTCGTCTCGGACGCCGATGAAGAGCCGGACTACGTGCTCGGCGGAACCGCGTATCTCGTCACCGCTGACNNGCTGACGGGTCGGACCAGTGGGAGCTGTTCCTGAGCCTGCGCCGACCCGGGGAGAGCTGGACGGTGTGGCGCGCGGAGCGAGCGGTGCGGACGTTGCGGCAGCCGCGCGGTGGGCAGATGAGGTTGTGGCTGGAGTAGCCACCGGCCACTGCCTAGTCGCTTCTTCCTTCCCACGCCAACCGCAATCGCGGCAACCCGATCCCCAGATACCCCGACGCGAACAGCAGGAGGAACGGCGCGCCGACCAGGGTGTGGGGGCGCGTGAAGGCCGCCACGAAGCAGGCGAGCATGAGCAGACCGAGGATCAGCTCGGTCGTGCCCAGCGGCAGGGGGCGGATGCGACGGCGCAGCAGGGGGTCAACCGTACTGTCGCGGTTGCCGTTGTACTTCGGTGTGCGAACGAAGGGGCTCTTGTGACCGAGCACCGCCTCCACCACGGCGCGGGCGGTTCGTCACGCTGATGCCGATCCCCAGCGACATCAGGGCCGGTAGGCGCAGCAGCGTCTGTCGGAAGCTCATGCCCTGCGCTGATTGGCTGGTGATGTAGAAAGTGCAGGCGGCCAGCGTGCCAAGCACGAGCAGTGAGGCGCCGATGACGAACGCGATCGGGGCGCTCACGTCCATGGACGGCGGGCGCCACGGTAGCAGCACCATCGGCACCGCAAGGATGGCCAGCAGCACGATCGCCAGGTGCATGAACGGAGAGGTGAGGTGGAACCAGGCTTCCACCTTGGTCTTGAGCGGCGCTGGGCTGCGCAGGATCGCGGGCAGCAGTTTCACGGCGGTCTGGATCAGCCCCTTGTTCCATCGATGCTGCTGGGTGAGGAATGCGCTGACCGTCGGCGGCACCTCGGCCGGGCAGCAGATCGAAGGCAGGTATCGGAAGCTCCACCCCTTCATNNACGACAGGTCCGTGTCCTCGGTGAGGGTGTCGTGCTGCCAGCCGCCGGCATCCTCGATGCAGGTCCGCCGCCAGATGCCCGCCGTCCCGTTGAAGTTGAACCACCGCCCGCTCGCCGCCCGCGCGGTCTGCTCGACGACGAAGTGGCCATCCAAATACATCGCCTGGATCTCGGTGAGCAGTGAGTCATGCCGGTTCAGGTGCGACCAGCGGAACTGGAGCATGCCGATCGTCCGGTCGGTGAAGTGATCGATCGCGCGCCGCAGGATGTCCGGCGGAGGCACGAAGTCGGCATCGAACACGGCAATGAACTCGCCCTCAGCCGTCTGCATGCCATGCTCGAGCGCTCCGGCCTTGAAGCCGCGACGGTTTTGGCGATGGACGTACTGGACGTTGTGGCCGGCTGCCACCAGCCTTTCACAGCACGCGCGTGCGACCTCCGAAGATTCGTCGGTTGAGTCGTCGAGCACCTGCACCTGGAGCCGGTCGGCCGGGTAGTCGATCGCCGCGGCCGCCTCGATGACCCGCGTGGCCACGTGCCGCTCATTGAACATCGGCAGCTGCACCGTGACCTTCGGCAGCGCCTCGAAGCGTCCGGCGGGCTCCGGCCGGTCACGTCGATGCCGCAGGTAGATCAGGACGACCCAGTAGCGGTGCACGCCATAGATGCAGATCACCGACAGCACCGCGGCGTAGTAGACCAGCAGGGTGACGGTGAGGGCGTTCATGCGGTCAGTTGTGCGAGTTCCTCAAACGGCCGTCCCGGATCGACGCCGTCGCGGCCCGGGGGGATCTGAATACAAGCGGCCGGCGGGGGGTATTGTTCCAGCATTCGCAACCGCTGCAACTGGGGTCCGGTCCGGCTCTCGCCTATGTTGCGGGGCGTGTCCGGATGCGCTGGCCCCGCGACATGACCGGAAGACCCGGCCTGCTATCCTCTTCTATGCCTCTCCGGTGAGGCTCGCCATGAGCTTCCCGGCGCCCTGTGACCGTTGCGGCACCTGGGCAGGCGCCCCGACGGTGAAAGCGGATCATTGCGGCGCCGAACAAAAAGGCAAGCGGGCCGCGGCCGATCCCCGGTCCCGGACCCGCGCGATTGGAGGATCAGATGACCATGCTCGAGTTGCTGGACGACCATATGTACGTCGTGGTAGTGGCGCTCGTGGTCCTGGCCGTGCTGATCAACTCCGTGATCCGGGCCATCACGTCGGTGCTCACCACGCAGGCCCGCGAGCGGAGCCGCCGGGAGATCGCTGCCTACATCGCCGAGGGCTCGATCACGCCGGCCGAGGGCGAGCGGCTCGTCAAGGCCGACGTGAACTCCGAGGCCCGTCGCCAGATGTAGTCACGCGTCCGCGATGATCCGGATCGGGACGCCGGCGGCGACGCTGCAGCCACGGGTCTATCCTGTCCCCGTGTCAAGAGCGCTTCTGACGTTGCTGGCGCTGATCGGGCCGGGGCTTCTGGTGGGCTGTGACGGGGCGAGCCCCGCCGCCGGGGGGACCGCCGCCGGGACCGCACCCACGGCGGGCGGCAAAGCCTGGTTCACCGAGGTGCCGTTGCCACCGTTCGAGCACACGACCGGCGCCGCCGGCGACTACTACTTCCCCGAGATCGCCGGGTCCGGCTGCGGGCTGTTCGACTACGACCGCGACGGCGACCTGGACGTGTACGCGCTGCAGTCCTTCGCGCTGCCCGGACCGCCGAAGTCAGGCGCCGGCCGCAACCGGCTCTTCCGCAACGAGCTTATCGAGCGGGGCACGCTCACCTTCACCGACGTGACGGCCGAGTCAGGGCTGGGTGATGACGGCTACGGCATGGGGGTCGCNNGACAACGACGGTGACCTCGACGTGTACGTGACGAACTTCGGCCCCAATCGCCTGTTCCGGAACGAGGGCGGGGGACGGTTCACGGACGTGTCGGAGGCCGTGCCTGCCGAGGATCGCTGGAGCACGAGCGCCGCGTTCGTCGACTACGACCGTGACGGCTGGCTCGACCTGTTCGTGACCAACTACGTCAACTTCACGGTCCGCGAGAACAAGGTCTGCCACAGCCCCTCGGGCCGGCGCGACTATTGCGGACCGCAGTCGTTCGACCCGGTGCCCGACCGACTCTTCCGGAACCGGGGTGACGGTACGTTCGAGGACGTCACCGTCACAAGCGGCGTTCATCGCGCGTTCGGGAGCGGGCTCGGCGTGGTGTGCGCGGACTTCGATGG
>JABAOE010018491.1_pt3 | contig 12034 bp, 12 predicted proteins | sample 7062141 | NCBI WGS metagenome assembly JABAOE01 (sample SAMN14538627, study PRJNA623070) | marine sediment metagenome | biome: marine biome [ENVO:00000428]; feature: marine pelagic biome [ENVO:01000023]; material: deep marine sediment [ENVO:00002113] | place: India: Gulf of Khambhat ...
AGTGCAGGATCTTCTTGCCCCACAGCATCCTCAGGTAGTTGTGGATCGTGCCTTCGCGGCGCAGCTGCCGTTGCGCCGCATTCCACAGCTCGTCATGCGTAGCGGCCGCTTCGAACTCTTCCAGGGAGTAGACGGGATCGCGGCGGTCGCCGGCGTGATCGCTCAGGGTCGTGAGCGCCCACTCGGGCAAGGATGAGTACCGATCGTAATCGTTCCGGCCCGAGCACATGTTGAAACCCAGTTCGCGCCAGGTCACGATCTGATCCAGAAACGCCTCGGCCGGTTTGCTCACTCCCCACCAGCCCTCGCGGCTGCCCGAGCAGCTCTCGCTCAGGTTGCCCGGGTTCCAGTTCTCGCGGCGCAGCAGCTTTTGGCAGATCTCGTGGCTCGACACGTGCCCGAAGTGCAGGAAAGGCGAGAGCCCGCTGGTCACGGGCTCGTCGAGCAGATTGCGGTCGTCGGCGTAGCGATCGATCCGCTCGAAGAACTTGCGCAGCCGTCTTTCCGCCGCCACAGGCCCGCCCCGCATCGTGGTGGCCTCGACCGAATGGTCGATCGGCAGGTCGGGAACGACGGAGCCCGGGTCGCGCAGCTCGGCCACGGGAGTCGAGGGCCAGCGCCGAGTCACTTTCGCGGGCAGGCTTTTCAAGACCGGCAGGTCGAGCCTGGACAACGGGTCGCGCTTCGGAGACGAAAGCAATTCTTCGTGAAGCACTCGTTGCAAGAAACGGCGGAAGGCGTAGGCCGTCGGAAACACGCGGTCCGCCACGCTCATCGGCATCAGGCCGTTGGAGTCGACGGCTTCCATCCTGACCCGGACGCGACGGGAACCGGCCTCGACGAGCCGGGGCAGCATGAACGCGGGATAATCGTCCGTCACCACGGCGCAGGCATGGCGCCCGAGTTCGGCAAGCAGGCCCTTCCCGGCTCCGGCGCCCCGCTCCACGTAGGCATGGTGGAGGATTCCCGCCCGCTCGAGCCGCTCCGCGTTGTCCGCCATCCCGTCCATCACGAACCGGTGGAATCGNNCGGACGACCCAGCTCCCGCGCCCGATCGACCGCGTGCTGCAGGGCGAAGTTGAACCGGGTCCTCCGGTTGGCCACCATCCAGTACAGCACGAACTTCGCACCACGCTTCACGGGACTCGACCCGAGAGACCGGATGCGACTGGCGGGGACGGAACTCACAAAACCACTCCCAATCTCCTCCATTATCGACGCATTCGCCGCTCCGGCGGGATCGGATTCACCCCGGCATGCGAATCCATCCGCGGCGATCCAGCGAAATTCCGGAAGGGGAGCAAGGCATGGAAGCGGCATCCTGGACCACGACGTCCGCCTATGCGGTTCAACTGGCGGCGACCCTCTATCTCGCGGGACTGATCTGGTTCGTCCAGCTCGTGCATTACCCGTTGCTCGGGCGAGTCGGAGAGCGAGCGTTCGCCCGGTACCACCGCGAGCACCTGCGCCGGACTTCGTGGGCCGTCGCGCTTCCGATGCTTCTCGAGGCCGTCACCTCGGTGGCGACGGCACTTCGACCGCCCCCGCAAGTGCCCGGATGGCAGGCCTGGTGCGGGCCGGCACTCGTCGCGCTGATCTGGATCTCGACCGCAACGCTTCAAGTGCCGCAGCATCGAAAGCTGGAGCGCGGTTTCGACGCAGCCGTGCACAGCCGGCTCGTCGCGACCAACTGGATTCGAACCGTGGCCTGGTCCTCGCGGGCCCTGCTTCTCTTGACCTGGGCGGCTTGAAGCCGGCGCGCGTCCGCGTGACCCGCCCCCGACCGGCGACGGCTCATGCGCGGGCAGACGGTCCGGGCGACGACACCGCGATTTCGTATTCGCGCAAAAAGACTGAATCCGGATCCGCCAAGAGATCGAAACCCTCAGTCACGGGACGCAAACCGCCGGCTGCCCAGCAGGCCGGCGACGTCACGGTTCCAGTCGCCGAAGGGCTGAATCCGGCGGCGGGTCGGCAACGAAGAGTCCGGTGAGGGCGAGGACATGAATCGTTCACAGCAGCGACAGGAAGACATACCGCGGACTCTTCCCGTTTTTCCGCTGTCCAGCGCCGTGTTCTTCCCGGGAACGACGCTACCGCTCCACGTCTTCGAGCCGCGCTACCGTGCGATGGTCCGCGACGCTCAGGACCGCGACGGGTTGTTCGCCGTGGCCCTGGAAACGGACGACGGATTCAGACGAATCGGCACCGCGGGGCGCATCCGCGAACTTCAACCACTCAGAGACGGCGCGTTCAAACTGCAACTCAAGGGTCTGGCACGCGTGTCGCTGCGGGAAATCTCTTCGGGAACGCCGTACCCCCTGGCGCGGGTCGAGCCCAGGCTCGAGCGGATGGGCACGACCGACCTGGCGGAAATCAACGAAGCGCGTCTCGAGTTGCTGGCTTCCTACGGGATGCTGCGCAGCATGATCCGCGGCAACGAGCCCCTCGTGCGCCATCAAGACCTTCCCTTCGAAATCGTCGTCAACACGGTCTGTGCCGGGACTCCGATCGAAGTGCCGCTGAGGCAGCGGCTGCTCGAGGAGGACACTTTGATCGGTCGCCAGCGGCTCGCGATGGACTATCTTACGACACTCATCGACGCGACCTCCTGGCTCCAAGCGATGAGAAGGGGAGCAACCCCGTTCTTGTGCTGAACGCCCATCGGGAGAACCGCCATGACCGCAGTCCAGTTCCTGAAATTGTTCCTCATGACGGCCGGCGTGTTCTTCGCCATCGACCTGGTCTGGATCGGCTTCGTCGCGGCGCAGTTCTACGAGCGCCAGATCGGGTCGCTGCTGGCGCCGCAGGTTCGCTGGCTCCCCGCCGTGCTGTTCTACTTGATCTACATCACCGGTCTTCTCGTCTTCGCGATCATCCCCGGGCTTTCCGCGGAGTCGCTCGGACGCACGGCGGCCCTCGGCGCGTTTCTCGGTTTCATGGCCTACGCCACGTTCGATCTGACCTGCCTGGCCTTGTTCAGGGACTTTCCGGTGAAGGTCGCCGTCGTCGACATGATCTGGGGCACGTGTCTGTCGGCCGCGGTGACCTCGGCGGGATACGGGATCGGTCGTTGGCTGGGGATCGCCCGAACTCCCGGCGGCCTCANNNNGCCGTAAAAACCTCCGGGCTGCGGTTCGGCTTCTTCGTCGCCCACCGTGCACCGATCCATCGGTCCGGCGTAAAAGGCGACGTGATCGCGGATCGGCTCGAACCCGGGCGCAGGGTTCGGATAAAACCAGCCGGCGTCTTCCGCCACACGGGTGCCGACCCGAAGCGTGACGTAGGACGCCCGCCCCTTCCACTCGCAGAAGGAGCGGCGTTCGGACGGTTCGAGAAAGACCCGGTTCAGATCCTCCGGCGAGAGGTAGTAAACGGGCGGGTGACTCGTTTCGAGCACCCGCCAGGCTTTGCCGGTGTCGGCAATCGTCTCGCCGTTGAAAACGATGCGTATCCGCTCGCGCACCCGTTCCAAGCGGGGCGGTCTCGGGTAGTCCCACACCGATTCCCCGCCGCGCCCGGGTCGGACTCTCACGGTTTCCTCGCCGCCGTTCGCACGCGTTGCGTGATTCCGGCGAGCATCCCGGCAAACACCCTGCTGTGAACCGGGTAGATGCCGTACCAGTAGGCCAGTCCCGCGAGACCCAGGGGGTCGAATTCCGCACTCTGGTGGATCACGGCGCCGTTCTCCGTCGGTCGGACCTCGAACTCCAGCCACGCGCGCCCCGGCAGCTTCATCTCGGCGGCGAGTCGCAACCGGCGGTTGGGTTCGTACGACTCGACCCGCCAAAAGTCCAGCGTGTCTCCCGCAACCGGCCGCTCGGGATCGCGGCGCCCGCGCCGCAGGCCGACGCCTCCCACCAGCAGATCGATCCAGCCTCGAATCCGCCAAAGGAAGTTGGCGTAATACCAACCGTTCGTTCCGCCGATCCGGCGGATCGGCGCGAAAGCATCTTCCACGCCGGCCTTCACCGTGGCCGAGCGCACGTCGACCAAGCGGGTGCCGAATCGAACACCGCCCCATGATCGCGGCGATCCGCCCGCGGAGACGGCATCCGACCAGCGCGTAGCTGCAAACCGCTGATCTTCGTTCCGGATCGCGAGCCGGATGGATTCCGACATCCCGACGGGCTCGATTTCGAAAACGCGCCGCGCATCGCCGCTGCGGACCACCGTGGCGTTGCGAATGCTCTCCACCAGCTTGCGGCCGACCCTCGCGTAAACCGGCGTCGTGAGACCGAGCCACAAACTGGACAGGCGCGGCGTCAGCAGGGGCACCGGGATCATCAGGCGGCGCAGCCCGCGCTGCCGCGCGTACTCCTGCATGATTTCGGCGTAAGACACCTGATCGTGCCCGCCGATCTCGAACACACGACTGTCGCTTTCTCGCAGTTCCAGAGCCGCGGCCAGGTATTCGATGACGTCGTGGATATGGATCGGCTGCGACTTCGTCCGCACCCAGTTCGGGCAGATCATGACCGGAAGCCGCTCGACGAGCGCGCGGATCATTTCGAACGACAGGCTTCCGGATCCGAGGATGATGGAGGCTCTGAATTCGACCACGGGCACACCCGTCGATCGCAGCACCTCGCCCGTTTCCTGCCGGCTTTTGAGGTGGCTCGACAGGCTGTCGCCCGCATCGCCCAGACCTCCGAGATACACGATCCGCCGGACACCCGCCCGCTTGGCGGCCGTGGCGAAATTCAACGCCGCACGGCGATCCTGGCTCTCGAAATCCTGCTCCGAGCCCATCGAGTGAACGAGGTAGAACGCGTACTCGGCACCACGAAGCAACGGTCCGAGCGTCGTAGCGTCAAGGCAATCACCCTCGACGATCTCAGTCGCCGGACCCACGCGAGCGGCCATGAATTCGGGCCGTCTGGCCAGACAACGCAGCGCATAGCCTTGTCTCTCGAGGGCCTTGAGGAGTCGCCCTCCCACGTATCCGCTGGCCCCGGTGAGCGCGACGACAGGTTTCTGATCGGGAACTTTCATCAAGCATCCATCAGCGGCCCGCGCGGGGCTTCAATTTCCCGCTTGTCGGTTGCGCGAAAGATCCCGCTTGGGAAACCAGGGAACAAACGCGCTCGTCGCGGCCACGTACTCATTGTAATCGGATCGCGTTCGGTTCAGTTTCTTCTCCAGCAACCCGGCCCCCGATACCTTGAGCAACAGGAAAGTCATGAGGATCGGGCTGTACACGGTCCACAAAGACCCCGGTGTACCGGAGGCCAAGGCAAAGAAACTCCACCACACGACCGCGTCGCCGAAGTAGTTCGGATGCCTCGTGTAGCGCCACAGGCCGGTGCGCAGCACCTTGCCGCGGTTGCGGGGATCCGACCTGAAGCGGCTCAACTGCAGGTCGCCGACGGCTTCGAACAAGAACCCGATTCCAAATAGCACGAGAGCGGCGAGGTCGAATCCGGTCCACGCGGCCGGCTTCGGCGAGCGGATGGCCTGCAGCAAAGGGGCGGAAATCAGCGTCAACAACAGGCCCTGGAAGAGAAACACCGTGAACAGGCTGACCCACCAGAAACGCGGACCGTGCTTGTCCCGCATTTCACCGTAGCGATAGTCTTCGCCCTGTCCGCGACTGCGCCACAGGATGTGCGCGGCGAGGCGCAGGCCCCAGAGCGAGACGATCGCGAGCGCCAGCGTCGTCCGCGGGCCCCATCCGTCGGACAGCGCCGCGTACACTCCGGCCGTCACCACGAAACCGGGCCCCCAAAAAACATCGATGATGCCCGCGTCGACCTTGACGAGGCTGATCACCCAAACGACGAGAACAACGCCGAGGGCCGCCGCAAGACCCGCCAGCCAGACTTCGATCAACGCAGTCAAGTCGAGCCGCCGGCCGAACCGCCGATCAACAGCTCGTTGGTTTTGGCGGCCCGGTAAGCGAAGATCTTCTCAACGTCCGAGGCGACGAAGCGCCCGCCGATCCAATGACCCAGCCGGCCCATCGGCAGCCGGTACACCACGCGATCGCGGATCAGCGTGCCATCGCCGCGATCGTGGAAACTGTGCGTGTGATGCCACTTCGCGTAGGGCCCTTTGAGCTGGACGTCCACGAAACGCTCGTTCGGCTGCCACTCGTCGATCCTCGAGCGCCAGGTCACAGGTAGGCCGTGGATCCGAAGGCGATAGGTCAGTTCGGTGCCCGCTTCGACCTCGTTCGTGGTCTGATCGACGATCCTGAATCCCAGCCAAGGGGGCGTGATCGCCTCGAGGTTGCGCGGCTCGGAGAAGAACGCGAACACCTCTTCCCGGGGACGGGGGACGAGTTGCTCGGCAGTGAAGACCCGGTCCTTCACGCGTCGACCGCCGCGATCACGAGCAGGGGGCCGTCCGATACGACCACCCCGCCGGGTTGCTCCAGCGTGATGGCAAAGACGGTCGGTTTGTCGGCCCGCAGCTTGGCATCGATTGGGACGATGACCTCGTCGACTCCGCTGGGTATGTCGAAGACTCCGCCGTCGATCGGCCGCTCGTCGCGCGACGGATCGACGATCCACAGCTGGTACTGCTCGACCGCCGCGCGGTTGGCGGGCAGGCCCCTCAGCCGCAGGAAACCGGCCTGTTCCCGATCGCTCCAGACGACGTCGCCTTCGACCTGCGAATAGGCCTCGATCTCGGGAGGGGACCACGCGACCCGGATCACGTCCTCCGCGTTCTCGATCAGCAAGGATCGCTGCTCCGCCGGCGTCGGCGGGGCGCCCGCCTTGCCGGGCTTCGAGGACCACGGCGACCACAGGGCCAGCACCAGCATCGCCGCCGCCGCGTACCACCCGAGGTACCGCGTATCGAACACTCCCCGGTCGCGCTTTCCGGGCTCCCTCAAAGGCGCCGCCGCCGGTTCGCGCGAGGCCACGCACGTACGCCCTTGCTCGAGAATCTTTTCTCTCAGCCGGAGCGGCATCGGCTCGCCGGCCGCTTCGGCCGCGGCGAACGCCAGGCCCGCGGCGGCGGCGGCGAGTTCCAAGTCGTCCGCTCCGATGTCCGTGAGTTCGTCGAGAGCACCATCGAGTTCGATGGATTCCTCGTGCGTCAAACCCTCGGTCGCACGGGACACCGCCAAATCGAGCAAGCGTTCTCGCCGGCTCATGACCGCGCCTCCCCACCCGATGGGACGTCGGCGGCTTGCATCGCGCTGCGAATCCGCAACAAGCCCCGTCGCAGGTGCGTCTTGACCGTGCCCAGCGGCATGTTCAGCGTGTCTGCGATGCTTTGGTGCGTTTGCCCGTGGTACACGGCAAGCTGGATGATCCGCTGCTGTTCCGGCTTGAGCTTCCGGATCAATTCCGCAGCGCGTGCCGCCTCTTCCCGGACCTCCAGGTCGGCCCCGTGTCCCACGGTCCCGAGATCGACGGACTCCCCGATCTCTTCCATGTCCGGTTCCCGCTTCCTCTTGCGCAAGCGGTCGATCAGCCTACGCCGCGCTACCATCGCGATGAACGTCGCCTCCGAAGCCTTCGAGCTGTCGTAGCGGCCGGCGCTGGACCACAGGTCGATGAAGATTTCCTGCACGGCATCCTCGGCTTCACCCTGACTGGACGTGAACCTGCGAGCCAGCGACCACACCAGATTGCCGTAGCCGTCGATGCAGGCCTCCACGGCCGCTTCTTCCCCCGCGGCCACTCGATGTAGCAACTGCTCCGGCACGGCTTCTCGGCTTCCCTCGCGCTTCCGGCTGGCCCCGCCGGGTCCCCCCTTGCTGCCCGCCCCACGCAACGGCCTCGGTGTGGAGCGGGCAACGGTCCGCGTCGGACCCGGGGTTGGACGAACTCTTGCAGGCGGGTTTACTGCGGGATGATCACTTGATCGATGACGTGGATCACGCCGTTGGTCGCCGTCACGTCGGTCGCGACGATCTTCGCCCCATCGACCAGCAGCGCGCCGCTCTCGCTCGAAACTTCGAGCTTGCTTCCCTGCAGCGTCTCCACGAGGCCCGGCTTGACGTCGGAACTCATGATCTTTCCGGGCACCACGTGATAGGTCAGGATCGCGGCCAGCTTGTCCTTGTTCTCGGGCTCGAGCAGCGACTCGACGGTGCCCGCCGGAAGCTTGGCAAACGCGTCGTCGGTCGGCGCAAAGACGGTGAACGGACCGTCGCCCTTCAGCGCATCGACCAGGCCGGCGGCCTTCACGGCGGCGACCAGCGTGTTGAACGAACCGGCTTCGACAGCCGTGTCCACGATGTCGTGCGCGCCGCCGCAGCTGCCCGCGGAGACCAAGCCGCCCATCGCCACGACCAACGCGGCCAGGGCGCCGGTCACGAAATACTTGAGGCTGTTCTGTTTCATCGCTTCACTCCTCCGAAAGTTTCTCTTCCCACATACGGCTCCCACCATCGGGATCCTCTATGGGATTCGCCTTGCGGGCGGCAACGGATTCAAAAAAGTCGCCGGCCCCCGATTGTCTCCGTCTCGGGCCGAAAGGCCCCCGCTCCACGCCCGGAGATCGCCTCCGATCCTGCCGCGAGCAGCGTTCCCGTCGAAAGATCGCCACGAGTGAATCCGGCGCAAGGGTTCGAACGAACCCTCATTTCAAGGGGTGCTGTATCCCAACCGGAGTGCTCCCATGACAGCAGTCGACTCGACGACGCGCTTCGACCCGTGGATCCGGATGACGAGTTCGGGAGCCTGGCTCCCGGGGCTCCCGCGCTGGATCACGAGTCCCGCAACGCAGGGCGCCAGCGGCCCGTCGCTCGGACCCCGCGAGCGCCTCCTCTTGGTCTTCGCGATCGTCGTGATCGTGGTCTGGGGCTTCTCGGGGTTCGAGTACCCGCAGCTGGAAGTTTCGAAACAGCCCGGAAGGCCGGGCGCCACACTGGCCGCCGTCGATCCGGCAAATGTCGCGCTCGCCGGCGACCCCGGCCCCGGAGCCGAGTTGTTTCAGGCCAACGGATGCTACGCCTGCCACTCGCTCGAGGGTGACACGATCATCGGACCGAGCCTCTCGGGCATCTTCGGGACGACCGTAGAATTGGACGACGGAACGTCGGTCTTGGTCGACGACGCCTACCTGGTGGAATCGATCCTCTGGCCCGACGCGAAACGCGTGGCCGGTTTCGACGACGCGGCCATGCCGAGCTATGAAGGCCTGGTAACCGACGCGGACGCCGCCGAGCTGGCCGAATACATCAAGGGCCTTCGATGACAAAGCGGAACACGCGTCGATCGTCGGCTACGCCGCAGCCGGCGACACGCCCGGCGACGTGCCGTGTTCGTCCCGCGATACTGAAGCCGGGTTGCCCATCGGATCATGAATCCGGTCAGACTCCCTCCTGAACGGGCGGGCGGCCATCGTGGCCGCCCGTTTTTTTTCGAAGAACGAATTCGCCAAGCGGCCCCCGGTCCGCACGACGGCAGGAGTTTCCCGGTGTAAACTCGATATTTCCGAGTCACACAGGAGGCCGGCGGCTTGACCATCGAGGCCGGACAACAACTGCTGCACTACCGCCTGATCGAGCAGATCGGCGAGGGCGGGATGGGTGTGGTTTGGAAGGCCGAGGACACGCGCCTCGGCCGCCCGGTGGCGCTCAAGTTCATCCGCGACGACCGCGACGACGAGCCCGATCGCTTGAAACAACTGCGGCGCGAAGCCCGCGCCGTCGCCGCGCTCAACCACCCCAACATCGTCACGATCCACTCGGTCGAGGAGGTCGAGGACAAAGCGTTGCTGGTGATGGAACTCGTCGACGGGAAGTCTCTCGAGCGGATCATCCCGGAGGGCGGCTTGTCCCTCGGTACTTTTTACGAGTTGGCCGGCCTGTTGCTCGGTGCCGTCACCGCGGCGCACGATCGAGGCATCGTTCACGGCGATCTCAAACCCGCCAACATCTTGGTGCGCGGCGACGGCCAGATGAAGATCATGGACTTCGGCCTGGCTCGCTCGCTGCCCCGGTCCGAGAGCATCACGACTTCCGCCGATTCGCCCACGGTCACTTTGGAGACGCGCATCCAGGGCACCGTCCAATACATGTCGCCCGAGCAACTGCGCGGAGAGCCCATCGATGCCCGTGCCGACATCTTCGCGATAGGCGTCGTCCTGCACGAAATGCTCGTCGGTCGAGTGCCGTTCAACGCCGACCGTCCGGCCGAGCTCATTTCGGCGATCATGCGCGACGACCCGCCGTTGGCCCATGAATGCTGCGCGGACGTGCCCGAACCCTTGTCTCTCCTGATCCAACGCTGCCTTGCCAAAGATCCCGGCCGGCGCGTGCAAACGGCACGGGACGTTCTCAACCAGCTGGATGAGATCCGCCGAGAGGCGGGAAGCGGGAAGATCGTACGATCGATCGCCGTGTTGCCTTTCGTCAACATGAGTTCCGACAAAGACCAAGAGTACTTTTGCGAGGGCATCGCCGAGGAGATCCTCAACGCGCTGGCCAGCATCGAGGAATTGCGCGTCGCCTCACGAGGAACGACCTTCCGCCTCGCCCGGCCGGACGCCGACAGCCGCGAGATCGCTTTGCAACTCGGCGTCACGACTTTGCTCGAGGGCAGCGTGCGAAAGTCCGGCAACCGCGTGCGCATCACCGTCCAATTGGTCAATGCATCCGACGGCTACCAGCTCTGGTCGGAACGCTACGACCGCGAGATGGAGGACATCTTCGCGATCCAGGACGAGATCGCCCAGCGCGTCGTCGAAGCCCTGAAAATCGCTTTGACGCCGACCGAGCGCAAGGCGTTGAGCAAACCCAAGGCCCGGGAGCTCGAAGCCTACGAGCACTACTTGCGCGGCCGGCGCTTCTTCTACCGGCTGACGCGCAAGAATCTGGAGTTCAGCCGCGAGATGTTCGAGCGCGCGATCGAAATCGACCCGCAGTACGCGCTGGCGCACTGCGGTCTCGCCGATTGCTTCTCGTTCCTCTACCTGTGGTACGAACAAAGACCCGAGTTCTTGAAGGGGGCCGAGGTTGCCAGCCGGCGGGCCGTCGAGTTGAGCCCCGAACTGGCCGAAGCGCACGCCTCCCGCGGCCTCGCTTTCTCGTGGCGCGAGGACTGCGTCGACCAGGCCGAGATGCACTTCGAGACGGCCCTGCGCCTGAACCCGAGGCTGTTCGAGGCGTATTACTTCTTCGCCCGGGATTGCCTTGCCCGCGGGCGCTTGGAGAAGGCGGCGCTGCTGTTCGAGCGGGCTGTCGAGGTGCGTCCCGAAGATTACCAGGCCGCGCTGCTGTTACCGCAGGTCTATGGCGGGCTGGGCCTCGAGGAAAAGAGCGTGCGCGCCGCCAAGCGAGGTCTCGAAATTGCCGAACGCCACCTGCAGCTCAATCCGGACGACGTGCGGGCGCTCTACCTATCTTCGGGCCGCTGGGTCGCAGCCGGTGATCGCGAACGCGGGTTGAGCCTGGCCCGCCGCGCGCTTCAACTCGAGCCGGACGAGCCGACTGTCCTGTTCAACGTGGCCTGCACGTTCGCTCAAGCCGGCCTGGCCGACGAGGCGCTCGATTTCCTCGAACGCGGCGTGACCCGCGGCTTTGGTCATCGCAGTTGGATCGAGCACGACAACGATTTGGACCCGCTGCGCGAGTTGCCCCGTTTCAACGACCTGATGGAGCAACTGGACGAACGCTCCTGACGGGAGAACGGGCTCTAAGATTCAGGCTTGCCCGCCTTGAAGTTGATCCCGACGGTGCCGAACTTCGCGGCGCTCGAGGCTTGAGGCGCGCCGTCGAAGACCTCCGCTCTCCAGGTTATTTCGAAGCCCTCGAAACCCGCCGCGGCGACCGTCGCTCCGAGCTCTGCTTCCAGCAGAGCACCGGCAATTCACCCGGTCCACAGGTCGATGTCTCGCTTTGCGCTCTCCGAGACCTCCCGGCCGACCAGGATGTCGCCGATCGCCCGTTCCCCCTTCCTGCGTTGAAAGGTCGCCACGATCGCGCCGTTGATCAGGCTCGCAACGAACGTATCGATCGCACGGTTTCTCGCCGACTAGTCTATCCTAGCGGCACGTGCATCCTCCAGAAGCGGCTGCACGGCCTTTTTTGTCGTCGGTTTCGGGCGGGGTATGCAGGCGGACTTGACGG
>JABAOE010003096.1_pt3 | contig 12031 bp, 10 predicted proteins | sample 7062141 | NCBI WGS metagenome assembly JABAOE01 (sample SAMN14538627, study PRJNA623070) | marine sediment metagenome | biome: marine biome [ENVO:00000428]; feature: marine pelagic biome [ENVO:01000023]; material: deep marine sediment [ENVO:00002113] | place: India: Gulf of Khambhat ...
CCGGCCCCGATCGCGTCGGCGAACTCCGCCGCGCTGCCGATCCCACCGGCGCACACGACCGGAAGGCCGAGGTCGCCGACCTGCTCGAGCAGCGCGTCGGCGGACAGGGGACCCGCGTGCCCACCCGCGCGGCGGTTCACCGCGATGAGCCCGTGCACCCCGGAGTCCAGCGCCTTGAGGGCCCACGTCCGCTCCGTGACATCGTGGTATACGACGCCGCCCGCCGGCTCCACACGCTCCACCACCCACCGGGGCTTGCCCAGCGAGGTGATGAAGAAGCGCACCCCCTCCTCCAGCGCGATGTCGATCCACTCCGACATCCTGCGGTGGTAGGTCTTCGACGAGGCCTCGATGAGCGCGTTCATCCCGATCGGCCGCCCGGTCTGCGAGCGGATCCGCCTGACGCCGTCCCGGAATCCGTGGCCGAACACGTAGGTCAGCGAGACCGGCTGGAGCACGCCGAGCCCACCCGCCTCGGAGACCGCGGCCACCAGCTCGGGGTTCGAGCAGGGGTACATCGGCCCGCAGATGAGCGGGACGTCGATGCCCGCGTGACGGGTGAGCGCGGTGCCGTCGGCGCTCACGCGCCCGCGGGGGCCGAGGGGCTCGGCGGCGGCGCCTCGGAAGGCCCCGAAGGGTCGGCCGCGGGGAGCGGGGCGAGCCGCCAGCGCGCCCGCACGACCGCGACCGTGTCGCCCGTCGCGTCCCGGATGCGCGCCTCGACCTCGTAGTCCTCGGCAAGGGTGACCCGAGGCACGTCGCACACGGCCTCCGCCTCCAGCACGCCGCGCGCCTTCTTGAGATACCGGGTCTCGATCCCGGTCAGGATGCCGCGCACGGTCGGCGGCAGCGCGCCCACGAGGGCCAGCCCGGTGGAGAGCTCGCCCAGGTTCGCGAGCGCGATCGCGTGCACGGAGCGGAGATGGTTGCGCACCGCTCTGCGGTCCCGCATGCGGACGCGGACGTGTCCCGGATCGAGCTGCTCGACCCTGGCCCGGATGGAGGCGGTGCTAGGGGACCATGAAGCCCAGCAGGCGGCTGAACAGCCAGCGGCCCCCGGGCAGCGGCGCGAGGCGGCTCCACAGGGCACGGAGCCGGGCACCCGGGGCGTCGAGCGGGCGGGCCATGGCAGTCCGGGGTCGGGGGAGGCCGCCGAGGCGGGCGGGATCGGAAACGGCAACGTAGCAGGCAAAGGCGGGTAGACCCAACGCGGCGCGCGCGCCCGGGGACACCGGGGGCCGGAGCCGTTCGCTCACCGACGTCAGGGAGCCGCACATGTTTTCGTTCGGGCTCTTCCTTCAGGCCGTCGTCGGAGCGATCGTCTGGGCGTTCGCCAACGTCGTCTACTTCGACCTCAAGCGGAAAGGCGTCCGCAACTTCGGCCGGTTCGCCGCGTTCTGGGTCGGCAACCCGCTGACCTGGGTCACCTTCTTCGTCGTCCCGGAAGGCCATCAGCCCTCCTTCGAGGCGCCGCCCGACGACGACGATGCGCTGCTGGCGGTGATTCGGCACGATCGTGCGCTCCGCGAGCGGGTGGGGCCGCGGGATGGAGGCGACGGCGCGCTGGGGGCGTCGAGCGAGAGCTGAGCGGGGCCGACGCGGCCCCCGAGGGAGCCCGGAGGGTCGCGTGCAGGAGGTCGCCGAGCAAACGGAGCGCATCGCGCCGGGCGCCTACCGTCCCTCGCCCCGGGAGCTGGGCCGGCTGATCCGCTTCGCCCTGCCGATCGCGGTGGTGCAGGTGGGGCTGATGGCGATGGGGGCGGTCGATACCGTCATGGTCGGACGGGTCTCCCCGGCCGACCTGGCCGCCGTCGCGATCGGAAACCTGTACTTCCTCGGGATCGCGGTCTTCGGCATGGGCGTTCTCTTCGCCCTCGACCCGGTGGTGTCGCAGGCGGTCGGAGCCAACGACGCCGCGGGGATCGCTCGCGGCGTGCAGCGGGGGTTCGTGATGGCGCTCGGCCTCACGCTGCTGGCGACGATGCTCCTCCTTCCCGCCGGGCCCTTTCTCACCTTCGCGCGCCAGCCGGACGAGGTCGTCCCCGTCGCGGCCGCGTACGCGCACGGGATGATCGCGGGGGTCTTCCCCTTCTACGGCTTCATCGTGCTGCGCCAGAGCCTCCTGGCGATGGGTCGCGTGCGCGAGATCGTCGTGACCGTCGTGGCGGCCAACGTCGTCAACTTCGCCCTGAACTGGGTGCTCGTCTTCGGCAACCTGGGCGCTCCGCGCCTCGGCGCCGTGGGCTCGGCGTGGGGGACGAGCGCCAGCCGCTGGTTCATGCTCTTCGCGCTGTTCGCGCTGGGCTGGCGCTCGATGGGCGCGTCCCTGCGTGCCCCGAGGCGCGACGCGTGGCGCTTCGGCCCGCTCGTGCGGGTGCTGCGCGTGGGCGGGCCGATCGGCGCGCAGCAGTTCCTCGAGTTCGGGGTCTTCGGTGCAGCCGGGCTGCTGATGGGGTGGATGGGCACGATCGCCGTGGCCAGCCACCAGGTCGCGCTGCAGCTCGCGGCGCTGACCTTCATGGTCCCCGTCGGTGTGGCGCAGGCCACCAGCGTGACGGTAGGCCAGGCCGTGGGGCGCGGCGATCCCGAAGGGGCCCGTCGGGCGGTCGGGGCGGGGCTCCTCACGGGAGTCGGCTTCATGACGCTGACGGCGATCCTCTTCCTCTCCCTGCCCGAGGCGCTGTCGGGCCTCTTCAGCGACGACGCGCAGGTGGTCCGGACGGCCGCGCTCCTCCTGCCGATCGCCGGCGTGTTCCAGGTGTTCGACGGGGTCCAGGTCGTGGCGGCGGGCGCGCTGCGTGGCATCGGCGACACCCGCGTGCCGATGATCCTCAACCTCGTGGGGTTCTGGCTCGTGGGGCTGCCTCTTTGTGCGCTCCTGGGCTTCGTCGCGGGTGCGGGGCCCACGGGCATATGGTGGGGGCTCGCCGCCGGGATCGGCGTGGTCGCAGCGCTCCTGTCGCTTCGGATCGTGCGGCGCTTCGGCGGCGCCCTGCACCGCCTGGCGATCGACGAGGACGACGCGCCCGGATAGCTTTGCTGCGGATCCCGTCCGCTCTCGGCCTCGTCCATGTCCTTCACCTTCGAGCCCCTTCGCATCCCCGACGTGATCGCCGTTCGTCCCGAGCGTCACGTCGACGACCGGGGCTGCCTGGTGGAGAGCTATCGGAGCAGCGCGTTCTCGACCGCCGGCATCGACGCCACCTTCGTCCAGGAGAACGTGACGCGCTCCCGGCGCCGCGTCCTGCGGGGGCTCCACTACCAGGTCCCACCCAAGGCCCAGGGCAAGCTCATCGGGGTGCCGAAGGGTCGCATCTTCGACGTGGCGGTGGATCTCCGGGTCGACGGGCCCACCTACGGGCAGTGGGTGGGCCGCACCCTCGACGCGGAGTCGGGGGAGCTCCTGTGGATCCCCGCGGGCTTCGCCCACGGCTACCTCGTGCTCTCGGACACCGCCGACGTCGCGTACAAGCTGACCGCGGAGTACGCGCCGGAGCTCGGCCGCGGCATCCGCTGGGACGACCCCTCGCTCGGCATCGCCTGGCCGGTCCCGGACCCGGTCCTGTCGCCTGCGGACCGGGACAACCCGCCGTTCGCCCTGCTGGACAGCCCCTTCCGCACCAGCGAATCGAGGTGAGCCGGCCGGGCCCCCGCGAGGCGACCGAGCATCACATCCGTGTCGAGCGCACGGCCCGCTACTGGACGCTCGGTGAGGTCGCGGGGCCGGGGGGGGACCTCTGGTTCGTGCTGCACGGCTACAAGCAGCTCGCCCGGAGGTTCCTGCGGCGGTTCACGCCGATCGCCCGACCCGGCCGCCTGCTCGTCGCGCCGGAGGCGCTGTCGCGCTTCTACGTCAGCGCCGAGCCGGGCCGTCACGGACCGGACTCCGTGGTGGGGGCGACGTGGATGACGCGGGAGGACCGGCTCCACGAGATCGGGGACTATGTCGCGTACCTGGATCGGCTCGCCGCCTCTCTCGAGGCGGCGCGGCACGACGTCACGGTGCTCGGCTTCTCGCAGGGCGTCGCGACCGCCACGCGTTGGGTCGTCCACGGCGCGGTGCGCCCCCGGCGGCTGATCCTGTGGGGCGACCTGACGCCCCCCGACCTGGACATGGACCGCGCCGCGGAGGCGCTCGCCGGGGTCGAGGTGACGCTCGTGCGGGGGGACGCGGACCCGGCATTCTCCCGGGCCCTGGTCGACGGCGAGCGGGAGCGCCTGGCCCGCCTCGAGCACCGGCTCGTGCTGTACGAAGGTGGCCACGACATCGATGCGCCGACCCTGCGCGGGCTTGCCTCGCGGTGAACGGACGGGACGTGCGAACGGCCTTGCTCGGCACGGGGAGAGGTGGGGCGCCGCGGGGGGCGACAGGGAGAGAGCTTGGAGGAGAATCCGACGGTCGGCTGACCTCGGACGGCTCAGGGACCGAAGTCGTGGGGCAGGGACTGGTCGAAGTCGGACCCGGTGGCCCCGGCACCCGTGCTCTCGTACGATGTCGAAGTCGTCGCCGAGAAGGGCCTCGGGCGTCGCGGTGCGATTACCGCTCTCGCCCCTTCCGTCGCGCTGGGCGCCGTGGTCGCGCAGTGCGGCCCCACCCTCCGCTTGGAGGAGGTTCGGATGATCTGCTCCCGGTGTCGCGCAGCCGCACTGTTGCTGCTCGTATCGAGCCTCTTCGGCTGTACGACGTGGAAGCCCGTGCCCGTGAGTCCCGAGGGCCTTGGCGAGTCGGCAACGGTTCGAGTCACGGGGCGAGACGGCGGTCGAGTGGCCATCGCCGACCCTGTCATCGTTGGCGACTCCCTGACCGGCGTTCGGATGGCTGATTCCCCCCTCGGCCCGACGCTGCGGGGCGAACCGCGCTTCAGGATCGCGCTCCGAGAAGTGAGCCGCCTGGAGGTCGAGACCCGTACGGGCCAGTTCGTGACGGCCGGGCTCATCGTCGGCGCGGCGGCGGTGGGCATCGGTGGCCTGATATGGTACTCCATGGCGGCGGCGCGGCTTCGGTGATCTCGAGCGCCGGTGAAGGCCCTCTGCCATGACCCCGCCCACCTGAAGCCGGCCCTCGATACGTCTGAGCCGTCCGGGCCCGCGGCGGCGGTCGCCAAGTGCGGAACTGCCGCGACGTCATCATAGCGCAGGCTCGAACCGACCGTGGGGCGTCGCTGCGGTCGAGCGTGCCGCCGGACCACACCGCTCCGCTCGGGCGGCGCTCAGCCCCGGGCGAGGGCCACGTAGGCGCCGCGGAAGGTCGCCGACGGCATCCCCTCCGACTCCAGCGTGACGTCCACGTGCACGCGCCCTCTGCCCTTGCGGGTCAGGGCGCGGACGAGCCGCCTCCACGCTCCCTCGTCGATCGGTCGCGCCACCCCGCGGAAGGGGGCCCGGATCGGCTCATCGTAGCGGATCGACGCGTCCTGGATGACCGTGTTGGTCTCGAGCCCTTCGCGTCGCAGCCTCAGGTGCACGGCGGTCCAGCCGGTGAGGATCGCGAGCGCGGCGACGCTCCCGCCGAAGGCCGACTCCTGGTGGTTCAGGTTCGGCTCGAGCGGGGCCTCGAGGATCACCCGGTCCGCCTCGGCGCTGAGGACGCGCACCGCGACGGCCGCCGAGAGCGGGATGTGCTCGTGGAGGTAGGCCTCCAGCTCAGGTCCGGTCAGAACTCCCCCACGAACGAGATCTCCGGCACGAGCTCGTACCCGGTCTCGCGGGCCACGGTCTCGCGCGCGAGATCGATCAGGCCGCGCACGTCCCGGGCGGTCGCACCCCCGAAGTTCACGATGATGTTCGCGTGCTTGTGGAAGATGCCCGCGCCGTTCAGGACGCGGCCCTTCAGGCCGCACTCGTCGATGAGGCGACCGGCTCCGATGCCGTCGATCTTCTGGAAGATCGAGCCGGCGCACGGGTACAGCCAGAGATCGGGGTGTCGCTCGTCACGCCAGGCCAGGTTCTCACGAACCACGCGCCGGAGCTCGTCGACCGGGGTGGGCTCGAGCGAGAAGGTGGCGGAGAGGACGACGTCGCGCCGGTGGTGCAGGATGCTCTCGTCGTATCCGAACTCGAAGTAGTCGACGCCCACCGTCCTGCGCTCGCCCTCCTCGGTCAGGATCTCGGCCGAGTCGAGGACCTCCTCGATGAACATCGTCCGTGACCGCTCGGGCGCAGGAGAGAGGAAGTGCAGATTCTGCCAGAGCGCGCCGCCCACCGTGCTCGGGATCCCGACGTAGTGGTGGAGGCCGCCGAGGCCTCGTGCGACCGTGGCCTCGATCAGCTCCGGGAACGTGTCGATGCCGGCGCCGGCCCGGACGCGCGTGTCGTCGAGGAAATCGATGCCGCCGACCTCCACCCGGATCACCAGCCCGCGAAAGCCCTTGTCGCCCACGAGGACGTTCGCGCCCCTCCCGAGCACGAAGTACGGGAGCCCGGTGGCCTCGGCGGCGCCGACGGCGCGCACCAGCTCGTCGGCCGTCCGCGCGCGGAAGAGGAGATCGGCGGGCCCGCCGATGCGGAAGGTCGTCAACGGCGCCAGCGGCGCGGCGCGCTCGATCCGCTCGGCCCCGAGCTCGCCCTCGAGGGCGTCGACAGGGTCGGAGCTGGGTGCCATGCGGGCCGGGGTCGAGGAGCGGGGGAGAGGGTGCAGCCGCGTGGGAGCACGCGGCCGTCGGCCTGACTCACAAGATAGTCGGCGCCCCGGGACCGTGACACCCGGGTCTCGCGGTGTTCGCCGGAGCTCGGAGCGCTCGGCCTCCGCGCGCGGACCCGTTCCAGGCCTCCGGTCGGGCCCGCCTTGTCTCGGCGGCCGCACCCGGGGCTGCTCCTGCGGGGCTCCGACGCGCTTCAGTCCCGGCCGCGCTTCAGAACCCTCCCGGAGCGCACGTCCCGAAACGCGCCGTCCTCGACGGCGATCCCCCCGTTCACGAAGACCCACTCGATCCCTAGCGGGTAGCGGTGCGGCTCTTCGAACGTCGCACGGTCGATGACCGTCCGGGGGTCGAAGACGACGACGTCGGCGAACCAGCCCAGACGCAGCTGGCCGCGCTCCCTCAGCCCGATCCGGGCCGCGGGCATCGCGGTCATCTTGTGGACCGCCTGCTCCAGCGTGAGCACGCCCTTCTCGCGCGCGTACACCCCGAGCACGCGCGGAAAGGTGCCGTACCAGCGGGGGTGGGGATGGCCGTCGCCGAGCTCCACGAGCCGCCCGTCCGAGGCGATCATCGTCTGCGGATGGGCCATGATGGCCTCCACGTCCTCCTCGGACATGGCGTGGTAGATCCCGTTGGCCCCTCCCCGGCGCACCGCCTCGATGACCAGGCGGGCGCCGGTGGCCGGCGTCGGATCCAGGCCGTCCCGCACAGCCCAGTCGTGGAGCGTCAGCCCTTCCAGCGAGGTGTCCCACGAGACCCTCGAGAACTGCACGCGCCGCAGGTCGTTGCCGCCCCGATCGTTGACGAGGTTGAACTCGATGCCGTCGAGGATCGAGTCGGCCACGCCGGGGTCTTCCATGCGCTCGAGGAGCGCGCTCGTGCCGCCCTCCATCGCCCAGGCGGGAATCAGGATCGTGATGCCGGAGTGGCTCGCGGTGTAGGGGTATTGGTCGATCATGGCATCCGTGCCCGCGGCGCGCGCGGAATCCACCATCGCCAGCGTACGGGACGAGGCGCCCCACATGGGCTGGCCGACCACCTTGTGGTGGGTCAGGACGACGGGAATCCCCGCGCGCCGCCCGATCTCCAGGGCCTCGGCCACGCTCTCCAACAGGCCCAGCCCCTCCTCGCGCAGGTGCGACGTGTAGAATCCCCCGCGCCGCCCCGCCACCTGTGACAGCGCCACGAGCTCATCGAGCTCCGCGAAGGCGCCGGGGAGGTACTTGAGGCCGGTGGAGATGCCCCAGGCCCCGTGGTCCATGCCGGTCGCGACCATCTCCTTCATGCGCTCGAGCTCGCCCGCGGTCGGGGCGCGGTCCTCGAGGCCGAGCACGGCTTCGCGCACGGTGTTGTGTCCCACCATGAAGCCGACGTTGAGCCCGAGCCCCAGGCTCCGGGCCCGCTCCAGGTAGTCGTCGAGGGGCCAGGGGGCGCCGCCGTCCGGCCCGCCCAGGGCCGTGGTCACGCCCTGGCGGACGTGGCTTTCGCCGCTGGGGATGCGAAGCAGCGGGTCGAGGTGGGTGTGCGCGTCCACGAAGCCGGGGCTGACCACCTTGCCCGTCGCGTCGACGACGCGGGCGGCGCGGGCCGGGTCGAGGGGCTCGCGCGAGAGCTGCACGATGCGGTCACCGGCGATGGCGAGGTCGGCCCGGAACCCCGGGCGTCCGGATCCGTCGACGACCGTGCCGCCGCGGATCAGCACGTCCCAATCCACCGCGCTCGACTGGCGCGTGTAGACCCCGTCGAAGGCCGTCGTCCAGGTGGCGCCTCCGTCCGAGGTCAGCTCCCAGTGCTGGCGGACCCGGTCGGGATCGCCCTCGATCCGGGACCACGTGATCCGGTTGACGGTGACCGAGCCGTCCGCCGTCACGGTCTCTCCCTCCATGACCATCCGCGCCCCGTCCCAGCCGCCTTCGAGCTTCAGGACCGTTCCTTCGTTGTCGACCCACGTCCGGTGCCATCCGCCGCGGGAGGCGTCGAAGACGCTGAAGCTCCTGCCCTCGGAGCCCGACGGTGTCGTGTAGTGCTCGTGGAGGGCGCACGAGCCGAGGATGGGGCTGATCGTGCTGTGGCCGGCCAGCGTGCCGGCCGCACGGTGCACCACCCAGCGGCCCTGCCAGAAGTCGAAGTGGCGGTTCTCGGGCTCGGAGCAGGGGTGCGGCTGGGCGACGAGGGCGTGTGGAGCCTGGATGGCCAGCGCGAGGAGCAGGAAGCTTGCCCGGGCGATGCTCATGAAGCCTCCGGCTTCGGTGTCGACGGGGGTGCGAGGACGAGGGGGGATGCGCACGGGGCGCGCGGGCGCTGCGCCCGGGATGTGTTCGGTTCCGGGACGCCGGTTCCCGCGCACGCACGGATCCTGGCATGAGAAAGCACTATATAAGAAATAGGTAACATGATGCTATGCATGGTATTGCAAGTTCGTTGAAACTTTGGCATGCGCTTTTCAATAGGGTAGGGGGGAAGCGAACTGGCAAGTGCTCGGCCGGAGGGGTGGGAGGATGATGCGGGGATGGGCCGGTGATCATCTCCCCGGCTCCGGTCGGGCCCGCCGCTTCGCAGGCCGAGTGGGACCGGAACGGGACATCGAAGAATGACGAATCGAAACCGTAGACGAGCGAAGACGAAGGTCGGGCGGGCCGTGGGCGCGAAGCCCTCGGGCGGCCGGGGAGGCGCCGCGCTTCTCGCGCTGGCGCTCCTCGCGGGCCCCCTCGGCGCCCAGCAGGCGCCCCGGCAGCTCACGCTGGAGGACGCCATCGGGCTGGCGAAGGGGAACAACCCGACCTTCCTGAGCACGCAAAACGACGAATCGGCCGCCAGCTGGAGGGTTCGGGAGGCGTACTCGCGGTTCCTGCCCAGCGTGAGGACGAGCATCGGGGGCACTTGGCAGGAGGCGGGGGCGCAGCGCTTCGGGACGATCGTCTTCGACCAGCAGGTCACCGACTGGTTCTTCTCTGGGTACGCGGTGAACCTGAGCATGACGCTGGACGGCAACACGATCTTCGGCGTCCCGAACGCACGGGCGAGCAAGCGGGCGACCGACGCGCGGATCGACGCCGCCGAGTTCGACCTGGAGTCGACGGTCGCCTTTCAGTACATGTCCGCGCTGAGGGCGCTCGACGGCGTCGACGTCGCGCAGCGGCAGCTCGATCGGGCCCGTCAGAATCTCCAGATCGTGGAGACCCGCGTCGCCACCGGTGCCGCGGCAGGGACCGACGGCCGGCAGGCCGAGGTCGATCTGGGCATGGCGGAGGTGGCGCTCATCCAGGCGCAGCGCGACCTCCGTCAGGCGCGCCTGCTCCTTGCCGAGCAGCTCGGGGTGCGCCTCGACGCCGATGTGAGGCTGTCGAGCGAGTTCGAAGTCTTCGAGCCCGCCTACGAGGTCGACGAGCTCCTCGACATCGCCCTCACGCGGCACCCCTCCCTCAGCGCCTACCGCGCCCAGGAGAGCGCCAGCCGGGCCGCCGCCCGCCAGACGTCGACCAGCCAGTATCTGCCCTCGCTGCAGCTCTCGGCGAGCTTCCGCGGCCAGGCCCAGGAGGCGCTGAACGAGCAGTTCGTGCTGAACCAGGCGGAGCAGGCCGCGCAGGCCCGCGTGGGCAACTGCGAGTTCAGCAACGCGCTCCACGTCGGCTTGGCGGGGGGGCTGCCCGGCTACACGCCACAGGACTGCTCGGCCTTCGCGCTCACCGAGGACGGGCGGGCGGCCGCGCTCGCGGCCAACGACGCCTTCCCCTTCGACTTCACCTCGATTCCCGCGCAGGTAAGCGCCACGTTCTCGCTGCCGATCTTCACCGGCTTCACGCGGCAGCGCCAGGTGGCGGAGGCCAACGCCGCAGCGGAGGACGCCGAGCACGACCGGCGCGCCGAGGAGCTGCGGCTGCGCACGGCCGTCACGAACACGTACGACAACCTCCTGTCGGCGTACCGGGTCGTGCAGGCGCAGACACGGAACCTCACGCTGGCCGAGGAGCAGCTCCAGCTCCAGCAGCGGCGCTATGCGCTGGGCGCGGTGGACCTGCTGGTCCTGATGGACGCGCAGACGACGCTGACGACGACCGAGCAGTCGTACCTGAACGCCGTGTACGACTTCCACTACAACTTGATCGCGCTGGAGGCGGCGGTCGGACAGCCGCTTCGCCCGCGCTGACGGGGAACCGACCTTGGACATCATTCGCGACACGAAGCCGCAGAAGAAGAAGAAGCGGCTCCTCTGGAGCCTCGTCGGAGTGTCGGCCCTCGCGCTGACGATCTTCGTGCCCCGGCTGCTCCCCACGGCCGTCCCGACCGTGGACGCGGCCACGGTGTGGAGGGACACGGTCGAGCACGGCACGATGATCCGACAGGTTCGCGGACCCGGGACGCTCGTTCCGGAGCAGATGCGCTGGATCACCGCCGTGACCGCAGGACGCATCGAGCAGATCCTCTCGCTCCCGGGCGCCCAGGTCTCGGACGGGGACCTCATCATGCGCATGAGCAACCCCGACGTGGACATGCAGCTCCTGCAGGCGCAGCAGCAGCTCTCGCAGGCGATCGCCGGGCTGGCGCAGCTGCGCACCAGCCTGCAGACCCAGGAGCTGACGCAGCGCGGCACGGTCGCCACCGTGCGGACGCAGTACCTCGACGCGAGGCGCGTCTACGAGACGAACCAGCGCCTCTTCGACGAGAACCCCGACCTGGTCGCACGGGCGGATCTCGAGCGCTCCAGGGAGTCGATGGAGGAGCTTCGTCTGCGGCTTCAGGTCGAGGAGGAGCGCCTTTCGGTGATGGAGCAGACCTCCGGCGACCAGGTCGCGGCCCAGGAGGACCAGATCGACCGGCTGCGGGAGCTCGTGCAGTTCAACCAGCAGCGGCTGCAGTCGATGCAGGTCACGGTGCCGGTGGGCGGTGTGCTGGCGGCCCTGGAGATCCCGCTCCAGGAGGGGCAGTGGGTGCAGTCCGGGCAGAACCTCTCGCGGGTCGTCGTCCCCGGTCGGCTGAAGGCCGAGATCCGCATCACGCAGACCCAGGCGCAGGACATCGTGATCGGGCAGACGGCGCTGATCGACACGCGCACCGACACGATCCAGGGGACGGTGACCCGCATCGATCCGGCCGTCCGCAACGGGACCGTCACGATCGACGTGAGCCTCCCGCCCGACCTGCCGCCCTCGGCGCGGCCCGACCTGAGCGTCGACGGGAACGTGATCATCGAGCGGCTCGACGACGTGACGCACGTGGGGCGTCCGACCTTCGGACAGCCCAATCAGCAGGTGAGCATCTTCAAGCTGACGTCGGACGGAGACTTCGCCGACCGGATCACGATCCGGCTCGGCGCCAGCTCCGTGAACGACATCCAGGTGCTCGAGGGCCTCCACGCGGGCGACGTGGTGATCCTGTCGGACATGTCCCGC
>JABAOE010000048.1_pt7 | contig 12030 bp, 11 predicted proteins | sample 7062141 | NCBI WGS metagenome assembly JABAOE01 (sample SAMN14538627, study PRJNA623070) | marine sediment metagenome | biome: marine biome [ENVO:00000428]; feature: marine pelagic biome [ENVO:01000023]; material: deep marine sediment [ENVO:00002113] | place: India: Gulf of Khambhat ...
CCGCCAGCGCAGCTGGGGGGTCCCGATTACAGTTTTCTACTGCAGCAAATGTGATGAAGCACTGGCCGACGGCAAGATCATGCACCACGTGGCCGACCTCTTTGAAGACGGTGGCAGCGACATCTGGTTCGAAAAGGAATCCAGGGAACTGTTGCCTGCGGGCACGACCTGCCCAAGCTGTGGCCACGATGACTTCCGCAAGGAGATGGATATCCTTGATGTCTGGTTTGACTCCGGGGTTTCGCATGCCGCAGTCGTTGAGCCCAACGAACATCTGCAGTCACCGGCCGACCTCTACCTGGAAGGCAGCGACCAGCATCGCGGTTGGTTTCACTCCAGCCTGCTTGCGGCCGTCGGCACTCGCGACGCGGCCCCTTACAAGGCCGTCCTGACCCATGGTTTCGTCCTGGATGAAAAGGGCCGGCCGATGTCCAAGTCCGTCGGCAACGTGGTCGCCCCGGAAAAGGTCATCAAGCAGTACGGTGCAGAAATCCTGCGCCTCTGGGTTGCCACCCAGGATTATCGCAACGACACCCGGGTCGGCGATGCTATCCTGAAGCAGGTCTCAGAGGCTTATCGCCGGATTCGCAACACGGCACGCTATATCCTCGGCAATATCCACGATTTCGATCCGGCAGCCCACTCCGTTGCCGATCAGGATTTACTGGAAATCGACCGCTGGGCGCTCTCTAGGCTGGAAGGTCTGGTAAACCGGGTTTTGAAATCCTACGACAGCTACGAATTTCACGTGCTTTACCACGCCGTCCACAATTTCTGCGCAGTCGACATGAGTGCCTTTTACCTCGATGTCCTCAAAGACCGCCTCTACACTTCACCTAAAACCAGCCTGGCAAGGCGTAGCGCGCAAACAGCTATGTATCGCATTCTGGACGCCCTGACACGGATGATGGCTCCGGTTTTGTCATTCACCGCCGAAGAGATATGGGGCTACCTCCCGGGTGAACGTGAAGCAAGCGCGCACCTGGCCGAATTCCCTGCGTTTAAAGCCAGCCTGATCGATAAGACACTGGAGGCAAAATACGAGCGGCTCCTTGCCGTTCGCGGTGACGTGGCCAAAGCCCTTGAACTGGCGCGTGCCGAAAAAACCATCGGCCATTCACTCGACGCCCGCGTCGAACTGGCCGCCGATGGCGACCTGGCGGCCTTGCTGGAACGTGAGGAGGAACAGCTGGCAGGCCTCTTCATCGTCTCGCAGGTAGAAGTCTCCAGGACCCTGGCGGAGGGTATCTCAGGAGAAAATCTCCCCGAGTTGAAAATTCGGGTCAGCAAGGCAGCAGGGGGTAAATGCTCACGGTGCTGGAATTATGTGACCTCGGTGGGGGACAGCAGCGATCACCCGGGAATCTGTCACCGGTGCCTTGAAGCCCTGGCTTGACCTCTTGCCAGTCACCTGCTTAGCTATGCAAAGGTATCGTACTCTCGCGACCATAAGCTTTATCATCCTGATCCTCGATCAGGCCACCAAGCTGTACGTGGATGCCAACTTCAGGCTTCACGAATCGGTGCCGGTCATCCGTGGCCTGTTTCACCTGACTTACGTGCGCAACAAGGGTGCCGCATTTGGTATTCTTGCCGACAATGCCATTCGCATCCCTTTTTTTATAACCGTTTCGATTATTGCCATGCTCGGTATCCTCTGGTATATCAAGCGCATCAGGGCAGATCAGAAGCTGGCGCAATACGCCTTGTCACTGATTTTTGCCGGAGCTTTAGGCAACCTGATTGATCGTATCCGTCTCGGCGAAGTGATCGATTTTCTGGATGTCTTCTGGCAGCGCTACCACTGGCCCGCATTCAACGTCGCCGACTCGGCCATCACCATTGGCGTCACCTTGCTCTTTATCGAAATGTGGAGAGAAGACAACCATAAGACCGCGGCCAAATCCGCTAATGAAAACAAGGAGAGAGAGACATGAAAAAACTTTTGATGATGCTGATCATGGGCATGATGGTCGTTACACTGTCAGCCTGCGAAACCATGAAGGGACTTGGCAAGGATGTGGAAGATGCCGGCGAATGGGTTCAGGAAAAAGCGAAATAGCACCAAGAGGCTGCCCCGACGGGCAGCCTCTTGCATTATGAGCTTCAGCGCACAGAAAAATGCCGGCCCTTGCATTCCTGGCACAATGTCATCACCTGCATAGTTTCATCACGACCTGCCTGACTCGGATTTTTTACAAACAAACCCTCCTGTCGGCTTTCATCTGTCATATCAAAACCTTGGCCATCATGACTTTGCTTACATGCTTCTCATTTCGCAAATCTAATCATTTCAAGGTGGAATTTTCTTCGCAAATATGGCAACTTGCGTAAGCTGCTAGAAAAAGACCCTGCCCTCAAGACAGACGATATCAAGTCTCCCCGGGCAGACAAAAATAGATCTCCAGAAGGAACATGCCAAGAGCAACCGGCAAAAAAACATCCCCCTCCCTGGGGCCGTTGCCTTCCCAGGCGGAAGGTCGACAGTCGAAAACGGGACGCCTGAATCAAAAAGTTGCCAGCATCAGGGTCAAATTGACGCTGCTGACCTTGGCGATGATCACCCTGATTACGACAGGATCATCGTTGGTTGCGATTCAGAATATGGACCAGGAACTCGTTGAAGGGCTGGCCAGGAGAGGCTCGTCAATAGCCCTGAGCGCTGCGATTCCCGCCGGCTACAGCATTCTCGCCGAAGACATCCTCGCACTTGACAATCTGGCCGCTAAAATCGAAGCCTCTCAAGATGACATCGTTTATCTTGCCATTCTCGATACAGCCGGCAACATCCTGGCCCACAATGAGCTCTCCGAGAGAGGGTCTGCCTTTGAAAGTATTCCAGGTGTGCCTGTTCAGATGGCACCCGATTTTAACATGCAGTTGGTTAACCGTGCCGGCTATTCCAGTTATGAATTTCAATCTCCGATCGAGTTCGCAGAGGAGAAGGTCGGCAGCATTGTTGTTGGCATAGACGCGCAAAGCCTTCATGCTGCGAAAGAGTCTGCCCGACGCAGGGTTTTCCTGATTTCACTGGCAGTCCTCGCCATCGGAACCCTGTGCACCTTTTTGCTGTCAAGGCTCGTCACCTCACCGATAGAACGTTTAGCGGCAGGGGTTTCGCAAATTACCGCCGGCAACCATAACGTAGAAGTCAAGGTTACATCGAGGGACGAACTGGGGCAACTGACCCGCAGCTTCAACGAAATGTCCAAGGTCATCATGTCCCAGAAGAAACACCTGGAGGACAATGCTCGAAATCTTGAGGAGTCCTACATAGCGACGATCAGAATTCTTGCTGCGGCACTGGATGCCCGAGACAACTATACGCTTGGACATTCAGCAAGGGTTGCTCGACTATCGCTGTTGATTGGCCAGCGCCTTGGTCTTAGCACCTACGAATTGAAAGAACTGGAGATGGCCTGCTTCCTCCACGATATTGGCAAGATTCATGTTCCGGACATAATTATCAACAAGCCTGTCCCGCTTGACCAGGAAGAGGCTCAGATCATCAAGAGGCATCCTGAGCAGGGGGCAGAGATACTGCACCTGGCAGAGTCCCTGCGCAAATATATTCCCGTCGTACTGCATCATCATGAATGGTACAACGGCAATGGATACCCGGATGGCCTGCAAGGTGACGAAATCCACATATACGCTCAGATTGTCTCGATTGCCGACACTTATGATGCCATGACTTCATCTCGACCCTACCGAAAAGGCTGCACCAGGGATGAAGCGGCAGCTGAAATCATGAAATTTCGCGGCACACAATTCAACCCCGATTTAACTGATATCTTTCTGGTTGCCCTAAATGATTATGACGACGATCAGGAATTATTCTCAACAGAGGGAGCCCATGAAACACATCACTTCCTATATCCTCACAACTCTTACGGTGCTGACAGCGCTCTCAGCGTGCGGAATATTGCCTCAAGAGGCCCGGAACGCGTCTCGGCAGGCAAGCGCTCCGCCCATTGAGAAAACAACAGCACCCGCAAAGGAAAACGTCCGTCTGCAGCAGTCGGTTCGCCAACTGTTGAGTCAGCAGGATTACGTCGGGGCCCTCAGTCTCATCGAAACAGGGTCACACCGCGGAACACTACTCAATTCTGTTTATCATATTGAAGCAACCAATGGCTGCTTGAACCAGGCAAGGGAGCTTTACAAAGAGGGTGTCTATGACAAGGCAGCCGAAATTCTTGTCCTTGTCCAGCAGAACTACCCCAGCAAACCTGACTTGCAGCAGGACATCACAGAATCAACGGAGCAGGTCCAGGAAAAAATCGACGGGTGCGCTGACAAATTGATGGAGAAGGGCCTGGTGGCATACCGCTCAGGAGAGTTTGCAACAGCAATCGACATATGGGAACAGGTCCTCGCAATCAATCCGGGACACCCTGCTGCGCAGAACTCCATACAGACCACCCAACTGCAGATATCCAAACTAAAGAATATGAACAATAAGAATTAACCACGCCTCTCCACCCTCCCCGAGAAGATTTCGGTACCCACTTTCAATGTAATCCGCCCTAGAGTTACACTATAGGCAGGAATGCTGTGGCTGACATGCAGCCCCTGCCGCCAGGTTCGGTGCAGATAATAAATTTTCACAAGACTGTACGTCCGGATTAAGTTATTATCACCGCAAGGAGGGAGTAGATGAGAAGCCAAACCCCACGTATATCCTTCAAACCCACTCTTGTTCTGGCGGTTTCCCTGGCGATTCTGCTCTCAGGGTGCAGTGCACACCAGGCAAAAAACCAGAAACCTGACGACAGCACTCTGCAGCAGGCGGCACCGGCGGCCCCCGAACTCGAAAGTGAATTCGAGCTCGAAGAAGAATTCGCAGAGGCCACAGAACAACCACCGCTAGACCCGTTGAGCGGCTACAACCGGCTGATGACCCATTTCAACGACAAGGTTTACTTCTGGGTGCTCAAACCGGTGGCACAGGGATATCGAGCCGTCGTTCCTGAAGGGGCCCGACTCGCGGTCGGCCGGTTTTTCAACAATCTGCTCATGCCGGTCAGGTTTACCAACAACCTGCTACAGCTAAAGCCCAAACAGGCAGGTACAGAACTGGCTCGCTTTGCCCTGAATTCGACAATCGGCGTGCTTGGCTTTGCCGATCCTGCGGCCAAGCACTTTGACCTGCAACCCTATCCCGAGGATTTTGGCCAGACCCTGGGTCATTACGGTGTCGGCAGCGGGTTCCATATCGTCTTGCCACTCCTTGGGCCTTCCAACCTGCGTGACACTATCGGCCTGATCCCCGACCATTTCCTCGACCCGATCACCTACGTCGATGACTTTGAAACGAGACTGGCCTTGCGTTCATACAAACAGGTAAACTATACATCCCTGCACGTAGGAGAATACGAAAGCCTGAAAAAAGACGCTGTTGATCTCTACACCTTCCTCAGGGACGGTTATGAGCAACGGCGGGAAAAACTGATAGAGGAGTAACCATGCGCCACCTGTTTTTTTGCATACTATTGAGCTTGCTTTGCATCGCTCCTGCGGCAGCTGACGACCAAACCGAAGTGAGTAAACTGCTTCAGGAAAAGATCGACGCCGTGGTCGTACTGCTTCAGGACAAGGCGATTGACAAGAATGACAGAAACGCACAGATCATTAATATCGTCTCGCCGATCTTCAACTATCAAACCATGGCCAAGTTAAGCCTTGGCAAAAAATACTGGCCGGAGCTCAGCGCAGAGAAGCAGACCGAATTCTCCAACCTGTTTGCGCAGCGCATCCAGGAGTCCTACCTCGAGAAGCTTGACATCTACACTGATGAAAAAGTGGTCTATGGCCAACCTCAGGCCGTTGGCAAGCAAATCCACATGCCCACGACCCTGGTTGCCAAGGACAGCAAGATCGAAATCCTCTACAAGTTTTATCATTCCGGGAGCAACTGGGAAATCTACGATGTGGAAATCGGTGGTGTCAGCGTGATTCAAACCTATCGCTCGCAATTTGACGGCGTTCTCAGCGAAGGCACGATTGACGACCTGCTCGCAAAGCTGAAAACGCAAGGGGCTTTTCAAATTCCAGAGTCCGGCGAAGCTGGAGGTTAACCGGAATCAGGACAATGCTGACCTTCCTCTACGACAGGCTCATCCTCACCTATCCCAGGGCAGTGTTGCTGGTGATGTTTCTGGCCATTGCCGTCCTGGGACTGCAGGCAACCAAGCTTGAAATAGATGCTTCCGCTGAAACGCTGATTCTCGAAGACGACAAGGATCTGCGATTCTCCCGCCTGGTCAGCGAACGCTATGGCAGCTCCGACTTCCTGATTATTTCCTACACGCCCGAGGGTGACCTCTTCAGTGATGAAGTGCTTGGCGACCTCACGAAATTACGCGACGAGCTGACGGCTCTCAAGGGCGTCGACTCGGTCACCTCGATCCTTGATGTGCCACTCCTCGAAAGCCCGCCGCGCCCGGTCAAGGAACTGGTCCGCGATGTGCCGACACTCGAATCTCCCCAGGTTGACAAGGAACTGGCACGCCAGGAGTTCCAGAACAGTCCCATCTACAAAAATCTTCTGGTCAGCCCCGATTTGCGAACAACAGCCCTGCAGGTCAACCTCCCCGAGGACCCGTTATTTAGCGAACTGCTCAAACGACGCAACGATCTCCGGCAGAAACTTGACCAAAACGGCTCTGCGGAAGAAAAAACCGAGCTGAGAGAAATCGAGAACCTCTTCAAGGCCCACCGTGACTCGATGAGAGCCGAGCAACACCGCAACATCAGTGAGGTCAGGGCGGTGATGAAGCGGCACCGGGGCAATGCCGACCTTTTCCTCGGTGGCGTCAGCATGATTGCTGATGACCTGATTACTTTTGTCAAAAATGACCTGCGCATCTTCGGCACCGGCGTCATCTGCCTGCTGGCGTTAACCCTGTGGCTGATCTTCAGGCAACGCCGCTGGGTCGTCCTGCCCCTGTTGTGCAGCGTCCTGTCCGTTGTGGTGACATGTGGCCTGCTGGGAGCCTTCGGCTGGGAAGTGACCGTCATTTCCTCCAACTTCATCTCACTGCAGCTGATCATCACCATGGCGGTGGTTATACATCTGATCGTCCGCTACCGCGAACTGGTCTGCAAGGACCCGTCACAAAGCCAGCACCAGCTGGTGCTTGAAACGGTGCTTTCCATGGCCAGGCCCTGCAGCTTTGCAGTCCTCACCACCGTGGCCGGATTCAGTTCCCTGATCCTCTGCGACATCCTGCCCGTCATCAACTTCGGCTGGATGATGAGCGCCGGGATTGGGGTGTCACTGCTGCTTACATTTCTCGTCTTCCCCAGCATACTCATGCTGTTGCCCAAGCAGGTCCCCATGAACTGCTACATACAATCATCATTCACCGGTGACCTGGCGCGATTCACGCAAAAACGTGGCGGGCTGATTATGGCATTAAGCGTATTCCTGATGGTCGCCAGCATTATGGGCTCATCCCGTCTGGTCGTTGAGAACAGCTTTATTGACTACTTCCGTCAAACCACTGAAATTTACCAGGGGATGAAAGTCATCGATGAGCAACTCGGCGGCACGACCCCCCTGGAAGTTATCATCGACTTTCCAGAAGAGGTCAGCTCCGCGGCAGATTCTGTCGCAGCCGAACCGCAAGACATCTTTGACGAGCTTGATGCAGAATTCGAGGCCGAAAAACAGCAAGCCCAGTACTGGTTCACTGCCCGCAAAATGGCGCGAGTCGAGGAGGTCCATGACTACCTCGAATCTTTGCCGGAAACAGGCAAAGTGCTTTCCCTGGGAACGATGCTGAAAGTTGGTCGTCGCCTCAACGAGAACAAGGATCTCGACAACTTCAAACTGGCCCTGATCTACAATGAGCTGCCGGAATCCTACCGCAAGATCGTCTTGAGCCCCTATGTATCGGTTGAACACGACCAGGCCCGTTTTGCCCTGCGCGTCAGGGATTCGGAAAAGAGCCTGCGGCGTAACGAATTCCTGAAACAGATCGAACAGGATCTCACCGGCAAGCTCGGGTTTGAGAAAGAGCGTGTCAGGCTCGCCGGCATTCTGCTGTTGTACAACAACATGCTGCAAAGCCTTTTCAAATCTCAGATATTGACGCTGGGTGCCGTGGTCGCTGTGCTGATGCTGATGTTCATGATTCTCTTCCGCTCGCTGAAAGTCTCGCTCATCGCCATCTTCCCCAACCTGCTCTCCGTCGGCACGATCCTGGGGTTCATGGGCTGGGCGGGCATCCCCCTGGATATGATGACCATCACCATCGCAGCAATCAGTGTCGGTATCGCCGTAGATGATACGATCCACTATATCCATCGCTTCAAGCGCGAGTACCAAACAGATCAGGATTACACTGCGGCAATGCATCGATGCCACGGCAGCATCGGCTACGCCATGTACTACACCTCGGTCACGATCATCATCGGATTCTCGATCCTGATCTTCTCCAACTTCATTCCAAGCATCTACTTCGGGCTGTTAACCGGACTGGCCATGGTCATTGCCTTGATCGCCGCGCTCACTCTGTTGCCACGCTTGATCCTGCTGGTAAAACCGTTCGGGCCGAACGGCTCATGACATTGCCGAGCCCTCACCTCACTGCACTTCGCGGCTTCTCACCAGCGGCTCATATCACCCTTGTCAAATCACCTGCAGCCAACTAGAATCTGCACTGTCAGGGAGGCGACGCAATGAAGATATGCCTGGTCGAGCCATTCGATACCGGCTCGCATGCCAGCTGGGCGAGAGAATACGCCCGGTTCAGCAGACATGATGTCAGATTACTCACCATGGATGGCCGTTACTGGAAATGGCGCATGCATGGAGGCGCCGTAACTCTGGCGCAGGAGTTCATGACGTGCACTGATCAACCGGATATCCTTTTCGTCTCCGACATGCTCGACTTGACCACGTTCCTCGCTTTGACCAGAGAGAGGACGGCACAGATACCAGCGGCGCTCTATTTCCACGAAAACCAGCTGACGTATCCCTGGTCGCCTGACGATTGCGACCCAGGCCAGCAACGTGATGCCCATTATGCCTTTATCAACTACACCAGTGCCTTGGCCGCCGACCGGGTTCTCTTCAATTCCCGTTATCACCTTGAGTCCTTTTTCAGCGAGCTGCCAGGTTTCCTGAAAAGTTTTCCCGATCATAACGGCATCGACAATTTACAGGGGTTGCAGGAGAACAGCAGGGTGCTTCCGCTGGGCCTCGATCTGCAGCGGTTGGCTGAATTCCGACCCGACACCTTGCCGGCGAAACAGGATGCGCCCTTGATCCTCTGGAATCACCGTTGGGAATACGACAAGAATCCGGAGACGTTTTTCCAGGTTCTCTACCGGCTTCAGGAAGAGGGGCATCCTTTCCGGGTTGCGCTCCTCGGAGAATCCTACCGTAAAAGCCCGGCCATTTTCGACGAGGCTCGTCGAAAACTGGGCGAACGCATTGTGCATTACGGATACATCGAAAATATTGCTGATTATGCAGGCTGGCTCTGGCAGGCAGATATTCTACCGGTGACATCCAATCACGACTTTTTCGGCGCCAGCGTCGTTCAGGCCATTTTCTGCGGGTGTACCCCCCTGCTGCCACGACGCCTGGCTTATCCCGAACATGTGCCTGAGTCCCTGCACGATCTCTACCTGTACAATGACACCGAGGACCTGCTGCAGCGTCTCAGGGCACTGATGAGCCAGCCGGCATGCGATGCGGATGAACTACAAGCACACGTGGCCCGCTATGACTGGAGAGTACAGGTTGAAGACTACGACCAACTGCTGGAAACCCTGGCCGGGTGACAAAAGTGCTAAAATTGTTATTCAGCAAAACATGCTGACATTGAATTCAACGACTGAAGGAGAACCCATTGTCTGAGCCTAACGCCATAAAACTCGCCAACCGTGCAACCGACGTGACCCCTTTCCTGGCAATGGAAATCATGGAACGGGCCAAGACCCTGGAAGCGTCGGGCCGTGAAGTCATCTATCTCTGTCTCGGTGAACCGGACTTTCCGACACCAGAGCCCATCGTCAACACCGCACGCGAAGCCATGTTGGCGGGAGAAACCCGCTATACCCACTCCCTCGGCCGCATCGAACTGCGCGAAGCCCTGGCTGAGCATTACCGGGATCGTTACTCCGTAGCAGTTGACCCTGAACAGATCATTGTATCTTCCGGCACCAGTCCGCTGATGCTGCTCCTCTTTGCGGCGCTATGCAACTCCGGCGACGAGGTCATCCTCACCGACCCCGGATATGCCTGTTACCCCAACTTTATTCGCTTCGTCGGTGGAGCACCCTGCTTCCTGAAAACCCGCCCTGAGCAGGGTTTTCAGCCGCAACCCGACGAAATCCTCGCATTGATCAACGCACGCACGCGGGCATTATTGATAAATTCACCGGCCAACCCGGCGGGTTCAGTCCTGTCACGGGAGGAGCTCAGGAAGCTGGCAGAGCTGCCGGTGCCATTGATCTCCGACGAAATTTATCATGGCCTGACTTACGAAGGTGAAGAACACAGCATCCTTGAGTTTACTGATCAGGCCTTCGTGCTGGGGGGGTTCTCCAAGGCTTATGCCATGACCGGCTGGCGGCTCGGCTACCTGATCGCGCCCAAAAGTACGGTACGAACACTGCAGACCTTTCACCAGAACGTGGTCATCAGCGCCAACAGTTTTGTGCAGCTGGCAGGCGTGACGGCCCTGCGTGAATGTGACTCATACGTCGCCGAAATGCGTGAAGAGTATGATCGCAGAAGAAGGCATCTGATTCCACGGCTTGAAGAGATCGGACTCAAGGTCCACACGCGACCGGTTGGCGCGTTTTATGTCCTCGCCGACGCCAGGCACATTTCTCAAGACTCACTGGCACTGGCCAAAGCGATTCTCGAAGCAACCGGCGTGGCCCTCACTCCGGGCATCGATTTTGGACAGGGCGCCGAAGGTTTCTTGCGTTTTTCCTATGCCAATTCGATGGAGAATCTGGACAAAGCGGTCGATCGTCTGGCGGAGTTCTTCAAACTGAGCGGTTGGCTGTAGAGGCCAGGTTTAGCAGGCCAGAGTCAGCACTGTGCCGTAAGGCTTCGCAGCGCCGCCTCCCCCCGCTGCGCTCCGCCTTTTTATCAACCGCCCTTGCCGAAAGCGGCCAGGAACTCCTGGAGGGCGTAGGGATTGTTCGACTTGATCGCCCCGGACAGGAAATCAGACATCCCCGGGCGGTACCCCTCCTGCCAGACCTTCATGAAAAACGGCGCGCTGGTCTTGCACACACAATCGGCATCCTCGACTGCTTTGCCGTCTTCGACACGCACCCCGCCAGGGCCGAGGAACACCGTTTTCCTCGTCTCATCCACGGAAAAATAATAAACCTTCTCCCCACTGACCTGATCCGCCTGAAACAGTTCCCCAAGTCGGGCAAAAACATCTTCAACCATAGCATCCTCCTTGACATGGCCGCGGGGGGAATATCCCGCGTGTGCAGTTGCAGAACCATTGACGAAAACCAGTGTCAATGGTACAAAAAGGTAAGTTTACGTAAAGGGAAATTCCATGAGCGACCATCACGACCCCTTGATCCAGATCGGCAAATTGGCCAAGCAGCTCGGCATCACGACACGCACGATCCGTTACTACGAAGAAATCGGCCTGATGGGGCCGTCCAACCGGGGCGGCGGCGGCATGCGCAGCTACAACCGCGACGACGTCCTCAGGCTCAAGTTCATTCTCAAACTGAAAGAGCTTGGCATCGGCCTGAAGGACATGCTGAAGCTGGCGGAAACCTTCGATACCCACAACCAGGATTTTGACACCATCACGCCCCAGGTCCTCGAAATTCTCGATCTGCACATCCGCCAGGTCGACGACAAGATGGCCAGGCTGTCCTCTTTGCGCAAGGATATCGTCAACTACCGCAAGCGCATCCAAGACTTGCTGCAAGGGGCACCGACCGAATAAATTGGCGCACCGACACGGCCGGCGTCTTCCTCCCTGCTAGCGTTTTTTCCGTGTCAGCAGACGACCGACCTTCTTTTTC
>JABAOE010011129.1_pt1 | contig 12027 bp, 13 predicted proteins | sample 7062141 | NCBI WGS metagenome assembly JABAOE01 (sample SAMN14538627, study PRJNA623070) | marine sediment metagenome | biome: marine biome [ENVO:00000428]; feature: marine pelagic biome [ENVO:01000023]; material: deep marine sediment [ENVO:00002113] | place: India: Gulf of Khambhat ...
AGATGAACGACGCCGCGCTCATCCAGTCCGATGCGACGGCCATCCCGTTGGCGGGCGCCGGGACTCCGCGGCCGGCCACGAAGAAACCCTGCGTGTCACGGACGCGGCTGAGCCAGGCGATCGCCAGGTACAGCGCGAACGTGGAGCCGATGAAGACAAACGTCCAGGCCTGGGTGCTCATCGGCGCGCCTCGGGGAGATCAGTCCGTGCCGGAGGACCCGCCGGCCAGCCGCTCCAGCTCCTCGTGATGCCGGCGGTCCAGCCGGTTCATCAAAGCGCAGTACACGAGTATGCACACCACGAAACCCAAGATCGCGCCCTGCTGGGCGAACCAGAATCCGAGCGGGAACCCGGTGAACGGCAGCCGGAAGTGGTTCAGCCAGTCCGCGAGCAGGATGCCGCAGCCGAACGAGACGCCGGCCCAGACCAGCAGGAGGACGATCATGATGCGCAGGTTCGAGCGCCAGTAGCGGTCGAGCGCGGCGTGGACCGCTGGATCATGAAGGTCAGGAGCCGGCTGCATGACGGCGATAATATACTCGAACGCGTTTTGGCCAGTCACCGACCCCCAGCTGATTCGCCCTGATCTGCTCGGGGATCTTCATCCGTGATGGTTCAGAGAAGCCACGCGACGATGCCGAAGTAGGCCAGCAGGCTCAGTATGTCCTGCAGTATCGTCGCCACGGGGCCGCTGCCGAACGCCGGGTCCGCACCGGCCCTCCAGATGGCCCACGGCAGTAGCAGGCCGATCGTCGTGGACAGCATCGACGCGATCACCAGCGCCAGCGATACCGCCATGGCGAGACGGATGTCGTCGAGGAACCAGGCCAGTGCGGGAAAAGACAGCGCCGCGAGCACGAGGCCGATGATCATCCCGGTCATCAGTTCGCTGGCAGTCAGCGCGCGCAGGCTCAGCTGACTCAATGACAGTCCGCGTACCGCGATCGTGACGGACTGCGTGCCGATTGCGCCGGCGAGATAGACGATCGCCGGAACGAAGAAGGCGACGGCGATCCGCTTCTCCAGCTCCGCCTCGAAAGACGCCATGACCCAGGTCGCCATCGCGCCGCCCGCCAGGCCGAGGACCAGCCATGGCAGCCGGCGCAACGCGTTGGACACTTGGCCACCGTCGATCGCCGCGAGCGCCTTCCTATTCTCGCGCAGGATACCCGCCAGTCGATTGAAATCCTCGATGTGCTCGCCGCGCTGGATCCGGAGCAGGGCGCGCGCGGGCACGACGCCGAGCAGCCGGCCGGCGCTGTCGGTCACCGGTACGTCCGAGATTCCGTGCTCGACCGCGGCGGCTGCGACCAGTTCCTGGTCGTCTTCCGGCTCGACGGTCGCGACCGGTGGGAGCATGATTTCGTCCAGCCGTCGCTGCATTCCGGCGCCCAGCAGCGTCGCCATCGGCACGACGCCGAGCAGGCGGTCCCGACGGTCGAGCACGTAAACGGCATTGACGGAGCTAAAGGTCGCCGCGGCAAGCTCGCCCAGTATCGCGCCGACGGTTGCCGCGGCCGCACCGGTCGGCACGCGCTCGACCATGTGCTGCGCGGCAGTCTCGCTGCCGTGGTTGGGCTCGAGCGGGGGTCGCTCTTCAATCGGGGCGATCGCGTTCATGGGCGCGAGGTCACTCGTGGCGATTATTTGTTAGTTGTTTGATGGTCGATCATAATCGAAAAGGTGACGGACTACGCGATGTTTCAGGAAGATGTCCAGAGAGCTCATCGAGAGTCAGGAGTGGTCGGATCTGCGGCGCGCCGTCTTGCTGCTCGAGAACCCGGGGCTCGCCGCCCGCCTCACCAGCGTGATCGGGGCGCCGGTCGAGGAGGGGCTGAAGATGTTGCCGCCGGCGTGGCACGAGCGGCTGGCGCTCGCGACGGAGGGGATCGTCACGCGCAGCCTCGAGATGGCGATCTCGACGCTGGACGTCGATCGGGCGGCTCACGGAGCGCAGTCGTCGACCCGCAACCTCGGTGTCCTGGCCGGGGCCGTGGGGGGTTACTTCGGTCTGGCGGGCACCGTATTGGAGTTACCGGTCACGACCGCGCTAATGCTGCGCTCGATCGCGGCGGTCGCGGCTGACGAGGGAGAGAACTTGCGGGAGCCGTCGGGGCGACTCGCCTGCATCGAAGTCTTCGCGCTCGGCGGGCGGGTCCGGTCTGACGAGGCAGCCGAGACGGGCTATTACAGCGTCAAGCTTGCACTGTCCTACCATTTCTCGGCGGTCAGCGAACAGATCGTGCGCCACGGCATCGGGGGCCGGACCGTGCCCGCTGCCGTCAATCTTGTCCGCGCCATCGCGGCTCGCTTCGGCGTTGCGATCTCCGACAAGGCGGCATTGCAGATGGTTCCTGTAGTCGGCGCGATCGGCGGCGCCATACTGAATGCGATATTCATCGATCACTTCCGGGACATGGCCCGCGGACATTTCATCGTGCGTCGACTCGAACGTCGGCACGGTATCGAGACGATAAGAAATGCCTATACAAAAATGGCGTCGCGATACGCGAGTGACGCCGCCACCTGAGCCCCGCCTCACATCGCTTCGCGGATCGTCGGCACCGGCTCCAGCGTCATGAAGAAGTCGTAGATGGCGCCCAGATCGTCGTCGGACATTTTCGAGAACGCGTTCCAGTTCATCAGCGTATTCTCTTCCGGTTCGACCGGGCGCGCCTGACCGAACAGTCGGAATCGCCTCAGGAAAACCTCTTTGCTCCAGCTGCCGAGCCCGTCTTCGTGCGGCGTCAGGTTCATGGGATACATGACGCGTGGCCCGAGCAGGAACGGCATGCCCCCCGAGTACTCCCGGCCGGGATAGTCCTCGAGGGAGCGCGGATCGCGCGGCGAGTGACAGAACTTGCAGCGTGCGACGACCGAAAGGTATTGGCCGTACGCGATGCGGTTCGCCGGATCGGGCGCGGGCACGGGACCTTCCAGCGGCTCGGGCCACTGGCTGAACACGTAGTCGAGCGGAAAGTCGACTTCCTTGCGCGGGCGCACCGATTCCACCGGCTCCAGCGAGCGCATGTAGGCGACGACTGCCTGCACGTCATCGTCGGACAGGTGCTTGTAGATGAAATACGGCATGATCGGAAACAGGTACCGGCCGTTGCGATCCACTCCTTCCCGAATCGCGCGGATCAACTCCCCATCGGTCCATTGCCCGATCCCGGTCTCGGGATCGGGCGTGACGTTGCGGATGCAGAGCACGCCAGGGAAGCGTTCCTGTCCGACGTTCACGCCGGCGGTCGGCGTATTCTTGTCCATGCACGGGCGACCGGCGCCGATCGGCTCCATGGGCGGGCCGCCGTACAGCGTCCAGTCGCGCACCGAGTGGCAATCCACGCACTGCAAGACGTTAACCGCGAGGTACCGGCCGCGTTCGACGCGTTGCGGCGTCAGCTCGACGCGGATGTCCATTGGCGGACGCTGCCGGGGCAGGGCCAACTCGAAATACGCGATGACCAGTGCGGGTATCAGCACCAGGATTCCGAGGCTGATCAGTAGCCACTTCCGCATGCGTTTCGTCTCGCTCTGTGAAACTGCGTCGGAACGGCATATGAAAACAGGGCGTGTTCGATTGCGACCCTTTCGGCCAGTGCGTCCGCATTTCGGACGCACGTTCGACGACACGGGGGGCGGACCTGGTCCGCCCCCGATTATCGCTGAGTCCGCAGATTCCGGGTCAGTGGGGGATCGATGCTGACACCGCCGGCTCGACTATTTCGATCTTGCATGATCGGTTTCTGTCACGCCCGCGAACCGGGATTTGGTGCCGAGTTGTTCGTCGACGCGATTCTTTGCCTGCATCAGGTGCCGTGCCAAGAGCGCGCTCGGCCATCTGCCCGCCGCCGCTTCGAAGTCATCGACCGCGGCGAGGTAGTCGCCTTGGGCAACATACATCACACCCCGGTTGTTATATGCCATCCGCCGACTCCATCCGTTGTCGATCGCCGCATCGCAACTCTCCTTCGCTTTTGCGAAGTCCCGCTTGACGACGTAAGCGGCGCAGAGGTCGATCAGAACGGCTGCGCGGATGCTGTGTGCCCTGGCTCCGGCCCGCCTCTTTTCCAGCAGTTCGATGCTGCGGTCGACCTTGCCCTCGAGTAGCTCGAATTTGCCGGGTACGTCGGCGTCGTGCAGCCGAAGCTCGTAACGGTCGGCAACCGCCGCCGTCGGGTATCCCGCCAGCAGGGTTGCGGCTGCGGCGATTAATATCGATGTAGTCCCCAGACGAGGTCCTGTGCCTTCGGACGGTTTCAAGGATATCGGCATAATATTTCTCCTCCCGAGTGAGGGTTCTATGGAGTCGTTCGCCGCCGCTATTGGGTCAGCAATTGACGGGTAACAGATCGGTGACAAATAGCGAGACGGGCAACTTGATTGGATCGCGGCCGGTCCATTGCAGTGAATCCTCCAGTCGCACCAGCTCTTCGCTGCCAGGAATCGCATACTGCGCGTCGGTCGAGGCGCTCTGGTTCTGCAGCTGCGTGCTGCTCGTTCGTTCCTCGGTGGCGAAGGCCGTCGTCCAGATCATCAGCATGATGGCTGCGAAAATGCACGCGACTGCCCATTGCTTCGTTTTCATTGCCGTACTCCGGATCATTCGGCTCAAGCACAAAACTAGCAGCGCGCGAGTAACGGTTTGGTAACAGGACTGCGATCATGTGCCGTCCCTCGCAGCCCCAGATCCATCATCCATTTGGGGTATTGCGGGTACGGCCCGATATTACGAAAATAGCAACAATTTCAGCTTTGGTTATTGGGGCAGTCGTGAATAATAAGGTCGGAAGCCCCGCACAGAGGAGCTTTTCCGGACGACGCAAAGCCTGCGAGCGGAAGCGACTCCATATCCAGATGCGGGAGGCTCGAAGCTATCCATGCGTTTGGATCTCGGGTCCCCCGGGTTCTGGTAAGACGACGCTCGTCGAGGATTTCCTCAGTCGACAACCGGATCTGCGGTCGCTCTGGCACAGGATCGGTACCGGCGACAAGGACATCGGAACCTTCTTCTATTTCCTTGGGCGGACCGCGGCCGAGTCTCACCGAGACAGCGAGTTCGGCTTGCCCAGCTACTCGTCGGCATTCGTTCGCGAGCCGGATGTGTTCAGTCGGCGATTCTTCCAGCAACTCTACCGCGGTTTGCCCCAGCCGTTTGTCCTCGTACTCGAGAACTATCAGCTAATCGGAGACTTCGAGGTTTTCCATCAGGCAATCAATGTTGCCATCGAGAATCTTCCGCCGGCGTGCAATGTCTTCGTGATCAGCAGGCGCCCGCCTCCCGCGCAGCTCTCGCGGCTGATCGCAAACGACCTGCTCCACCGCATTCGATGGCGTGACTTGCGTTTTACTCGCGAGGAGATTCGCGAGCTAGCCGTGTCACGCGGCGTTAATGGTTTGACGGAGGAAGACCTGACGAGACTAGAGGCGCGATCGAGGGGCTGGGCGACAGGCCTCGTGTTGCTGTTACAGAACGACTGGCCGGATTCCGAGCTTGCCGCGCAATCCGGAACTCGACCGCAGATATTCATCGACTATTTCGCGCAGGAGATCTTATCGCGGCAAGCCCCCGAAACTCGCCGCTGCCTGATTCGTGCAGCATTGCTGCCCGAGATCTCGCAAGCGATGATGAAAGAAATTACTGGTTGCGACGAGTTCTGGCACACGCTCAGCGAGCTGCACGAGCGAGGCTATTTCGTGGATTATGTTGCGGAACCGGTGCCCCTCTTCCAATTTCATCCGTTGTTCAGCGAATTTTTGCTGGTGCAAGCTGAAAGAGAGTTTTCGAGCGCCGAGATTCGTAAGTTTCGTGAGGATGCTGGGCGCGTCGCCGAGTCAGCCGGCCATGTCGAATTCGCGATCGATATGCTCCTGGCGGCCGGTAGCTTCGCGGACGTGGCAAGGCTGGTGGGGCAGGTCGCGCCGGCGCTTGTCCGGCAGGGGCGTGTCGGAGCCCTCAATCGCTGGATCTCCGCGCTGCCGGAGCGGGTTCTGGCAGACAATCCACGGATCGAATTCTGGCTGGGTATTTGCCGATTGTTCCGCAGCCCGCAAGCGGCGCTGGGGTGTTTCGAATCATCCTTCGAGCGTTGCCGCGCGCAAGGTGACCTGTCTGGCGCACAGCAGGCATGGGCGGGTGCCGTTAACGCTGTGTTCATTACCTGGTCAGGCTTCCATCGACTTGAGGAGTGGGTCGCCAAGGGGCGCGAACTGGAGCCGGGCGAGGGGCGATTCGTCTCGGATCGAGTAGAGATCGGTTTCACGTATGCGATGTGCATGGCCGTGGTTTTTTCGCGGCCGGAGCACGACGACTCGGAGTCCCTCGTCGATCGTGCTATACGATTGATGTATCGCCCGCAGAGTCTCTCGCAACAGCTCATGGCCGCCAACACCATCCTGCACCACCTGGTGTGGATGGGCGAAATCGCCAAGGGCCGAATCTTGCGCGAGGCCGTCGAGAACCGCGTGGCGCAGAGCCGAGCGTCCGAAGAACAACAGATCAGCTGGCTAGCGGCGAAGGGCCAGCTAGACATCGCATGCGGCGACCCGGTGGCGGCTTTGGGGTGGGCCGAGAAGGGCATCGATTTGAGTCGCGGCAGTGGCGTCTATATCTGGCAGCACAAGCTAAGAGGCGTTGCGGCACATTCCAACCTGTTGCTTGATCGACCGGACGCAGCACGCGCGCACCTGAAAACAGATGCCCAGACGCTGCCGGCGAAGCAGAATTTGCTCTGGTTCCACCATCACTGGCTGTTCGCCTGGTGTGAATGGCAGGTCGGCCGATTCAAGGATGCACTGGAGCGACTCGCGGCCCTTCAACCGATACTCGAGCGCACCGGATGGCCGGTCATACCAGTCGCGAAATGGCATATCGGTCTGGCGTCGGTGAATTTCGAGATCGGCGAAGTCGACAGAGCACGTCGGCATCTGGACGAGGCCCGGCGCATCGCGCGTAAGGTCGGCAGCGCCTACCTGGCGTATCAGTGCGCGATCATGGAATCGATCTTCGCCCTCACCGACGATGACGATGCGTGTCTTGCGCTCGGACGCAACGCAATCGGGATCGGGGCCGCAGCCAATCTGACGTTCGTCGACTGGTTTGACCGCGCTCGCACGAGCCGGCTCTGCGCGCGCCTGCTGCTGGCGGGGATCGAGACACGGCACCTGCGCAAACTCGTCCGTACGCTGTTCCTGAATGCGCCGGACACCGGCGACTCGCTCGAGCAGTGGCCTTGGCCGATAAAGGTTTATGGACTGGGCCATTGCCGAATCCTGAGGGGCGACCAGCCATTGGCTGAGGGGCCCAAGCGTCAGCGAAAGGTCATGGAACTGCTCAAGGCGCTCGTGGCCTTCGGGGCGGATGGCGCGAGCGAGGCGCTGCTGTCCGAGGCGTTATGGCCGGACTCGGAAGCCGACGCAGCACACAATTCCCTCAAGACTGCGGTGCACCGGCTGCGCCAGCTGCTCGGCCGGCGGGACGCGCTGAAGATCCATGACGGCACGATCAGCCTGAATCGCTCGTGTTGCTGGGTCGATGCCTGGGAGGTCCGGAAACTGTTCGGAACGGAAACGCGCGCCACCAATCGCTGGCGGCGTCTGCGCCATGGTATCCGGCTCTATCGTGGACCGCTATTCGCGGCCGACGACGAGCCGTGGTTACTGGCGGCGCGCGAGGACTTGCAGGCTCGTGTAGCCGATGCCGTACTCGCACTCGGTCGGCACCGGGAGCGCATGGAGGAGTGGGAGTCCGCGATCGAGATTTATGAAAAGGGTCTGATAGTCGATGAACTCGCAGAGCAGCTGTATCGGCGCCTGATGATTTGCCACGAGCAGCTGGGCCATCATGCCGATGCCATGATTACGTACGAGCGGTGCCGCCGGCGCCTCGACGAAAAGCTCGGCGTTGCTCCGTCACGCGTCACAAAGTCGCTCGCTGACGACATCCGTCATCACTAGCGCCCTGCATCGACGCTTGCCGCAGGGGTCCGCGGCTGCGCTGCGGCTTCGGGTTCGGGCAATCCGGTCGGCTGCACGCACCCACCGGTGGCTCATCGCATACCTGTGAAGTACTGGATGCCGAGGAACCCGGTGTAATCGAGACGTTCGGCGCCCGTCGGCTCCTGTAGCCCCGTCCCGACGGCCAGCAGCAGGTGCCACGCAGGTGTGAGCTCGATATCGGCACCGATGTTCAGATTTAGAAAATTGTCGCCGAGTTCACTGTTGGTCGCGCCGTAGATCTCGAGAAGGAACTGCGTGCGCGGGCCCATCGGATGTCCGAGCGCGGCCCCGCGGGCGAACTCGTTTTCTTCCTTCTCGATCGCGCCGACACAGACACAAGATGCAAAAATATCATCCCTCTGCGACCGAGTTTGTCCCGAACGTTGTTCATCGTATATGGGTCGATCGGCACGGCGACAGCACGTAATATCCGTAATTGCGATACGTGTTTGGCCAGTGGTCAACACGTGAGATTTTTCGTGGAGCAAGGCGCTACGCTTTGTCCTGCACGCTCCACGCGAACTTCGCGAACGGCTCGTCGACCGGCGTGTCGGCGACGTGATTGGTGTAGTTGCTGAGCGTCTTCATGCCGATGCCGAGGATCACGTCCAGGATCGTTGCGCGCGTGTAACCGGCCTCGAGCAGTTCCTCCACCGCGACCGGTTCCGGCCAGCCGCGCGTTTTCAGCAGGTGCGCCGTGCAGCGCCGCAGCGCTGGTAGGCCTCCAGCAGCGCCAGCCAAGTTCTGACGCGTGGCTCAGGTTGCGAACCCGAAGCGCTCGAACACGTCCGAAAATTGCTGGACCAGTTCCTCCCGGCGGATCCCGAGATCGGTCAGGTCGTACTCGTGCGCGCTCCGGTACCCGGTGTCCGCGGCGGCGGCGAGTGAGCGCGCGAATTCGGCGTCGATCTCGTAACCGAACTGCTCGTAAATTTCTCGAACGACGCGTTCCGGATCTCGGACGAGGTCGTCGTAGACCACGATCCGGTAACTGTCCTCCGGCATTCGCGCAAGTCGCTCGAGGGGATAGCGATACCAGTGACCCGCCATGTCGAGGACAAAGTCGCGCAGCGACGGCTCATCTGGTTCCGCGCCCATGACCTCCCAGGAAAATCTCATCATGCTGACGAACGAAGGCACGGCCTCGAGCGGGCTGCGGACAAGATAGATGATCCGGGCGTCGGGGAACTGCGCATACAAAGAGTCGAGCTTCGGGGTCAGCGCCGGGTTCTTCGCCAGGTATCGACCCCCGGTCGGCGCGCGGGCCAGCATGTGACGACGGACGCAGTCGGCGTAGAAGCGCATGATGCGCCCCCTGTCCGACCGGGGCAGTTGCTGATCGAAATAGACGTAAGGGCGCGCCTCGTCCAGCAGGCCGGACGACAGGCCGATCGTCAGAGCGGACCAGACATGCAGGCACAGGTATTCGTCCTCCTCCGGCTGCGTGAGGGACACTTCATGCATGACGTTGGCGTCGCGCCAGCGCGACTCGATCCATTCGAGTAGTCGCGGAATCGGCCGGCCGAGCATCCGGTCCAGCGCCGCGAACGCGTCGAAGATGCGTCGCTGCGTGATCGACGGCGCGAACAGGATCTCCCACATCTGCATCGTCGTGAAACGGCGGTCCTGCGCGAGCAGTCGATGCAGGTATGTCGTCCCGCTGCGGAAGTTGCCGACGATGAACACGGGCGCGTCCACCCGCTGCGCGCGGTAGCGGGGGAAGAACAACCGGTCGAGCAACAGCCCCGTCCAGACGATCAGCTCGACGACTGGCACGACGATAAAAAAAGCGACGACGATCAGTGTCCGCCGCGGTGTCCAGCGAATGCTGGCGAGCCAGCGCCGCGTGAACCGCAACAGGTTGGCGAAACTGAACGACATCGACGTGTGCCGTTCAGTCGGCCGGCACGTCGGCGCGCCCGTAGATGCGCAACAGGCTGTCGGCGGACATCCAGAAATCGTTGCGCGAGATCTCGAATGGCGTCAGCACCCTGAGAGTCCCCGCCTGGTAGGTCCGCCAGATCATCCAGGCCCAGACGCTTTCGAAGAACTCGGCGAGACGACCGCTCGGGTTCTCGTGCGGGATGACGATGTAGCCGAGCCGCGCCATCTTGCGCTCCCAGGCGCCGACTTCCCCGGCGGGAAACATGGCGGTCGTCGTGCCGACCGCCCGGACGCCCAGCCAGTCCGGGTTGTGCAGGATCTGCCGCGCCATCTCCTGGTGGGTCCTGATGAGCATGCGCCGCATGCGCACCGCCCATTTGAGACCCGGCTCTCCTTCGTCGAATGGCGGCAGGTGCTCGTTCCACCAGTGGACCTCCGCGATCGGCTCGCCGCGAGACACCGCGCCATCCGGCAGCGGCAGATCGCGGTAGGCCTCGCCGAGGCGCACGCGGAAGAGGCAGTCCGGATCGTCGGAGAACTCGACGATGTGCTGCCTTTTTCTCAGGTGACGGTCGAGCGCTCGTACCGCTGCTCGCATCGGGTCGAATCTCCGCAGCCCCGGTCAGTGCAGCAGCGAGTTTGATCGAACGCATTTGCGAGATCAAACTAGCCATCGGGCTCACAGCGGTCTGGCCGATGCATGGAACTCGACGCCGGTAAGCGACAGATTCTCTTTATTGCGGATGACTTCGGCATGAGTCCCGAGATCAATGCCGCGATCGTGCGCGCGCATCGGCGTGGCGCGCTGCACGGCGCGTGCCTGATGATGGGGCAGCCGGGCACCGCCGACGCCATTGCGCGAGCGAGCGACAACCCTTCGTTGCAGATCGGCTGGCATCTGCACCTCAACGACAGCAAGCCACTGACCGTCGACGCCTGGCCCTGGGGCCGTTCGCCCGCCGCGGCGGGCCTGGCGATCGGACTGATGCCACGCATGCGGCGTCTCGCGCGCCGGGAAATCGACGCGCAGTGGGAGGCCTTCCGCCAGACGGGCCTGCCCTGCCGGTTCATCAACACCCACCACAACCTGCACGTCCACCCGGTGGTTCGAAGACAACTGGTCCGCCTGATCCCGCTCGATTTCTCGGGGTGGGTGCGCTGGGGAACGCCGCGCTTCTTCGCAAAGGGCTCCGGTCCGCGGGGCTACCGGGTGCTGGATCGGATCTTCCTGCAGCCGCATCGTGGACGCCTCCCCTGGCGGGTCAGTTCCACGTTGTGGGGCATCGATCGCGTCTTCGGCATGGATGCCGCGGAGGTGCAACGCGTGTTGCCCGGGCTGGGCGCGGGGCTGCACGAGTTCGTGTTCCACCCCCGAACCCGGAACCCCCACGACGCCGACACGAAGAGTCTGCTGGATCTGGGCCGGGCATGAGCCGTCTGCTGCAGCCCCAACCGTTCGAGTTCGAGACGGATCGCTTCGCATTCGCCAACGAGTCGACCTGGAACGAAAACGAGGGCGCGTCGGTCTACGAGGATTCAACCGCGAATGGCAAGAACGGCAAGAAGCGGATCTATCGAAAGCGTTGTTACGTCATGGTGCGCTCGGCGATCCAGTTCTGGAAGTTCGCCCGATTCCGTCGCGAGGCCGGTCCGCTTTCGGAGGACGAGGCGGTCGATCGCATCCTGGCCGTGCGGCGCACCTCGGCCGGGCAGGCCGCGTGGCCGGCGACCGATCGGATCGAGTTCCCGGGATTCGACAACCTCTACGAATTCAGCCGGGGCTACGCTCAGCTGTTACGCAGCCACCTCGGCGCGGGTTGGCCGACCTACCTGCGGCCCGGCAATTTTCGCATGGCCGTACCGCCGACTCGCCGTCGCCAGCAGGCGCTTCGGGATACGCTGATCCACTCGCTGGACCACGCCACGGCCGTCCCGTTGTGGCTGTTCACCTTTCCCAATTTCCTGATGACCCACTGCGTCGTGGCCTTCCGCTACGAGATCAAGGACAGTGGTCGAACGGTCTTCTCCGTGTACGACCCGAACTACCGTAGCCATCCCAAGCGACTCGTCTTCCGCCCCGACACGCAACGCTTCGAGTACCAGCGCACCTACTTCTTCGCCGGCGGTAGGATCGACGTGGCC
>JABAOE010002451.1_pt2 | contig 12025 bp, 11 predicted proteins | sample 7062141 | NCBI WGS metagenome assembly JABAOE01 (sample SAMN14538627, study PRJNA623070) | marine sediment metagenome | biome: marine biome [ENVO:00000428]; feature: marine pelagic biome [ENVO:01000023]; material: deep marine sediment [ENVO:00002113] | place: India: Gulf of Khambhat ...
TATTTTACAAAACTGGGGTCAGATGCAATATCTCAGTGGCTTTTCAACGACCTACAAGATTTTGGAATAAACACTCAGGGAATAATTCGCGAAAAGGGAGAGACTGGTGCAAGCATCATAATAACTGATCCCACACTTAGGGACAGAAGCATAATTTCCTACAGAGGCATTGGGGACGTATTATCTCCTCTTGACATAGAAAGAAAAAAAGAATACCTTCTTAACNNTAAACTCTTTTTCACACCAAGCAGGTCAATGATAAACGCCTTCAAGAACAAAGTACTGAAGATAGTCCCATATTCACATGTACTATCACTAAATGATGTTGAAGCCATGGAGCTGTCAAATATCAACGACGTTCTGAAAGCAGCAACATTTCTCAAAGATTTGGGTCCTGAAGTTGTGTTTGTGACCCTTGGGAAAAAGGGGATCTTTGCCGTCGATAGCGAAAAATGCTATCGAATAGGAACCTACCAGGTGAAAGTTGCAAACACCGTTGGTGCGGGAGATGTATGTGCTGCAGTCTTCTGGGATGGCCTTTATCGAAAGTTAAGAATAGAGGAAATTTTACAGCGTGCCTCCGCCGCAAGCTCCATTAAGGTACAAACGCCTGGAGCTAAAAAAGGATTGCCTGATAACAAACGGATTGAGAGATTGTTTGAAGAACAAGGCAGAAAACCTGTGGAAATCATTGAAAAGCCCTAGGACTTTTTTGCGCACGCGCAAACAAAAATTCGATAAAGAACTGAAGAAATATATTGATAGGCAATCAATGTCCTCAATAACTTCTAATCTCTCTTGTTGCAAGCCAAGAGTGTAAACGCTGAAAATTTTCGTGGCATGCATGCATTTTCTGAGTAGTCAAACAGGTTGTGTGAGAGAATCAGGGAATATCTGCTTGCACGCATGCATAATAATTTGAGACTCACACTTGGAAAAAGAGGATTTGTCGCTATTTGAGAAACTTGCTATAGACTATCATGTCTATGCCGCGTGTGTGTTCTTAGAAAGCCCTCTGGTATGAAGCCGTTTCGGATGTACAGTTCTATGGCTGGCAGAAGGGTTGGGGCGGTGTGAAGAGAGAGCTTATGGGCGTTTCTCTTTCGTGCCTCGTCAACAAACTTGTTGAGCAGGGCTGTCCCCACTCCTTTGCGTCGATGTTCCTCTTTCACGCCTAGAAACCCCAGATTACATACGCCACCGTATTCTCTGCCTAGAGCCACACCGATAATTTCATTCGCCTTTTCGGCAAGGAGCAAAATCGCCTCTCTACTCTCTATTCGTTGTTTGAATCCTTCTCTACCCTCGGGTTTGCGGACGCGTTCAAGCTCGGGCTCAACAAAGGAGCTGGGCAGCCACTCACCAAGACCCTGCCATATTTCAACGTAACACCGTATCAATTGCTCAAGATCGTTAACTGTGGCAAACCGCGTTTCAACCATACCTATCCCCAAACACTGTGCAGTACTAGCTGCAATGGAAGCATGAATAATCAGTTCAGAGATGCATGCATGCCATAACGTCTTGGCGTTATGACCCTTCTTGCTTGTGACATTCGAGACATTCGTTGATGTTGTCGGTGAGTTTTCCGTCTTCTATATTTCTCAAATGAGATGAGGGAAACTGCGGAGCTCCAGCTACACCTGTTTCGTGGCATTCAAAGCAGGTTGTCCTATCAACATGGATCTCATCAGATGGTATCACAGGTGGGGATGGCCAAGTAAGGATTATCCATGCAGCGACTCCTGCTCCTACCGCAATCAGGATGACTACTATGACTACCAGTTTCTTTTTTATTCCCAACCATCATCACCTCCAATAGCTCATCGAACTAATTCTGCAATTTCAACGCCGAGTTGTTCAAATGCTTCTTCCATGCCTTCTTCGAGGGGTCCTTCGTTTCCCGTGACTATGGCTGAGGAATGGGGCTTCACAATGCTCATTCCAAGTTTTTTCAACGTTTTTTCAATTCCTTTCCCTGCACTTCCCGCCCACCGAGACTTAAGCTTGGTGTCGAAAGCAAAGGCTTTCTTACCTTCAATGTTCACGCTTTTCAGCTTTTCAAGAAAGGTTTTCATCGGCTTAGATACGCCAAGGTTGTGCGTGGGTCCGCCAATTGCCAGAAAATCATATTCAACCAGCCTATCGACATCAACCTCATCAGCTTCGACACAGTCAACCTTAACCCCTTGTTTTTCCATGCCCCGTGCCAATGCTTTGGCTATCCTTTCTGTATTGCCAAATTTCGTGTGATAGATGACCATTGCCTTTGACACTTCACATTTCCTCCTTGAATCAAGAGATGCGTTTGAGATTATATATCAGCTTTTTCTAAATCTGCAGTTCTAAGGCATGCACGCATGAAAAGCGTATGTAAACCGGAACAAAAGACTATAAATAATAGTTTACCTTCGCTACTATCTTCAAAACAGCTTACTAGACGTGAACTCAAAAAGGTAGGCTCAAATGCCGTTAAAGGAGCTTAAGACGGATACCGAAAATTCCCTCGCCATAGAACGTGTTTTGCACGCCAGACGATACTCGCTAACTCTCGACAAGACCCGATGTGTTGGCTGCGAGATCTGTCAAATCATATGTCCGAGAGAAGCCATCGAAATCAGAAAGCTCCCAAAGAAAAACGGAGAAAAGGCTCCGCGACCCAAATTTGACGTAAGTGAGCAGAAATGCTCCTACTGTGGAATGTGTGAACCCATCTGTCCATTCAGTGCCCTTGCGGTCAAGATCAACGGTCAACACATGGTGCCCGTTCTCGAAAAAGAGAGCTTTCCCAAGCTTAAACGAGACATCGAAGTAGACCCAACCAAATGCGACATAGCCTGCGTAGACTGTCAAGAAGTGTGTCCGCTAAACCTTATCTCAGTCAAGATTCTGACACCTGACGGACAAGAAATCAGCCCAGAAGACGCCAAATCCATGCCAAACAAGGAAAACCTCAAAGTCAACCTGGATGTGAAGAAAAAACTCTCTCCATGTTGCCGACTCTGCGAACTGAAATGCCCAAACGGAGCTATTCACGTTCGCAAGATCATGCATGGAATCCTTAGAATAAATCAGGATAAATGCCCAGATGGCTGTCAAGACTGCCTGGATGTATGCCCGATACCTGGCGCGCTATACCTAGACGAACACGACAATAAAGTCCACCCTAACGAGACTTTCTGCGTCTTCTGCGGCACTTGCAGGATCGTTTGTCCAGTTGAAGAAGCATTGGTTTTCGACAGAAAAACAATTCGCCACACACCTGTACGCTCTGGAGCATGGAACAAAGCCTTGGAGAAGCTAACTTCGACCAAGGAGTACTCGAAAGAAGCCAAGGCCAAGAGCCTGACCAAGGTCAAGGAAATGGCTAAAAAAAGACTTCTGTTAAAGGAGGCTTCCTAGATGGCTGAATCCCCACGTGTGGGCGTGTTTGTTTGCCATTGCGGACTGAACATAGCGGGCGTCATTGACATCAAAGAACTTCTGGAATATGCTAGGACGTTGCCCTACGTGGTATTTGCCGATGACAACCGCTATTCATGCGCTGACCCGGGTCAAGAGCAAATCAGAAAATCCATAGAAGAGAACAAACTGAACAGGGTTGTAGTCGCTGCTTGTTCACCTCGCTTGCATGAACCTACGTTTCGCAAATGCGTCATGGAGACAGGATTGAACCCCTACTTCTTCGAGATGGCAAACATCCGAGAGTTTTCATCGTGGGCACATGGCGACAACCCAGAAGAAGCCACAGAAAAGGCCAAAGAAATCGTGAAAATGGCAGTTGCAAAGGCTGTCTTACTCCAGCCGCTGGCAGCCATGGAAGTTCCAGTCACTAACAAAGCCATGGTGGTCGGTGGCGGAATTGCAGGCATATGTGCAGCTCTCGACCTTGCCGATATGGGATTCAAAGTGTACATGGTGGAGAAAAGTGAAAGCATCGGCGGTCACATGGCCCAACTCGATAAAACGTTTCCCACTCTGGACTGCAGTATTTGCATTGAAGGACCAAAAATGGTTGATGTCTCTCGTCATCCCAACATTGAAATCATATCTTTCGCTGACGTTCTGCGAGTAGATGGCTACGTGGGAAATTTCAAAGTCAAAGTGCGCAAGAACCCACGCAACGTCATAGCAGACAACTGCACTGGCTGTGGTGAATGCCGAGACGTTTGCCCAGTGGAATATCCAAACGAATGGGATATGAACATGGGCGTCAGAAAGACAATATCCGTGCCATTCGACCAAGCAGTACCACTAGTCTATACAATCAACAAAGACTATTGCATCGAATGCTACAAATGCGTGGACGCCTGCGGAGCGCGCCAAGCCATCAGTTTCGATCAGAAACCCGAGGAAGTCGAGTTGGATGTAGGCGCGATAATAATAGCCACAGGTTTCGACATTTATCTCCCAACTGACGACCAACGGTACGGGTATGGCAAGTACGACAACGTAATTACCGCGCTAGAACTTGAACGACTAATCTTGGCTGCTGGTCCCACACGAGGCAAAGTCGTGCGAGCTTCTGATGAGAAGAAACCACACAGCGTAGCTTTAATCCAATGCGTCGGCTCACGAGATGTTAACAAATACGAATGGTGCTCAGGATTCTGCTGCATGTACGCAGTAAAGAACGCTATCTTGCTCAAAGAGAAATACAAAGACGACGTTGAAGTCTACATACTCTACATCGACATGCGAACCCACTTCAAAGGCTACGAAGAATTCTACAGAAGAGCTCGCGAGCTAGGCGTCAACTTCATTCGCGGAAAGGTATCCCAAATCCTCGAAGACTCAAAAACCAAGAACCTCATCATCCGAGCTGAAGACGTAGCCTTGGGCGAGCCAATCGAGCTTGAAACCGAAATGGCAGTCCTCTGCACAGCTGCCATTGCGAAGAAAGGCTCAGACGAAGTTGCCAGAATCTTCAGCATTTCACGCGGAACAGACGGCTTCTTCATGGAAAGCCACCCAAAACTGAAGCCTATTGACACGCCAGTAGACGGAATCTTGCTTGCCGGAGCCTGTTCAGCACCAAAGGATATACCGTACAGCGTGTCTCAAGGAAGCGGAGCTGCAGGAAGGGCGGCGACAATTATTTCCAAATCCAAATGGCAGATCGAGCCAATCATTGCTGTTGTTGACCAGGAAGTTTGCCAAAACACGCGAGTGAAGTGTGCCATCTGTCAAAAGGTTTGTCCATATGGAGCTGCAAGTGCACCTGAAAACCAGCCAGCACAAGTTACACCTGCCATGTGTCATGGATGCGGTACATGCGTTGCTGAATGCCCAACCGATGCCATCACACAAATGCACTTCACGGATGAACAAATATTGAATCAGATTGGCGCAGCCTTGGAAGTGAATCCAGAAGAGAAGATACTTGGCTTTCTCTGCAACTGGTGTAGCTATGCAGGAGCCGATCTCGCTGGAACCAGCCGTTTTGAACATCCGACGACGCTCAGAGCTATACGAGTGATGTGTTCCGGTCGGGTAGATCGCGATTTTGTCCTCGAAGCTTTTAGGGAAGGCGCAGGCATGGTGCTCGTAGCCGCTTGCCACTTGCCCTACGATTGCCACTACATTTCTGGCAACGTGTGGATGACAAAACGTATGCAAGCGTTGAAGAGTATGTTGGAGAAACTCGGACTAAGCCCCGAAAGGTTCAGAATTGACTACATCTCAGCGGCGGAAGGCTCGAAATTCGCACAAGTCATAACCGAAATGACAGAACAAATAAAGGCAATAGGAAAAGACCAGATATTGGCTGAGAATGAGAAACTCCGACCAATAATAGATAGGATGCTGGCGAGGAAAAAAGCAAAAAAGGTTGCCCCCACAGTTTCCGCAAGTCCCAAGTGAACCCTCAACCTAGCTTCTATCCTTCGCGATTGCAAATTGCATAGCACGCCAGAAAGCTGCGTGGACATGCGGTCAAAAGTGCGATCCTGCCAAGCCGGTGGGACCAGTCATCAACTGAGAGTGTCAAACCTTCAGACAGTGACGCGCGCGCGAACGGATCTCACTATTGAGAAATCGATTTCGGACGCGACGTTTCAACTGCTAGGTTCAGGTGGTTCTTCCACTGTTCCGGACAGATTTGGAAATGGATTTAAGCATACTAAATAGTTAGAAATATTGCTTGAATAGAAATGATTCCTTGGAGACTGCTGAAACTAGACATAAATGACGCTTTCACCAACATGGCTATCGATGAGGCTATCGTAACCGCTCGAATCAAAGGGGTGGTTCCCAACACCCTTCGCTTCTATCGTTGGAATCCCTCCGCAGTGTCGATTGGACGCTTCCAAAACGTCTCCAACGAAGTCCATACAGAGAACTGCAAGGAACATGGCGTGGATATTGTTCGCAGAATCACTGGCGGAGGGGCAGTCTACCACGATTCCAAAGACGAAATCACCTACAGTGCAATCATCAAGAAAGAAGACCTTGGAATACGCGATGTTGTGGTCGCGTACACCACTATAAGCAATGGCCTAATTGAGGCGGCCAAGACCCTTGGCGTAAACGCCAACTTCAATCCAGGTGACCCAAAAAACTGCCCTAGCGTAGCCATAGAGCAAAGAAAAATCTCTGGAAGCGCTCAATTCAACAAAAGTGGCGTCCTCCTTCAACACGGCACGTTTCTCTTAAACGTAGACCTCACAAGGATGTTCACCTTTCTAAGGGTTCCATGGGCCAAGACGATCAGCGATGTAATTTGCGTAGCCAAAGAAAGAATCACATCTGTTAGACATGAACTTGCGTCAGAAATCTCTCTAGAAAAGGCACACCGATCTTTGATCGCAGGATTCCAGAAAGCTCTTGCAGTTCACTTCAGTGACGAGAGATCTCTGACCACTTACGAACGAGAACTGACTCAAACGCTCAAAAGAGAAAAGTACCAAACTGAAAAATGGAACCATACTGGGAAAGCACCGCTATTCTAATGCTAACCATCAAATAGCGCATGAACTTGTTTTCTGACAGGTTGTCCTGACCAGCCTCTATGTGGTTCGCTCATTTTATTGATCGAGTTTGGGGCCAAAGCTTGCTAGATTTTCAACCGGTCGTGTGAACAAGGAAGGAGTGTACCTGCAGAACTGGCCTAATGACTTGTTGAAGAGTTGGGCTAAGTTATATAAGCGGAATTGGCAACCTAGAGGTGAGTGCTTTCGAACGGTCTATGATCGAAGATTTGGGGGTCCTCTCGTGGAGCAAGTTAAGATTGGGGTTTTTAAATGTGGCAACATTGGAATGTCCCCTCTGTTTGAACTTCTCCTCGACGAGCTTGCTGATCGCCAGGATATTCGAATCCGAACTGTGGCAACCGGTTCTAAGATGACCGCCGAGGATGTGGAAGAAGCCCTGCCAAAGATTTTCGAGTTCGATCCCAATCTTTTGGTTTCTATTTCTCCCAATCCTTCTATATCCGGACCAGCCAAAGTCAGAGAGAAATTTTCAGACAGTGGTTTGCCCAGCGTGATTGTTTCAGATGCTCCTGCAAAACGCATTAAGGCTGAGCTTGAAAAGCAAGGTATAGGCTACGTAATAGTCACTGGCGACCCCCTCATCGGAGCACGAAGAGAATTTCTTGACCCAATCGAAATGGCGGTTTTCAATTCAAACATCATCAAAGTGCTTGCAATCACAGGCGTCTACAGAATAGTTCACCAAGAACTTGACAAACTGATACATGCAATCAAGATGGAAATGCGACCCGTTCTACCCCAACTGGTAGTCGACGTAAAAAGCATCCGAGACAATTCCGATTTTCAGAATCCCTACGCAAGAGCCAAAGCGATGTCTGCTTACGAATTGGCCGAGAAGATCGCAGAGATTAACATTCAAGCGTGTTTCGTGGAGAAAGAACGTGACAAGTACATTCCTCTTGTCGCTTGTGCACATGAAATAGCTCAAGTTGCTGCGAAGCTAGCTGAAGAAGCAAGAGAAATCGAAAAATACAACGATACGTTGGTGAGAAAGAGCCATTCGAAGAGTGGTAAACCAAAAATCAAAACACAATTGATGCTTCCTCCAACCCTAGACGAGGAATTTTATCGAAAACTGCCTACGAAATGAACTGCGGGCAAGAGATGTTGTCGCCTTCACCAGGTGCCAGCTGACCTTAATGCTGGTGTTGAGTGCGCGTGCGATTGTATTTATACCAAGTACTATATATGTTACATACTTGTATATAATGTATTGCGACGATGTATATATATTTCATCTCTTATTTTGTCATACCGTGAAAAAAGTTGAAAGCACTTGAAATCGCGCCTTTGAAAGATCGCAAGCTAGCGGTGCTGCTTGTTGAAAAGGAGTATAATGAGCCATTTTGGATCGCTGAACCACCTTCTACAGCGAACTCTAAGATGCTCCACTCCCTCTTCAAACCATCCATAGCTTTCACTAGGATCCTTTCAAGTCTGATAAAGAAAGTTGCCCCTGACTTCGCAACTGAAGAACTCGGCGTGCGGTCGCAAACAGAGTTCTACCAAGACAACATCCTAGCTCAAATGTTTCAGAAGTATGGCGTTCCCTTCTTTCCAGTCGACATCGATGGAAATGCCAAGATGTACCTCGAAACAAGCATCAACAAGAAAAAAGATCTGAGAGATAACGTGATAAAAGCCCTCGCCAAGCTGTCCAAGAAAACGAGCGAAGAAGCTCCGACGGAAAGAGAATACTTGGTTGCTTACGGTCAATGTTTGCAGGCTGAACTGTACGAGCAAGAACAGGACGCGAACTCTTCCATAAGGGAAAACTGGATTGTCATGAGTATCTTGGATCACGCCAGAGAAATTGACGCCAAGAAAGAGATCAAAAGTCTCCATATTTGCAGTCCAGAACACATGGAAGGCATCCGCAAGCTTCTTGATTCAATAGATATCCAGGTTGAAACCCTTCGACTTTCCAAGAAGATAGTCTCGACCCACGTCGAAACTCCTCACTCTGATGAACTGGCAGATTTGCTGGAATCGATGCAGATTCAGGTGAAGCCAGTTGTCCGAAAGGCTTCTGGCGACGCTCCACACCTTCTTTTCTATTTGGACACTGATGCAAAAGCCAGTCCGTTCGATATCTGTATGGCGTATGACGCCGGATACAACGCTGTTATCCCCTACGAAAATGTGACCCCTCAGGACGGTAAAAGAATAGTTCAAGATGCCATTTTCTCACGAGGACCTAAAGCCGTAAAGCACACATGCTTTTTTATTGGCGGAAAAAAAGCTGAAAAAGCTGAAGAAGTTTTCGAAGCTGTAAAAGACGCGATGTTTCCACCGTTCAAAACTAGTATCATAATCGATCCTGGTGGTGCATACACAACAGCAGCTGCTATGGTTGCGAAAGCTGAAGCCGCCCTTCCATCGCAGAAACTTGGCGACCTAAAGGACAAGACATGTGCGGTTCTGGGTACAGGTGCTGTAGGGCAGATAGCCGCGGTTCTTCTAGCCAAGCTTGGGTGCAACGTAATGATCGCGAGCCTCAATCCGAAGCGGACAGATGGAAAGGAATATGCCAAAAACCTCGCTCGACTTCTCGCCAGTCGATATGGAGTGGAAGTTGAGGGCATCTTTGCACCCACAGGAACCGAAAAACTCGAAATACTGAAGAAGGCTGACGTCACTTTCTGCGCTGGCACCAGAGGTGTCCGCGTCATCGAAAAGGAGTTGTTCAAAGATCTCAAGCTCGTGAAGGTTCTTATCGACATAAACGCTATCCCACCTTTCGGAGTGGAAGGAATCAAACTGAAAGATGACATGAAGGAAATAGCACGCGGGATTTTCGGAATAGGAGCGCTCACAGTTGGTGATTTGAAGCACAAGTTAGAGAAGGGAATTCTGAGAGAAGCCCGATCTAATGGAGACGAGGTCTACAACTACAATACGGCTATGGAGCTTGCACGGACGCTGCTTCGGAAAGAACTTCTCCCGGCAAAACTCTCGTTGACCCTGAGTTATCCACCAGGTCAACGAGGCTCTAAGTAGTCATCTTGTAAGCGCGATTTATGGCGATTTCGCCAATATCTGCTGCACACTCAGCAACTCCAGCGATGCTCTCGCGTATAGAGCAAATCGCACAGATTACTAGAGCACTCTTCTGTTTGCTCATGAACGCCTTGGTGGCTATCTCTCGGTCTAGCTTCTCAATCTTTTTTTGCGCTTCTAGGATCTCAACTGACTTCGCGATGTCCTTGGAGAAGAAAGCGTCGACTGCCTTGTCGTACAGGTTGACAGCCTCTGTGCCAGCAGTGAACATAAGCGTCAACAGGTGATTCGGTATCTTCTGCTGACTTCCATCCAGCATAATAATTTGCTTCGTTATGTTGGCTGAGTGATCAGCCGCATGTTCGATTCTGTAGACAAGCGTTTGATGATCCATGCAATCGATGGGTTCGATATCGAGTTGATTTGCCAGAATCGGATCGCGCGCTGCGTTGCGAAGTAGCCGGAGGAGAAAGAACGAAAAGTGGTCCACATCATCGTCAAGAGAGAAAACTGACTTCGCCAGCCGTACATCTCGGTTCTTCAATGAGTTCAGCGCGTCCCGACACATTGAGTGCGCGATCAAATGCATCCTGTGAATCGCCGTCTTAGGTGAAGCCTTTGATTCGTCTATCAGCGTCTGAATGTGCATACTCTTCGCATCCGACTCCATTATTCTCATGTACAGCATCCTGACAATATCTCGAATTGCCTTCCTTTGTGGAATAGAAAAAACTCTTTCCGACAAAATTGTCATGCGGGAGTAGCCGTTCAAGTAACCCCCGATTATTTTTCGGGCAATCAGAGATCCCGTTCTTTCAGGATCAACATGAAGAGTAATTTCTCTGGGTTCTCGTTTCTTTTCGGCACCTGGAAAAACCACCAAAGAACGGTCCCGTTGAACTGCGAGAGAGACGACGTCTCCTCGTTTCAGCTCGTTCAGATTTGCCCAATGTTTTGGCAGCGAGATTACAAGCGAAGATCTGCCTAGAGACATGATTTTGCGTTCCATGATTCTCTTCACCATGTATTAGCTGGTATTACCTCACTACTACCTATCGGCGCAAATATATATTAATGGTGTGATGTTCCTGCAAAACCTCGACGATTCTGTTCTGAAGTCATCCTTCTGAAGAGGTAGTAGCGTCTGCAATAATCGAATGTGATCAACATGCACGTTCTCCCAGTGCTTGCGTTGTTTCTTCGTCTTGTTCTTGCACACCAGCAAATGATGAGATCTTTCTTCCATTGCCCTGCGCTGCTGGTAGATGTCGAGAAAGCGTTCCATCCACATTTGGACAAGAGAAGAAAAAATAAGGTTTATTAGCACACTTTGTGCATTCTCTATTTCTATCAAGGAGAGTCAGCGATGGCTGATAGACCGGAAATGCCAAAGATGAAACCTGAGACACTGAAGCTGGATCCATCATTCAAGTATGAAGTCATGAAAGAGCATGATGGGGAAACGCTGAAAGTATGCTTCCAGTGTGGATCATGCACGTCGAGTTGTCCAACTGCTCGTTTCAGCACTTCCTATCGTCCTCGTACGATTCTGCGCATGGCACAATTGGGACTTCGGCAGAAAATCCTTGCAAGTCCGACTCTGTGGCTTTGCACTGCCTGTTTCACCTGCACAGATCGGTGCCCACAAGACGTGGAAGTTGCCAATGTCTTGCGGGTTCTTCGGAATCTCGCGGTCAAGAAGGGTCAGATACCCGGGATTTTCACCGAGCTTGCTTCGAACATCTATACAACTGGTTATGTCTACAAGATTCCTGAGATGAGGCTGAGGAAAAGAGCGGAACTTGGATTGCCTCCTCTACCCAAAGCCAATTTGGATGAAGTCGATAAGCTGATCGAGTTGGCTGGAGGAAAGAAGCTGTTGAAATCTGAGGAGGTTCGATAGTGTCAGATCTGCGCTACCTGTTCTTTATCGGGTGCACAATTCCCTACAGAGTCACTAACTACGAAGTCTCAGCCAGGAAGACCTTTGCAAAATTGGGTATTGAGCTTGTTGAGATGTCTGATTTCAATTG
>JABAOE010013838.1_pt1 | contig 12022 bp, 15 predicted proteins | sample 7062141 | NCBI WGS metagenome assembly JABAOE01 (sample SAMN14538627, study PRJNA623070) | marine sediment metagenome | biome: marine biome [ENVO:00000428]; feature: marine pelagic biome [ENVO:01000023]; material: deep marine sediment [ENVO:00002113] | place: India: Gulf of Khambhat ...
TGGGGCTGGTTCCTTGCGTCTCACTGGCCACATCGGTTCACAATTCAACCCGGTTGAGCCGCAGCGCATTGGTGACCACCGAGACCGAGCTGAAGCTCATCGCGGCAGCGGCGATGGTCGGGCTCCTTCTGGGAAGCGCGAACGCTCATCAGGGTTCTCCCGTTGGTTTCGCCCAATACCTTAGAGGGACCGGGATCGCCGCGGCATTGCCGGGATGTTACCTATAGTTGAGCCGTGGCCGTGCACTGGAAGTGAGGGGATCATGATTGTCGAGGATTGATCCTCATCAAGTTTGTCGGAGTTTCGGCCAGTCTTGTCAGATCGACCGGGCGTCACCATACCTCCCCCATTCCGGACCGCGAGCCCGCGATTGATCACGACGCATGCGACGAGGTTGCCGCTGACGTTGGCGGCGGCTCGCGACGTGTCCGGGATCAGACGCAGAAGCGGTCACCCACAACTTGCTCCCGTATGCCGCTCCGCGTTCTGTTCGCTCGCCGGCGCAACCGGCCGTTCCACGGCGGCGATGCGGCGCAGCACGGCACGCGCCGATTCCAGCGGCTGATCGTCTTTCATGCGGCGGAATTCGAGCGTTAAGCCGTTGCCGTCGCGTCGGTAGCGGTAGCGGCTGAGGTCGTGCGACCCGTCGTTCGCGATGGACATGGCATAGAGGGTGAGTCGGTCTTCCGCGAGGTGCGCCCACACGTAGGGCTCACCGCGCGCCGGATCGAGCGGAATGGAGTGGCCAAAAACATTGCAACGCATCCCAGCGAGAAAAATGCCGGGCAGTGTGGTTTTGTCAAACACCACTTCGTAGTGATGCTTGATGTCCGCTGACTCCGTCAGCGACTGCCAACGAAGCACGAATCCTTCATCACGAGCACGCACGTCGAGGTGGATATCGGCGGGGGTCAGCGTTGGCCGCACAGTTGCCTCAACCACACGTACGCCAATATAGCCACCCGCGAATCCAAACAGTGCGTCCCTCTCGCTGTGAACGGCGCTGGATGTGGTCAGCCACAGCAACGTGAGAACCGCTGCGGCCGCGTACCGTTGCGGTCCACGTCGTCTCCCATTCGTGGCAGTTGGCTGGCGTTCGTACATTGCGTTAGCTCCTTGGATCAGCGGCTGGTCGATTCACGAGATGTCCATCACCTCGATCTCGACGGAACGCGAACGTCCGTCTCTCACCACAGTCAGAACGACGGTCGTACCTAGCCCGGCGCGGTCGAGCGCGCCGGCCAGCTCGGCAACTGAACTAACGGGTTCATCGTTAACACCGGTAATGATGTCACCTAACCGCCCGGCATCGTTATCGAGCGCTATCAGTCGTGCCCGGTCTGCGCTGGAGCCCGGCACCACGTGCGCGATGACGATGCCGGCGATACCGAGCCGGGCGGCGAAAGCTTCGCCTGCCGCGTGTATACCGATTCCGGGTCGCGGTATCTTGCCGTCCTTGATGAGCTGAGGCACGACCCGGTTCACCACATCCACTGGTACCGCGAATCCGATTCCGGCCGACGCGCCGGACTCGGAAAGGATGGCTGTCGTAACGCCGACCAGCCGCCCGGCGGAGTCGAGCAGCGGGCCGCCCGAGTTACCGGGGTTGATTGCGGCGTCGGTCTGTATCACGCTCGCTACTTCGCGACCCGCGCTGGTTGGCAGGCGACGGTCCAGCGCGCTGACCACGCCGGTCGTCAGTGTGCGGCTCAGCCCGAATGGATTACCGATGGCAAACACCGTTTGGCCGATCTGCAAATCCGAGGAAGTACCTACCGGGATTGGCGTAAGTCCGCCTCGGACCCGGTCGAGTTTGAGCACGGCAAGATCGTAGTCAGGTGCTACGCCGACGATGCGGGCGGGAATAGCTTCACCCGAGTCCAGCCGGACTGCCACTCGCGCAGCGCCCTCGACGACGTGATTGTTCGTCACCACGTGGCCGGCGCCGTCCCAGATAAAGCCTGACCCCGCGCCTTGCTGGAGTGCCCGCGGGTCGAAGAACGATCGCGCGGCGGACTGAGTAAATATGTACGCGACCGAGGGCGACGCTTGAGCGAAGATGTCCACGGTATCGCGTTCGTACTCCGCGAGCGAGCTGCGCGGTGTCACCGTTCGGGGCGTATCTGCGCTAAGGATGATGTCGCGCACAAGGTCGCTACCTATCCACAGTGCTCCTAGAACGAGCGCTGCCACAAGCAACGACCTGAACTTTCCGTTCATCGATTTCGTTCCTCGCGATCTATCATTGGCAGTCGGAGAAACCATGCGCTTTAGCGAAGGTCCGCGCAAACCTATTGTAGACAATGCGGAAATCCGCACCTCGCCTACCCGCGCGCCGTTGAACGCCAACCTGGATCTGGCTGTCGCTGAGGTAGCAGTACGGCGGTATCACCAGGTTAGCCGGCGGCACCGATTGCCGTCGTGTAGGCGACGAGAAACCGCCTGCGTCGCGGATCGAACAACCGCTCCATCTTCACCGCCATGCGTTGGCTCGCGGGAAGGCCGTACACAGGCTACTAACACATGCCTTGTGGTCCGATTTCCAGCAGTTTACGAGAACTTGAGGTTGACCAGACCTGAGCGCAAAAGGGACTCGACCGGCGTCATTGTCGTTTCGTATAGTGACAGCAACCCCGTTTCAATCGTCAAGCGCCATAATCTCGAAATCGGCCCGCGCTCGAAGCAGCGTGATCGTGCCAGCCCGTTGCCGCTCCACAGCATCGGCGTCAACGATTACCAGGCGGGCAGTCGCGATGTGAAGTTCCACGCCGGCGTCGCGGCCACCAGATGGCTGTGTTCACCCTGAACCGCAAACGGATGGTATCCGGTGCGTAGCGTCGAGGATCGAAGCGTAACATATGCCCGGTGGGTGATCCGGCACCGCTGGTGGGTACTAACCAGCAGTCTCGTCTTCGTCGTCCTGACCGCTGCTGGACTCTCACGAATTACTCTGACTGCTGACTATCGGGTGTTCTTCAGCGAAGAAGATCCCCGGTTTCAGGCCTTTGAGGCGTTCGAGTCAACCTACACCAAGATGGACACCATCCTGTTNNCTGTTCGTCGTCAAACCGGCGGGCGGTGACGTCTTCGATTCCGAAACGCTTGCGATCGTTTATGCAGTCACCGAGAAAGCGTGGCAGATCCCGCATTCCGTACGGGTCGATTCCCTAGCGAACTTCCAACACTCACAAGCCGAGGGCGATGACATCGTCGTCGCCGCCCTGATTGAAGATCCCGCCAGCTTCGACGTTGCGGAGGTGCGCTCGATAGCACTGACCGAGCCCGCCCTGAGAGACCGGCTGGTCGCCGCCGACGGGCGGGCGACCGGCATCGTCGTAACGCTGCAGTTACCGGGCGAGGATCACACCGTGCACGTGCCGGAGTCAGTGCGGGCCGCCCGCGCGATCGCCGACGAGTTCGAGACCAAAAATCCCGGCCTGCAAGTGGCTCTGACCGGGATGGCCTTGATGAGCTTCGCGGAGATGGAAGTCATCGAACAGGACATGCGTACGCTCGTGCCGCTCATGTACGCTGCCATCATCATCCTACTGCTGGTGCTGCTGCGTTCGCTGGTGGGGATGATCGCCTGTTTGACCGTGATCACTTTTTCCGTGCTCCCAAGCACCGGAATCATGGGGTGGGCCGGCCTTCAACTCGACCAGGCGTCGGCATCCGCGCCGGTGATCATTATGACGTTGGCGATCGCCGACTGCGTGCACGTCCTCATGTCTACCTTCCAGGAAATGAGCGCCGGTCGCAACAAGCACGACGCCTTGGTGGAAAGCATACGTGTCAACTCTCAGCCGATATTTCTCACGAGTTTGACCACAGCAATTGGCTTCCTCAGTCTGAACTTTTCGGATACGCCGCCTTTCCGTGAGCTTGGAAACTTCACGGCGGTCGGGGTCGTGGTGGCCTGGATGATGTCCATGACGTTCCTGCCGGCCCTGTTGGCGATCGTTCCATTGCGTCCCAAGCGGCTGGTATGGGAATCAAAAGCCATGCACGTGTTGGGTGATCTCGTCGTTGTCAACCGTCGCCGTTTTGCATGGGGCTTCGGGCTGCTCGGCTTGGCAGTCATCTCGTTGATTCCCACCCTGGAGATTGAAGACCGTTATGTCGAGTGGTTCGATGAGAGCACGACGTTTCGACAGGATACCGATTTCGCCACGGACAACCTCGTCGGACCTTATGTCCTCGAGCTGTCGCTGCCCAGCGGCGAGTCGGGTGGCGTCGTGGATAGCGTTTATCTGGAGCGCGTCGAAGCGTTCGCGACTTGGCTCCGGCAGCAGGAAGAGGTCGTGCATGTCAGCGCGGTCACGGACATCATGAAAAGGCTCAACAAATCCATGCACGGTGACGATTCTGCCTGGTACCGGGTCCCCGATAGTCGCCAGCTGGCCGCGCAGTACCTGCTGCTGTACGAGATGTCGCTGCCCTACGGGCTCGACCTCAACAGCCAGATCGACATCGATAGATCCGCCTCACGCGTCACGATAACCTTGCAGAACGTCTCATCGACGCAATTGCGCACCTTTGCTGTACGCGTGGAAGACTGGATGGCGGACAATCTGCCGCCGGCCATGCATACGACCACTACCGGGATAGCCTTGACGTTCGCTCATATCGGACAACGCAACATCGAGAGCATGCTGCTGGGAACAGCGGTGGCGTTTTTTCTCATCAGCATCATTATCACTTTTGCATTGCGCAGCGTGCGGCTCGGTTTGGTCAGTCTCGTATCGAATACGTTCCCGGTGCTGATCACGTTCGGGTTGTGGGCGATACTGGTCGGCGACGTGGGCATAATCGCGTCGGTAATCGCCGCGACCACACTGGGTCTGGTGGTCGACGACACCGTCCATTTTCTCAGCAAGTACCATCGCGCAAAACGCGAACATCGGATGACCACACATGATGCGATCCGCTTCGGTTTCGATCATGTCGGCAACGCGCTGTGGATGACGACCGCAGTTCTGGTGACGGGTTTTTCGGTGCTGGCATTCTCGGTGTTCGAGCTCAACGTGCAACTCGGCACGCTGACGGCCATGACGCTGGCGAGCGCGCTGGCCCTGGATTTCCTGCTGCTGCCGGCGTTGCTGATGTGGATAGACAAACAGGCAATCTGCAACTGTCGGACCTGTCGGGCCGGCGATCGTGTTACCGACCGTGGCCTCGCCGTCACTTGAGGAACGATCGCCGATTCAAAACGGGGGTGCGCTTCCCGTCACGTTGCGATGTGATCCTCGTGCCTGTCGGATGACCCGGCTCCCGCCCGAGCTCAATTGATTCCAGCGGCTGGCCGTGGGATCGAAACACTGTCGGCCGGTTCTGGACGACCTGATCGGGCATGCCATCACCGACGTAGTAGTGTCGAGTCTGTTTTTCCATCATCTAAGCCGCGACATGAAACAACGCACCGCCGAAACAATGTATCGCGTGTTACGTGCGGGCGGATCAATTCATATCGCTGATTGGGGCAAGCCTGAGAACGGATTGATGGCATTGGCGTTCTATGGTATCCAGCTTCTGGACGGGTTCAAAAACACCGATGACAATCGCAAGGGGTTGCTACCGCAAATTTTCGAAGACGCTGGTTTCGCGGACGTAGTCGCGCCCCAGTCGATCAGCACCATGTTTGGCACGATGACGCTCTACAGTGGAAAGAAATACACCTGACGCGACGTTGAGGCTATGGTGCGTCAGGTCGCGCGACAGAACTCTTGGCGCCAAGCGGCGGTCCACGTAAAGTTGAGACAAAGTATCGCGGAGCACAATGACGTGGCACGCTGGATAGCTTTAGCGATGTTATTGGCGACGTTGATGATCACCGGTATCTTTGGCTGGGCGGTCCTCAAGCCCCCGCCCCCGGAGCTGGGCACCAGCAGCACCGGGCTCGGCGCGCCGGTCTCCACCAGTCGACGATTCGACGCTGGGGGTAAGTCGCGAATACTCAGAGCCGAGATCGCGCCGCGTTCCACCGACAGGGTTGCCGTTATCGTGTCGATCACTGACACGGAGCAACGACCGGTTACGACGTCATCGAAACCGATGGCCACACTGAGTATGGTCAGTATGGCGATGCCCTCGGACCCAATAGACTTGGTGCCGGTCGGGCCAGGCGTTTGGCATGGATCGGGCATCTTGTCGATGGCTGGACGCTGGAGCTTGCGGGTGGACATTGAGGGAGAGAGCCTGCAACTGCCGTTCGAGTCCACTTTGCGTTGAGCGCGCATCGCACCGATCGGTAGACTTCGCGAACTACCGTGTCGTAGGCGGTGTGTAGTCGGAATACGACCAATGCCTGCGACACCAGGACCCCGGCGGCAAATGTTTACTGAACTTTAATCTTTACGCAATCTGAGCATGGTAGTGCCCCAGGTAACATTTCGCCTTCACGATTTCCGACGACCATAGGATACAGGCATGCCGACGCCACAGAATCTATCTGTCGAAAAATCACGAAAGTTGTGGCCGCTTACCTCCCTGATCGTGTTCCTGAGTGGTTTAAGCACGCCGTCATTAGCGACCCATGACGTTCAGCATCGCTATACCATCACCGGATACGTGACTGATGCGCAGGGCGCGCCCCTGGCGAGCACCCTTGTGGAAATGACTTTGCTCGGAGGGCAACCCGCCGGTGAGGCGCGCACCGACCGTAACGGGCGCTACAGTATCGTCGTACATGCGCACAACGAAGCCGCCGGGCGGCGCTACTGGGTCACCGCCAATGGTGTGACGCATGCGGCGCGCTTCGAGTTCGATCCTGACGATGTAGTGACTGAACGAGGCCGCCGGATCGATTTCCCGCCTGAGTGAGCCCTTGGCGCGTATTGTGGTCGCGGCCGTGACTTCATGCTGGACTATCCGATTAACCCCTCCGACTCCGAACGTACGAGGCCGGTCCGTGGTCGGGGCGCACTGCCGACGGTACAGATGTCCACGACAATAGCCCGGCAGTTGTTGCTGCCATGAATACTCGTGTTGAGAAGCCCGATCAGTTGCGGCGACGATTGACTACAACTTGGCAGTTTCGTCACATCACCGTTATCCTCGTTGCGGCTGCGGGAAGCTGGTTTTTTCTGGATTCGCGTGTCGAGTGGTCGGCGATGCACCGTTGGAACCGGGCGTTCGGAGACATGGCGATCGTGCTAATCGCCGCTGCCATGGCAATTGGGCCCCTTAGTCGACTATGGTCCGGACTGAACGGCTTTGTGCCCTGGCGACGAGAATGCGGCATCTACGCGGTCGTGCTTTCCGTTATCCACACCGCGATAATCCTGGACGGTTGGGTTGAATGGAACCTGATCAGATTATTCGGATACGAATTTCATCCGATTCGGCAAACCTATGTCATGGTGCAACACGGATTCGCGCTCGCCAACGTTCTCGGAATCGTCGCCCTGCTCTACGGACTGGTGCTTGCATCGACATCGAATGATCTGAGCCAAAGAGTTCTGCGGGGCTCCACCTGGAAATTCGTCCAGCGAGGTGCCTACGTGCTGTGGATTCTCGTGCTGCTGCACACGGGTTACTTTCTCTACCTGCATTTCCAGAGCTTCCACCGGCAGTTGCCGGCTCCGAACTGGGCGCAAGTACCGTTCCTACTGCTCATCTTCGCGGTCGCCATGTTGCAGACGCTCGCGTTCTTCCGAACCTGGCGCAAACGGCGCCTCGTGGAGATCGAGCGGTAACGCAATCGATTTCGGTCACCCAAATGCTTTGGGACCCTCATATCGGTTACTCGATGTCTGAGTGAAGTAAGCATCGGAGTCAATACCTAAACGGCCAGTCGGTCAAAATGTAGTCGCGACCCTGCTGGTGGCACTCGATGCAAGCTGCCTCGCCCACGCCGTCAGCCACTTGGTACTTTTTTACGAATTCAAACCAGTACCAGTTCTTGCCCCTCGCGCTGTCATCAGCGAGCTTCACTGACACTGCCCACCCCTGCAGTNNTAACGCAATCGATTTCGGTCACCAAATGCTTGGCCCCTCATATCGGTTAATCGTATCAATACCTAAAAGGCCAGTCGGTCAAAATATAGTCGCGGAAGAGGTGCTGACGGGCGAGTTGGAGGAAGGCGAAATCGGGCGAAGTGGGTTGGAGAGCGCAGTACATGGCAATGCTGAGGCTGGACGGGACTACACACTCGGCGACGTGCATGAGTTGACGGGTTGGGGAAGCTACAGCTGGAGACCGGCATCGTTGCGGCTGATAGGGTGCTCGATCGCTGAGATCGACGGAATCGATCCGCAGATCATCGCACCTGTGCAGACCGCCGACCCGGATTTTCAGGGTGGCGAACGCGGCGGCCAGGAAGCGCAATGGCGCGGTCTGCGTCTGCCGTTGTACCAGGATCTCAACCGACCGCAGATGGGACCGACTGGAGCCTGACCGTGGTCCTCAAGTATATGCTTTAGTCCACGGCGAGTGTTACCGCCAGCGCTGTCTCGCGGGTAGGCCCGTCTACCACGTCAGAATGTGCGCCCGCGCCACGGACAAATAATGATCCGCGAACACCGGCGGCTGCGAGTGCCCGATCCAGCGAATCAACTATCCGTAAAATTGCGGCAATGTCGTCGCGACGCCGAGTCCTCTAAGGTGGTCACTAGAACCATCGGAGACTCTGATGAGAGCTCGTACACCGTTACCGCTCAGGGCGAGTTGCTACGGCGACGCACCGCCATGCCGCACGCCTCTCGCGCATGTTCGTGTTCGTTGATCATTACGGACTCGCCCTGAGCACTTCTTTTGATGGCCGTTAGAATCCTATCCAGCTATTCCCTGATAAGTTAATTGCCACGCAGGCTATACGCTATGCTTACATTCCCCGAGATTGATCCCATCGTTGTGTCCGTCGGTCCCGTGCAAGTGCGCTGGTATGGATTGATGTATCTTGTCGCGTTCGGGCTAGCCTGGTGGTTGGGACAACTGCGCACGAAACAAGTAAACAGTGGCTGGAACAGCGCTCAGCTTGGCGACCTGGTTTTCTACTGTGCCCTCGGTGCCGTGCTCGGTGGGCGAATCGGGTATACGCTGTTTTATGGGTCGCAACGACTGTTGGACGATCCGCTCTATCTATTCCGAGTATGGGAGGGCGGCATGTCGTTTCACGGTGGCTTCCTTGGCGTAGTGCTGGCCATGTGGTTATATGCGCGACGCAACAAGCGCAGCTTCTGGTCAGTCACAGATTTTGTCGCACCGTTGGTGCCTCTTGGTCTCGGCGCAGGTCGCATCGGCAACTTCATAAATGCCGAACTGTGGGGACGGCCCACAGATCTACCGTGGGCCATGGCCTTTCCGGGCGGCGGAGACGTTGGGCGCCATCCATCGCAGCTATACGAGGCCACGCTGGAAGGAGCGGTGCTTTTCGTAATACTCTGGTGGTATACACGACTTCCACGACCCGTGGCTGCCGCGTCGGCGATTTTCCTGGTTGGATACGGCGCATTCCGCTTCCTGGTCGAGTTTGCTCGAGAACCCGATGCACACCTAGGGTTTGTCGCCCTGAACTGGATGACTATGGGACAAGCTCTGTCCGTTCCAATGCTTATTGCAGGAGTAGTTCTTCTCTTTTGGGCGTACCGTCGAAACGTCCAACTGCTACAGCTTGCAAAGTTGGAGGACAGAACTAAATGATCGAACGTTCCTAGAAACCTTATCCACCCTTTTCAAATGGATATCCAGCCACCTTCCAGGTTGGCACACCGCCGACGAAGTAGCTCGCCCGCAGCGCACGTCTACCTTCAAGAACATAGTGAAGGCCCAATAACCGTAGCGACCATTGCTTGGTCGTCACTAATGATCGGCGTCAGCTCGGAATCGGTCGAGAATTCAATGACGATACGCGCGCGATCGCGCGCCCGTTACGTTTCGAAAAAGCCGGTCAAACCCACGTTCACGGTTCTGCATCGGCGTCAAGGCTACAGGGGTTACACATGCGCCTTTTCATTGTTCTGTTGATTGCGACAGCAGCCTTCGCGTCGGCGAGTTTCGCCGAATCAAATCTCGAGCGAATGCGTGAGGTCATCACCAAACGCTATCCAAATCTAAGCATTGATCATCTCGCCACCACACCGGTCGCAGGCATTTATCAGCTGGGCGTGAGAAAACCAGGTGCTGTACCTCTCTGACGACGGACGTCATCTTTTCAATGGCAAACTAATCGACCTGGACAGCGGTGTGGATCTGTCGGAGCGCTATCTCTACCGATCGCAGCTGGCCGTACTGGATGGCGTTGCCGAGGAAAGCATGGTCATCTACGAGCCGTCCAAGGAGACCAAATACACGATCACCACGTTCACGGATATCGATTGCCCTTACTGCCGCAAGATGCACGAGGAAATCGCGACGCTCACCTCGCACGGCATCCGCGTGCGCTACATGCTGTATCCGCGTGCTGGCGTTGGATCGTCCTCTTACGACAAGGCGGTATCGGTCTGGTGCGCTGAAGACCAAAACGAAGAGATGACGTTAGCGAAGCAAGGTTTCGTGCCGCCGAAGCGTGACTGCGACCACCCGGTAAATGAGCACATGGCGCTTGCCCGCCAGCTGGGTCTTACAGGCACGCCGATGACGATCACGGACACCGGCGCACAGATCATGGGTTACAGACCAGCGGATGAAATGCTGACGTCGCTGCGCGCTGCGCGCTTATCCGCAGTAGATACCGCCAACTGATAGACGTGAACCCACTGCGTACAACCAAGGGCGCGATCTTCACCTTTGCGATTACGTCACCCCTGTTTGCCCATCACGACGTTGAGCACGAAGCGTCGACGCCGGCGTTGATCGATAAGCTGCAATCGTTCATCGACGATACTGCTGGCGCCGGCTGAACAGGAAATCCTTGATCCTGATCGGTCGTTTCAACTGACCGCCACGGTCAGCGACGCCAGCACATTGGTTGCACGTTGGGAAATTGCTGACGGGTATTACCTCTACGGCGACAAATTCAAATTCACCGTCAAAGACCCACCGGACCTGACTACCACCTCGGTGACGATGCGCGAGGGAAAATCAAAACGGATGAATTTTTTGGTCGCATGGAAGTTTACTACGGGCAGACACCGGCGATGGTCGGTGTATCGAGGACCACGCCGGACCCGACGTCCATCTCTGTCGACATCGGTTACCAGGGCTGCGCTGATACAGGGGTCTGTTACCCCACCAATGAAGTGAATATAGCGGTGTCGTGGCCCGGCGCGGCGGACGCAAGGAAACACGCTTGACCTGGAGTTAACTCCAGCATTTAAGCTCTGTATCCCGTGGTGGAACCGAGCCAGCAGAAGCACCGCCGTTGAGTTCAAGAATCGTTAGTCGAGTGTGCTGCGCACTGATTTGCGCAGCCTTTGCAGGGTCCGCCTCAGCTCACGACCCGATCTTCGGCCTTGGGCCGCATACGCTCTTCCAGGGCGGCACCGAACTGGCCCTGCATTCCGGCGCTGAGGCGACACTGTTGATTTGCACCGAACAGTGACCCGGGATTTGCATTGAAAATTGACCCGGGTTGGAGAGCCAGAGTATGGCTCAAGGGTTGTCGGGTTTTCTAGTTTTCGTCGTCTCCTTTTTGGTTTTCGTTGAACTGTGCTTGAAGCGGTAGCTGTCGTTACCGGTCTCGACGATGTGGCAGTGGTGCGTGAGCCGGTCGAGGAGTGCCGTGGTCATCTTGGGATCACCGAACACGGTGGCCCACTCCGAGAAGCTCAGGTTAGTCGTGATGATAACCGCGGTGCGCTCGTAGAGTTTGCTCAACAGATGGAAGAGCAGTGCCCCGCCGGCCTGCGAGAACGGCAGATAACCGAGTTCGTCCAGGATGACCAGGTCGGCATGCACGAGGCGGTTGGCGATCTTGCCCGCCTTGGCGTTGGCTTTTTCGATCTCGAGCTGGTTGACGAGTTCGATGCTGGAGAAAAAGCGCACGCGCAGGTGATGGTGCATGATGGCTTGCACGCCGATGGCGGTGGCGAGATGGGTTTTGCCAGTGCCGGGTCCGCCGATAAAGACGACGTTGTGGGCATC
>JABAOE010002769.1_pt5 | contig 12015 bp, 7 predicted proteins | sample 7062141 | NCBI WGS metagenome assembly JABAOE01 (sample SAMN14538627, study PRJNA623070) | marine sediment metagenome | biome: marine biome [ENVO:00000428]; feature: marine pelagic biome [ENVO:01000023]; material: deep marine sediment [ENVO:00002113] | place: India: Gulf of Khambhat ...
TTCGTGTAGTGCATGATCTCGACCGCCGGCGGGCCGGCCGAGGCCGCGGCCGAGGCGAGCACGGCCCAGCGATAGACGAGAAGCAGAAGGACCGGCCCGAAGCCCGCGACGAGGGTCATCAAGAGCCGGCGCGCGTTGCGGCGTCGCGACTGAAAGAGGGCCACCTCGAGCAGGATCAGCATCCCTGCAACGGACACCGTGTTTTCCTTGGTTAGCAGCGCCAGACAGATGCACAGCAGGAACCCACTGAAGCTTCCCGGGGGCACGCGACCCGACGACTCCAGGCGGTTGCGCCACCGCAAGTACAGCAGGACCGCGGCAACGTAGAACGTATAGGACAACAGCACCGAGCGACTCGAGATGTAGATGACGGCCTGTGTGTTCAGCGGGTGCACGGCGAAAACCGCACAGGCGAAAAGACCGATGAAGCGGGACTGGCGAGCGGGAAGACGCTCTGAAAAAATCCGTCTCACGAGTAGATACGACAAGACGATGTTGATCAGGTGGAGCGCCAGGTTGACCGCCCTGAACCCGCTGGGTTCCGAGCCGAAGGCGTAGTTCAGGGCGAACGTCACGAGAAGCACCGGCCGCGTGTGGGAACTGACTCCCGACTTGTGGAACAGGCCCGGGTCGAGAAAGAAATCGTCGAGGTTGCTCAGCTCCCTCAGGTGCTCGTTTTGAGAGATCGTGATCCAGTCGTCGTGGACGAACTCGTTGTCCAGGGAGCTGGCGTAAATCAGCAAGGTCAGCGACAGGACCGCAGCCAATCCCGCCCAGACCGCCGCATTGCGGTATCCTTGCTCTGGATCGTCGCGCGCCAAAACTCCGCCAAACGGGTTTGTCAGACAATTAGCCCAACGTCTGCACGGTGGTGAGTATGCTGCATCGTCCTGGAGAAACAAAGGACGGGCCCCGACATCGTGGCTTGCACGATCCGAGAATCACCGCGCATTGATTCCGTCCACCCGATCCGCTATNNGACATGGGGCGCAACATCTTCCAGTCCGACTGCCCGGTGGGCATGATCCGCGCGGTCCGCGCCGTGGTCCAGGAGAACGCCGGCGTCGAGGACGCGTTCGGTCTCTACCGGGAAGAGAAGGACAGGGCCGGTGCGGGTCGCGGTCTACTACAACAATAGCGACGTCCGCATCGAGGAGTATCCCCGCCCGGAGATCGGGCCCGGCGAGCTGCTGATGCGCGTCGAGGCCAGCGGCATCTGCGGCTCGGACGTGATGGAGTGGTACCGCAAGCCGCGCGCCCCGCAGGTGCTCGGTCACGAAGTGAGCGGCGTCGTCGAAGCGCTCGGCGAAGGCGTCGATGCCTTCGCGCCGGGCGACCGGATCGTCAGCACGCACCACGTGCCCTGCAACGACTGCCGTTATTGCCGCCGCGGCTTGCACAACGTCTGCGAGTCGATGCACCGCACGAGCTTCGATCCCGGGGGCTTCAGCGAGTTCGTGCGGCTCCCCGAGGTGAACGTGCAGCGCGGCACGTTCAAGCTGCCGGACAGCGTCTCGTTCGACGCGGCGACGTTCGTCGAGCCGCTCGCCTGTGTCCTGCGCGGCCAGCGGCTGGCGGGCGTCACACGCGGTGACAGCGTCCTGGTGATCGGAGCGGGGATCTCGGGCATCCTGCAGATCCAGGCTGCCCGCGCCCACGGCGCCGCGAAGGTCTTCGCCGCGGACGTCCAACCGACGCGCCTCGACATGGCCAGCCGTTTCGGCGCCGACGAGGCCTGGGAGGCGAGCGAGCCGCTCGCCGAGCGGCTGCGAGCGGCCAACGACGGCCGGCTGGCCGATCGAGTCCTGGTCTGCACCGGGGCCCGCGCGGCGCTGGAGGGTGCGCTGGAGCTCATCGACCACGGAGGGAGCCTGCTGGTCTTCGCCCCGTTGACCCCGGGCGAGACGCTGGCGCTCGACGTCAACGACCTGTGGAAGCGTGGCGTCTCGATCGTGCATTCCTACGCGGGGCCGCCGGAGGACATGCGCTCGGCGCTCGGCTGGATCGGCGCCGGCCGGGTCGACGTCGAGGGGATGATCACCCACCGCCTCCCGCTCGCAAGAACCGGGGAGGGTTTTCGTCTGGTCGCGGAAAGTGGCGATTCCCTCAAGGTGCTGATCGAACCCGGGCGATAATCAAGAGGATGCGACGCCCCGAGACGCTGCCCCAGGATCGCCGTGTTCCCTGGAGGTTCCGCCTGACCCTGTTCGGGATCGGCGTCGTGACCTGGGCGGTCCAGATGGGCCTCCGCGGGCGCCCCGGCTGGGTCGAAACCGCGTACTCGAACACCATCTACCCCATCGTGCGGGAGTTCGTCGGCACGCTCACCGGCTGGATGGCCTACTCCTTCATGGAGCTGATCGTCCTGGTCGCGATCGTCTGGCTGATCTACAAGGCGGTCACCGTCACGCGCTCCGTGTATAGCAGGCGACGCAGTTTGCGCAATGCTGTGGCCCACACCATCAGCTTCACGCTCACGATGGTCGGCGTGTTTTACGCGTGGGGTATGTTCGGCTGGGGCTTCAACTACTACCGGAAGCCGTTCCTCCAGGTCGAGAACCTCGACCGGACAGGCATCAAGCCCGAAGAGCTCCGTGCCGTTTCCCAAAAGCTGATCGTCGAGGCCAACGAGCTCCGCATACAGCTCGAGGAAGATGAAGACGGTGTGATGCGCACCGACGACGGGGATCGAGCCGCGCTCAAGCGGGTCCGCGCCGCGTTCAGGGCGCCCGGCGTCGAGTACCTGTCGCTTCGTGACGGCTACGTGTCGCGACCCAAGGGCTTGATTCTGCCGGTGCTTCCGTGGTTGAACATCGGCGGGGTGTTCTTCCCGTATACCGGTGAGCCCAACGTCGGGATGGAGCAACCGGTGCACGACCGGTTGTTCGCGGCGTGCCACGAAGCCGCGCACCAGCTCGGCTGGGCGCGTGAGGAAGAGGCCAACTTCATCGGTTATGCGGTCTGCCGCCGTCATCCCGACGCCGACTACCGTTACGCCGCCGCTCAGGGTGCGCTGGCCTACGCGCTGGGCGCGCTGCGCCAGGCCGATCAGGATGCAGCCGCGGCGGTGATGTTGACGCTCTCCAAGCCGCTGCAGCGTGACTGGGCCGCTTCGCACGAATTCTGGAAACGCTACGACACGCGGCTCGCCGACGCGGCGTTGCGCGTCAACGACGCCTACCTCAAGACGCTGGGCCAGGAGGAGGGGATCCGCAGCTACGGCCTGATGGTCGAGCTGCTCGTCGCCGATCACCGCCGCGAAGCCCACGACTCCCGGTGAACGAGCATCGCATCCGGCTGCCCGGCGGCCGTACGCTGGCCGCCGCCGAGGTCGGCGACCCGGACGGGACACCGCTGTTCCTGTTCCACGGCTTCCCCGGCTCGCGGCTCGGCGTCCAGCTGGCCCACGAGGAGGCGCAGCGCCAGGGGGTCCGCCTGATCGCGCTCGATCGTCCCGGATGGGGTCAGTCCGATCCGCTTCGCGGCCGCCGCCTGCACGACTGGCCCGCCGATCTCACCGCCGCCGCCGACCGGCTCCACTGCGACCGCTTCAACGTGCTGGGTCTTTCCGGCGGTGCGCCGTTCTCGTTGGCCAGCGCGGCCGCCGTGCCGGACCGCATCGGTCGCGTCGGCGTGCTCTGCGGGTTGGGTCCCGTCGCGGCGATGCGCAAGGGTGACGGGATGATCTGGCACAACCGTCTCGGCTTGAAGCTTGCGTCCCGTGCACGCTGGTTGGTCGGTCCGGCCCTGATCGTCGCCGCACCGTTGCTCCGACACCTCTCCGGGTTCGCGATCGACAACCTGACCCGCCACTCGGGAGCGGCCGACCGCGCCGCGCTGAGCGACCCATGGGTCCGCCAGGTCTTCGGTCGCGAGTTTCGCGAGGGCTTTCGAAGCGGCGCCGGCGCCGCGGTGGATGCCCGGATTTACGGTGCCGCCTGGGATCTCGACTTCGCCGCGATCGTGCCGCCCGTGTTCCTGTGGCACGGCGAGGCCGACACCATCGTCCCCGTCTCCATGGCGCGTTGGGTTGCCGACAAGATCCCCGACGTTCACCCGACGTACTACCCCGGCGAGGGCCATTTTTCAGTCGTCTTGAATCACTTGCCGGAGATCGTCGAGGTGATGCGCGTCCGGCCTGCGTGATACCTTGCGCGACATGGACACCGGGCTGAGGTACGAGGGCGAGGCGGCGCGTCAGAGATTCATCGTCCTCTGGTTACGGCCCGCGATCGCGGCACTCGCGTTCGGCCTGTTCACCTTCTTCGTCGTTTCTGTGCCGGCCGAGAAGGAAAAGATCCAGCTGCGCGCCGACGTACAGCGGCTCACGGCCGAGAACGAGACGTTGCAGGGCAAGCTCCGCGACATGCTGCCGTTCGCCAATGCCGGCCGCTCCCCGGGCCTGTACACCGCGCAACTGGGCACCCCCGGCGACGATGGGGGTTGGGGGCGCGTCCTCTACGACGAGGCCAGCGGCCGCGGCGTCGTTTACGTTGCCGGGCTGACCACGACCGACGAGCTGGCGTTCTGCTGGTGGCAGGACGCCGAGGGGACCCGGCACCCGCTCGCGATGATCGAGCTGATCGACGGCTCGGGGGAGGCCTCGATCCAGCTACGCCAGGAGCGCGAGGGCGCCGTTCTCGTCACGCTGGGGTCGCCGGGCGCGGAGCCCGACCCGGAGGCCACGCCGATCTTCGAGGCCGCGATCTACTAGCCGACCTTGACCACGACCGCGCCGGCGGTGTCGCCCGCAGCGCATCCGGTGAACAACCCGTGGCCGCCGCCCGCGAGCGCCAGCTCCTCGATCATCTCGATGATCAGCCGCATGCCGGTCGGGCCCTGCGGGTGGCCGAAGATCAACGACGAGCCGTAGTTGTTGAACCCGTCCGCGTCGATCCCGAGCTCCTTCGCGAGGTACAGGTCGTTGACGGCGAACGGATTGTGCGTCTTGACTGCCTTCATGTCGCCGATCGCGAGCCCGGCCGCGTCGAGCGCCGCCTGGGCCGCGGGCACGGTCGCCTTGGCCATGAAGCCCTTGTTCGCGCGGCCCTGGCCGTAGGAGAGCAGCTGAACCTCGACATCGCCGCCGCGTGACAGCGACCTGGCCTTGTCCCGCGTCGTCAGCACGACGCCGCTGTTGCCGTCCGCCGGGTGCGTTTGCGAACCGAACGTCACCGTGCCGTCCGGCATCACGGGGCGCAACTTGGCCAATCCCTCTGCCGTCGTCTCGAAGACGCCCTCGTCGGTCTCGACGCTGGCGATCGTCCTCTTGCCGCGTGCGTCCTTGAGCTCGAACGGGGTCAACATGTAACGCTTCTGGAACGCCCGATCGTCGGCGAGCGCGTCCTGGTACTGCTCGTAGCGGCGCAGCGTGAGCGCGTCCTGCTCTTCACGAGTGATTCCGGCCTCCGAGGCGACGTTCTCCGCGGTCTGCAACATCGAGTTGCGTGCCCACGGGTCGTTGCCGAAGCTGTCCATCACGACATCTTCTTTTTCGCCGGTCCCGCCGGGTCCCGCCGGGTTGGGGTAGTAGATGTGCGGCCCGTTGCTGCAGCGGTCCGCCGTGACCGCGAGCACCGTGTGATCCCCCGTGGTCTCGATCTCGGCGGCCGCGCTGGCCAGGGCGCGCGCACCGGTCGCGCAGGCCTGCGCGACCATCGTGCCCGTGATGCCCTCGGCGCCGACCATCGCGGCGAGCCAGGGGCCACCGTACAGCGTGCTCTTCTGCGGCACGGTCATCCCGAGCACGATTGCGTCGAATGTCTCGGGCGAAAGATCGCGCTCGGCGAACGCCTTGCGCGCGGCCTGCGCCGCGACGTGGACGCTGTTGAGCGTCGACAGGCTGCCCTGCCACTTGCAGAAAGGTGTGCTCCAGTAGGCTCCGTAGGGGATGTAGCTGTTCTCGAAACGCATCGGTATGAGCTCCAGTGGGTTTCTGATTTGAAAGGGTATCGACCAGTTTAGCAGTCCGGGTAAAGCCTGCCGCGCACGGTATATTCCCTGCGTGAAGAAGCTCGCCCCGATCCTCCTCTCGAGCGTCTTGATCCTTGCCGGTTGTGAGGACTCGCCGCCCGAGGGTCCGGCCCTCGAACCGACCGCCGTGGCCGCTCCGGCGTTCGAGAATCACGACCCGAGCGTCGCTTACGTCGGTCGCGAGGCCTGCCGCGACTGCCATCTGGCGATCTACAACAGCTACGCCCGGACCGGGATGGGCCGCTCGTTCCGGCCGCTCAACGCGGAGACGACCGTCGGTGAGTTCGAGGGCTCGCCCGAGTTCAGCGAGAACGGCATGACGTACCGCGTCTTCGAGCGCGATGGAAAGTACTTCATGCAGGAGTTCGTCAAGCGCTCGTCGAACGCGCAGCTCGCCATGGAAGAACACGAGCTGATCTGGGTGGTCGGATCCAACAACCACAACCGCGCCTACCTGATCGAGCGCGACGGCAAGCTGTTCCAGGCGCCCGCGTGCTGGTACCCGCAAGGGGATCGCTGGGCGCTCTGCCCCGGTTACGAGCTGGCCAACGAGCACTTCACACGCGAGACGACGCAGAGCTGCATGTTCTGCCACAACGGCGTGATGCGGGCGGTCGAGGGACGGCGCAACATCTTCGAGCGGCCCTACCCGCACGGGATCGGCTGCGAACGTTGCCACGGGCCGGGCGAGAAGCACGTCGAGCGGTGGAACTCGGGCGAGGGTTTCGGCAAGCGGGACGACCCGACGATCGTGAATCCCGCGCTCCTCCCGGGGCCCGAACGCCAGGAAGTCTGCTTCCAGTGCCACCTCGGGGACGCCAACCAGACCGAGCGGATCATCCGCCACGATCGCCCCATGACCTCGTTCCGCCCCGGCCAGCGGATCTCGGACATCTTCGTCCCGTTCCGCTTCGCCGTGCAGACCGAGTTCGACTTCGGATTGTCCTCCCAGGCGGATCGCATGATGCTCAGCGCGTGCTACACGGAATCCGGCGGACGGCTCGAGTGCCTCACCTGCCACGACCCGCACGTGCCCGTCGTGGAGCAACCCGAGGGTTACGTCGCGCGCGCTTGCCAGACCTGTCATGACGTGCAGGACTGCGGCGAGGAACACGGGATGCGAGAAGCGGCCGGGAATGATTGCGTACCCTGTCACATGCGGCGGGCGGAGCCCGACGACCAGCGCTTCACGGAGTTCACGGATCACTGGATCCGGCGGGACATCTCGATCGATACGCCGGATCACCGCGAGAGTGTCGAGATCGAGCCGATCTTTCCCGAGCGTTACGCCACGCTGACGACCGGCCAGCAGGCCTACTACCGGGCGCGGGCCCTGACCCAGATGACCGATTCCTCCCCGCTGCGGAAGCGCGCCGAGATGAACGCCGAGGCGTCGAAGCTCTACGCCGGCGCCATCGAACGTGGTTACGACACGGCCGATTCGCGTTACTACTACGGCAAGTTGCTGTTGACCGAGCGCAGCTTCGAGGAGGCGGCCGAGCAGTTCGAGGCGGTGCTCAGGCACGATCCCGACCACCGCGACGCGCTCTTCGCCCTCGGCCAGTATCACCAGGCCAACGGCGATCGCGACCGCGCCGTCGAGATGTTCGACCGCATCCTGACGAACGCGCCCGACACCGCGATGGCACTTGCCGAGCGTGGCCGTGTCCTGTTCGAGTCTGGCGATGCCGTGGCCGCTCTCGAGCACTATCGCGAGGCGTTGAGTCAGGAGCCGTGGAACGTGACGTATCACGTCAACGTCGGCATGTCCCTCGCGGCCAACGGGCGCATGCATGAGGCCGCGGAGCTCGCACGAAGCGCCGCAAGACTCGACCCCGACCGACCCGACGTGTGGGAGTTCAACGCGAACGTTCTGCGCGAGATCGGTGACGAGCAGGGAGCTGCCGAGGCTCGTCGACGGCTCGAGGAGTTGGGTCCACGCTGAGTTTTGGCAGGGGAGACAGGAATCGAACCTGCAACCTTCGGTTTTGGAGACCGGTGCTCTGCCTAATTGAGCTACTCCCCTGCAGGTGGAGACCGGGAAGATAGCACAGCGTCATGGGCCCGAACTTCGCAGAAAGGTGCAGTTTCTGCCTAATTTTCCCCGACTCCGAGGCGCGGCCAAGAAACCGCACATCTTCGGTTTGATTTTCACACTTTTCTAGGTATCTAAATAAAGTCTTTCACTAATAAGGATACGAGCGATGGTTTCCCGTCCCCCGAATCGGCACGGGTCACCGCTGCGAACCGGCACGGATTGACAGAACCGCGTCCGATTCGGGACACGTTCCGGCACGGTAGAGCCGTGTGCCTCCCGATCGGCCCCGGTGGATAAACGAAGAGGGGCCGAACTTGGCCGACTCGCGACAGCACACCCGTCTCTTGACGACGCTCGCCCTCGCCGTCGTGCTCAGTTTCGTCGCACTGTCCGCCTCCGCGCAGGAGACGGTCGTCATCCAAGCCGGGTCCTCCTGCACCTACCTCGCGAACACCACCGACCCCGGCATCGGGATGACGTGGACCGCCCCGGGCTTCGACGACTCCGCCTGGCAGGCCGGCATGTACGGCGTCGGGTACGAGGGTCAGACCGGCGCGCAGAACCTGATCCAGACCAGCGTGCCGACCGGAAGCCTCTCCGTGTTCACGCGTACGACGTTCGACATCGCCAACGTGACCGATGTCAACAACCTGTTTCTCGGCGCCGATTTCGACGACGGCTACGTGGCCTGGATCAACGGCGTCGAGGTCTTTCGATCCGCCTCGATGCCTGGCGGCCCGGTTGCCTGGAATACCGCCGCGACCGACCGTGAATCGAGCAACGGCACGGTGCCCGCCTACGACTTCCAGGATGTTTCCGGCCTCGGCATTCCGGCCCTGCAGAACGGTACGAACGTCCTCGCCATCGGCGTGTGGAACACCGAATCGATCTCGAGCGACCTCGTCCTCGTTCCCAACCTGACCGTCAACAAAGAGCTAGCGGTCACCCGCGGGCCGTACCTTCAGATGGGTACCTCGGATAGCATCATCGTGCGCTGGAGAACCAGCATTCCTTCCGACAGCGTGGTCGAGATCGGAGCGTCCCCGACGAGCCTCGCTCCGGCCGTCACCGACCCGACGCTGACCACCGAGCACATCGTGACCGTACCCGCCCTGGGCGCGGACACGACCTACTACTACGCCGTCGGCACGACAGCCCTGCGACTGGCCGGGGGGGATGTCGACCATCGCTTCGTTACCGCGCCGTTGATCGGGGTATCGAAACCGACGCGCGTATGGATCATCGGTGACTCCGGCACCGGGGATGCCAACGCAATCGCGGTCCGCGATGCCTTCACCACCTACACGGGCGGCGTCCCACCCGATCTCTGGCTCATGCTCGGGGACAACGCCTACAACTCGGGAACGGATTTCGAGTATCAGACCAAGCTCTTCGATATTTACCCCGAGATCCTGAACAAAACGGTGCTCTGGCCCACGCTTGGAAACCACGACGGGATCACCGCGCAATCCTCGACTCAATCAGGGGCCTACTACGACATCTTCACGCTTCCGACGGGGGCCGAGGCCGGCGGCGTGGCCTCGGGCACGGAGGCCTACTACTCGTTCGACTACGGCAACATCCACTTCTGCGTGCTGGACTCCCACGAGACGGATCGATCGCCGGGCGGGTTGATGATGTCGTGGCTCGATCTCGATCTGGCCAACACGACCCAGGACTGGGTCATCTGTTTCTGGCACCACCCGCCCTACAGCAAGGGCAGCCACGACTCGGACACCGAGGGTCGGCTGGTCGACATGCGCCAGAACGCGGTTCCGATCCTTGACGACCGTGGCGCCGACCTGACCTTCTCCGGACACAGCCACAGTTACGAGCGCTCTTTCCTGATCGATGGGCATTACGGACACTCGAGTACGTTCATGTCGTCGACCATGATGCTCGATCCTGGCGACGGCAAGCTCGACGGGACGGGCGCCTACATGAAGGACATCCTCGGTCCGGACCCGCGCAGCGGGATCGTCCATACCGTCGCCGGTAACGCGGGGAAACTCAGCGGCGGCCCGCTGAACCACCCGGTGATGTTCTTTTCCACCAACACACTGGGGTCGGTGATCCTGGACGTCGACGGCAACCGATTGGACGTGACGTTCCTGGACAACACGGGGACGGTCCTCGACTACTTCACGATGTACAAGGACTTTTGCGACACCGACACCGATGGTGACGGCGTCTGCAACATCAATGACAACTGCGATGACACCCCGAACCCGGCCCAGGCGGATGCCGACTCGGACGGTCTGGGCGATGCCTGCGACACCTGTCCGAACGATCCGGACAACGACATCGACGGCGACGGCGTCTGCGGCGACGTCGACAACTGCCCGAACATCCCCAACTCGAATCAGCAGGACCCCGATCAGGACGGCATCGGCACCGTCTGTGACCCCTGCCCGGGCGATCCCGAAAACGACCAAGACGGCGACGGCGTGTGCGAGAGTGACGACAACTGCGACCTGACGCCGAACCCCATGCAGGTCAACAGCGATACGGATTCCTACGGAGACGCCTGTGACAACTGCCCGACGATCAACAACAACAGCCAGGTGGACAACGACGGCGACGGGCTCGGGAACCAATGCGACAACTGTTTCAAGCGCGTCAACCCGCTGCAGGAAAACGCCGACGGTGATCTCGACGGAGACATCTGCGACGTCTGCCCGTTCGACCCGCTGAACGACATCGATCAGGACGGCGCCTGTGGTGACGTCGACAACTGCCCCACGACACCCAACTTCGAGCAGAGCGACGTCGACCAGGACACGCTGGGAGACGCCTGCGACGCCTGCCCGCTGGATCCGAACAACGACATTGACGGGGACACGATCTGCGGCAACGTGGACAACTGTCCCGACATCCCGAACCTGGATCAAACCGACACCGACGGCGACGGCCTGGGTGACGCCTGTGATGCCCTCGCCGACACCGACGAAGACGGGGTCTTCGACCAGAGCGACAACTGTCCGCTCTCAGTCAATCCGCTCCAGGAAGACGCTGACGGCGACGGAATCGGGAACGCGTGCGACACCGACGATGACAACGACGGTGTCGAGGACGCGTTGGACTGCGAGCCGCTCGTCTGCGGGGTCGCGCACCCGGTCTCGCCGCCGACCCTTACCGTGGACAAGGGTCCTTCGGCGGACGCCGTCCTCACCTGGCCCCTCGGCCAGGCGCCGTTGGTCAACGTCTACCGTGGGGACATCGGTTCCGGCGCGGCGCTGATGGACACGCTGGTCTGCTTCGACACGGAGAACTCCACGGGCCAGAGTGTGGATTCCAGCCTGCCATTGTCCGGCCGTGCCTACTTCCACCTGGCCGGCGGCGTCAACGGCTGTGGAACGACCAATCTTTCAACAGGCACCGGCGGCTCGTCGCGTATCCCGCCGGCGCCGTGTGTTTCGAGCAACGCCGACGGTGACTTCGACGGCGTGCCGGACCTCATCGACATGTGCCCCACGATGGCGAGTGCGGAATGTGCCGACCTCGACAAGGACTTCGTGGGCGACGTCTGTGACAACTGCATCGCCGTCAGCAACCCCGACCAAGCCGATACCGACATGAACGGCATCGGCGACGCGTGCGAAGGCACGGACGGGGACGGCGACGGGGTCCCGGACGCGTTCGACAACTGCCCGGGAACGCCCAACCAGGATCAGGCCAACGCCGACGGCGACGCCAACGGCGATGCCTGCGACACGTGCCCGAACGACCCGAACGACGACGTCGACGCCGACGGGTCTTGCGGCGACGTCGACAACTGCCCGATCGACTCGAACCCCGGTCAGACGGATACGGACGGGGACGGCGTCGGCGACGTCTGCGACTCCTGCGAGGACGTCGATCGGGACGGCTATGGCGTCGCGGGAGCCGCCGGAAACACCTGCGTCGCCGCGGACTGCGATGACTCGTTCGCCAGCTGCACGGACGACTGTGTCACGGACGTCGATTCCGACGGAACGGCAGACTGCGCCGATACCTGCATCGAC
>JABAOE010013087.1_pt1 | contig 12010 bp, 12 predicted proteins | sample 7062141 | NCBI WGS metagenome assembly JABAOE01 (sample SAMN14538627, study PRJNA623070) | marine sediment metagenome | biome: marine biome [ENVO:00000428]; feature: marine pelagic biome [ENVO:01000023]; material: deep marine sediment [ENVO:00002113] | place: India: Gulf of Khambhat ...
GCGTGGAATCCCATCACCCGATCGATCGTGGCGCGGTCGCTGTCGGGCCCGACAGGCAAGCGGTAACGGACATGGATGCGACGGAGCACCGATGCATCACCGCCGCGCTCCACCTCCCCCGTCGCCGTCGAGGTCAAGCCTTCCGTGTCGACGCTACGAGCCTTCAGCGCACCGCCGAAGACGGCGGTCAGTCACCAGCCGGCGGCGGCGATGAGGTGGTCGATCGTGGGGCAGACGTTCTCGATCGCTCCCGGCTCCCGCACGACCTCGACGGTCTCGTAGCGCAGCAGATCGCCACCGCGCAACTCCGCCGTGAGGCGGCCGTCGCGTCGGGCAAAGCGAACCTCCGGTCGGTCGATCCAGGTCATGTTTCACAACTCCAGTTGATGTCGTAACGCGGGGTCGATCGCGGCAGCGCGGTGTCTCGTTCGAAGCTTGAAACCCGTCTGCTCCAACAACCGGTTCAGGTCCCGTCCCGAAGCCGGCAACGACGGGACGAGCCGGGCGACCTGCGCGTGCGACCAGACGGTGTTCTTTTCTCGCTCGAGCCGGTCCGTGATGCCGAGCAGCCCCTTCCACTCGCGCCGGCGTTCCTCGTTATAAATGTGGAGCAGGTTGAGCGAGCGACCCGCGCGCAGGATGTCGGCCATTCGCCGGGCCAGATCCCGCCCCTCGCGCAGGCCCACGTTCATCGGCTGCACGCCGATCGGCGAGCCGAAGCGCGCGCTGTCCCCGGCGAACCAGATCCTGTCCTGCCCGAAGCGATCGGCGAGCTGCCGCTGGAAGCAGATGGTCGTCGTCCACTCGACCGGCTCCCGCTCCTGCGGGTACCACGGGGCGCGCTCGCGGATCAGGCGGCGCAACCCGTCGACCGACGGGTCCCCGCCGCTGGTGAAATCGAGAGTCCAGCGCCCGCGATCCGGCGGGACGGGCCAGTGGACGTCCGTCCTCCTGCCGCCGAAGACCAGGTGCATGCGGTCGCGCGGCTCCAGCGTGGACCGCGTCTCGAGCAACCCGAAGCTCAGCGGCGGCCCCACCGGCGTGGTGGAGATCCCCAGCGCGCGGCGGACGAACGAGTCGTAACCGTCGGCGGCGACCATGAACGCCGAGCGGACCGTCTCGAGCTCCACGTCGTCGGCGTCCTCGGCAATGCATCCGATCCGCGAGACCACCCAATCGTCCTTCTCGCGGACGCTCATGAGCTGGTGGTGCCAGTCGACGTCTACCCCGTGCTCCGCGAGGCGTTGCTCGAGAACACCCTCCAGCAACGTCTGCGGAACGACGAGCGCAAACGGGAACGAGCCCCCGATCGGCGCCAGGTCGATCTCGCTCGGCTCGTTGCCGAGGCGATGCACCACGACGCGGTCGATCCGCTGGCCACGCTCGATCAGCCGGTCCGCGATCCCCAGCTCGTCGAGCATCCGCAGCGTCCCGGGGTGCAACGCCAGCGCGTAGCTGTGCAGCGACGCGCGCCGGTAGCAGTCGATGACGCGCACGCGAAGATCGCGCTCCGACAGCCACAGCGCCGCGAACAGACCGACCGGTCCGGCTCCGACGACCAGGACCTCGGTTTCACGTTCGTCCACTCCCATGGTCTAACCCATGGAGGAGCCCGGATGCAATCGCTGAAAACCGAGATCGGATCCCTGGGCTTCGCCGCCTAGTACCAGATCATCCGGAAATCGAGGAACGCCAGATCGGACCCCAGCACCCGCTCGATCACCGGGCGCGCGACGTTCAGCCCTTTCTTCCCGTTGGTGAGCACGACGACCGCCACTCCCTTGTCGCGCGAGCCCGCGACGAGCGCCTTGAACGGGCCGTCGTCGCCCCACTGCCAGAACAGCGGTCCGTCCGGGGTCTGCTCGACGCCCCAGCCGAGGGACCAGCCGATCCGCTCGTCGATGGTGGATTCCTGCGCGAGCCAGTCGACCCCGGCTTCGTCGGAAGGCCCGTCGCCGAGAGTGGCCAGCAGGAACCTGGCGTAATCGGCCGCCGTCGTCTGCAGCGTTCCCGAGGCGAGCGCTTCGTCGGGGCGCCACTTGTCTTCTTCCCTCCCCTTCCCGTCGTGGGGCCGGGCGTGGATCGGCTCGAAGCGCTCTTCCCAGACGTAGGAGCTGGAGGTCATCCCCAGCGGATCGAGCACGTGCTGCCGCAGGTAGACATCGAGCGAGTCTCCGGTGATCTGCTCGATCACACGCTGCAGGTAGATGTAGCCCTCCCCCGAATAGCCGAACTCGGTGCCGGGGTCCCGTTTCAGCTGTAGCGGTTTCGGGTTGTCGGACCGGTAACCCCTTCGCCAGTTGGGGAAGCCGGTCGTGTGGCACAGTACGAGACGCGGCGTGATCTTCTCGAGACGACGATCGTCTTTGTAAGGCTCGTCCGGCAACCGGTAGTCGGTCAACGGCCGGTCCAGGTGGAAGCCGCCCGCTCCCTCGACGACCAACCGGTGCACGCCGTAAGCAACGACGGGTTTGCTCAACGATGCGGCCTGAAAGACCGTGCTCTCGTCGACGGCGGGTGCATCGTCGGAGAACGACAAGTGCCCGAACCCGGTTTGAAGAACGACCTCGCGATCGACGATCACCGCGACCGAGGCGCCCGGAGTCTTGTACTTCTCGAGCAGCGGCGGAACGATCGTGGCGAGATCCCTCTGAAGATCGACGGTCGCGAGACTCGTCGAGTAGTCGACCGGCAAGGTCTCGGGGCCGGCACAACCGAACAGCACCGGCAACAGGAGGACAACGATTCCGATGCGCTCCGGCAACTCCGTCCCCTCCTTCGATCGTCATCCCCTCGTTTCAAAGACGCTCGATCCGGCCTCCGGGTTTACATCGGGGCGATATTTTGGCGCCGATGCTGTGTCCGATCGGGGACACACCGTCCACCCGCGAAGGCAACGCTCGGCCGGAAAAGCGTGAAAACCCGGAACCTCGGGCGGCGCGTCGACGATTCCGGCCCTAAAACCGAGGCGGACGACCTGGCCCGGCGCTTGCTTTACTCCGGGCCAGGACAACGAGGGGCCAGTGGAGCGTTGCCATGAACGCGAACACGACACGAGACAGATTCGACGCAGCCCGCGAGCGGCGCAGGATCCTGCGCTGGGCGACCGACCGGGAACTGCTGGACGAGCTTGAACGCCGGAACGGCCGTTGCGCCGAGCCCGGCTGCAGGGAACGGGCCTGGCACGGACGCGAGTACTGCCTGTGGCATCCCCGGCTCGAGCTCGCCGGCCCCGCGAAAACGGTGCGCGCCCGGCTGTGAGCTATTCCTCTCGCCGCGGCAGCAGCAGATCCTCGAGGAAGAACGCCGCCAGCTCCGACCGGCCGTTCAGCCCCGCTTTCTTGTACAGAGCACGGGCCTGCTGGCGGACGGTCCGTTCCGACGTCTGGCGCACCGCGGCGGCCTCGCGGTGGCTCAACCCCTTGAGCAGCAGCAGGCCGACCTCCGCTTCCGCGGGTGTCAGGTCCCAGCGGCGAAACTGCTGGTCGATCGCCGCCCCGAGCCCCTCGAGCAGCACCCGGCTCTCCTCGCGCCAGCGCCCGGCCTCCTCGAGCGCTCGCTGCAGATCGCTCTTCAGCAAGCGGGACTCTTCCCGGACGGCAACGTAACGTCGCCAGCCCATCACGAGGCCGACGATCGCGGCGACAAAGAGGCAGAATTCGACCGCGATGTGCCACGGGTTGGAGCCCTCGCGGTAGTCGAAGACGAGATCGGAGACGAGGAGCAGCAGGATCGCGACGAAGAACGCGATCCCCTGTACGGCCCGCCTCTTTTCGCTTACGCCATCCGTCATACGTGTGTGCCCGATTTCCCGTGATTCGGCCCGGTCGACGGATCTACTCCATTCGACGGATAGTTTAGCGAACCGGCGCCCGATAGCCTGATCTCGATGGGCGAAAGCTCAAAGGACCGAGGGGCCCTCACGCGGTACCTGCGCGATATCCGCCGCTTCTCCGTGCTCTCCAAGGAGCAGGAGCAACGCCTGCGCCGACAGATCGGGCGGGGCGAAACCGACGGCAGGTCGGAGCTCGTCCGGAGCAACCTGGGATTCGTGGTCAAGATCGCCAGCGAATACCGGAACCTCGGGGTGCCCTTCGAGGACCTGCTGAACGAGGGCAACCTCGGGCTGATCGAGGCGGCGCAGCGTTACGACCCGTCGCGCGAGACGCGGTTCACGACCTACGCGGTGTGGTGGATTCGGAAGAAGATCCTGCACGCGATCGGGAACCGTTCGCTGCTCGTGCGCGTCCCCGCGTCGCGACGCCGGATGATCGCCGAGGTCAAGAAGACCGCCGACGCGCTGAGCATCCGCCTCGGCCGCGCCCCCACACGCGAAGAGATCGCGGGACACCTGTCGATTCCGACGAAACGGGTCGACAGCCTCCTCGGTACGCAGCTGGCGCACGCGAGCCTCGATCGGCCTGCCGACGCCGAGAAGACGACCCCGCCGAAGGACCTCCTGGCCGACGACCGCTCGACCGCCGAACAGGAGCTCATCCGTGAGGAGCTCGCCGCGCACGTCAAGCGCGCCTTCCTGCGTCTCACGCCGCGCGAGCAGGCCGTCCTCGGTTGGCGCTACGCGCTCGAGGGAGAATCCACGCACACACTGCAGGAGATCGGCGAACGCCTGAACCTCAGCCGCGAGCGCGTGCGCCAGATCGAGATGCAGGCTCGACGGCGGATGCGGCGCTTGCTCGGCGCGAGCCCCCGCGCCGTGCGGAAGGCCTGACGACGCAGCCTACTTCTTGGGTTTCTTTCTGTCGGGCCTTCCCCTGCCGACGACCATCGACGTCGCCGTGCCGTAGACGGAGTCGACCGTGATTCTTCTCGGTCTCGTGTCAAAATCGGCCACGATCTTCGTATCGCTCCAGGAGACGACGGCACCCTCAACCGCGGTCCACGTCCTGTTCCGTGGCCCGCCCACGGTATCCGCGGTGACCGCGGTCCCCAGCCCCGACGCGTAGCCGCCGAACCCGCTCCCGTGGATGGTCACCCGGCCACGGAAAGCCGTCGCCTTCGTGATGACCACGTCCGGTTTGACGCTGATGACGACCGGGTTGCTGGCGAACCCCTCCTTGACGGCCCGCAGGTCGTAATTGCCGGGTAGCGTCTCGAGGGGGATCGAGACGGACATGCGACCCTGATCCGCGATCGCCGGCTGCAGGATCACCGACGAGCCGTCGGGGGCGGTCAACCGTACGTTCGACTCGTAGACTGTGCCGGCGTCCTCGGTGACGAACGCGGAGCCTCCGAGGGATACCGTCGCCGCTTGTCCGGCCGTGATCACCACGACGTCGGCACCGTCGAGCGTCGGGATGATCGGACGAACCAGCGGAGCCCGGGCGCCGAGCGGAAAGCCGTGGCATCCCCAGCAGTCGCTGTCGTCGGGCCCGGCGGACCGGCCGACGTGACCGTACCCGGCGTCCTCGCCGCCCACGACGATCGTTCCGAGGCCGGAAGGGTTCGGCGAATCCGCCTGGATGTTGTGCAGCGAGTTCGGGCCGTGACACCTCTCGCAGTAACGGATCGCGTAGTCGAAGTCGGGCCCGCTCTGCTCGGAAGCGGTGGCGCTGTCGTGGCAAACGTCACACTTGGAGATCGGGCCGCCCGGCCCGTTGACCGTGTCCGGCAGACCTATCTTGTGGTGCAGGGTCCTGTTGTCCCAGATCTGTCCGGCCGGTTGCCCGTAGGCGTCGAGGACCCCGTCGGTGTCATGGCAATAGCGGCACGACCCCGCTCCGAAACCGCGGTTGTTGACGGGATCCCCCCCGATCGGCTCGTAGTGCTCGGCAGCGAGCAGGTCCGCGACCGGGTCGTCGCCGTCGTAGCCGAGCTGGGCGACCACGTCGACGGCAGCGGTGGCCGCGTTGATGGTGTTGACCACATCGATGGCCGTCTGGATGGGCCCGAGCTCCACGGTCAGCGTCGACGTCGCGGAGTTCCAGCTGGCTGCAAGCGTCGGGCCGGGCAGGAACTCCACTTGGAATGTCTCGCCGTCGAAGCGGGTCGATCGAATCACGAAGTCGTTGTTGGAGCCCGCCGGCTTGAAGGACAGGTCGTTGGGCTCGGTCCTGACGTGGACCGTGCCGAGAGGCCCGATGTTCGCGACGGCGAAGAACGGCGGCCCCTGCTCGGTCCACTCGACGTCGAGATCCAGCACGGTCCCCGAACCGTCGCTGGCCAGGTCGAGGGTCGGGAACGGCCAGTTCTCGTACCCGTCCCCGTCGAGACCGCGATACGGCGTCACCAACGAAGGCGGGTAAGTCGGTACGTAGTGCCCGTCGCCCCAGTCTTCGACCAGGGAGCCGTGACACGCGGAGCACTGCAGGTCGACCGCGAGTTGGTTGGTGTGGTGAGGGCTGCCGGCGTTGTGGCACACCACGCAATCCCGCACCACGGTCATGTTGGGATCGTGGCAATTCAGACAGGAATAGATGGCGTCCGGGTTGCCGTCGCCATCCGCGTCGGGATAGGGAACGAGGGAATCCTGAGGAATCGGCTGCCCCTCGAGCGCGTGGTGCCGATCGGGAACGCCGGAGGTGTGGCAGACGCGACACTCGGCTTCCGTCATGTCTCCGGGCAACACATCGGGCAATCCGATGCTCTGAAAGGTCGGCGGGCTGCTCTGTGCCCGGACCGTGCCGGCAAGACACACAAGCACCACGGGGAGAACGACTGCGAGCAATGGTTTTCGGTTCATGGTTCCCGTCCTTCTTGGGTTCGATTCATCCTTATCTTCAAGGCCACGCGCAGCCGATCGACTGCGCGAGGCACGCCCCCACCGACGGGGGCCGCTGCATGCCGTTGCCGTCGAGCCCGTAGGAACCCTCGCTCCAGTGATTGCGGGCGACGACCAGGTAGTACGCGCTGCCCGGGGGAAGCGGGAAGGTGGCCCAGAGGTTTCCCCCGGTGGAGCAGAGGATCGGCGCATGGTTCGCGAAACTGCCCAGGGGCCCCTCGTAGACGGCGTAGTCGGTGTCGGACGCCTCGCAGGAGGGATCCCACGACAGCGTCAGGTCGACGGCACCGGTGCGGGTCGCCATCACCGCTGCGCCGGTCATCCCGGCGCCGTCGGGCACGCTCCCGGTGGGCGAGGTGTGACAGACGACGCAATCCCGCACCACGCTGAAACTCGCGTCGTGGCAGTTGAGGCAGCCGTAGCTCGGGTCCGGGATCCCGTTCCCGTCGGCGTCGGGATAGGGAACGTGCGTTTCCTGAGCGATCAGTTGCCCGTAGAGGACGTGGTGTAGATCGGGGACACCGTCCGCGTGGCAGGCGCGGCAGTCCGATTCGAAGCTCTCCTGGGCGCGCGTCGCATCCTGCTCGAACGATGGGCCGTAGAGCCCGTCGGAAGCCGAAGCAAAGAGCAACACCACGCTGGCGGCGACGATCGGCGGGTAGGTTGCGCGCTGCATCGGCCGTCCCTTCGGTGAAGACGTCGTGGGGCGGGGCCTCGATGAGAAAAAGCTACAACGAACGCGCTGAACCGCGGCGACCGAAGTGCGGAAACGGTTGCCGGAAACATCAAGGCACGGAGGAGACCTTTACACATGAGACATGAGCGAGCGTCTACGCGTGGGATCGGGCTCCGGCACGCGCTCGAGAGGTTCGAGACGAAGGGTGCTAGAGTCGAAGCAACGAGAGACCGTCACGATGATGCACTCTTGTCCAGGGATCTTCCGGGCAAGCTTCGTGGTCCTTGCGGCCGTCGCTCTTCAGGGTTGCCTGGTCGTCCCCAACCCGAAGCGCATCAAGGGCGCCGAGGACGTTGCCCGGATCACCATCGGGGAGACCCGCAGGGATGAAGTCATCGCCCTGCTGGGGAGCCCGACGATCGCTTCCGATCCGTCTCTGCTCGTCTACAACTGGGAAAAGAGCCGCTACTTCTGGGTGCTGGCCGGCGGTTACTCGGCGGCGGGCGCACCGGGCGGACACAAGGGCTTCAGGGCCTTGGTCGAGCTCGATTCGACGGGACGGGTCGTCCGCGTGCTTTCGCAGAGCTCGGTCGACGCACCGGTGCAGCCCGTCGAAACCTGGGAGCGTATCCGTGGGTGCGGGCGGATCGCCCTCCCCAGTGCGGTCGCCGTCTCACCGGACGCCAAGCAGACGGTCGCGCTGGTCAGGGATGAATTGTGTTTCGTCTCGATGGAAGAGCCCGGGACCGTGCGGCGCGTCGCGCTGGACAAGGCCGGGCGGAAAGGTGGAACGTGCGGTGGGTCGCTCGCCTTCTCACCGGACGGCAGCCTGCTCGCCATCTCCGTCGGAGGCAGGCCCCTGACTCTCTGGGACGTGGCCGCCAACCGAGAGGTTGCCCGCTTCGGCAGCCCGCAGCCGGCGAGCAAGTGGCTCGTCCATTCGCTTCATCCGGTGTCGTTCTCGCCCGACGGTTTGAGAATCGCGGCAACGGACGAGCAACTCGAGCTCGTCGTCCGCGAGATCGAAACCGGAAGCGAGATCTTCCGCCACCGGCCTTCCGGCGGGGTGGTAAGCGTCGCGTTCTCGAAGGACGGCGCGTTCCTGGCCCTCGGATTGGGAAACGGCGGATTGGAGATACTCGACGCCGGCACCGGGCAGGCCCTCATGGTCCGGCATGGGATTTCGGAATCCTCGACCCACGTGTCGGCCGCGTTTTCCCCGGGCGGAGAGTGGCTTGCCGTGAGCACCCCGTTTCATGTCGAGTTGTGGGACCTGGACGCGTTGCGGGACTCCGACTGGGTTGACGGGCGGCGTGCCGCCTTCCTTCTTCCCTTTTACCGCCACGCGCCGGGCGTTGAGATGTACAACCGGCCGGTCACCGCGTTCTCCGGCGACGGAACGAGGCTCGCGGTCTTCGAACACGAGACGGTGAGCGTGATCGATGTCGAGTCCCTCTCGATGCGGAAGGTCTACCACCTCAAACAGCCGGTCCTGTCCGTGGCCTTCGATCCGGCCTGGAGACGGCTGGCGCTGCTGAGCGCCAACGGGCTCCGAACCTGGGACATCCCCGTCGCCTCGCCTCCGCCCGCAGGCGACGGCTCGACGATCGGCGGGTAGGCAACGCGCTGGATCACGGCGGACGGACGGACGCAGTCGAAAAACTTGCAGGAGCCCTTCACTGACTTCCGACAAGAGCAGGCACGGCCGGCGGAAGGCTCGCGAGCATCTCAGCCGCGGATTGCCCCACCTCACTGCCGGCATCCAGTTCCGTCGCGGTCGTGAGCGCGGCTCGTGCTTGCGGGATGTTGCCGACTTGGCTGTTCACGAACCCCAGCGTCAGCCAGATCCTCTGATAGGTCGGATCCATGGACACACCCTGATCAAGGACGCGGAGGGCTTCCGCGGATCGACCGAGATAGTGCAGCGTGATACCCAGATTGTTATGGACGAGCACATCGTTCGGGCGAAGCGCCAGCAGCTGCTCGTACAGGTCCGCCGCCCTGTCGTATTGCTTGGCGGCGAAGGCCTCATTGGCCAGATGCGAGACGACATCCGGGTCTTGGACCGTCGACGGACTCGATGTCGTCGACTCGGCCTGCGCAACCTTGTTGGGTGGATCGCCGACGGGGCCCGTACCACCGATGTAGTACTGGCGAGTGATGGCGAAGATTGCCAACCCGAAAACAACTAGGAACACGGTCAACACGATCCAGAATCCGGGACTGCGAGTCATGATGATTCCCCCGACGGCCGGACTATTCGGACGATTCTTCGAACGTCTGCTCCACGCCGTTTAGGATAGCGCCAATTCTGCGGTTGACATCGAAGGGTGTCGAGTGGGAACCTTCGATCGAAGTAGGTGTTTCCCGAACCCGGCACCCGGGAATCCATCATTGCTTGCCGTTTTGGAACGTGGTTAACCTCGGTCCGCAGGTCTATTCCTTTGATTCCTCGAGAGCGCATGGAGGTTCGGCGAAACGTGCCAGGGCGGGGATCTCTTTCATTCGTCATGCTCGGCTGGGCCTGCCTCGGCGCGGCGACGGCAGCCGCCGCGGAATCGCAGAGCTACGTCGCCGACCGGATCAGCGTCGTGGCGGGCGCCGGCACGTGCAGCTCCTTCACGTTCGACCATTCGATGGTGGTGTCCCCGGTCGCACCCGCCGGTCACTCCGCGGCGTGTGGTGCAAGCAGCGTTGCGCACTTCGGATTCTGGTCGGTGCTGGGGACGCCCGACATGCCGACGTCCCTGGCGCTCGAGCGCGGCGCGCTGGATCGCGCCGCCGTCGACCTGTCGTGGACGGGATCCGCGACGGCCTATCAGGTCTACCGCAGCGATCTTCCCGCAGCCGTTCTCGACCCCGCGAACCTGCTCGCGGAGACCTCTTCGTGCACCGAGTCGGACCCCGCCCCGCCGCCCGCGGGGGTCCTCTACTACCGCGTCGTTCCACAACCTTGAAGGAAGTGCCATGAGGTACCTCGTTGCGCTCATCGTCTGGACGGTCTCGGTGATCGGCATGAGCGCACTCGCCTCTTCGATCACGCCCGGGTCGATCAAGGTGCAGGGATACCTGAGCGACAAGTCGGGTGGAACGCCCGTCCCGGCGAACGGCTCCTTCAGCATGACGTTCGACCTCCACGACGCCGCGACCGGCGGACTGCTGATCGACAGCTTCGGACCGCTGCTCGTGACGGTGGTCGACGGGCTCTACGAGGTCGAGATCCCGTTTTCCGCCTCCTCCTTCGAGCAGGCCGATCGTTACCTGGAGCTGACGGTCGATGGCGAGACGCTGGCGCCGCGGATCCGGCTGGTCAGCGCCCCGTTTGCCTACTCGGCCGAAACGCTGGGCGGATACGAGGCCGACGAGCTCGACGAGAGCGACGAGATCCTCGCTCACGCCGGCGACGCCGACGCACACCGCGAGCACGCTTCGCTCGAGGAGTCCGCCGAAATCGTCGCCGCGATCGGGGCACACGCGGCGGCCCCGGGCGCGCACGCGGGCTACCTGCTGTTGTCGGGCGGGACGATGCAGGGCACGCTGGTCCTCAACCCGACCGCCGATGACGCGTTGATCGTCTCGACGGGCAACGTCGGGATCGGCGTGACGCCCGGCGAAGCGCTCGACGTCCTCGGCAACGTGCGCGCGACGGCATTCATCGGGGACGGCTCCCGGCTCACCGGCATCGACGCCTGTATCTCGCGCGACGAGTTCTACTGCGGGTGTGACTGGGACGATGACGGGGACGTCGATGCCAAGGACATCGACGACTGTTACGACCAGGCCGTCGCGTCGCTGGGCACCAGCGAGGACGGCACCCACGACGGGTCGGCGTGGGTCATCCTTCCGGACGGCGAGTTCGCGATGGGCGCGTACATGCCGTGGGACATTCCGAACGGGTTGCACATTCGCGGCGTTCCGGTCAGGTTCAAGATCATTCCGGGTTCCGGAACCGCGAACCACGTACGCAAGGAGCTTACCGGGGGGTCGGTCCTGGATTGCGGGGACGGGGAATGCTTCACGGGTCGCGACTGGCAGGGAAACGTCTTTCGCGACTTCGGGCTGACCAACTTCACGAAAGGCTTTGACGTGGGCGGCGACGGCATTCAGTCCGGCTATGAAGTGCGCCTCGAGAACCTCACCCTGATAGGCGATCCCGATCAAGACGGGACATGCGCGACGGGCCTGCATATCTACAACCCGCTGCACTGGTACCTCGAGAGCATCGCCGTACAGGATTGCGCTCGGGGGCTACAGATCACCTGCCAGACCGACGGACAACCGGGCAACTCGATCATCAGCGACTTCGACTTCGCCGCCAACAACGCCAGCTACCCGGCTAACTATATGGACACCCAGGGAGGGATCCTCGTTGAAGCGCTCGAGCCGACGGTCGGGGACCAGAAGGGCTGCAACTACCTCACGTTCCTGCGGCCCCAGGTCTGGGCCGCAGCCGTGGGAACGTGCGCACCGGACCACACGACCAGCGGCGGGATGGACTGGTGTGAGGGATCGTCCAAGATCTGGCTCAAAGGCACCCCGACGGCTCCGATCACCTTCACCTCGATCTATGGCGCCGACCTGGAGGGGGCGACCGC
>JABAOE010009721.1_pt3 | contig 12008 bp, 8 predicted proteins | sample 7062141 | NCBI WGS metagenome assembly JABAOE01 (sample SAMN14538627, study PRJNA623070) | marine sediment metagenome | biome: marine biome [ENVO:00000428]; feature: marine pelagic biome [ENVO:01000023]; material: deep marine sediment [ENVO:00002113] | place: India: Gulf of Khambhat ...
GTAGATACCGCGAGGCACCGGCGATAAATGGCAGCGACGCCGCGGCAAGCAACACGGTAACGATCTGTCGATGCGCGCGTGCGATCGTCGTAAGCCTTCCGGTCAGCGCTATTGCCGAATAGGCCATCAGTCCAAAACTGAATGTCATGTGCAGGCGGATAATCCAGGCAGTGCTTGCGCTTGCGTCTACGGCGACATCCGCGCCCGTCTGCGATGCGGACCAGAGCAACTCGTGGACGGGATTGGTCAGCGCGACAAACGTCGTTACGACCGGAAGCATCGAGAGAGCCAGCAAGATTGTGCTCGACGGCCGACCACTCGTGTATTCGCGGTAGACGGCATAAAACGTCACCGGGATGAATCCCGCTGCAAACAGTGTCAACACTCGGCCGACGTCGTGCATGGTCCCCGTGCCCATCGCCATGAGGAAACCTCCCCCAGCGACCATGCAGCCGGTCAGAAACAGCAGGAAAGCAAGCAGGCTGTCGGGCACGAAGCGCGCCACCCGCACGGCGAGCGCGAGATAAATCGCTGCGGTAACCGCAAAAACAGGCGGAAGATGTACGGCCAGATTCTCGAGCATCGGTCCGTTCCGGTCGCAACTTACTCAGGTTCCCATGACATCTGCGCATGCTAGCCCCAAGGCATGCGACATAATGTGGCCCAGGTCGCAGTTTGCGAAGCGACCGGCATTTGGCATTTAGAATTGGTCGGCCGCGTATGCACCCGACCGGTCAGGCTGCTCTACAGTCCTTGCTGAGTATCCTGCACGAGACGATCGACAACGGCCTGCAGAGCCCGCTCATCACTCGCGCCGGCCGCCTTTTCGAGTTCGAAAGTCTTGAGCTGCCGGTGCGCGCTCGTTCCCCGGGCGAGAATGTTACGGACAGACCCAAGTTCCTCGGTACAGCCGAGCGCTTCGGCATNNTCGGCATCCTCGCTAACGAGCACAAGAATTTCGTCGAGCAGTTCGTCGAATGGCACGACGAGTCCTTTGGCCAGGTCGATCAGGCCGGCATCGAAGCTGTAGCGCATCGCGCGCCATCGATTCTCACGAACGAGCATCGGCGTGTACAAGCGCCAGCGCTGATTCGCAAGGCGCAGGCGATACAGCATTCGCATCCAACAAACGAGCAACGAGGCCAGGGCAACGGTATCGTCGATACGCGTGCAAACGTCCATTATACGGGTCTCGAGTGTCGGAAAACGTGCGCTGGGCCTTAGGTCCCACCAGATCTTGGTCGTATCGTCGATCAATCCCGCATCGATGAGTATCTGTACGTGGCGCTGGTATTCGGCGTAACTGGCGAAACGCTCCGGAAGGCCGGTTCGCGGTAATGCGTCAAAAACCGTCAGCCGGTAACTCTTGAGACCGGTGTCCTGCCCTTCCCAGAATGGTGAAGAGCAGGACAATGCGAGCAGGTGCGGCAGGAAGTAGGCCATCTGATTCATCAGGTCGATGCGCAGCTCGTCGTCGCCGATACCGACGTGGACGTGCATGCCACAGATCAGCAGGCGGCGCGCCGCTGCCTGCATTTCGAGTGCCAGCGCATCGTAGCGATCCTTGGGCGTCTGCTTCTGGTCTACCCAACGGCTGAAGGGATGAGTCGATGCTGCGATTGGTGCGAGCCCATATCTCGAGGCAACCTCGACAATGGTCGAACGCAGGCGGGACAGATCGTCACGAACCTCCTGAACATTGCGGCATACTTTCGTGCCGATTTCGATCTGTGAACGCAACAGCTCTGACGTGACCTGGCCATTGCACTGTCGCTCGCATTCCTGCATCAGTTCGTTCGGCGGGTCGGCGACGAGCGCGCGCGTTTCGAGATCGACGAGCAGATATTCCTCTTCCACGCCGATCGTGAATTCCGGCTTCATCATGCCCATACAGTTCCCCCGTTGTTGCCTCAATCGGACCCGGAATTACGCACTTACCCGACCTTCGCTCAATCCGATTCGCGCCGGGATCGACTCGATGATGCGCCGCATGACCGCCGCAATCTCTTCGACACCCGCGATATCATCGACAAGATCCTGGCGAATCTCGATGCCGACGTGCGGCAGACCGAGAGCCTCGGCATGATGATCAACCGTAAAATCTTGCGGTGCCTTTCCGGAGTACGGCTCATTGTCTCCCGTCAGGTAGCCGGCTGCGCGAAACTCTTCAATGAAAATGTCGCTCAGGCTCTGGTCCTTGTCCCAGAGTATGCCGACTTCCCACGGGCGAAATTCGCCGTTGAGCACCGGCGTGAAAGTGTGCATGGAGATAAACGCCGGCGGTGGCCCGATCATCTTCAGGCGCTTGATCTGTTGGCCGATAGCATGATGGTAGGGCCAGTAAATCGTGTCGGCTCGCCGGTTCTTTTCTGCCTGATGCAGGTTGCGGTTGCCAGGCACCAGGATCCCGTCTCCGTATTCGAGAAAAGCACTCGGGTCCATGAGTTGCCGATTGCAGTCAATGACAAGGCGGGAATATTGTGCGAGCACAGCCGTCACGCCGAGGCTCCTCGCCAATTTTTCCGTTAGCGATCCCGCACCGATGTCGATGGCAAGATGACAGCGCCGCGCAAAGGGATCGAGACCCATATCGCCGAGCGATGCCGGAAACCTGCAGCTCGCGTGGTCGCAAACAAGCATGATCGGGTGTTCAGACAGAGGATTGAGAACATAAAACGGCGACGGCTCGCCGGGCGACAGCAAGGGCTCGTTTGGGTTATGCGCTTGCGATTTCGTCATTACTTTGTCGATTCTTCTTTTCGGCGGCCAGTGTACCCCATTGACAGGATACGCATGTACCCGAGTCAGTTCCTTTTGAACGTGGGACCTGCGTTGAAGAGTATGCCGAAATCTGATTGCACAACTCGAGTCGACACGGCTCATGCACTCAGTGGCGCAGAGCGACTAAGCGCCCACGGCTCGAATGAGCGAATAGAAGCAGGACGTGCAATGTAGTGCCCTTGTGCGTAATTGACACCGAGTTCCGCAAGTTTTTCGAGAACCTCGCGTGACTCCACTCGCTCGGCAATCGTCTCGATACCCATTGCTTGCCCGACCTGGCAGATTGCACTCACCATGCTTTCATCAACCACGTCTTCGGCGACGTTGCGGATAAATTGCCCGTCGATCTTCAGATAATCGACGGGCAGGTTTTTCAAATACGTAAAGGACGACAGGCCACTGCCGAAGTCATCGAGTGAAAAGCGGCAGCCGAGACCCTTGAGGGTCTGCATGAATCCCACGACGCGAGACAGATTTGAAATAGCGGCTGTCTCTGTAATCTCGAAACAGACTGCGCCCTCCGGGAGCTTGTGTCGCCGAACCTCCTCGATGACATCGGCGAGAAATCGATCTTCACTGAGGGAAGTGCCCGATAAGTTGATCGCTATGGTGTAGTAAGCCTTGTTCTCGTCCCGTCGGTCAGCAAGTTTCGACAAGGCTTCGCGGATCACCCAGCGATCGAGGGTCGACATGAGATTATAGCGCTCGGCCGCCGGGATGAACAGGTTCGGGCTAACGAGCTTGCCGTGCTCATCGCGCATGCGCAGCAGCAATTCGTAGTGTCCGTGCGCAGCTTGAGATTCTTCTTCAGTACTCACGATAGGCTGGAAATGGATTTCCAGACGACTGTCTTCGACAGCGCTCGAAATTCTCGAGACCCATTTCATTTCTTCGTGGCGAAGCGCAGCATCGCTGTCCTGATAGAGATGCACCTGGTTTCGGCCCATGTCTTTCGCGGAGTAGCAAGCGACGTCGGCTGACGACATGAGTGCGTTCACGTCGTCATCCTGACTCGTCAACATGACGACGCCGATGGAACAGCGTAATCCTGCAAATGAGCCTTGCCACTCGAATCGATAACCCTCGATCGCACTGCGAATCGACTCCGCAACCTCCATCGCCCGGGTTTTGCTGCAGAACTCGAGCAAGATTCCAAACTCGTCACCCGACAAGCGGGCCAGCAGGTCCGTGGATCGGATTTTTCCGTGCGTCAGTTCGGCAAGCTGACAGAGAAGAGAATCTCCGGCCGCGTGCCCGAAGGTATCGTTGATGACCTTGAATTGGTCAAAGTCGAGATGCAGAAGCGCGTGCGTGGATTCAGGATCGCCCTTGAGTTTTTCCAGCGCGGGTTTCAGCCGGTTCTCGAATTCGCGCCGGTTTACCAGTCCGGTCAAGGCGTCATGCGTAGCCTGGTAACTCAGCTGGCGGAACAGCCGCGTTTCCTTGGTAATGTCGTGAAACACGATGACCGAGCCGGTCACGTTGCCAACACGGTCGCGGATCGGTGCTGCCGTACCCTGGACCGGCGTCTCGTCGCCATTCGCATCGATCAGTACAGCGTGTTCCTGAAGCGTGATGACCGCGCCCTCTTTTATACAACGCAGCACCGGATTATCGACGGAGGCACGCGTGTGCTCATGAACGATCTGGATAACTTCGCTAACGGGCTGACGGCGCACCGCGCGCATGTCCCAACCCGTTAGTTCAGCCGCAACCGGGTTGATATAGTCGACGTTGCCTTTTGCATCTGTCGTCACCACGCCATCGCCAATCGACTGAAGCGTGACCTGAGCCCTTTCTTTCTCCTCGAAAACGCGGGTCTCCGCCAGCTTGCGTTCGGTGATGTCGGAAATTGTGCCTTCAACAGCAACAATATTGTTGTCATCGTCATGGACAGCCCGGGCGTTTTCCAGGACCACGATGATCTGGCCATCTTTACGGCGCAGCCGGTATTCGAAATTTTTCACATAGCCTTGCGCTTCGAGCCGCGCAAATACCCGTTCCCGGTCGATCGGGTTGACATACAGCTCCGCTGTGCTGCCGACTGCCTTGAGTTCCTCCGCATTGGCATAGCCGAGCATCTCGACGAGAGCCGGATTAGCAGCAATCAGCGTGCCATCGCGGGTCGCGATGTAGACACCGTCAACCACGTTTTCGAATAGCCCGCGATAGCGTAATTCAGAATTCTTCAGCCGGTTTTCGTCGCGCTGGCGCTTTATCGCGATGCCGGCCAGCCGGGAGAGCCGCCGTATGTTGACGAGTTCGTCTGCACCCGGTGAGCGCGGCACGTCGATATACACGTCGAACGTGCCGATGACCCGATCGTCGGTGCATCGCAATGGCAGTGACCAAACGGCCGCGATTCCGTGTTGGCTTGCCGACTCCGCAAAGACTTTCCACCCGAGGTCTTCCGCAATGTTTTCGCATATCGAGACACGCCCGCGTGTGGCTGCCTCGAGACAGGTCAGTCCCTCAGCGCGCAGGTCTATCGATGCGAGGCATGATGCAAAGGGCTGCGGGAGACTTGGCGCCTCCGCCATGTCCAGCCGACGATTTCCATGATCCATCTCGAACACAGCTGCCCGGAAACGAGGATTGATACGCTCCGCACTCCGGCAAATTGTGCGCAACGTCCGCTTATAAGGTGTACCCGCAGCAATCATCTCGAGAATCTTGTTCTCTGCGAATGCCAGTTTCTCGTCCTGCTTGCGCTGCGAAATATCGGTTATCGAGGCACGTATGAGCCGGCGGTCGGTCGATGGCAGCCGCGAAAAACGAACCTCGCAGCTGATCTCATTACCGTCGGAATCGAGATGCAGCCACTCGAAGGTCGGGTGTTGCCCCTCGAGAGCTGCATCCACGTAGCCACGGGTTACACCGAAAGAAGGCAAGCCGTCTGCCTGCCGCTCGGGACTGATTTCCTCGGGTCCAATGCAGAGCAGGCGCGCTCGCGACAAATTGAAAAGCATGCAGGCTTTATCGTTGGCATCAACGATGCGATTGGCTCCGACATCGAAAACGACTATCGCCTCGGGAGCATTCTCAACCAGGGCCCGGTAGCGCTCCTCGTTTTCCTTGAGCGCCTGTTCACCCTCGGCACGGCCGGTTACATCGCGCAGACTCAAAATGAAAACTGGGCCAGTCGCGGTCGGTCTTTTGCTGCACTGGACCTCTGCAATGAAAGCTCGGCCATCGCCCCGACAGGCCTCAGCCGTGACAGGTCCGCTGTTCTCACTGTCTTGCTCAAGCTCTGGCATGAACGGTTTGAGATACTCATCGATCGGCTGTTTTCCGGCCGCGGGCAACAGTATCTCAAGGCTCGCCCCCAGAAGTTGCTCTTCAGGCAAAGCGAAATGCTGCAGACAGGCCTTATTGCAGCGGCGAATGATGCCATCCGCATCGACGGCGAGCAGTGCGTCGGTGATGCCGTCGAATATCGCATCGCTCGGTACCGATTGGACCAGCGACTCCGTGATCGTCGCTTCCATTTTTTCGTAATGCGCGTCGATCAGTCGGAGCAGATCGACAAACTCCGACTCTTCGGCGGCGGAGAGTACTCCCGCCTCTCTGATCCTGTCACGAAGCTCTTTACGCATCGCCCGGCCTGTTGCATACGCGGTCTCAGCGCACTTTATGACCGAGTAGACATCCGGGTCTGTGATGCGGCGCAGATTTTAGAGTTTGCTTGTGGAATTATTTCCAGGCGACAGGGCTTTTTTATGTCAAATAACCCGAAGCCTTGGCACTTCGAAAGACCGTCGCAGGCAGGGGTATTCGTTTCGAATTCAGTCTGTCCTGCCCGGAAGAGACCGGACCAGCTCGCCATTTTCATCCGTCATGACCACTCCGTTTTCGTCACGGCGTAGAGGAGCACTGCCGACCTCGACCGGCACGGCCGTCACGCTGGAAAATGATCCACTCTCGGTCTCTATCTCGGCGGCGACGTTCAGATACAGCCGGCCTTGACGCAGCGGCACGACCGTGACCTGCTGCGCAGCGAAGCCGGATGCATTCTCATCGAGGCTCGGCGATACCGCGACCCGATCGAGCTGATTATCCGCCAGCCGCAAGGCCGTGGAATCGTTTATTCGGTAGGCAATGTCGAACGGCCGTGCGCCGAGCGTCGATGAGAATTGAAGTTCGATCGCCGTGGGCTGACCGACTAGCGGCTCACCGATGACCCGGTAGCGGATCTGGATCGGACTTTGCAGTTTTGCCGTCGTCGGCGGAACCGGATCCGGGCTCTGGACATCCGGATTCGTCCGATCGGCAGACGCACCCGAGGTCGATGCTTGTCGTTCGCTGCAAGCGCTAAGCAGCACGAGGCTGAGAATGGCAAAAGTCGCTTTTTTCATTGCTGTCACCGAGTAATGCATCAAGGTGCAAGACTGAACTCTACATCGAAACAGACACGATCAGGATAGTTCGTTGCCGCCTCATCATCCTTGAACCGCCATTCTCGCAAGTCAGCGACATAGGTAGCGGCCGCCAACGCAAGCGGTCCCTGGCCTCGCGGCGGCACGGTCGTCTCGATGTTTTCCTCCCCACTCCAGAGGCGCGCGACAAGTTGGCCATCGCGGAGGATCAGCATGTCCGGGTCGCTCTGGTCGCGGTCGTCCGGGTCCTCCGTCTCCGGCGTCGGCGTTTTTGTGGATACCGTGACATGGTAGTTAGCGCTGCTGGGCACGATCACGCGCAGGTAGCGAAATTGAGACAGCTTGTTACCGTCACGGCGGAAATCGAACTGGCGATTGGAACAGACTTCGATGGCCGGATCGCCAGCCGTGTAAGGAATGTAGACCGGCAGCACGTCCCGCGTCGCGCCACCCTGATTGTCCTCGCCATCGCCCCATGTATTGAGTGACGTAGCATCCACCTGTTCATCCTCGAGCTGAGCATCGAGGAGTGCCGAGCCGGTTGTATCGAGCATGGACCGTAGTTCGGCAGCAAACGAGAAAAGCGTTGTGAAAGCGGACGTATTTGCCTGTGCTCCGCGCATCGTTTCATACACCGGCGCAAAACCGATTGACCCCGTATCAGTGTTCTCGTTGGTCGTGTCCCAGAGATCGTAGATAAAACGGACGACTGAAACCTCGTCATACCAGCCGCGACCGCCGTAAGCGCCGCCTTCGGCATTGATGCCAAATCCCGCATTCGTGCCCGGTGTCCCCGTCTCACAGTAAAGCGGGTCACCAAGCGCCATGGCCGCAAGTGCCGTGGCCCAACCCTCGCCAAATGCCAGTCGGGCATCGAGCTTGTCGCCGAGCGCATGTGCGCCTCCCGGGCTATCCGAGCGCGAGAGGCTGTCCTCGAAATAGTGTCCCCATTCGTGCACAACGACGTGCGAATCGAATTCGTCCGTGTCGCCGTCGGCGTCGCCGGTCAGGAAAAGTCGACTCAGTCCCGTCGCATAAAACGAGCCTGGCAGCTCACCGCGGTTAATGGCGTCAGTCGAAATGCTCTCGCCATCCGCCGTGTTCTTGACGCTCCAGAACACATCTAGCGGAGGAAAATAGACATCCGGGTCCACGGCTTCGATGAATTTAATGGCCGAATAAATGGCGTCGAGCACAGCAAAAGGCGCAGCAGCGCGCTCGCCTGAATACTCGCCCGCCAACCAACCGGTTTCCGCCGTGACGTTCACTTCGATGCCCTGCGAGCCGGTATCGAAAGACTGACTGTCGAGCACGTAAAGAGGTCGGCTGTCGAGCGCCGGCGGCGAATCACTCGTGTCCACGTTATCGCGAATCTCGACGTCCCAGCGCGAACCGCCGTCAGACTTTTTGAGCTCGCCGCGGACCCGCAGGCTCGCACTGAGGTCAGGTTCGAGATCACTGAAACGGTAACTGCCATCGCCCGCAGAAACGGTATGCGCGTATTCGGTACCGTCGGCGCCAAGAAGCTGAACCGTGGCACCGCGGATCGGCCGGTTTTCTATTGCCGTGGGGTCGAAGTCGAGACCGTTGCAGTTTGGTTTGGCAGGAACGTACTCGTAGCTCAGTACGCCGTAAACATCGACGGTTGCCGGTGGCCCCGGATTATTGCCGCCAATGGGCACATCCGACGGCCCACCGCCGCCCTCACCGCCGCTTCCACCACAGGCAGTGAGTAACAGCATCGCGGGCACGGATAGACCCATACCGAGCCGTTGCGGCCAGCCTTTCCCCCTGACTCTCCCCATATACGCATCTTAACCGCAACCTTGTGGCGACGGAATCCTCGACGGGGTGCGTGGCGCAATTGCTGCATCCCGGCGCCAGTTTGCCTTCACATAACGCCGAAAAGGGCGATCCAAGCAACTGGCATCGCCCAATGATCGCTCGGATGCAGGCATCAAAACGGCCATGCAATTTGCCGCGGACGGAATGATCGGTTACAAAGACGCGGGCAAGTCAGGCGGCACGAGTAAATCATCGCATGGCAAACGGAACGATTCTGGTGACCGGTGGCGCAGGCTACATAGGTAGTCACGTAGTGCGCCAGCTTGGCGATGCGGGTGAAGACGTCATCTCGCTCGACAACCTCACGACCGGATTCGAAGCGGCCGTCACCTCGGGCATCCTCGTCGTCGGTGACACAGGAGATGCCGAACTGCTCGACAGGCTCTTCTCGGAGCACGAGATCGACACGGTTATGCACTTTGCCGCTCACACTATTGTGCCCGAATCAGTAGCGGACCCGCTCAAATACTATCGCAATAACACCGCAAGCAGCCGCACGCTGCTCGAACGTGCGCATGCCCATGGCGTACGTCACATCGTATTTTCCTCGACAGCCGCCGTTTATGGCATACCTGCCGGAGGCCATGCCAGCGAAGCGTCACCGACTCAGCCGATCAATCCCTATGGCAGCTCCAAACTGATGACGGAGTGGATGCTGCGCGACCTCGCAATCGCAGGCGGGCCGAGCTATGTCGCCTTGCGTTACTTCAATGTCGCTGGCTGCGAGCCCGGAGGCCGCATCGGGCAATCTACGCCGAAGGCCACTCTGCTCGTCAAGGTTGCTTGCGAAGCGGCTGTCGGCACCCGGACGCACGTGTCGATCTTCGGCACCGATTATGAAACTCTGGATGGCACCGGACTGCGTGACTATATCCACGTCGAGGATCTCGCCTCAGCACATCTCGACGCCCTCGCTTATCTTCGCGAAGGCGGTGCGTCGACCACGCTCAATTGCGGTTACGGGCATGGATACAGCGTGCGCGAGGTCCTGTCCGCCGTCGAGCGCGCCAACGGCCAGGCGCTCGACATTCGCGAAGAACCGCGTCGACCGGGAGACCCTCCCGAACTCATTGCGATCGCCGAAAACATACGCAACGTTCTCGCTTGGCAGCCGCAGTACGATGACCTCGATACGATCGTCGCAACCAGTCTTGCCTGGGAGCGCAAAATCGCGAACCGGGACCCCAGCGCATACTGGCCCACCTGAGCGACATCGCTCTACGCTGCTGGTGCTAAACTGCAGCCATGAAGTTTTATCGTCCGCGATCACTGAATGGTCTTATTCTGCTCGGCTTCAGCCTTATCGCGCTGCCGCTTCTGGTTGCCGTTTTGTGGGCACTGTTCAATCTCGACCGGCTGGCCTGGCAAGCCGAGAGACTCGTGGTAACCGGCGTAGCGGCCGCGGAAAATAATCGCCTGCTCGCCGAGCAGCTCGCTGCTCTCGAACGCTTGTCAAGGCAGCACTACGTGCTTGGCAGCACGGAGTCCCTCGAGCTGATGCGCCTCGACCTCGAGAGACTCGAGCTGCAGCTCGCTGAAATGGCAACATTGACCGAGCTTGCCGGTGTGAGCCCGATGGCAAGCATGATAAGCGCGATTGCGCGACGCATTGTCACTGTGCTCGAACGTGACGACATCGCGGCAGAAGAAGCAAACATGGCGCTGGGCGAGTTCGCCGGGTTGCGAAAACGGGTCACCGAGTTGACAGCGATCCTGTCCGCTTACGTCGATGATCGCCTCGCCGAGCTGCAGGCAAGCACGCAGCGCGCGCAGCGGATATCCGCCTGGCAAGTCGCCGCCTTACTGCCTGGCACATTGGTTGTTATCGCGATCTTCGTCCTATTGATCGCAAAGCCCATTCGCCAGCTCGACTCGGCTATCCATCAGCTCGGTGAGAACGGTATCTCTAAGCCGATCGCCGTCAGCGGGCCGACAGATCTTGAGCGTCTGGGGCGCCAGCTCGAGTGGCTGCGGGTTCGGTTGCTCGAGCTCGCCCAAGAGAAAAACCGATTTTTGCGTCACATGTCGCATGAACTCAAAACGCCGCTCGCCAACATACGCGAAGGCACCGAACTCTTACTCGATGGATCGGTTGGCGAACTGCAGCCTCCTCAGCGGGAAGTAACCGACATTCTTCGCAGCAACGGTCTCAAATTGCAGCGGCTCATCGAGAATCTGCTGAGCTTTTCGGCCTGGCAGAGCAAATCTGAAGTACTCAAGCTGATCGATACGCAGCTCTCGGACCTGGTGAACCGGGTTGTTGAAGCGCAGCGCCTCGCCCTTCGGGCAGCTGGGATTCACTTACGCCAGGAAGTTGAGACTGTTACCGTTACGGTCGATCAGGAAAAACTGCAGGCGGTGCTCGATAATCTGCTGTCGAACGCGATCAAATTCACACCGAAAGGTGGGGTAGTCGCGATTCGCGGTTACCGTTTGCCCGCGAGTTTCGTCATCGAAGTCGCGGACACGGGACCGGGTGTTCCCCCGGAAGAAAGCGAGCGTATTTATGATGCTTTTTTTCAGGGACGGCTCCGACAGGGGGGCCAGGTTGGTGGTACCGGCATCGGGCTCTCGGTTGTGAAAGAATGTATCGAGGCACATGGCGGCTCGATTGAACTCCTCGACTCGGCGGAATTTTCCGGGGCGCACTTCCGTATCGAGATTCCCCAGCAGCGTGCCGCGCACACAACCAAGATCGCAGCCAATGCATAGTTCGACTAAGTCCACGAGTTACGCAGGCATGATGGCGGCACTAATAAGTCTGGCACTTATCGGCGGCTGTGCGCAGATGAAAGACTGGGTCGAAGATTTCCGGAGCGACATCGCAAAGAACGACAACAGTAATGCCCGCGAAGCTCCGTCCGCACGCCTCTACCTGGCCGAGCTTTCAGAATTTACGACTGCCAGCCCCGAGACGCAGAGAGAAATCATTACCAATACAGAGGCAGATCTCGCGCAGCATGATTCGATCGCGGCGGCCTTGCGCCTCGCCCTGATCTTCGCCAC
>JABAOE010000785.1_pt1 | contig 12007 bp, 13 predicted proteins | sample 7062141 | NCBI WGS metagenome assembly JABAOE01 (sample SAMN14538627, study PRJNA623070) | marine sediment metagenome | biome: marine biome [ENVO:00000428]; feature: marine pelagic biome [ENVO:01000023]; material: deep marine sediment [ENVO:00002113] | place: India: Gulf of Khambhat ...
ACAAGGGATGTGTGCACGGATGCCACTATTGCTATGCCCGCCGCTACCATAATTTCCTGGATCTTGACGCTGGAAGCGATTTTCAAAGCGTAATCTTCGTGAAATCTAATCTTCCCCAGGTCTTGAGGAGCGAATTACGGCGTGGATCCTGGAAGGGTGAAGAGGTAGCCATCGGCACCGCAACCGATCCGTATCAACCGATTGAAGGACGGTACGGGCTTACACGGCGCTGCCTAGAAGCGTTTGCCGATCATTCGAATCCCATCAGCCTGGTTACAAAGGGCACCCTGGTCGTGCGGGACACGGATATTATGTCAACTATGGCGGAGAAGGACCTGTGCACGGTGTGTTTTAGCATCACCACACTGGNNGGCTGGTTGCCATGGAGCGTTTGGTGGGCGCAGGAATTCGAACCGGTGTTCTACTTTCCCCTGTCATGCCGGGAATCACAGACAGCGCAAGCAACTTAGAAGCTGTGGTGCGGGCAGCTGCAGATCATGGTGCGCACTTCCTCGGGACGAGGATTCTCTACTTGCAGCCCGGAATACGTGAACATTTCACAGGATTCTTGAAAAGGGAATACCCTGACCTTCTCTCGGAGTACCAACGCCTTTATCCGGGCTCCTACACACCAAAGAGATTTCGGGAAACCGTTCGGCATCAGGTTGCGCTGCTGAAGGAGACCCATACGCTGCGGGATCGGCCTACGCCTGAACCCTTGAGACTGAAGCAGCTGACGTTTGAGGTTTAGGTCCCAGCCCAACCACATGCCGGCGTGTCGGCGAGGGCGGTAGGTCAGTGTGGCGCCTGGCGCTTCTGCTGCCCTGCTTTACGAATTCGATTAGACGAGCAGACCGGATCCCAGGATTGCCGCAAGTATCAAAGTGACAAGTGCTAGCGGCGCAGGGAGCTTTAAGCTTGTTCTGCTTCTCCGGTCACCCTTTCTTTCAAGCTCCACCTGTCGACTGATATCTGCCAGATGCGCATCGGCGAGCATCTTCATCACTACTGGACTCATCATTGTTGCCTCCATCGAGCAAATCCGGTTGAGTTGGGTCCAGCCCATTCGATGCGTGTTGTTCTATCGGGATCGCAGAGTATACGCAGCGTTGTTAACCCACATGCTAGAATCTCACCCTGGCCGCTATCTAGAGAAGAGCGCTCGATGTTGAGCTTGATATTCGGGATACCGATTTGGGGAGTTCGAAACCTATTTCGGCGCTTGAGAAAGCCACCCGACTACATTGCATTCACCCTCTCGGGTGAATATCCGGAATACCCGCTTCCGCCCGGCAATTTCCTGATGCGCCGGCTCCGACCGCCCAGGATCAGCTTGATGGAATTGGGTGCGCAATTCAAATTAATTGGTGGAGATCCCAGAATCAAAGGAGTGGTGCTTCACCTGAGAGTTCTCCGGATGGCACCAGCCGAAATTGAATCGCTGCGCGACATGATCAAAGAGTTGAGGGAGGCAGGCAAGGAGGTTGTTGCGTGNNAGTTGAGGGAGGCGGGGAAGGAAGTTGTGGCGTGGTCCACCTTCTACGCAACTGCCAACTATTTGGTCGCAAGCGCGGCCGAGAGGATTCTCATGCAGCCCGCCGGAGAGATCTGGCCACTCGGAATCAGCCGAACCTACCCCTATCTGGCTAAGGCCTTAAAGAAGATCGGCATCGAGGGAGACTTCATTCCGATCACGCCATACAAATCCGCAGGCGATATGTTTAGCCGCAAGGACATGTCCAAGGAAGTTCGACAGATGTCGAACTGGCTCACGGACTCAACTTACGCGGAACGACTCCGAACAATCGCCGAAAGCCGCAGAATCGATGTGGAAAGCGCCAGCGCAATCGTCGATCAGACTCCGATGTCGGATCATAAAGCTTTGGAGTTGAAGGTAGTCGATGCCCTCATTTCTGAAGAGGACCTGCCAACCTATTTGGGGTCAGCGAAGAGTCCTGCGCGGCTGCAAACCTGGGATCAGGCGCGGAAATCTCTGTTGCTGCCGCGCCCAGCTCGAGCGTCCAGGTACGTCGCCGTGATCCCGATCGAGGGAACCATCATGGATGGGGAGAGTGGGCGGCCTCCGGTCAGGCCCCCGATGGATCTCCCAATCCTGACCGAACCGCGCGCTGGCGACCTCACCGTGGTCCAGGCCGCCAGGCAGGCCTTGCGCGACAAGCGAGCCGCAAGCGTGGTGGTTTATGTGAATTCCAGGGGCGGTTCTGCCACCTCCTCGGAGGCAATGCGCTCGGCGCTGGAAGCGATCAACGATGTCAAACCTTTGATCGTCAGCATGGGCCCGGTGGCGGCCTCTGGTGGCTACTGGGTTTCTACCCCGGGCCGCTACATATTCGCGCAACCCAGTTCGATAACTGGATCGATTGGAGTTATTCTCGGCAAGATCGTCACGCATGGATTGCTGGATCGGCTGTTCATCGGCCGTGAAAAGATCCAACGTGGAGAACACGCCGATATCTGGGATCCAGAAGCGCGCTTTAACAAAGCCGAACGCAAAATGCTCTGGGAAAGCATTGCGCGTGTCTATGATCTCTTCCTCGAGCATGTGAGCGAGAGTCGAGGGATGGCTCGTGACCGAGTCGATGAGCTCGGAGGCGGGCGTGTTTGGACGGGAAGACAGGCGGTTGAGAATGGGCTAGTGGATGAAATCGGTGGGCTAGAGGCGGCGATCGCGAAAGCTCGCGAACTGGCAAATCTCCCACCCAAAGCTCCAGCCAGAATGGTAGCCGTTGGCAAGTCTCAGCTGGTTCCGAATGCACAACCAGCCGCTATGCTCGAGTACGCGCTGGAAGGCGCGAAGCTGCTGCAGGGGACCCGGCCCCTGTGCATTTCTCCGCTGGATTTTCACGATTCCTGAATCAACAAGTTTGGATTGCGCATAACCAAAGCGCATAACCATAAATTAGAATAGGACAGGATTCACCGTTTTTTCGCTGGTTGAAGAGCAAGGGTCGTTACAGCGGGGGAATTCAGAAGAGGGGGATTCCAATCGGTACTGAGTGGATTCGAGAGCCTGCCGTTGCAGGAACCTGGTATCCGAATCATCCCGAAGAGCTTGCCCAAAGCATCCTGGGCTACTTGCAGCCGGTCAAACGAGTAGACGGTTTACCATTGGCGCTGATCGTCCCGCATGCCGGATACCGGTACTCCGGCTCGGTCGCAGCCCACGGTTTCAAACAGCTGGAAAACGGCAAAATCAATACCGCGGTAGTGATCGCATCCGATCACCAGCCCCCTCTTTCGGATCCGATTTCTATTTGGGCCAAAGGGGGATACGAGACGCCGCACGGCGTAATTCCCGTAAACGAAGGGCTGGCGGAGCGGCTGCTGGCGCACCATCCGCGGATCCGCTTTGAGCCACAAACCCATTCGGGCGAGCACCCGATCGAGATCGAATTGCCGTTCCTCGAGCAGGTTTGCGGAGAATTTCAGATCCTTCCGATCATGGTCGGGCATGCAGATGAAGCAGCCGAACGAGCCCTGGCAGAAGCACTTCTTGCAGAGCTGCCGGAGCAAGGTGCAGTCATCGTCGCCAGCTCAGACCTGTCCCACTATCCGAACTACGAGGTGGCAAAGCAGGTCGATGAGGCAACACTTTTTGCCATCGAATCGGGCGATCCGGACCAATTTCGGCGGTCGATTCGGGACAGCATGAACAGGGGTTTTTCGGACCTCGCGACCTGCGCCTGCGGAGAGGTACCTATTCGCATAGCCATGCGTGTAGCCAAAGGTCGAGGAGCAGACGCGATTACCCGACTCCACTATGCAAATTCTGGCGATGTACCGATGGGGGATCAGAAACGAGTCGTTGGATACGCGGCAGTCATGTTCTGGCATTATGTACCTCCTGAACTGGCAGAAAATCAGAAACGGGATTTGCTCAAAATCGCAAGAGAGGCGGTTGAGCATTTTGTCAGAACGGGTTCGACACCCCAGGAACCAACTGCAGACCCTGACTTTGAAAAGTTAAGTGCCGTATTCGTGACTGTGCGATCGAGCGGAGAACTTCGGGGATGCATCGGCCAGGTAAAAGCTGACACCCCGCTGGTTCAGGCGATTCGTGAAAAGGCCATCGCGGCTGCGACGGGCGATCCAAGGTTCCCGCCGGTTGACGATGCTGAACTGAGTCAGCTCACTTACCAGATATCGATTCTTTCACCGATGAAGCGCGTCATGTCCCAACAAGATATTGAGGTGGGGACCCACGGAGTCGCTGTCCATCGCGGAGCCCATCGCGCGCTATTGCTCCCGAAGGTCGCGCAGGACCGAAGCTGGACACGAGAAGACCTCATGGATGCTCTCTTCGCGAAAGCCCTCTTGCCGCGCGGGGATTGGAAAGATCTCGCGGGGATCTACCAATTCACAACTGTCGAGATCGAGGAGAACTAGCCAAGGTCGGGTCGCGGTTCAGCCTTGGAAAGTTCTACTGGAGGTTGCCTGCTGGCGTCCACTCCGATCGCCGATTCGCAGAATCTTAAATCCAGAAACTAAAACTACAGCCCAGAACTGAAAGCCTCAGACTCGATGCGAAACCAATGACATCGATACGCTCGGGAATCGCAGGGCGAGCCGATCACAATTGCGAGAGGCCCTCTTCCAGCCTGGACCTATTACTTTTCGAGCAGTATTGAATGTCGGTTGAAATCGTTCGGAGACGGGTCGTTCCCTTAACCGCCTGACCCGAGTTTCGAGTCGGGTACTGTCGCAGGATTTGTTCCTACGCTGAATCGGGATGGGTCATGGACGAGACCGGCCTGGTTGGATCCGGCAGTCTGAGGCCGGCAAGGACCGCGCCGAAGATGTAGATCAGACCCGTGGCCAGAAACGTTGCACGGATCCCAAACGCCAGGGCAACGGATGCACCGACCAGAGGCGCTACCGCGCGCGCGCCAGCACGCACGGAGTTGTCAAGGCCAAAGACTGCGCCCTCCGAACCTTCATGTGAGTAGCGCGCCAGCAGCGCGCTAATGGACGGGATCACGCCTCCCATCGCAACACCAACCAAGCCCATCAGGACCAGCAGCTGCCAGGCCTCAGTTGCCAGACTCTGGGGGAGGTAGAGCAGACCGGCGCCGAGCATCGATACAACCAGAATGCGCTTATGTCCGACCCGGTCTCCCAATCGGCCGAGGTATATGGCAGCAATTGTGATGGCAGCTGAGCTGACGGCGATCGTAAGACCCGTGATTGTGTTCAACCGGGACTGATCCACGAGCAGCTGCTCGATGAAGAGCGGTGTAATCGGAAGGACCATCATGCGGCTCAGTTGAGAAAGGAATCGCATGCCGTAGCTGAGTGCTACGCCAGAGCCAGCCATGATGCCTCGCCACTCGCGGAGAAATGCCAACGGTGATCGGGTGAGCGATAGCAGGGGTTCAAATTCCTCCCGCACCGCAAACATGACGACAAACCCGGCGATGGCCAGCATCCCGGAGGTGATGAAGAACGCAGAACTGTAGCCGAAAGTATCGGCCGCCAGACCTCCAATGAGGGGGCCAGTCNNGAAACCTGCAGCATACCCATCGCGTAACCGGTGCGTTCCCGAGGAACTGCAGCCGCGACCAGCGCGTTTGAGGCAGCCAAGGTTCCAGTGATTAATCCCTGAATTGCCCGCAGCACAACGAGTTGTTCCGCGGAGGTCACAAACGCCATGAGCAAGATGACGATTGCTCCACCAAAAGTAGCCCTAACCACCATTAGCTTGCGGCCGTAGCGATCGGCCAATGAACCCCAGATCGGTGACGCCAACATCATGGTGAACGCCTGTGCAGAGAACACCAATGCAGCCAGCAGCTCCACCGATAGGGAGGTGGTGGCGCCAAGCTCTTCGATATAGAGCGGGAGAAAGGGGAAAATGCTGGAAAATCCAACCGCGGTGACCAGCTGGACGAAGAAGATGATGTAAAGGGTGCGTTGCCAGCCCGGCCTGGCCTGATTGGCGACCTGCATGCCGCCTGATTGTAACTGCGGTTTTTTCTCCAGAAACGAGCAAAACGGTGGATCCGCCTGGAATCTCCGTGCGGCCTCAATCGGTTGCTCAGCAGGGCTTGATCAAAATTAGCCTTTATGCTAAACTTCAGGATAATTTAGTGAAATAGCTTATTTATCTCTGAATAAACGTATAAGGCTTAACTATATCGTTGTGTAGCGTAAACACTTAATAATACTAAAATGAAGTTTCAGAACTACATTGCTGTCATAGGAGATGTTGTCGGATCCCGAAGCGCTGGAGATCGGAGCAGCTTACAANNACAACAGCGTCTTGGCGGTGGCCTCAGGGATGTGAATGCCGCCTACGACGGCCACATAGCGTCTCAGTTCGTCCTAACGGTCGGAGATGAATTTCAGGGTCTATTGAGCGCTGAAAGCGCCTTAGAATTGATCCTGGCAACGCTTCGGACACACGCATTTCCAGCTGAGCTCCGCTTCGGTATCGGTGTGGGGCCGCTTGACACCGAGCTCAAGCGTCAGGCGATTGGAATGGACGGTCGATGCTTCCACAACGCTCGGGACGCCATTGTGAGGGCGGGTGAGCGGGGGACTCCTGTGGAGGTGCAGATCGACGGAGATAACACTCCCTTTGAGATTTATTCTCTCCTTTACGGGGTGATACGCAATCGATGGACGAAACGTCAACGGGAGGTAGTGGACCTCTCGTTTTCAGGGTTGGAAGGTCGCGAAATCGCAGAGTATTTGTCGATCACTCCAAGCGCAGTAAGCCAGCATCTTGGGGCAGCTGGAGCGAAGAAGCTTCGAATGGCAACCCAGGAGTGGAGGCGCTTGATAAGACGTGCTGTCCAGGGAGAATGAGTGCAGTTTGGAAATTAAGTCTTTGCTGCAGAGATACCTAATAGGGATCCTGAAAACCTCTTCTGACTGAGCAGGAAAAGGGAATAGTTGGGGTATCCATTGATTTCAATCTTGATTGCCTCGCTCTTTGTCATCTTAACGGAGTACGGATTCCAATCTCGCGCCCAGATTCTCAATGGATTCAACGAAAATTGGCCTATGAGGCGCACTTTTATGAGGGCAATACTTTGGTTTTTAGCCTATATTGCCATTTTTCGTGGGATGGCGGGCTTGCTCGCAGTAGCCCTGGGCTTCCTGCTTGGGGAGCTCACTGCAGTCGTAATGCGGCGTAGATTGCGTATAGACATCAAGAACGGCATGCCGAATGGTTTTCCGGCTTCGCATTTAATCCCATTTATCGGAGGAATCATCTTTTTTGTCCTCATTTTCCCTTTTACGTCTTCCGAATTGATGGGGAGCGCCGGCGCAATAGGAGGCGGAAGGCTGGTCCCGCTTGTGTTCTTCAGCGTTACGACCCTATGGGGATGGGCAACGCTCGTAACGGTGAGCGTTGTTGATCTGGTGCGCCCAGGGCAGCTTGAGGCCGATCTGGGTCAAATCGGCGCTGGCGAAGTGATTGGCATACTCGAGCGATTGGCCACCTTTGTTTTGGTAGCCTCGGGCGCTTTTACGGCAGTGGGATTTGTGATTGCAGCAAAGGCAGCAGCTCGATTTCCAATGTTCAAGGAGAAAGCCTTCGCGGAATATTTCCTTATTGGGACCTTGACATCAGTGGGAATGGCGCTGCTCTTTGGCCTGCTGGTACAGGCAGCACGCTAAGATAATAAAAGTCGTTGACAGACCTGAGCACCGACCGTAGGATGAAGTATCGACTGGATCCCTGATATGCGTGCATTCATTGCAATTGCTCTCGTCTTGGCGCTCTTGGTCACCATTTTCGCAGTCCAGAATAATCAACCTATCACCATCAGTTTCTTGTTTTGGAGCATTGAAGGATCGCTCGCGCTGGTGCTGATGATCACGCTCGTCATGGGAATTGTCATCGGTGTCCTGCTTATGGCACCCGGCTCCGTTCGCAGCCGCATGCAAATAGGCGGTTTGGAGCGAACGGTTCGATCGCTTGAGGAAGAGAAAGCTGCAGTTGAAGCTCCTGAACCAGAATCACTCCCTGGGCACCCTGGGGAACCCACTACTGAAGATAAGTAACCCCTAAGAATCCTCGCTCAAACGTAATGAGGGCTTCAGCCAATACGTCAGAAGATTGACTGCAATTTTCGTATCACGCCTTCAGATCTAGCGTGGTCGATCATTCCAGTACAAGGAAGCGAGGATTACCTGAATGCAATTTCGAATTTCAAGGCATGCAAAGGTGCTGGCTCCCTCCATAGCCCTTCTGCTAGCCGCCTGTACATCTGCTGTGGAGATACCTGTGAACGATCAAATCTCGCCTGTCAATGAATTTGAATCAAACCAGCCAGAACCATCCTCGGCCCGGCCCAAACCGACTGAAGGAGACCCTTTTGAAGGTCTGCGGCCGCGTTTCAACGCCAGCTATTGGCCGGATACGGATTTCACTATCCGCAGTGTGGACCTGAGCGAAATCTCTTCGGGTGGTCCTCCGCCCGATGGAATTCCGGCAATCGACAATCCGGTCTTCGAGAGCACCGCCGCAGCGGATGAGTGGTTGGGAGAGGATTGGCCGGTGATGTTCTTCGAAAGCAACGGCGTAGCCCGCGCTTATCCACTGGCAATATTGATCCACCATGAAATTGTGAACGACGTAGTTGGTGGAACTCCAGTCACGCTGACTTTCTGCCCGCTATGTAATTCAACCATCGCGTTTGATCGCAGATTGGCGGATGGGACGCTCCTGGATTTTGGCACCACCGGCAATCTTAGGAATTCTGATCTGGTCATGTACGATCGTCAGACGCGCTCCTGGTGGCAGCAGTTCACTGGTGAAGCTATCGTGGGTGAACTCACCGGAACCCTTCTGTCTGTGCTTCCCTCACAAATCATCGGATGGAGCGATTTCAAGGTAATTCATCCTGATGGAGAAGTGCTCTCACGCGATACAGGACATGTCCGGGCATACGGTCGAAATCCATATCCCGGCTACGATACGATCGGCAGCAATCCCTTCCTGTTTGATGGGGATCTCGATGGGCGATTACCCGCAGTCGAGCGAGTAGTTGCTGTCGAAGTCAACGGCGTTGACATTGCCTACCCATTCCAGGTTCTCAGCGATCTCAAGGTTGTGAACGATACGGTTCAAGGATCTCCATTGGTTGTATTCTGGCAGTCCGGAACGCGCTCGACCTTCGGAAATACCGAAACGGACACCGGATCCACCTCTGTTTTCATGCGGGAAATGGATGGTCAACTGCTGAGCTTTGAGCCGGCCGAGGGAGGCNNGAGGCTTCCGTGACCAGCAGACCGGGAGCCTTTGGAGTATTTTCGGTGAGGCCCTAGCGGGGCCGCTGGCTGGAAATCAGCTTGAGCAAGTGGTCTCTGCAGAACACTTTTGGTTTGCCTGGGCTACTTTTAAGCCGGATACGGTGATCTGGCAGCCCTCTTCAACCTAGCCACCATTGCACGAAAGCAAAAAGGCAGGTCGACAACTTCTATCGACCTGCCTTTTTTTGTTTGCATGCAGTCTACGGACTGCCCAGGTGCTTCTGGTAAAACGCTACCGCCCGATCGATGAGCTGGATCCCCCCGAATCCTATGAAGGTATGCGGTTCGTTGGGGTAGCTGTGGCATTCGACGATCTTGCCCAGCGCTGTCAGTCGTGTGCAGAGTTCTTCCGACCACTCCGGAGGGACCAAATCATCTTTCTCTCCGTGGTGAATGCTCACAGCANNACAGCAGCGCTCACTCCCTCCAGGTAATTGACCGGTGAGATCCGAGCGAGATCTTGAGGCGGCGTGTTTAGTTCACGCAGTCCCCGCTCCCCTTCAGACCACTCATAAATCTTCTCGAAATTGAGCGCTTCATCCGCGTTCATTGAGCCATACAGCACAGCAGCCTGAACGGGCGCCTGGGCTGCAATCACGCGCAGTGAGATCCCGCCTCCCATGCTATGACCAAAGAGCCCGATGGCATCCGGGTTGCCGTGCTCGAGAGGTCCAGGCTGCCCGGCTTGCTGACGGACAATGGTGATTAGATTGAGCGTATCTACCGCATAGCCCACCCGAAAGTCATTCGGGCCGGAGTCGGATGGAGGGTAGTTGCGGAAATTGGGGTGCAAAACGATGTAGCCCTGCGCTGCCAGTGCGTCGGCATAACGAGTGGTATAGGCGAGCGTCTCAAACTCGTCAGGCTCGATATATCCATGAAGCACCAGCACGATCGGTACGAGATTTTCTCCACGTGGCACGTTGATGAATCCGTGAACATTGAGACCGTCGCTGGGATAATCGAAAAGGTATCGGCTGAACCGGGTGGACACTCGCTGCTCTGGACCAAATTCCAGATTCCCGCCCCCATATGAGCGAGAGCGCAGATCGGAGATTGTCAGACCGTCATATGGGTCTGTGGTTGGTGAGGCCGTCGCAGCCGCAGCAAGGGTCGCGGTTGGTTCAACACGCGGCGCTTCTGGCTCAGCGCGCGTCTGCGTTACCACGCTGGTTGGGAAGGGAGTTGGACCGATCGCGCTGCTGCAAGCGACGAGGGACAGGGCCGCCAGGCTGATGATCCCCAGAGGGCTCACAAATCTAGGCGAAGGGATTTCCTTCCTCCTCAACGCCTTCGTAAACTCGGACCGCAACTGCTTCTGCCCTGGCAGTTATTATGTCGTCCGAGTATGCCTGGCAGGTGAGGCTGACTTTCCGGCCTCTGATCTCGACCACTTGTGCCCGCAGCGTGACCGGGCGTGTATTGGGGGTCGGTTTCAAATAGTCGACCTTGATGCTGGCCGTTGCATAGCGATAATAGGGCTCGGAGCCCAGGGCGCGCCCCTCTTCGCGATATGCGGCAGCCATGGCGGTTCCCATACAGTGACAGTCGATAAGCGTGGCCAGGATCCCGCCATTCATAATGTCGACCCAACCCTGATAGCGCTCGGCTGAGTTCCACACGCAGACCGATTCTTCACCTTCCCAATAGCTCTGAATGTGGAGTCCCTTATCGTTGTATTTCCCACAGCCAAAGCAGATATTGCCGGGCATATGATCTTGGAAGTAAATCTTCTCTGTTTCAGTCATGGCTGCCTTCGTGCAATCAGAAGATTATATGGGGCGCGGGAATATACCACAGCCTGCATGATCTTCGTTGGGATCCCACAGCGGCTAGAATACAATCGGACCCGTGCCTACCATGAAGCTTTACAGCTCTCTTTCCGAGGACCTCATAACTTTGGAGCGAGGCCCAGATCCACTCGGCATCTACTGCTGTGGAATCACGCCATATGACACGACCCATTTGGGTCATGCATTTACTTACTGCTCTGTAGACATTCTCATCCGCTATCTCGAATACAAAGGCATTGGGACACACTACATACAAAATGTCACCGACATCGATGACGACATGTTGCGCGAAGCAAGCAAACGAAACGAAGATTGGATTCGGCTTGGAAACCGCTGGACCGCACACTTCATCGAGGACATGACCGCGCTCAATGTCCGCCCACCGGATCAGTTGCCTCGTGCCACCGCAGCTGTTGCCGAAATTGTGTCGGCAGTTGAAAGTCTGGTCGAATCTGGCCACGCCTACATTGAGGCAGGCTCTGTATACTACGACTTGGCCAGCTGGCCAGATTACGGTCAGTTATCGAAGCTCCCTGTCGAGGAAATGCTTCCGATTGCCAACCAGCGCGGAAACAATCCGGATGATCCAAACAAGCACCATCCGTTGGATTTTGTGCTCTGGCAGGCACAAGCCGAGGGCGAACCGTCATGGAATAGCCCCTGGGGTCCCGGAAGACCCGGCTGGCACATCGAGTGCTCGACACTTGCCGGTACGCTAGGCCGGACTTTGGACATCCACGCTGGAGGAAGCGATCTGATTTTTCCACACCATGAGAGCGAGATTGCTCAATCCGAAGCTCTGCGAGACTATCCACTATCCAGAGCCTGGATGCACATTGCCATGGTTGAGCATCAGAGTGAGAAAATGAGCAAGTCGCTTGGCAATCTGGTCCTGATCCGAGAACTGCTTGATAGCTGGTCGCCCAACG
>JABAOE010000110.1_pt2 | contig 12006 bp, 10 predicted proteins | sample 7062141 | NCBI WGS metagenome assembly JABAOE01 (sample SAMN14538627, study PRJNA623070) | marine sediment metagenome | biome: marine biome [ENVO:00000428]; feature: marine pelagic biome [ENVO:01000023]; material: deep marine sediment [ENVO:00002113] | place: India: Gulf of Khambhat ...
ATAAGTAAACAGGTAATTACCCACCCGCAACGTCCAGCCGACGACATCGTACACGCCGCCAGTGCCGGGCGTGGCGACGGTGTAGGTGCCCCTCACGCGACCGCCAACGGCAACGGTGTCATCGAGCACGTCAGAATTGACGACAACCGTGACCTCACCGCCGAACTCGATCGTTCTGGTGGCCTGCGCCTGGACGCCCAGCGACAGGCCCACACCGGCCACCAACACGCGTATCAGCAATCTGGCTGCATATTTCATCGGATCTCCCCCGGATTGACTGGGCAAGTATAGGCAGGAATCTGGTTCCCTGCCGGGGCACCCCGGCCGCCAGCGCGCCGGGGGGTGGGAGGATTGCATCGCCCGCCGGGAACGGCCGCCTCGGCGGCGGCGAAAAAAAAGGGCCCACCGCGCGCGGTGGGCCCTGTCGATGGCTGGTCGGGGTGAGAGGATTTGAACCTCCGACCACCGCAACCCCATTGCGGTGCGCTACCAGGCTGCGCTACACCCCGAGAGGCCGGAATGATAAACGAGAATCTGCGGCAATGCCCAGCGACGCCAGCCCGGCCTCTCACCGCAATCGGATTCGCTCGAATCCTCCGGCGGATGCGCCGGAACGGTGGATACGACTGCGTTGAGAGACCGGGCCCGCGCCTTCGGTGGCACGGCTCAACGTTTGAGGATCAGGAGGACGTCCTCGAGCTCCGAGCGCAGCTGTCGGATGATCTGCTGGCTCTGGTTGACGTCGACCTTGGCCTCCTCGCCGGAGAGCCGTTGACGGGCGCCGCCGATGGTGAAACCGTGTTCGTAGAGCAGGCTGCGGATCTGGCGAATCAGGATGACGTCCTGGCGCTGGTAATAGCGCCGGTTGCCGCGGCGCTTGAGCGGCTTGAGCTGCGGAAACTCCTGCTCCCAGTAGCGCAGCACGTGCGGCTTGACGCCGCACAGCTCGCTCACCTCACCGATGGTGAAGTAGCGCTTGCCGGGGATGGCCGGAAGATCACTGCTGTGACTGGACGGATCCAGCATACGCTTCTACACGTGCCTTGAGCTTCTGACCGGGCCGAAAGGTAACGACCCGGCGCGCGGTGATGGGGATCTCCTCCCCGGTCTTCGGGTTGCGTCCCGGACGCTCGTTCTTGCAGCGCAGGTCGAAGTTGCCGAAGCCGGACAGCTTGACCTGATCACCGGACTCCAGCGCCGCCCTCACCTCCTCGAAGAAAGCCTCGACGAGCTCCTTCGCCTCGCGCTTGTTCAGGCCCAGTTCCTCGTAGAGCTTTTCCGCCATAAACGCCTTGGTTAACGCCATTTTACCCCCTCAAAATGGCACCGAGATTGGTCGTCAGAGAGGCCACGATCCGCTCGACACTCTGGTCGACTTCCGCGTCCGTCAGGGTCCTGGACGGGTCCTGAAAAGTCAATCCAAAGGAGAGACTTTTTTTCCCTGAATCAATACCTTCGCCGCGATAAACGTCAAATAACTCTAAGTTTTCTAGCACATGGATTCCCACCTGTCCAACGCAATCCCGGACGGCCTCGGCGGTGACGGATTCGTCGACCACTACAGACACGTCCCGGCGCACGGTGGGGTATTTCGATAATGCCCTAAATTCCGGCCGATGTCCCGCCTGGAGGGCGTCCAGATCGAGCTCGAAGAGGTAGACCGCCAGGCCCAGCTTGCGCTCCCGGGCCAGCGCCGGGTGCAGCGCGCCCGCGAAGCCGATGGGGGCGCCGGCGCGCTCGATGCGCGCCCGCTGCCCGGGATGCAGGGCCGGGTGCTCGGCCGCGACGAAGCGGATCTCCCCCGGTGCCGCGGCCAGCGCCAGCAGCGCCTCCACGTCCGACTTCAGGTCGAAGAAATCCCCGTCCCGCGCCGCCCGGCCCCACTGCTCCGGATCCACCGGCCCGGTGGCGAGGCCGGCGACCGCCGGCTGCTGCTGAAGCTCGCCTTCGATGCGGCGGAAACGCAGCCCGGTCTCGAACAGGCGCACGCGCCGCTGCTGGCGGTTCAGGTTGTGCTCGAGCGCCTTGAGCAGACCCGGCCACAGGTTGGTGCGCATCACGCTCATGTCCGAGGTGATGGGGTTCTCGATGGGCAGCGGCTCCTGGTCCGGATCCAGCCGCTGCTGCACGCCGGCATCGACGAAGCTGTAGGTGATCGCCTCCTGGTAGCCGCGCTGCACCAGCGCCGCGCGCACCGCGGCCTCCGGGACGCGGGCTTCCGCGCGCGGCGACAAGACCAGCTCCGCCGTCGGTGCCCGCGCCGGGATGGCGTCGTAGCCGATGATGCGCGCCAGCTCCTCGATGAGGTCGGTCTCCATGCCGATGTCGGGGCGGAACGGCGGCGGCGTCACGTGCCACTGGCCGCCGCCCGCGTGCACGCCCATCTCCAGGCGCTCGAGAATGTCGACCACGGACGCGTCGTCCACCGGCATGCCCAGCACCCGTTCGATGCGGGCGCTGCGAAGCGTGATCTGCGGCGCCGACGGCAGCGCCTCCTCGACGCAGGTGTCCACCAGCGGGCCCGGGCTGCCGCCGACGATCTCCAGGAGCAGCTGGGTGGCCCGCTCCACGGCGCGCATCTGGCCGACCGGCGAGGCATGGCGCTCGAAGCGGTGGGAGGCGTCGGTGTGCAGTCCCAGGCGGCGCGCCTCGAGGGAGATGGTCTTGGGCGTGAACCAGGCGCACTCGAGGAAGAGGTTGCGGGTCTCCTCGGTAACGCTCGTGTCGAGACCACCCATGATGCCGGCGAGCGCCACGGCGCGCTCCTCGTCGGCGATGACCAGCGAATCGCCGCTCAAGGTGATCGCGTTGCCGTCGAGAAGCGTCAGGGCCTCGTCGGGCTGCGCCATGCGCACGTGGATCGCGCCCCTCAGCGCGTCCAGATCGAACGCGTGCATGGGCTGGCCGAGCTCGAGCATCACGTAGTTGGTGATATCCACCACCGGGCTGATCGGACGCACCCCACAGCGGCGAAGGCGCTCCTGCATCCACACCGGCGTGCGCGCGCCCGGGTCGATGTCGCGGATGACCCTTCCGACGTAGCGCGCGCAGTGCTGCGGCGCGTCCAGATGCACGGCGAAGCGATCGTCGACTTCCGCCGTCATCGGCTGAATGTCCGGGCCGGCGACGGGCACCCTGTTGATGACGCCGATCTCGCGCGCGACCCCCGAGATGCCGAGGCAGTCACCCCGGTTCGGGGTCAGCTCGATGTCGATCACCACGTCGTCGAGCTGCAGGTGCGCCGCGAGCGGCTCGCCGACCGGCGCCCGCTCATCGAGGCTCATGATGCCGTCGGCGTCCTCGCCGAGTCCCAGCTCGGCGGCCGAGCACAGCATCCCCTGGGACTCCACACCGCGGATTTTGCTGCGGCGAATCTTGCGCCCGTCGGGCAGGCGCGCGCCGACCAGCGCCACGGGCGCGCGCATGCCGGCAAACACGTTCGGCGCGCCGCACACCACCGAGAGCGTCTCACCGCTGCCGGCGTCGACCTTGCACACGCTCAGGCGGTCGGCTTCGGGATGCGCGCCGACCTCGAGCACCTGGGCGACGACAATGTCGTCGCCGAGGCGCGCGAGCGGCTCTGCGCTGTCCACCTCGAGGCCCGCGGCCGTGAGCTGCTCGACCAGGGTATCGGTATCCACCGGCGCATCGACCCACTCGCGCAGCCACTGCTCGCTGACCTTCATCGGAACTGCTCCAGGAAGCGCAGGTCGTTGTCGAAGAACAGGCGCAGATCGTCGATGCCGTAGCGCAGCTGGGCGAGGCGCTCGGCGCCCATGCCGAAGGCGAAGCCGGTGTAGCGTTCCGAGTCGATGTTGACGTTCTCGAGCACCCAGGGATGGACCATGCCGCAGCCCATGACCTCCAGCCAGCCCGACTGGCCGCGGATGTCTACCTCGGCCGACGGCTCGGTGAAGGGGAAATAGGAGGGCCGGAAGCGCACGTCGAGATCGTCCTGCTCGAAGAAGTGGCGCAGGAAATCCATCAACATGCCCTTGAGGTGCGCAAAGCTCACGTCCTCTCCCACCATCAGGCCCTCCACCTGATGGAACATGGGCGCGTGGGTCATGTCCGGGGTATCGCAGCGATAGACGCGGCCCGGAGCGATGACGCGTATGGGCGGCTCCTTGTCGGTCATGACGCGGATCTGCACCGGCGAGGTGTGCGTGCGCAGCAGCGTCCCGTCCGCGAAGTAGAAGGTGTCCTGCATGGCCCTGGCCGGATGGTGGCTGGGGATGTTCAGGGCCTCGAAGTTGAGATAGTCGCTCTCGACCTCGGGGCCGGTGGCGATCTCGAAGCCCACCTGGGCGAAGAACGACTCGATGCGCTCGAGCGTGCGGGTGATGGGATGCAGACCGCCGGCGCGCTGGCCGCGCCCGGGCAGCGTCACGTCGAGGCGCTCCTCGTTGAGACGCGCCGTGAGGGCCTCCGCCTCGATGGCCGCACGCCGCGCGTCGAGCGCCTCCTGCACGCTCTCGAGCGCCGCGTTGATGCGTTTACCGGCGGCCGGACGCTCGCCCGCCGGTAGCTTGCCGAGAAGCTTGCGCTGCTCGGTGAGCAGGCCCTGCTTGCCGAGGTAGCGCACGCGCACCCGGTCGAGCGCAACCGCGTCGCGGGCCTCGGAGAGCTCCTCGCGCGCCTGGCTGACAATGTCTGTCAGTTCAACCATGTCTGTCCTTGGCAAAAAAAAGGGGAAAGGATTTCAGGCCTTTCCCCGTCCGTTCAATCTTCGATGTGTCGGGCGCCGTCATTGCCGACGGCATCGGAGGATCAGAGACTGGCCTTGGCCTTTGCTGCGATCTCCGCAAAAGCGGCCTTGTCGAAGACCGCGATATCCGCGAGCACCTTTCGATCGATGTCGATGTCGGCCTTGTTCAAGCCGTTGATGAGCCGGCTGTACGACAGCCCGCACTCGCGCGCCGCGGCGTTGATGCGCGCGATCCACAGCGCCCTGAACTGGCGCTTGCGCTGACGGCGATCGCGGTAGGCGGTGGCGCCGGCGCGGATGACGGCCTGCTTGGCGACCCGGTAGACGTTCTTGCGCCGTCCCTGGTAGCCCTTGGCCTGGGCGATGACTTTCTTGTGCCGCGCACGTGCGGTGACGCCGCGTTTAACCCTGGGCATTGCGAAGCCTCCTCAAGTGCCGGGCAGCATGCGGCGCACGGCCGGCGTGTCCGCCTCGGCGATGACGTCCATGGCGCGCAGGTGACGTTTGCGCTTGGTGGACTTCTTCGTCAGGATGTGGCGCCGGTGCGACTGGGCACGCTTGAAGCGGCCGTCGCCGCGTTTCTTGAAGCGCTTCGCGGCGCCACGAACTGTCTTCATCTTCGGCATTCGTCTATCCGCCTTCTCCTGCGACGCCGCGCCTACTTGCGCGGTGTCAGAACCATCGATAGCCGGCGACCTTCCATCTTCGGGAACTGCTCGACCTTGGCGAGTTCCTCGAGGTCGTGCTCGACCCGTTCCAGCAGCTTCAGCCCCAGCTCCTGATGCCGCATCTCGCGGCCGCGGAACCACAGGGTCACCTTGGTCTTGTCGCCGTTGTTCAGGAATCGTTTCAAATTCCTGAGCTTGGTCTGGTAGTCCGCTTCCTCCGTGCTCGGCCTGAACTTGACCTCTTTGAGGTGTATCACCTGCTGGCGCTTCTTGGAGGCCTGGCGCTTCTTGTTCTGCTGGAACAGAAATTTGCCATAGTCCATCAAGCGACAAACCGGTGGCTCCGCGTTGGGAGAAATCTCCACCAGGTCAAAGCCTGTCTCGTCGGCGGCCTCGAGAGCCTGCTCCAGGGGCACAATGCCCATCTGCCCGCCCTCGGCGTCGATGAGCCGCACGGTGGCGCTCGTTATTTCTTGGTTGACCCGATTCTTCCTGGGTGCTGCGATGCCTGTATTCCTCCAAAAAAAACTGAGGCCGCGGCTCGCGATCGCCCGCTGCTAGCCCCGGTCCGGATGCTGCAGCTCCGGACCCCGGCTGTGTTCACGGGGTATGCGCGCGCACGGCCAACCGATTCTGCCCCGCGTCCCCGAGCGGCCTCCCCGACCCACGGGCCACGCACAGGCAGGCGTATCGGCGGATCTTAGGTCCGATGTAGGGGATTCTCAAGCCCAAAAGGGCTCAGACCCGGCAGGGAAAGCTGGTAGGCGCGAGTGGGTTCGAACCACCGACCCCTACCATGTCAAGGTAGTGCTCTACCACTGAGCTACGCGCCTGGAACTCGCTGCAAGATACCGGTTCGGATCCGGGCCCGCAAGCTCATCCCGCCTTGAGCTCGAGGCCGAAATCCCGCAGCCGGGCCGCCTCGTCGCGCAGCCTCGCGGCCTCCTCGAACTCGAGATTCTCGGCGTGCTTGTACATGCGTTTCTCGAGCGCCTCGATGCGCCGGGACACGTCCTCCGGGGTCAGCTCGCCGTAGCGGCCGATCTCCTCGGCGACCTCGGCAAAGCGCCTCGGCGAGCCCGCCCCCGCCGAATGGGCGCCTTCCATGATGTCGCTGACCGCCTTGCGGATCCCGCGCGGCGTGATGCCGTGCTCCCGGTTGAAGCCAAGCTGCTTGTCGCGCCGTCGCGCGGTCTCGTCCAGCGCCCGCTGCATCGACCCGGTCACCTGGTCGGCATACAGGATGGCGGCGCCGTTGATATTGCGCGCGGCGCGCCCGATGGTCTGGATGAGCGAGCGGTCCGAGCGCAGAAAGCCCTCCTTGTCCGCGTCGAGAACCGCCACCAGGGAAACCTCCGGCATGTCGAGACCCTCGCGCAGCAGGTTGATCCCGACCAGCACGTCGAACTCGCCGAGGCGCAGGTCGCGGATGATCTCGACCCGCTCCACGGTATCGATGTCCGAGTGCAGGTAGCGCACGCGCACCCCGTGCTCGGCGAGATAGTCGGTGAGATCCTCCGCCATGCGCTTGGTGAGCGTGGTCACCAGCACGCGCTCGTCGACCGCCACGCGTTTCTGGATCTCCGAGAGCAGATCGTCGACCTGGGTCGAGGCCGGGCGCACCTCCACCGACGGATCGACGAGCCCCGTCGGGCGCACAACCTGCTCGACCACGTCCGACGAGTGCTCCTCCTCGTAGGGACCGGGCGTCGCCGAGACGAAGATGGTCTGCGGCGAGAGCGCCTCGAACTCGTCGAAGCGAAGCGGGCGGTTGTCGAGCGCCGACGGCAGCCGGAAGCCGTACTCCACCAGCGTCTCCTTGCGCGAGCGATCGCCACGGTACATGCCGCCGAGCTGGGGCACGGTGACGTGGCTCTCGTCGATGACCAGCAGCGCACTGGAAGGTAGATAGTCGAAAAGTGTCGGCGGCGGCTCGCCGGCGGCGCGTCCGGAGAGGAAGCGCGAGTAGTTCTCGATGCCCTTGCAGAATCCGAGCTCGTACATCATCTCGATGTCGAAGCGGGTGCGCTGCTCGAGCCGCTGCGCTTCGAGCAGCTTGTCGTGCGCGCGCAGGAATGCGAGCCGCTCCTCGAGCTCCTGCTTGATCTGCTCGACGGCGTCGACGACGGTCTGGCGCGGTGTCACGTAGTGGCTCTTCGGGTAGATGGTGAGCCTCGGCACGCGGCGCATGACCTCGCCGGTGAGCGGGTCGAAGTAGCTCAAGGACTCGATGTCGTCGTCGAAGAGCTCGATGCGCACCGCGTCCCTCTCTGACTCGGCCGGGTAGACATCGATGATCTCGCCGCGCACGCGATAGGTTCCGCGGCGAAGCTCGGCCTCGTTGCGCGAGTACTGGAGCTCGGCCAGGCGGCGCAGGATGAGGCGCTGATCGACGGTGTCGCCGCGCACCAGATGAAGCACCATGCTGTGAAAGGCCTGCGGATCGCCGAGCCCGTAGATGGCGGACACGGTGGCGACGATGATGGCGTCGTCGTGCTCGAGCAGCGCCTTGGTCGCCGACAGGCGCATCTGCTCGATGTGCTCGTTGATGGATGCGTCCTTCTCGATGTAGGTGTCGGTGCTCGGCACGTACGCTTCCGGCTGGTAGTAGTCGTAGTACGAGACGAAATACTCCACCGCATTGTGCGGGAAGAACTCGCGCATCTCGCCGTAGAGCTGGGCGGCGAGCGTCTTGTTGGGCGCGAGGATCAGGGTCGGGCGCTGCACCGACTGGATGACGTGGGCGATGGAGAAGGTCTTGCCACTGCCGGTCACACCGAGGAGCGTCTGATGAGCAAGCCCGTCGTTCAGCCCCTCCACGAGCCGCGCAATGGCCTCCGGCTGGTCCCCGGCGGGCGCGAAGTCGGCCTGAATTGTGAAGGGTCGGTCGGGCATCGGGGCTCCGTTCACCTGTGCCTGGTCCAGGTTGGTCCTCGCGGGGCGAAGCGCAAGCCGGCGCGTGTTCCGGCAGGCACGGTGGCGTATAGTAGCGCCTCGACGAACAAAACGCCGAGGACTCCGCTATTGGACATCGCGCTATCGGACCGGGTTCGGGCCATCAAGCCATCGCCGACGCTGGTGGTCTCCTCGCGCGCGGCGGAGCTGCGCGCCGAGGGACACGACATCGTCAGTCTCGGCGCCGGTGAGCCCGATTTCGACACCCCGCCGCACATCAAGGAAGCCGCCAAGAAGGCCATCGACGAAGGCTTCACCAAGTATACGGTGGTCGACGGCATCCCCGAGCTCAAGGACGCCATCATCGCCAAGCTCCGGCGCGACAGCGACCTCGCGTACGAGCGCAAGCAGATTCTGGTCTCGTGCGGGGCCAAGCATTCGATCTTCAATGCCTTCGAGGCGCTGCTGAGCCCCGGCGACGAGGCCATCATCCCGGCGCCCTACTGGGTTTCGTACCCGGACATGGTGCTGCTCTGCGATGGCAAGCCCGTCATTGTCGAGGCCGGCATCGAGACGGGCTTCAAGATGACACCCGCGCAGCTCGAAGCGGCGATCACGCCGCGCACGCGCCTGCTGATGCTGAACAGCCCATCGAACCCCACCGGAGTCTGCTACACCCGCGCCGAGCTCGAGGCGCTCGGCGAGGTGCTGCTGCGCCATCCCGGCGTGGTCGTCGTCAGCGACGACATCTACGAGCTCATCTCATGGGGCGACGAGCCGTTCTGCAACATCGTCACCGCGTGTCCCGATCTCTACGAGCGCGCGGTGGTCATCAACGGCGTCTCGAAAGCCTACGCCATGACAGGATGGCGCATCGGCTACTCGGCGGCGCCCGAGGCGATCACCAACGCCATGAAGAAGGTCCAGGGCCAGAGCACCTCGTGCGCGACCTCGGTCTCCCAGGTTGCGGCCACGGCGGCGCTCGAAGGCGACCATCAGTGCGTGCGCGATATGGTCGCGATCTTCAAGGAACGCCACGACTACGTGGTCGAGCGCCTGAACCGCGGCAACGGCGTGCGCTGCCTGCCGGCCCAGGGTGCCTTCTACGCGTTTCCCGATGTGCGCGGCGCGCTCGAATCGATGCCGGACGTGCCGGACGACGTGGGGCTCGCCGAGCGGCTGCTGGTCGATGCCGGCGTCGCGCTGGTGCCCGGCAGCGCCTTCGGCGCGCCCGGCTATCTGCGGCTCTCCTATGCGACCAGCATGGAGAACCTCACGAAGGCCCTGGATCGCATGGACACGGTGTTCGGCGTAAGCTAGATCAAAGCTGTGGCCGCTCCCGGGGCCGCATTGACCGTCCCCGTGGGCACCATTACCATACCCACCCCGCGTTCCCCGGTAGCTCAGTTGGTAGAGCGGGTGGCTGTTAACCACTAGGTCGGCGGTTCGAGCCCGTCCCGGGGAGCCACACTAACCCACTGATATTTCGTTCCGAATCCAATGCACCCCGCATCGGATTCGAACCATGGCGTTAAATTCGACGCGGAATTCAGCGGCCGCCACCCATGCGTGACGGCTACCCACCTGTCGATATGGCGCCCCAGCGCGGGCCAGCGGCAATCGATCCTTTTGATCATCCGAACCTGGGAGTGCGCACTTGACGGTGAGGTAATCGCCATCCAATTTTCGATGGCGGCCATGCCCGCTTTCGACCGAGTGGAGCCCCTCCAGCGAACGAGATTTCCAAGGTCGGTTTTCACCACTTGGCCGACCAACGGGAATCTCTAGTCGCTAATAGAAAGACCCGCCTTTTTCAGACCCTCGATAAGCAGCAGATTGTGTTCATCATGCTTGTAGAGATTCATCTCGCCCCGCAGCAGGGCTGAGACGAACCCCGGTGCAAAGGAGTTGAGCGCTTCGGCATGTATCGCGGCGCCAGCAAAATCGCCAGTGTAAGCACAGCTCGCAATCATCAGCGCACGGCGAATCGGCGCAGTAGCATGCATTTGCACCGCCAATCGACCCCACTTTTTGGACTCTTCAAAGTCCTGCTCTGCGAAACTGGCTTCGAGAAGCGCCAAATAGGCGCATCCCAGCCACATGTCTTGATCTTTTGGGCTAAGACGCAGGGCAAGCTCCGCGTGTTTCTTCGCTTCCTCGGTCAGACCAGCAAGGGATTCACTCCAGGCAGCCATAAACAAAGTCAGGGCAAGATTGGGGTTTAGTGCAAGGGCTCGGTGAAAATCTGCCACCGCTGCATCGAAGTCGCCCTGAAACTGTCGCGCCATCGCTCGCGCCACATAGGCGTTAGGGTAGGAAGAGTCCACCTGGATGAGCATTTCACTGGTACCCAGGAGCGAGTTGAGTGCTCTATCAGGGTCGTCACCCCAACGCTGCAAGTGAGAGTACATGTAGCCGAGCGCTTGAGTCCATAATGCACGCACGTTCCTATCGTCGATATCCAGGGCTCTTTGGGCAACTTCGATTGAACGCTGTAGTCCATCGGGATCTCCGGCTCGCATGGCATCTTGTGACATGGCTTGGGCCTTCAAGGAGAGCTCATAGGATGTTAGATGGCCTGAACGCAGCCCTCGTCCTCGTTTGAGCTCCGCCAACTCTATCTGAGGCGCGATACTTCCGACGATACCCCGAGTGATCTCATCCTGGAGTTCAAAGACGTCGCTAACGCCGCCTTCGTAACGTTCCGCCCAGACGTGAGCAGCCGATGTGGAATCGAGCAATTGAGCGGTGACACGCAAGCGGCTTCCAGCACGCCGAACACTCCCCTCCAGTACATATCTCACTCCCAATTCTCGGGCCACGGACCTGATATCGATCGCTTGTCCTTTGTAGACATAGGATGAGTTTCGCGCGATGACGAACAAGCCTGAGAATTGTGAGAGCTGGGTAATGATGTCTTCTGTAATACCGTCGCTGAAGTATTCTTGCTCAGGATCTCCGCTCATATTGGTGAACGGCAGCACGGCGATTGACGGCGCATCGGGAAGTTTGAGCTCTGGCTGCACTGATTCGCTGGGTTCTGGGGGCGGGACATCCTTTCCAGCAGTCAAAGTCACGCCATATGCCCGAACCGGTTCATCGAATCCCTTTAGCGTCTGGTCTCCCAGGCTTTCGTAAGCAAACGGAAGGCGCTTCGGCACAGTCTCGTAAGCAGCGCCTTGGATACACACTCCTCCCGGGTCCGCGATCTGCTCCAGGCGCTGCGCCAATACAACACCGTCGCCTGTGATTGTGTTGTCAGCAACTACGACTTCACCCAGCGAGATGCCAATTCGAAGTCTTGGTTGGAGGTCGTCTTCCAATGAGGCGTTGAAGGCGGCGTTCTCGTCCTGGAAGGCGATAGCAGTGCACACTGCATCCGATGCTCGCGCAAACTCTGCCACCAGGGCATCGCCCCTCAGTTCGTGCGGGATGCCACCATAGGACTCGATGCTCTTAGCGAAACGTGCGAAGACGTCCTTTATACGCTGATGGGCCAAGGTTTCATTCCTGCGGACGAGGCCCGTCGAGCCGACCACATCAGCGTGCAAGATCACCGCAAGCTTTCGTGAAGGCGTGTCGGCCATTGCGTTGCCCTGTTCTTCAGATCCGGGGAATGTTTGATCGAAATGCTACAACGTCAAGAGCGCACTCCTTGACCATCGAAGTCTACTCCTGGCTGTACATGCGATCACCACCATCGGGCCAGGTAGTGGACCTGCCTCCTTCGATCGA